>Ga0134127_10004238_pt1 | contig 10341 bp, 7 predicted proteins | sample KB31753_FD_96459 | JGI IMG/M metagenome (GOLD analysis project Ga0134127, IMG submission 96459) | Terrestrial soil microbial communities with excess Nitrogen fertilizer from Kellogg Biological Station, Michigan, USA - KB3-175-3 | ecosystem: Environmental > Terrestrial > Soil > Unclassified ...
GTGGGCGGCCAGGTCATCGGGGCGGGTGATGTTGAACGACCCGCGATGGGACTTGGCGAGCGGGGTGCGGGAGCTGGCGACGACGACAGCCTCTCTCATAGGGGCTCCTTTCTGAGGGGGGAAAGCTGGGAGGAGTATACCTCAGCGCTGTGCGGTGGGCACCCAGGCGGTGGTGCGGCCCCCGACCGTCTCGTGGCGGATGTGCTCGCCCCGCACGGTGGTGGCGGAGGGCCCGCCGCGGCGGTGGCCCCATCGACGGTGGAAGAGCCACCAGCGCGGGAAGCGGTCGCTATCCGAGCGGGCCCGTAGCGCGCCGCCGATGACCGAGCGGATCCGGGTCCGCAGCCGCCGGGCCTCCGCGGCGGTGAGCGTGCTGGCGCGGCGCTTGGGCGCGATACCCGCCTGGTAGAGCACCTCGTCGGCGATCCAGTTGCCGATCCCGGCCGCGAAGGACTGGTCGAGCAGCACCGTCTTGATGGGCGCGTTGCGCTCCCGGAGCATCGCGTGGAAGCGCGCGGGGGTCGGGATCGCGCGCCAGGCGTCCCAGCCGAGCGCGCTGATCGGCGGCTCGGTGGGCGGGTCCCGGCGCAGCCGGATGCGGCCGAGTCGCCGCCCGTCGGCCAGCGCCAGCTCCCCCCCGCCCGCGAAGCGCAGGTGGAGCTTGGTGAAGCGCGGGGGCCAGTCGGGCCGATCCACATCACCGTCCGACACGAGCCGCACCGCGGGCACAGCCGCGCGGCGCGCAGCGCCGCCCGGGCTCGCTCGGGTGACATGGATGCCCCCGGTCATGCCGAAGTGCAGACAGGGCCACGGCCGGCGGTCGAGCTCGATCCAGAGATGCTTCCCGTGGCGCCGCACCGCCTTCACGCGCCGGCCGACGAGGGCGCCCCGGATTCGCGCGGGCGCGACGCCTTCGTAGACGATGGGATCGTCGGCAACCCAGGCTGCGGAGATGCGCCGTCCCGCCGCGACGTGGTGGGCCGCGCGCCGGGCCGCCTCGACCTCGGGCAGCTCGGGCATGGCCCGATCAGCCCTCGCCGAGCTGGGGCGGGGGACCGCCGTCGATCACGATGGTCTCGCCGGTCATGAACGACGACGCGGCGGAGGCCAGGAAGATGCACGGGAAGGCGATCTCCTCCACCTTGCCCCAGCGCCCCATGCCCACGCGGGCCGCCACCGTGTCGTAGGCCTTCTTGGCGGCGGCCGGATCCTGCTTGGTGAGCACGCCCATGTAGCCCTCGGTCTCCACCGGGCCGGGCGCGATGCAGTTCACCCGTACGCCCGTGCGGCCCCAGGCCATGCCGAGCTCGCGGGTGAAGGTGATCACCGCGGCCTTGGAGGCGCCGTAGTGCGACATCATGGTCGAGCCGTAGACCCCCGCGATCGAGGAGATGTTGATGATGGAGCCCGAGCCCTGGTCCATCATCTGCTTGCCCGCCCACTTGCAGCCGAAGAAGGTGCCGTTGAGGTTGATGCCGACCACCGTGTTCCAGCCGTTGGCCGAGATGTCCTCGACCTTGGCGCGGAAGGACGCGCCCGCGTTGTTGACCATGACGTCGAGGCGCCCCATCTCCTTCACGGTGCGCGCGACCAGGTCCTTGACCTGGTCCTCCTGGCGGACGTCGACCGCCACGCAGAAGGAGCGGCGGCCCATCTTCTGGATCTCGGCGGTCACCGGCTCGAGGTTCTCGAGCTTGCGGCTCGCGATCACCACGTCGGCGCCCGCGCGGGCGAACTCGAGCGCGATGGACTTGCCGATGCCGACTCCGCCGCCGGTGACGATGGCGACCTTGTCCTCGATCGAAAACGGCGACGCAGCCATGGGGCCTCCCGGGTGAGGGGGTGACGGTTTCGCGAACCCGCGGATTATACCCAGTCGGCGGGCGGCGCGCTCTCGAAGACGATCTGCCGATGGGTCACCGGATGTACGAAGCCGAGCCGCGTGGCGTGCAGGCAGAGCCGCCCGACGCTGCCCCGGGCTCCGCCGTGGGCGACGTCGCCGACGATCGGCCAGCCCGCCTCGGCGAGCTGCACGCGGATCTGGTGCCGGCGCCCGGTGCCGAGGCGCAGCTCGAGCAGGCTGCCCTCGCGCCGCCGCCGGATCACCCGGTAGTGGGTGATGGCCTGGCGGCCCTTCTCGGCCGAGCGCACCCGCAGCATGCGATCCTCCGCGAGCTTGCTCTCCAGGGTGCCCCGCTCCTCGGGAGGCTTGCCCTCGACCAGGGCGAGGTACACCCGCTCCACGTTGCGCGCCTCGAACTGGGCCTGGAGCGCCCGCTTCGTCTCCTCGGACTTGGCGAAGACGAGCAGTCCCGACGTCTCACGATCGAGCCGGTGCACGATGAACGGCCGCTCCCGCTTGGCCGCGAGATAGTCCCAGATCTGCCGGTACGCGGTGCGATCGCGCTCGCGATCGGTGGCGATCGTGAGGAGGCCGGACGGCTTGACCACGACGAGGAGCGCGTCGTCCTCGTGCACGAGCGAGAGGCCGCGCGGGAAGAGCACGGCCCGGCGCGCGGCGAGCGCGACGGTGTCGTCGGGCGCGAGCGCGAGCCGGCCGTCGCGGGCGGATCGCCCGTTGACCTCCACGCGTCCCGCCTCGAGCCACTGCTTGAGGCTCCGGCCGGAGGCCTCCGGGTAGAGCGCGCGCAGCCGCTCGAGCAGCGTCACTCGCTTCGGAGCACGCCGAGCGGGCGGCGGCCGAGCAGGCGCCGGGTCCCGAGGAAGCCCACCAGCAGCGCGAGCGCGGTGGCGGTCACCACGCCACCCAGCAGGGTGCCGGGCGCCCAGCGCCACGGCACCTCGAGCGCGAAGCGGAGCACCGCCCAGGCCAGCAGGGCGGCGAGCGCGCTGCCCGCCGCGCCGGCCGCCGCCCCGAGCAGCGCGTACTCCACCGCGAACACCCGCGAGACGAAGCCGCGGGTGGCGCCGAGGGCCTTCAGGATCACGGACTGGTAGAGCCGCTGCTGCCGGGTGATCGCGAGCGCGCCCGCCATCACGATGAGCCCGGCCCCGATGCTGAAGGCGGCCACCAGCCGCACCGCGAGCGCGATCTGGTCGAGCATGGCGCCGACGCGCTCGAGCACTTCTCGGATGGGAATCGCCGTGATATTCGGGAAGGCGGCCACCACCGCGGACTGCAGCCGGGCCTCCTGCTCGGGCCGCGCGCCCACCGTGGCGATGAACGTGCTCGGCGCCCCGTCCAGCGCGCCCGGGGAGAAGATCACGAAGAAGTTGGACGTGAGCGAGCGCCAGTCCACGTGGCGCAGGCTCGTGACCCGCGCGCTCACCGGCACGCCCTGGATGTCGAAGGTGAGCGTGTCGCCGAGCCGCACCCCGAGCTGGCGCGCGATCTCCTCCTCGACCGAGATCAGGGGCTCGCGGGCCGCTTCCTCCGGGGTCCACCAGCGGCCGGCCACGACCGTGTTGTGCCCGGGCGGCGCCTTGGCCCACGTGAGCACGTACTCGCGGGTGAGGTACCACGCGTCGTCCTTGCGCGCGCGCTCGTCCTGCGCGACCGAGAGCCCGTTGACCGCGGCCAGGCGCGAGCGCACCACCGGGGTCAGCTCGGCGGGCGCGGTCGCGCCCTCGGCCGCCACCAGCTGCGCGAACGGCTCGGCCTGGTCGGTCTGGATGTCGATGAAGAAGAACGCGGGCGCGCTGCCCGGCGCGCGGTCCACGAGCTGCGCGCGCAGGCTCCGGTCGAGCAGGGCGATCGAGACGATCAGCATCACGGCCAGGCCGAGCGAGACCAGGACCGGGCCCGCGTGGCTGCCCGGGCGGTGCAGGTTGGCCGCGCCCTGCCGCCAGGCCGGCGACCGCCAGCGCACGCGGCGGGCCAGCGCGATCACGAGCCGGGCGCCCGCGGCGAGGAGGATCAGGGCGGCGGCGAGGCCGCCCGCGAACAGCGCGCCGATCTTCCACGAGCCGGCCTGCCAGAGGGCGAGCGCGGCGAGACCGGCCGCGAGCGGGAGCGCGGTGGCCCACGGCCGGCGCCCGCGCAGCCGCGGCTCGACGTCCATGCGGAGGATCAGGGTCGGGCGGACGTGGCGGATCTGCAGCAGCGGCCAGAGCGCATAGAGGAGGGTCACGCCCACGCCCATCAGGAGCCCGCTCAGCACCGCGCGGAGCGAGAAGGAGAGCGTCAGCTCGATCGGCAGGAGGCGGGTGAGCGCGGGCGCGAGCAGCGGCTGGACCGCGCTGCCCAGGAGCGCGCCGAGCGCGCTGCCGCCCAGCCCGAGCAGGGCGGTCTGGAGCAGGTACGCGGCGAACAGCGGCCGCCAGCCCGCACCGAGCGCCTTCAGGATCGCGATCGAGGCGAGCTTTTGCCGCACGAAGGCGTTCACGCTCACCGCGACGCCGATTCCGCCGACCATCAGCGCCACGAGGCCGGTCAGCCCCAGGTACATCGTGAGCTGGTCCCAGAACCGTCGCAGGCCAGGCTGGGCCTGGGCGTAGGTCGCGACGCGCTGAGCGGCGGGCAGCGCCGCCGCGAGCCGGTCGCGGAAGGCCTGGGCGTCGCGGCCCTCGGGCAGGCGCACGAGCGTGCGGTAGCGCACGCGGCTGCCGGGGCGGATCAGCCCGGTGCGGTCGAGATCCGGGCCGGCGATCAGCACCCGCGGGCCGAGGGAGAAGACGCCGACCGAGCGGTCCGGCTCCTTGAGGATCACGCCGGCGATGGTGAGCTCCAGATCGCCCACCCGGAAGTGGTCGCCGACCCGGAGACCGAGCCGGGTGAGGAGCGAGTCGTGCACGAGCGCGCGGCCGCCGCCGATCAGCGTGTCGAGGGGGCGCGCCGGCTCGGTCACCAGCGCGCCGTAGAACGGATAGCCGGGCTCGACCGCCTTGAGCTCGACGATGTGGCTCTGCGATGGGCCCGCCTGCGCCATGGCCACCAGCTCGCGCACGCGCGTGGTCGCGGCGTCCGCGATGATGGGCGCGGCCGCGTCCGGCGGGGGCTGGGTGCCCCGGATCTCCACGTCGCCGCCCATCAGCGACTTGGCCGAGCGGGCGACGGTTTGCTCCAGGCTGTCCGCGAAGCTGCCCACTCCGACCAGCGCGCTGACCCCCAGGGTGATGCAGGCGAAGAAGTAGCCGAAGTGCCGCCACGCCCCCCGCGTCTCCCGCCACGCGAGCCGGAAGACGAAGCGGCTCACTCGTCGCTCACGATGCGGCCGTCGCGCAGCGTGACCACGCGGTCGGCGTGGGCGGCCAGCGCGGTGTCGTGGGTCACCAGCACGAGCGTGCTGCCGAGTCGCCGGTTCAGGCCCACCAGCAGCTCGATGATCTGCTTGCCGGTGGCCGAGTCGAGATTGCCGGTCGGCTCGTCGGCCAGGAGCAGCGCGGGCCGTCGCGCCATCGCGCGGGCCACCGCGACGCGCTGCTGCTCGCCGCCCGAGAGCTGCACCGGGTAGTGATGCGCGCGCTCGGCCAGCCCGACCTCGGCGAGCAGCGCGGCCGCCCGCGCGGCCGCGCCGGCCTCGCCGGTCAGCTCGAGCGGCACCGCCACGTTCTCCTGCGCGGTGAGCGTGGGGAGCAGGTGGAAGGACTGGAACACGTAGCCCACGTGGTCGCGCCGGAAGCGCGCGAGGCGGTCGTCGTCGAGCGCGGTGATCTCCACGCCCGCCACCTCGATCCGGCCCGCGGTCGGCTGGTCGAGTCCCGCGATGAGCCCCAGCAGCGTGGACTTGCCGCTGCCCGAGGGGCCCGCGATGGCGAGGAACTGGCCGGCGGGCACGTCGAGCGAGACGTCGGTGAGCACGTCCACCCCCCGGCCACCGCTCGCGAGACGCATGGAGAGCCCGCGCACGCTGATCATGGTCCCGTCCATACTACACGGACCGGCGGGGCGGCCCGGGGAGGTGATCCGGGTGGGCGCGGCGCCCTAGCGGGCGCGGAACGGCGCGGCGAGGGGCTCGCCCACGAAGACGCCCTGGCCGGGCATGGCCACGCTCTTCCAGTACGCCTCGAGCAGGGTCTCGCCGCGCGTGTACCGCGCGATGGCGAGGGCCGGGTACGGAAACTTCGAGGTGAAGTTGCAGGGCTCGGTCACCGCCCCGTAGCTGGCGGTCGCGCCCGCCTCGAGCCACCGGAGCACGCTCATCTGGGAGTGGCCGGTCAGCACGCCGCCGCTCGAGGTGAGGTGGTCGGCGATGGCGCCGGGCCGGAAGCGGAGGGTCTCGAGCCCCGCGACCGCCGGGATTCCGGTGAAGTAGAACAGCACATCGCGCCGATCCCGGATCTCGTCCGCTTCGAGCCGTTCGACCCGCACGCGCGGCCTCATCGCGTCGAGCAGCGCGTAGCCGGCCGCGCGCGTGTTCCGGGCGCGGTCCGAGGTGGAGAGCAGGTAGGCGGTCCCGTCCGGGAAGGTGGCGTCGGCCGCGACGCCGCGATCGATCAGGGCCCGGCCGTCCTCGACCCTCTGACCCGCCAGCAGCATGGTGGGGCGCAGCTTCAAGTCGGTGAACGGGGCCCCGCTCGACGAGTTGAAGTAGGAGCTCCGCCGCGTGGGGCGGCAGCCCTCGGCACAGAAGGCGGAGTCGAAGCCGAACGCGAATGCGGTGGTGATCGACAGGCACTCCACCCGGAAGGGGGTGGTCCAGGCCAGCACCAGGGCTTGGACGGTCGCGGGCAGGCGGGCATCCGCCGCCGCCTTGGCGGCCTCGAAGTCCTGTCGGCCGATCTCGTCCCGGCCCACCGGCAACGTGACGAACACCACATTGCCGGCCGGGATGCCGCGCCGGCGGACATAGTACGCGCCGATCTCCACGCTGTAGGGGTCTGCGGTGTTGACGATCAGCCCGAGCTGCTCGGGACCGAGCGCGGCCGCCGGGGCCGGCGCCCGCGCGGCGCCCAGCAGGAGCAGGAGGAGGATCACCGCCGTCCGGGTCGTACGCACGTATTCCTTGCGCGCGGGATCTCAGCGCTCGGCGCCCATACTACACTGAGCGATATGCGCGGGCTCGTCTCGCTGATCGTGCTGGTGCTGCAGCTCGCCGCGGGTGCGGCCCCCGCGGCCGCCTCGGAGCGGGTCATCGTCGCCTTCGGTGATAGCCTCACCGCCGGCCTCGGGGTGCCGGTGGCCCAGACCTACCCGGCGCGGCTCGGCGAACGGCTGCGACGCGAGGGCTACGACTACAAGGTGGTCAACGCCGGCGTGTCCGGCGACACCACCGCCGGTGGCCTGCGGCGCGTGGACTGGGCGCTCCGCCTCAAGCCGGACATCGTGATCCTGGAGCTGGGGGTCAACGACGCGCTTCGCGGGCAGGATCTGGCCTCCGTGCGCGCCAACCTCGAGCAGATCGTGACGCGCTTCCAGGAGGCGGGCGCCCGCGTCCTCGTGGCCGGCATGCGGCTGCCTCCGAACTACGGCACGCCCTACGCCGACCAGTTCTACCGGCTCTTCAGCGAGGTAGCGCGCGTCCGCAACGCGCCGTATCTGCCGTTCTTTCTCGACGGCGTCGGCGCCGTCCCACGCCTCAACCAGTCCGACGGCATCCATCCGACCGCGGAGGGGTATGGGCTCGTGGTCGAGAACCTGTGGCCGTACCTGGTGCCATTGCTGCGGAAGTAGCGCCGGTTACGGTTTTGGCGCCGCTCCCAGCCAAATGACGTTGCCATCCGGATCGGCGATCTTCATCTCGTACGCCCAGGGCCGTACCGCGAGAGACCTGTTCTCGAGCTTCAAGCATGATGCGGCATACAGGGACCTTGAAGAAGTAGACGGTCGCCCGCGGACTATTGCGAGAAACGCCTTTCCCGACTACTATATGGCCGTCGTTCGATGTCTAACGTCGCCACCCCACAAGGGGAGCTCATGACCACACCGACCGGAGAGTTCTCGCTCGAGGCCAAGTACACCCAGGAGCGCGGACGCGTGTATCTGTCCGGCATCCAGGCCCTGGTCCGGCTCCCCCTCGACCAGCATCGCGCCGACATCCGGCGCGGCCTCCGGACGGCGACATTCATCTCGGGCTATCGCGGCTCGCCCCTCGGCGGGCTCGACCAGACCCTGGAGCGGATGACCACGCTGCTGCGGGCCCACGACGTGGTGTTCTCCTCCGGGCTGAACGAGGATCTGGGCGCCACCGCGGTCTACGGCAGCCAGATGGCCGGGCTCTTCCCGAACCCAAGGTACGACGGGGTGCTCGGCATGTGGTACGGCAAGGCGCCGGGGGTGGATCGCAGCGGCGACATCTTCAAGCACGCCAACTACGCGGGGGTAGGCAAGAACGGCGGCGTGCTCGCGCTGGCCGGCGACGACCCGCTGTCGAAGTCCTCCACCCTCCCGAGCCACTCCGAGGTCGCCCTCTACGACGCGCTGATGCCCACGATCTACCCGGGCAACGTGCAGGAGATCCTGGATTTCGGCCTGCACGGCTTCATGCTCTCGCGCACGTCCGGGCTCTGGGTCGGCGCCAAGATCGTCACGAACGTGGCGGACGAGGCGGGCACCGCCGAGGTGGACCCGGAGCGGGTGAGCCCGATCATCCCGGTGGTCGAGCTGGACGGCAAGCCGTTCCAGCACCAGATCAACGTGAACCTGATCCCGCCCTACGGCCTCGACATGGAGCGCACGATCCACGGGGCGCGTCTCGAGCTCGCGCGGCGCTACGCGTACGAGAACAAGCTCAACCGGATCACGGTGCCGTCGCCGAACGCGTGGTTCGGCATCGTCACCAGCGGCAAGACCTACTACGACGTGCGCCAGGCCCTCGCCGAGCTCGGGCTCGACGACGGGGCGCTGCGCCGCTACGGCATCCGCATCCTCAAGATCGGCATGCTGTTCCCGATGGAGCCGCGCATCGTGCGCGAGTTCGCGCGCGGCCTGCAGGAGATCCTCGTCGTGGAGGAGAAGCGCTCGTTCCTCGAGATGTTCTGCAAGGACGTCCTCTACGGCATGACCGATCGGCCCCAGGTGGTGGGCAAGCTCGACGAGGAGGACCGGCCGCTGCTGTCGCCGGTCGGCGAGCTCGACTCCGATCTCGTCGCGCGCGCCATCGCCCGCCGGCTCGCCCGCCGGGTCAAGATCGACTCGGTGGAGGCGCGCATCCAGCACCTCGACGAGCTCAAGCGTCGCCCGAAGACGCTCACCCTGGCCCGCAGCGCGTTCTTCTGCTCGGGCTGCCCGCACAACCGGTCGACGGTGGTGCCCGAGGGCAGCGTGGCCGCGGCGGGCATCGGCTGTCACGGGATGGCGATGGGGATGGACCGGGGCATCATCGGGGTCACTCACATGGGCGCGGAGGGCGCCCAGTGGGTCGGCATCGCGCCGTTCACCGAGACGCCGCACCTCTTCCAGAACATCGGGGACGGGACGTTCTTCCACTCGGGCGGGCTCGCGCTGAACTACGCGGTGGCCTCCGGGGTGAACATCACCTACAAGATCCTCTACAACGGCGCGGTGGCGATGACCGGCGGCCAGAACGCGGCGGGGGCCCTGTCCATCCCCGCGCTGAGTCGCCGCCTCGAGGCGGAGGGAGTCAAGCGCATCATCATCACCAGCGACGATCCCGGGAAGTACTCGGGGCTGTCGATCGCGGGCAACGCGGAGGTCTGGCATCGCGACCGGCTGCTGGAGGCGCAGTCGATGCTCGCGGGCATCGGCGGGGTCACCGTGCTGATCCACGACCAGTACTGCGCGGCGGAGAAGCGGCGGCTGCGCAAGCGCGGCAAGATGATCGACCCGATGACCCGCGTCTTCATCAACGAGCGGGTGTGCGAGGGCTGCGGGGACTGCGGCAAGAAGTCGAACTGCCTGTCCGTGCAGCCCATCGACACCGAGTTCGGGCGGAAGACCGCGATCCACCAATCGTCCTGCAACAAGGACTACTCGTGCTTGCTCGGCGACTGCCCGTCGTTCCTCACCGTCGAGGGCGCCGCGCCCGCGCCGAAGCGCGAGCGCCGGCTCACCCCGCTCGAGGCCGAGCTGCCCGAGCCGGTGCTCAAGGTGCCGAGCGAGGGCTTCGCACTCCACATGATGGGCATCGGGGGCACCGGCGTCGTCACCATGAACCAGATCCTCGGCACCGCGGCCATGCTGGACGGCCGGCAGGTGCGCGGGCTCGACCAGACCGGGCTCAGCCAGAAGGGCGGGCCGGTGGTATCCGACCTCAAGATCGGCTCCGAGCCCATCGAGCGCGCCAACAAGGTCTCGGCGGGGGCGGCGGATCTCTACCTGGGCTTCGACCTCCTGGTCTCCACCGATCCGCTCAACCTGGACAAGGCGGAATCGGGCCGCACGATCGCGGTGGTGTCCACCAGCCAGATTCCCACCGGCCAGATGGTGGTGGACACCGCGGTGCACTTCCCCGAGCTCAGCAGCATGCTGATGAGCATCGA
>Ga0134127_10004240_pt1 | contig 10338 bp, 11 predicted proteins | sample KB31753_FD_96459 | JGI IMG/M metagenome (GOLD analysis project Ga0134127, IMG submission 96459) | Terrestrial soil microbial communities with excess Nitrogen fertilizer from Kellogg Biological Station, Michigan, USA - KB3-175-3 | ecosystem: Environmental > Terrestrial > Soil > Unclassified ...
GCCGTCGAGCAGTTCGCTGGGCTGTGAATCTTCAGTTTTTGTCACGACCGCGCGGGCGCGCATACAACGGGAATCTTATGCCCCCCGCGGAAAGTATACTGTGAAAAACCTTGAGAACAGGACGGTTCTCCAAATGCGCGAGAACACAGGGGGGATGCCATGACCGCGATGGAACCAATGCTCGATCTGCGGGCCCGCGCAGAAGCAGTCGCCGACGTCGCCGCCAAGGCGGCGCCTTTGGTCGACGCGGAAGCCCGCTTTCCACAAGAAGCGATCGACGCCGCGCGCAAGCATCGCCTGATGGGCGTCATGGTGCCCCGAGAACTCGGCGGCGAGGCGGCTCGGCTCTCCGAAGTTGTCGACATCTGCTACCGGCTGGGGCGCGCCTGTTCGTCCGCGGCGATGATCTTCGCCATGCACCAGATCAAGGTGGCGTGCATCCTGCGTCATCGCCGCAACGTCGCCTGGCACGAGCAGCTGCTGCGCCGGCTTTGCGACCGGCAGATGCTGCTCGCGTCGTCGACCACCGAGGGCAAGGGCGGAGGCAACGTTCGCGCGAGCGAGGCGCCGGTCGAGCGGAATGGCTCGCGCATCAGCCTCGAACGCAAGGCAACCGTCATCTCCTACGGCGCCAGCGCCGATGCCATCGTCACCACTGCGCGCCGGACGGCGGACGCACCAGCGTCCGACCAGGTGCTCGTCGTGTTTCTGAAAGAGGACTATTCGCTCGAGCCGATCATGACCTGGGACACCCTGGGAATGCGCGGCACCTGCAGCTCGGGCTTCACCCTCAGAGCCACCGGCGAGAGCGACCAGATCCTGCCCGATGCCTATGAGCTCATCCACCCGCAGACCATGACGCCGGTCGCCCACCTGACCTGGGCCGGCGTATGGACCGGCGTGGCCGCCGCGGCGGTCGAGCGCGCCCAGCTCTTTACTCGCAGCGCCGCGCGCCAGTCGAACGGCCAGCTGCCGCCCGGCGCCGCCCATTACACGAAGGCGGTCGCCTCGCTCGCCGCGCTGCGCGGCCTTGTCGCGTCTTCGCTGCGCAAGTTCGAGCAGGCGGGCGACAATGCTCAGGCGCTCACGTCGCTCGAGTTCCAGACCACGATCAACCTCACCAAGGTGCAGGCTTCGGAGCTCGCCGTCGAGACCGTGCTACACGGGTTGCGCGCCTGCGGCCTGTCCGGCTATCGCAACGACGGCGACTTCAGCATCGGACGCTACCTCCGCGACATCCTGTCCTCGCCCATCATGATCAACAACGATCGTATTCTCGCGAACGTGGCGGCGGCCTCGCTGATGAGTCCCGTTCCGGCCACTTTGAGCAACTGAAATGGCGACCACAACCCACGTCGATTCGGTCGAGCGCCTGTCGTCGATCGCGACGACTCTTCTCAAGAGCATGGCCGTGGAGGGCGTTTACGCCCGCACCGGCGTGTACGAAGACGTCGTCGAGCGCTTGGCCGCGTTCATCACGCGCGAGCGCGAGTCCGGCACGGAGGTGTTTCGCTTCCCGCCGGTGATGAGCCGTCGGCAGCTCGAAAAGTCGGGCTATCTGAAGAGCTTTCCCAATCTGCTCGGCTGCGTCTGCGCGCTCCACGGCACCGAGGCTGAGATCCGCGCCGCGGCCGGCCGGCACGAAACGGGGGGCGACTGGACGACCGGGCTGGGGCCCGCGGATCTCATTCTTTCTCCAGCCGCCTGCTATCCCGTCTACCCGCTCGCCGCTGCACGAGGCCCGGTGCCCAAGGCGGGACTGCGCTTCGACGTGGCCTGCGATTGCTTCCGCCACGAACCGTCCAAGGACCTCGACCGCCTGCAGTCCTTTCGCATGCGCGAATATGTCTACATCGGCGCTCCGCAGGAGGTTCTGGAATTCCGCGACCGATGGATGAAGCGCGGTGAGCGTCTGGCCGAGCGGCTAGCCCTGCCCTACAAGATCGCGCCGGCAAGTGATCCGTTCTTCGGCCGCACCGGACAGGTCATGGCGATCAGCCAGCTGCAGCAGGCGCTGAAATTCGAGCTGCTCATTCCGGTGCGCTCCGCGGAGGCGCCGACGGCGTGCATGAGCTTCAACTATCACCAAGACCACTTCGGCACGACGTGGGGACTGAGCGACCAGTCGGGTCGGGTGGCGCACACGGCTTGCGCGGCGTTCGGCATGGATCGCCTGGCGGTTGCGCTCTTCGCCACCCACGGCTTGAATCCCGGCGCCTGGCCCGCGCCGGTCAGGGAAAGCCTTTCGCTCGGGTAGCCTGGGCCGAGACCGCGTGCCGCTTGATCCTCACATGAAACGAATCGCCGACATGATTTCGGCGTCCCGCTTCGCCAGGACAACCGTGCCGGAGACGCTCAGCCGAAGGCGCGAGGCCTTCGCCAAGCTCATGCGCCTCGCCGAATGCAGCGTACGGATCGCGCGGGTCGAGGAGCGCGAGCTGCCGGGCCCCGAGAACCCGCTGCGGGTGCGGGTCTATACGCCGGCCGCCGCCGTTGCCGGTCGCTCGGCCGCAATCATCTACTTCCACGGCGGCGGCCTCGTCGCAGGCAGCCTGGACACGCACGACGCCTTCTGCCGCTCGCTGGCGGACGCGACCGGCGCGAAGCTGATTGCCGTCGCTTACCGGCTCGCCCCGGAGCACTGTTTTCCCGCCGCGATCGCGGATGCGTGCGCGGCGTCGACATGGATCGCGCAGCACGCCGAAGAGTTCGGCATCGACCCGCAACGCATCGCCCTCGCCGGCGACTCCGCGGGCGCGAGCCTCGCTGCAATCGCTTGCCAGGAACTGCGCACCGCGCACGGCGTGCGGCTCGCTGCGCAGCTTCTGCTCTGCCCGATCACCGACTTCGGCGCAGAGACTGCGTCCCGCAAGCAATTCGCCGACGGCTATGTCATCGACCGGGACACGATCGAATCCGACTTGCAGCAATACTTGCGCGGCGCCGACCCTTGCGATCCTCGCGTGTCGCCGCTGCGCGCGGCGAATCTCGCCGGCCTGCCGCCGGCGTTTGTGCACACGGCCGAGTTCGATCCGATGCGGGACGAGGGCAAGGCCTATGCCCAGCGCCTCGCGAGCCATGGCGTGCCGGTCGAGCACGTCTGCCACCCCGGCATGATCCACCTCTTCTACGCGATGACCAGCGTCGTTCCCTACGCGCAGGCGGCCCTGCGCCGGATCGGTGCGCAGATGCAATCGGCATTCGACCAGCGAGTACCGTCATGACCTCTCGCGCCGCGATCGAAGAGCTGTTGCGCGAGCTCTACGCCGCACGCCTGCGCGGCGATCTCGACGGCATGCTCCACACGTTCACGGATGACGCGAAGTTCGAAATCGCCGGCGCCACCGACACCAGCCCGGTGACGATCAGCGCGGCAGGCCGCGCCGATATTCGCGCCTGGCTCGCCCTGCTCATCAAGACCTTTCATGTCAGCGAGCAGGAGATCCTGTCGCTCGTGATCGATGACGATCGCGCCGCGGTGCACTGGCGCGGCGGCGTGCGCTCCCGCATCACGGGCGTCAGCATCCTCACCGAATTCATCGACATGATCAGCGTCCGCGACGGCCGCATCGCCACCTACACCGAGTTTTTCATTCCGCGCCAAGGCGCTTGAGCAATAACACAACACGCAACTGCTTCGAGGGAGGACAGGGGGATGACCGTCAGGACACATGTACTCGCAGAGTTCCAGAAGGTGGCGCAGGAGCAGGGAAAGAAGCTCGCACCCCTGAGCGACAGCCTGGTGCTGCTCGAATCCGGGCTCGATTCGCTCTGCTTCGCCATTATCGTCGCCCGCCTCGAGGATCGCCTCGGTGTCGATCCGTTCAACGCCAGTACGCAGACCGATTTCCCGGTGACGCTCGGAGATTTCATCCGCTTCTACGAGAATGCCGCCCGATAGGCCGCGTGCGCTGGCGGATGCGATGCGCGGCGGGGCCGCGAGCGGCCGGATGTTGCATGCAGCGCACGCAAGCTTCGACCTCGGGTCGCTCGAGCGCGGCTCATGCCTGGACGGGCGACTCGCCGAATTGCGCGGCCGCTCCGTGGTGCTCGCAGTCGCCGATCAAGCCCTGGCGGCGCTGGCGCTCATCGAGCTCGACGGTGTCGCACGGCGCATCGTGCTTTGTCCCGCCGACGTGCCGCCGGAGCATCTGCCGCATGTGATCGCGACCGCCGAGGCGGACGCCGTGGTCGGCGACGACGCCGCTGCGCTCCCCTCCCCGCCAGCGGTCGCGCTCTTCGTCGCGCGGCCGCCCGCGGCGGCGGCGACCGGGATCGAAAGGCAACCGCAGTACGTCACGGAGTGGATCCTCTTGACGTCCGGCACCACCGGCGTTCCCAAGCTCGTCGTCCACAGCCTGGAGAGCCTGACCCGTCCGATCGCATCAAGCCCGGCGCGCGGACCGTTGCCTCTGTGGAGCACCTTCTACGACATTCGCCGGTACGGCGGCCTGCAGGTTTTCTTGCGCGCGATGCTAGGCGGCGGCTCGCTCGTCCTGTCGAGTCCCGGCGAGGCAGTGGGTGCGTACCTCGAGCGCGCGGCGGCCCACGGTGCCACGCACATCCTCGGGACGCCGACGCACTGGCGCAGCGCGCTGATGAGCCCGTCGGTACGGAAAATTCGGCCTCGTTACGTGCGCCTGTCGGGTGAGATCGCGGATCAGGTGATCCTCGATCATCTCCGGGATTGCTACCCGGATGCCGGCCTCGTTCATGCGTTCGCGTCCACGGAAGCAGGCGTCGCCTTCGAAGTTGCCGATGGGAAGTCGGGCTTTCCGGCTGAACTGGCCGGCGCGCGCGCAGCCGACGTGGATATCAAGGTCGCGCATGGTTCGCTGCATCTCCGTTCTGCGCGTACCGCTTCGCGCTATCTGGGAGCGGATGCGGAGCCCCTGAGGGATGCCGACGGCTTCGTCGACACGGGAGACATGGTCGAGCAGCATGGCGAGCGCTGCTACTTCGTCGGCCGTCGCGGCGGCGTGATCAATGTCGGCGGCCAGAAGATCCATCCGGAAGAGGTCGAGGCGGTGATCAATTCGCACCCGCATGTGCGCCTGTCGCTGGTGCGGGGGCGCAAGAGCCCCATCACCGGCGCCCTGGTCATCGCGGACGTAGTGCTCTCCAGCGCCGCCGCAGGGGATGCGCGCGCACTCGAGCACGAGATCAAGGAGCATTGCCGCGCGCGCCTGCCCCGGCACAAGGTTCCTGCGGCGATCAACTTCGTACCGGCGCTCGCGGTTTCGGCGAGCGGCAAGCTCGAGCGCCGCAATGCGTAACGTCCTCGTCACCGGCGCGAGCCGCGGGCTCGGTCTCGCCATCGCCCGTCGCCTCTCCGCCGCCGATTATCGGGTGCTCGCGCTCGCGAGAAGCACCACGGATGGGCTGGCCGCCGCCATGGAAGAGAGCGCCCGCCGGAATGGTGCTCAGGCGATGCGCTTCGTGGCGTTCGATCTTGCGCAAACCGACGCCATTGCCAGCATGACAAAAGGTCTGCGTCGCGAGTTCGGTCCGATCTTCGGGCTCGTCAACAATGCCGGCATCGGCACCGACGGGATTCTCGCCATGATGCCCGACGCGCAAATCGAACAGCTGCTGCGCATCAATACCCTTGCACCGATCATTCTTTCGAAGTACGTGGTGCGCTCGATGCTCGCCGACGGCGGCGGCCGCATCGTCAACATGTCCTCCATCGTTGCGACGACCGGCTACAAGGGGCTTTCGGCCTACGCGGCGACCAAGGCATCGCTGATCGGATTCACCCGCTCGCTCGCCCGCGAGGTGGGGCCGGCCGGCATCACGGTGAATGCAGTGGCGCCCGGCTTCGTGGAGACGTCGATGACCCACGGTATGGAGGCCAGCCACCGCACGCAGATCGAGCGCCGCAGCGCTCTGCAGCGGCTACCCGAGGCCGCCGATGTGGGGAGCGCGGTGGAATTCCTGCTGAGCGACGGCGCGAAAAATATTACCGGGACCGTCCTCACGGTCGACGCAGGCAATACCGCATAGCCGATGGCCTCCGCCGCCAAAGCGTGGCTGCGGGCGCTCGAGTTGACGGGCTCGATACCGCGAAATCCGCGGCGCACCCTTCCCGTCCTGATGGAAGAGGCGGCGCAGCGCTTCGGCGATACGCCTGCCCTGCTCTCCGACGCCGAACAGCTCAGCTACGGCGCCCTCGATGCCCGCGCGAACCGCTATGCGCGCTGGGCGCTGGCGCAGGGCCTCGGCAAGGGCGACACGGTCTGCCTGCTCATGGGAAGCCGGCCCGAATACGTGGCGATCTGGCTTGGCTTGATCCGCGCGGGCTGCGTGGTCGCGTTGCTCAACAGCAACCTCGCCGGGGCGTCGCTCGCGCACTGCGTGGCCGAGGCGGCGCCGCGCGCGATCATCGCCGCCGCAGAGCTGGTCGGCGCCCTCGCCGAAACGCGAACCGATGCCCGGATCTGGGTCCATGGCAGCCACGGCCCTCAGCGCCACGGCCGCATCGACGAGGAGGTCGAACGTCACGCTCCCGACGCGCCCAGCGTGCCCGACCAGACCATCGGCGATCCCGCGCTTCTCATCTACACCTCGGGCACGACGGGCTGGCCGAAAGCGGCGAGGGTGAGCCATGGCCGCATCCTGCAATGGAGCCTCTGGTTCGCGGGCATGATGGACGCGAACCGCGCCGACCGGCTGTACAACGTGCTCCCGCTCTACCACAGCGTCGGCGGCATCGTGGCCCTCGGCGCCATGTTCGCCGGCGGCGGATCGGTCGTCATCCGCGAGCGTTTCAGCGCGAGCCGCTTCTGGGACGACGTCGTGCGATGGGATTGCACGCTTTTCCAGTACATCGGCGAGCTCTGCCGCTATCTCCTGCGCGCCCCTGCCGTGCCGCGGGAAACGCCGCATCGCCTGCGCATGGCCTGCGGCAACGGTCTGCGCGCGGACATCTGGTCCGCCTTTCAGGAGCGATTCCGCATTCCCTGCATCTTCGAGTTCTACGCCTCGACCGAAGGCAATGTTTCGCTGTTCAACATCGAGGGCACGCCGGGCGCGATCGGACGAATTCCCCCCTACCTTGCGCACCGCTTTCCGACCAGCTTGATCAAGCTCGACCAGCAGACAGGAGCGCCGCTGCGCGACGCTCAAGGGATGTGCATCGTCTGCGCGGCCGGTGAGGCAGGAGAGGCCGTCGGCCGGATTGCGACGAACGCTTCGGACATCGCCGGGCGCTTCGAAGGATATACGCGCCGTGATGCGACGGAGGCGAAGCTGCTGAGCGATGTCGCGCAGCGCGGTGACGTCTGGTTCCGCACCGGGGACCTGATGCGCAAGGACGGCCACGGGTACTTCTACTTCGTCGACCGCCTCGGCGACACGTTTCGCTGGAAGGGTGAAAACGTCTCGACATCCGAGGTGGCGGCAGCCTTGTGCGCATTCCCGGGCGTAAAGGATGCCTGCGTCTACGGCGTCGCCGTGCCGGGCGCGGACGGACGCGCCGGCATGGCCGCGCTCGTCGCCGACGGCGAGCTCGATCTCAGGGCATTGCGGCGGCACCTGAGCGCCGCGCTGCCGCGGTATGCACGGCCGATCTTCCTGAGAATGTGCAGCGCCGTGGAAGTGACGGGCACCTTCAAGCACGCCAAGCAGGAGTTCGTCCGCCAGGGATTCGATCCTGCCGCGTCCTCGGACCCTGTCTACTTCGACGACGGAGACGCAGACACCTACATGCGCATGGATGCAGCGGCCCGCGCCAGGATCCAGGCGAGCGAACTGCGTTTCTGATCAGCGCGCGAGGTCGCTCTCCGACTAGAATATCCGGGCACAGCTTTTTCACGTCGCGGGAGTTGCTATATCCGGCCGGACGCCACCAGCGTCAGGAGCAGGTGAGAGACCTGCCTCCCGCTCCATCCTTATCGCACTTGACTGGCGGAGAGAGTGGGATTCGAACCCACGGTACGCTATTAACGTACACACGCTTTCCAAGCGTGCGCCTTAAGCCGCTCGGCCATCTCTCCGTGGGTCGAATGTTACCTCAGCCTCCTTTGCTACACTGCCCCAGGGAGAAGGCATGCGGATACTGGTCGCCGAGGACGAACCGAGCGTCGCCGAAGGCTTGATGCGGTCGCTGCGCCAGGCGGGGTACGCGGTGGACTGCGCGAAAGATGGCAACGAAGCGGACAGCGCCCTCGAAGCGAACCAGTTCGACCTGCTGATCCTCGACATCGGACTGCCCAAGAAATCCGGCCTCGAGGTGCTGAAGCGCCTGCGGTCGCGCGGTTCCAAGGTGCCGGTGCTGATCCTCACCGCCCGCGACAGCCTCAACGACCGCGTCACCGGCCTGGATGCCGGCGCCGACGACTATCTGGCCAAGCCCTTCGAACTTGCCGAGTTGGCGGCGCGCGTCCGAGCGCTCGCGCGCCGCGGCATGGCGGGTGGCCCGGCGCTGATCAGCCACGGCGCGCTCACCTACGACCAGATCGGCCGTGTTGCGCGGCTGAACGACAGTCCAGTCGAGCTCTCCTCGCGGGAAGTCGGGTTGCTGGAAGTATTCCTGCATCGCGCCGGACGCCTGGTGTCGAAGGATCAGCTCGTCAATCACCTCTGCGAATGGGGCGAGGAAGTATCGGGGAACGCAATCGAGGTCTATGTGCACCGCCTGCGGAAGAAGCTCGAACCGGGTGGCGTGCGTATCGTTACCGTAAGAGGCTTGGGCTACAGCCTGGAAAAACCGGAGACGCGCTAAACCGCTATGAGGATCTCGGCGTTGATGGCGATGTGGATGTGCGGCATATTCGGCCTGGTCTGCTTCGGCTTCGCTTTCAACGGCTTCTCTGCGCTGCCGTCCATCACCGACCCGGAGCAGCGCGACCTGACCCTCGGCTACGCCTGGTTCTGGGCCTTTCTCGGCGGCGTGGCCGCGGTCTTCGGCATCCTTTCCTGGATGATCAAGGTCGGAAAGCTGGGCGACCCGGACCAGATGTAGGGGCAAATACCACGGTCAGCGTTCAACGAAAGGAGCTCGCTCATTTGGGGAGTGCCGGGCTGGAAGGCTCTGCAACCGGCGGTAAGTCGTCTGCGCATTTTTGGACGCACTGTTCATTGGCTTGATTGCAGATGGAGGCTTCTTCTCGGCATTGACGACGAACGCGGTGGCAAGCGACAAAGCAATCCCTACCTTGGCCTGAGGCAATTTCTGCCGATTCATCCCGCAAGGCTTTAGCCAATTCCGCGCAGCCGCCGAACGCCGGAAGTAGCAGTAGAAGAAGATAACTTATCCGCACAGTCATCGCACTACTGGGGACAATGTGGTCTCGTTGCATTTGAAGTAGGAACGGCCTTCCTTCATCAATAAACTTGGCGATTTGCTCCCGTATTGCGCGTTTTGTCAGCTTGTTCTTCAGGTTTTGAGCTTGCTTGGCGAGCTTCGCTGCTTGCTCTTGGTAGATCCAATAGGGCGCCAAAAGCAGCCTGACGCCGAAGATCGTCGTTAGCACCATCCCCGCCATTTCCCATCCGGTCATATCAAGCTCGGCGCGCTTCATGGCGGCCTTTATCGGTGGCACTAACCATGCGAGTAGGCCGCCAGCAACGAGCAGTCCAAACAAGACGTTTTGGGCCAAAGAAGACGAGTGCCTGAAGGCAGTCCAGAAGACCAGCCCCCAATAGCGGAAGAAGCCTTGCATGAGTACCCCCCTTGGGCGGGCAAGGTACACCTACTCACCTGCCACCCCCTTTCGGGGCGTGGTACGTGAAGTCTAATATCGCGAAAAAAAAGCCCGCGCGAGGCGGGCTTTTTTTCCTAGCTTGCAGCGTCAGCGCGCGTCGAGCACCGACTCGTTGTGGTGGATATCGCGGTCCTTGACCTCTTTCAGGAACAGCGTGCCGATGACGAGCGTCATCAGCGCCACCACGATCGGATACCAAAGCCCGAAGTAGATATCTCCCGTCGCGGCGACCATCGCCGTGGCGGTCAGCGGCAGCATGCCGCCGAACCAGCCGTTACCGATGTGATAAGGCAGCGACATCGAGGTGTAGCGGATCCGCACCGGGAACAGCTCGACCAGGAACGCCGCGATCGGGCCGTACACCATGGTGACGTAGATCACCATGATCACCAGGATCACCTCGGCCATCACCCAGTTGATGCGGTCCTTGTCGGGCGCGGGCTTGTAGCCGGCCTTGGCGAGCTCGGCCGAAATCGTCTTGGCCTCCCAGCCTTCCACCTTGGCCGCGTCCGCGCCGCCGCCGATTTGCGTCACCACCTTGCTGCCGGCGGCGCCATCGACCGATTTGAAGGACAGGCCCTGCTTGGTCAGGAAGTCCTTGGTGCGGTCGCAATCCGAGAACGTGCTCCAC
>Ga0134127_10004241_pt1 | contig 10336 bp, 4 predicted proteins | sample KB31753_FD_96459 | JGI IMG/M metagenome (GOLD analysis project Ga0134127, IMG submission 96459) | Terrestrial soil microbial communities with excess Nitrogen fertilizer from Kellogg Biological Station, Michigan, USA - KB3-175-3 | ecosystem: Environmental > Terrestrial > Soil > Unclassified ...
CGTCGTTCGCCAACTTTGACCATCGAGAAGGCGGAGTGCAGCGCGTCTTTTCGGAAGGAACGGATCTCCGCGTAGCGTGGCGCAACATTGAAAAGGCGCTGCATGTTTTTGAGCTCGGCGATGAGCGCCGCGGGATTCACTACACCGGTAAGTTTTCCAGCGCGGTCGACGCTCAGATACACATCGATTGGGGTTTCTCGGAACTCGTATGATTTGTTGTTACGGAAGAACGTCTGAAGATCAGTTCTCACCGGATTGAACGGGCTATCGCCGGCAGTGTCACTAGCAACTCGACCCGCAATCACCGGCGTCGGCAATGCGTTTTCCATGTACGCGTTCAACGCCACCGCGTAGTTGTTGATTTTCTCTTGTAGTGTTGCGCCGGGAATTGTTGGCGGTGCGCCGATTTGTGGGCCGGTCAAGGGTGGCACGCGCTGCTCGAGGACTGTTTTCCACTCTGCCACACCTTTTACAGCAAACGAACGTAACCAGGTCGGCGCGTTGCTAACGGTTGTTGCCAATGCGGGATTCTGAGTGAGATCAACGCTTTTGCGGAGCTCACGTACCAGGGGCAGGTGGTTCGTAGTCAGATCGCCTACCTGAAGAGTGAAGCGCACATCGTTCTTATCTTTTGGCACCCAACCAGTGCGGTCGATCGCGTCCCAGAAGCTTTGGGTCGCGCCACCGTGCTGCACGAGAAGTGCTGCGACCGTCTTCCGCTTGTCATCAGTCAACTCCGAAGTGCCGAGCAGATCACCGAGTGACGATGTTTCGCCCGGCGCGCCCGGTTGCAGCAGCAGGCTGGCCTTCAGTATGCGAAGGCTTTCGGCAATCTGGTCCAATTGCGCGCTCGAGAGCTGGGGAATAATCGCCTCGTTCGACGATGATTCCAGGGCCGCGCGCAGCAACGAGATTTCATTTTCGAGGAGCTCTTCGAGGACTGTGGGAAGACCCTGGCGAAAGAGACCGTAAAACGCTGACTGGGGAATTGTGTTGGCTTGCACATTACGGCGGGCGCTTTCCGCGAGCATCGTTAGCCACGTCGCATCGATGCCGGTCTCACCGCTCAGGAACGACACATCGTCCGCAGTCAGAGCGGCATGCGCTACGCCATTCAGCAACGGCGTAATCTCGTTCACAACTTTCTGGAACTCAGAAAGCCCGAGAGCTTCACCAATGGTGAAATTCACTACCTCAACTTTGCCGGCGTTGAAAATGATCGGGGACGTAGCGAGGACTACTCCACCGCTGTCGACAACCCTCAGGAACAGATCCGCTCGATCCTTCTCCAAATCTGCGAAGTCGGCGGCCCGATAGAAGATTAAATATTCGCCTGAGTTCTGCTTGGTGGTATCTGTTTTTAAAAGCTGCTCTGACCGCATGTCCTTATCGAAGGCTTTTACGGTCAGTCCTGGAGACGGATCACCATTCGCCTTGAACACCTGGCCCATGACAATAAACTTGTTTGGATGCTGATGGTCATCGTCGAGAATCCACGCGGCCTTAGCCTCAAAGATGCCGTTAGGAACAAGCTTGTGCTTTTTCTGAAAGTCGACAACCGCATCGTAAGTGGTATCACCGAAGAATTTGTCGGTTTGCTCTTTCTCGGCGATGCGGTAGCCGATTTGGAAGAGTGAGTTCTGAAGGGCGGCGACGTTCGGACCGCTCGAGCCTCTTGATAAGTCGCTGCCTAGTTGTTCCAGTTCCATGATAGCCTCCAAATATGATTATTTAGCCCGGATTGTCGCGCGAACGGGCGCGCCAGAGGCATGTCCCCTGGCGTCAGTCGTGCTCCCACGGTCGATGCGCCCGAAGCGCTTCGTTACGTTTTAGAGTGGTGACTAACCGGAAAACATCACAACAAGGCGTATGCGCGGGGTTTTTGACGGGATGACCGGACTTTTCCGGGTGGATTTAGACTTCAGCTCGCATCACCCGGCCGTATTCGCGGTCAAAATCATCGGCCCAGTTCTTAACGAGGTTTGGATGTTCTTTTTCAAGCCAGTTGAAAAGATCCTTCGCCAGCGGCGCACTCTTTTCCAGAACCGCAAACAGCAAAGCCTTTGTTTCTGTCGGATCGTTGCTGTTCAAAATGGCGAATGTAAACATCGAATTCCAGTTAACATCCAGGCGAACGTCTTCTTTGATTAGTTGCCGCCAGCGTGGCGTAAAGAACTTAGCGGCCAGGTAGGCTCGAATCAGATCGTGACGAAACTGAAACTGATCGCCTCGCCGCATCAGTAGCTTGTCCTGGTCGAGGCGATTTCGAATCTCCACCGGCATAGGACTTTTGTCATTCTCAAACGATTCTCCTCTCGACAACATTTCATACGCACGACGATACAGTCGCTCCTCGTAGTCGAGGTTTGCCGCCTTCCACGAATCGAATATAGGTTTCAATGTTGCTTCATAGAGCTGCAGCTTGGATCGGGGTAAAGGTTGACCTTGTTTAACTAGATCAACTGCAAGCTCCAATTCCTGAGGTACTCCATATGCCGAGTAGAGAGCATCATTGAATTGTTTGATTACTTCGTCGGCTTTCCCGCTCAGTCTATGGCGAAGGATTTCCTGTATCTTGTCCTTGTCCAACAGGATGACCTGAATCGTCTCTGTGTTATTGAACTCCGGATATGGCTCCTGCGAACTCAGAAAAAAGTAGTTAACTCTTTTCAACTGATCCTGGAAGCTTATGATGTCTCTGATGGCGTCCTCATCAACCTCATTGAGCCCGTCGATAAAAATCAAGAAGCCGCCTTCGTAGAGAAACGAAGCGCTTAGCGTGAGATCGGTGATAGCTCCATATTTCGTCAATTGAGTGATGAAGATTTCTTTCACCGGCTGACCGCGGTAGAACTTGATTGGCAAAAATACGGGAACCACTTTAGGAAGATACTTTTTATTCGTGGCGCACCAGCTGACCAGGTATTTGAAGTAAGACGTCTTCCCGATTCCTGACTGTCCGAGAAGGAATATCACGCGGTGCTCGCGAATTCGCTTGCTCATGGTTTCAACTGCAAAATCCTCTGAGGGCAAGACAAACCTTTTCTGCCATTGAGAAAACTCCGGATCTTTCGCGACTTCGCGAAAATATCTCTTCAGCAAGTGGCGGCGAACGACTGGCGACAAAGTAATAACGGCCGGAATTAGCCAAAGAGACCCGATCTTTCGAACAAACGGGTTCATGAGAAGCCGCTGGCAAAAAAGATTGTATGGAGCAAGCAAGACCAGCAGCGCAATTAAAACCAGCCAGCCGACAACCGGCAAAAAGTACGGTCCGGGCACGATCCAGACAGATATCGGCTCCGCGTCAAATCTGTTGCCCCACTTGTCTATTACACTCGCGTAGATTGTTGACCTGCCGCTCGAGAGATTGCGCTCGAAACTGTCAAGCGGAGCATATTGTTTGGCTTGGACCGCTCTGGTGAATTCCCCAAGTGAAGGCGTTACGATGACTTCGAATTGGCGGGGAACCTCATTGCCGTAAGGATCATGGTTGTTAGTGCGGCTCCTGTATTGAACCTGTGGTTTTACAACACCGGCAGACCAAACGTTTCCTCCGAGAACGAATTTAAGAATCGATCCCCACCATGAATCCGAGTTACCGGGCTTGATGGAAATCGTGACGTCTTCGTCAACGCGATACAAACCTCCAAGCCCGTTGGAGTTACCAACTCCCAGCCAGATCTTTCCGCTAACCTTGCGAATTTGTTTGACGTCGAACTGTTGCGTCAAGACTGGCTTTAGAGCGTTTGCTTCAACTACATAAGGGCCGGTGAGCGTCGCTACCCAGATTCGATCGTCGAGATAGACAATATTGTTTACGAAGAGAGTGTTCTCAGAAAACAGTTTGAGATCTTTTCCGTCGTAGGTATACAGGCCGGTCTCAGTTCCTATCCATATCTTTCCGTTTATGTACCTAATCGCGTGAACGCTGAGCTTTAAATTTGGATCACCAATCCGAACGAGGTTTGTGCGATTCGAGCGGTATGCACCGCTTTGAGAGGACAGCCACAGCTCTCCGTTAATCTCTTCAATACGGTGCACATCTATGTCGTAATCGGGTGTTCGTTTGAGAGTATTTAGAGGATAAGCGCCCTCGGAAGTTGCAAACCAAATTTCGTTCCCTACGAGTTGCACATGTCGAACTATCAACCTTTTGTCCGATACTAGTACCGGTTTGTCTCCCTCCAACCGATAAGCGCCAGCTCGAGTTGCCAGCCAGATGCTGCCGTTCAAATAGGTAAGGCTGTTCACATAAGGAATTTGTGTATCCAGTGGCTTGATGGTGCCCTTTTCGATCGAATAGACACTCCCACTTTGGGCCACCCAGAGGCGTCCTGATGGTTCCTCTTCAAGACTATAAACGTCCCACTTGTCAGTACCGGGAATTTGTATCGCCACCTGGGCGAATGTGGAATACAGTCCGCTCGAGGCGAGTAAGGCCACGCCTACAAATATGATCCGGCTAAATCGGGGGAGGGTTTTGATATGTCTCACAGCGCTTTAACTTCACCGCAGGCTCACTCGCCAGATAGTAGACTCCCCAAAAGTATGCCCGTCGTGTCTGTGATACCAACGATCAAAGTTGGATAGATCGGGGCCATTGCGTGTTCTGGTAACAACGTAATCGACTTTGAGTGCTGAGGCGTCTTCCCGGTCAAACGCGGCTATGTATCGAGAATAGCTTTGCTGTTCATGAAAAACGTCTGCAGTGCTGATCAACTTCTTGCTGTCCTGCATCGAAGATCGCTCAAAACCAAACAACGCAAGACTCAGATAACTGTTCACGCTCGCCATTGATCGAAAATTCTCTGACGTGACTCCCGAGAAGTAAAGATACCGGTACAGTCTCTCTTTATTCTCACTGGCCGTAGTTCCTGGAAAAACAAACATGTGCGGCGACCACAACACTCGATAGGGAGCGACTGCGGGCGCAATATCGGCCTGCCTGAGGTCTGGGAAAAATACGAGCGGTCGAGAAGGGAGAGACTTTTCCGTTCGAACCAGTTCTTGATACATGCTTCCCATAATCGCGACTTTCTCGTCGACAACTCCGTCAGCCACCATAGACCGGCTACTCGTGATCACTGTTGTACCCACTGCGCGCGCCACAACGACAATGGCCACCGCACTGATCACGAGGCTCCGTCTTATGGCAAGTGACGGAAACAATGAACGTCGTCGCAATAAAAGTACCGCGGTCAAATATGCGGCGAGTGTTACCGCGTAAGGTGCGATGTAGTACTCGTAGTGATGAGGTTGTAACGAGTGACCTGTAATGACCTGTTGATTGAATAGTAGAACGGGCAATAGCGCGAATGAAATGATGATGCCATTGAGATAGTGCTTACGGCTGATGAGCCCGTGTCTGATGACGTGCGCGAGCACTATCAACAAGATGATTGCAAGGAACTCCGAGCGGTGACTGAGATCCGGAAAACGCGAATTTGAAAGCAGTTGGGCCGCGTCCATGCTCGGAGACCTTTGCAGCAATAGCAACGTGTAAGGGATTAATGCGCATAGAGCTACGGCGCCTATAACACCTGCGGCGGCCAGAGAACGTGGCCGGCTTTGGGGCGAATAGATGATTCGCATCAACAGCAGGCAGATTAACCAGGCCGCCGCGGTGGTCCATAGAAAGAAGTAGGAAAACACGAGCGCACCGAAACAAACTCCGGCTAATCCAGCCCACGCCGCTGATTTCAAGCGACCGCGACGCGCCAACGCTTTACAAACCGCAGTGCAGAAAACGAAAAAGATCGGAAACGGCAGCGCCGGAACGTAGCACCGTAAAAACGGAAAATCGAAACCGGCTGATTGAAGCTCGATGAGCGATCGCACCGGCTTCGGAGAGCCCGCGTAACTACCCAGACACAGCACGATCAATGTGCCGAGTGCGGCAGCTTTCGGGTTCCGCGTGAGAGTTTGCAAGAACCAGAATAGAGCGAGTGCCGTTCCGAACGCCGAAATCGTGCGCAGGGCAATAAATGCTTCGCTGGACGACAGGCCCAACGTTCTGGCAGGTATCGCAAGGGCATAAGCAGGCAGGAACTGAATTGAGAACAGTGATTCTGATTGCTGCGCGCGATCATCAAGCCCGGCATACGGATCAGTTCGCCGTGGCTGCCCGTCAATTAAAGCCTGCACATAGACCAGGTATGCTGGTTCGTCAAAGTAGTAGGAAACAAATGAACCGTTCCACTGTTGACCCCACAGTAATCGCGCATGCAGTTGCGGCAGGGATGCTATAACACCGATTACAAGCGCGATGAAAACTCCCAGATACCAGTTGCTACGAACCGGGGGCTCGATAGGACTCTCAGTGTGACGTGGTTTGACTCGAAACGATGTAGGGGTGATCCTCATCCTCCGGGCAACAGACGAAAGACTTTAAATGCATTAAGAACTACTTGCGGGTTCGGCGAGTTTGCGGGACGCAGAGGCTCAGAAGAACCCAGTTCTAAAGGAGATCGGGCGGAAGATAATCCCTGATCGTTTAGCAAGTCAACCTTTTTGCTGTTTTTACGGATTACATTCCGCCACGTTGTATGGACTCTTGTGCCTTCTTAAAATCAATTGGCGAATCGCTCGGCTTTAACGTCGATAAAGTGTCAATCAGCATTTGCTTCACAACTGCTTCACTGGTTTTATCCGTTACAGCGCCATTTAACATGAAGACAAAGTTGCCCTTGACCACACTCAGATAAATCTGCTTCTTCACGTCCCGGCCCGCCTGAGCCTGCATATCATATGCCCACAGAAGAGCATCCTTTCCGTTACTCAGTTTTTGCCATGATGACTCTACATTTAATTTCTCTTTTATAGTGCTCTCAATTCGCTGCGCTTCCCAATCTCGATGCGACGTTAAAATAAACTTTTGGTCTGCCTGCTTTCCCGCGTGTTCATCCTTGAGGAAGCTATGAGTTCGGACGGTAAGAATCTGAAGAAACTTATGGTCAACGATAAGAATCAGGCGTTCGGTTGAAGCCGGAACGACTTTTTCGCCCTTAATCTCGAGCGTGTAATAGTTCTCGGGCTCATTCCAAACCAGCAGGACCCCTCCGTCGGTTTTAATCATTCCGCTGGTGAACCTGTCTTGCTGCGCGATGGCGCGGAGAGGCGTGAGTGAAAACACAGCCAGCAGAATGATGCTCAAATGCTTTCTAAACCTCATATATTCCTCCGAATTCGAACGCTAACGCGAGCGCGTGTTAAGCGTGCGCGGCTGTGCGGCAAATTCTTTTTTGACGTTCAACACCAATCTCACGAGAGTGATCAGCGGTATTGCGATTATCAACCCAAACTTCACAAAGTGTGGGGCGTTCAATGTAAGCCTCCCAAGAAGCAGTGCGTGGATCGTGTTTACGACTGCTGGACCAAGGTAGAACAGCATGAGAACGAAGCCGGCGCAACCCAAAAGTGATCCCAGCCGAAAACTTTTGAGCGCAATGAGTCCCGCGAGAATCATCATCTGGCAGCCCAGGAACCCGGCGTACTCAAACCAGCGGTTCTGCTTTCCCCAAACTGCCCACATGAGATTTTCATATGAAAACCAGCCAATCCAAGCGCCGCAAAGAACAAGGAGAATTGCTGTGATGAGCCTTGCTCTCATAGTAATGCTCAATTCACCCCTTTCGACTATTGACGTTCAATCGCTAAATGTGAATCTGCGGTCACGGCGAATAAAAAGCTCGTGCTACCACGAGGGCGCACGTACGTAGGAGTTTAAACGGGGATTGCCAAACATAAAAGGTTTGATTAATCGTTCGCAAATTACCTCCCCGTTGCAACAGCATTAGACCATTGTTGTTAAGATTCGCTTAGACTGCCCTTTTTCCCCTGTTCTGCTGGCGGTTCCGCACGATCGGATGGGTCTGTGATGTTTTGCAAAGAGTCGCCACACTACACGTATGAGACGCGAAGAGGGCACGACTCAGAAAGCACCACCTCGGCCGGACGCTATGGGCGCCTCTCCGAGTGTTCCATCAATTTCACTTCCCAAAGGTGGCGGTTCGATCAGAGGGATGGGCGAAAAGTTTGCCGCGAACCCGGTCACCGGCACCGCGTCGCTGACAATTCCCATCGCCGCTTCACCTGGCCGTTCAGGTTTCTCACCTCAACTCACACTCTCGTACGACTCGGGCGCGGGTAACGGACCGTTTGGACTTGGCTGGAACCTGTCGCTGCCTTCGATCACGCGCAAGACTGACAAAGGTTTACCGAGATATCAGGACAGGGACGAATCGGACGTCTTCGTTCTTTCCGGTGGTGAAGATCTCGTTCCCGTTCTCATCAAGGACGGGGATAACTGGCGCCCGGATGTTTTTGAACACACGGTTGCCGGTGTAACTTACCAAATAAAACGCTATCGCCCGCGCATCGAAGGATTATTTGCGCGCATCGAGCACTGGACAAACGTCGCCAACGGTCAAACTCACTGGCGCTCAATCTCGAAGGATAACGTCACTACGTTCTACGGCCAGAAGCAGGAAAGTCGCCTCGCCGATCCGCTCGATGACAGCCGAGTGTTTTCCTGGCTCATTTGTGAAATTCGCGACGACAAGGGCAATGCGATCGTTTATGAATACCTGCCGGAAGATTCGCGCCAGGTTGATCTCTCGCTGCCGCAGGAAAGAAACCGCAGTAATCAAACTCGCGCCGCCAATCGTTATTTAAAACGCGTCAAGTACAGCAATCAAACGTCGCACCTCGTTCAGCCTGATCTCTCACAAACTGACTGGCTGTTTGAACTGGTCTTCGACTACGGCGAACACAGCGAGGACAATCCAACGCCCAACGATACCGGCGCATGGCTTTGCCGCCAGGATCCCTTCTCGACGTATCGCGCAGGCTTTGAAGTGCGCACCTACCGCCTCTGCCGGCGCGTGTTGATGTTTCATCACTTTCCGGAAGAGCTGGGCACGCGCGACTATCTCGTGCGCTCAACTGAATTCAATTACAAGGAAACATCGCTTGCCACTTTCATCACTTCCGTCGAGCAGTCTGGTTACATTCGCCAGAACGATGGAACGTATTTGAAAAAGTCGTTGCCGCCGGTCGAGTTCGAATACAGCGAAGCAACGATTGACGGCGAGGTCCATGAAGTGGACGCGGAGAGTGCGGAGAACCTGCCTTACGGCGTCGACGGCACGCACTACCAGTTTGTCGATCTGGATGGCGAGGGACTCTCCGGCATTCTCACCGATCAGGGAAAAGGTTGGTTCTTCAAGCCAAACCTTGGCGATGGACGTTTCGGACCTGTCCAGCTTGTTGCTGTCAAACCATCGCTGGCTGATCTGAACAGCGGTCAGTTTTTGCTCGATCTTGCTGGTGATGGACAGCTCGACCTGGTGCAGCTTGCAAATTCCGGGTCAGGCTTTCACGAACGCACAGAAGATGGCGGCTGGTTAGGTTTCAAGCCCTTCTCTGCGGTGCCGAATATCGATTGGCACGATCCCAATCTGAAATTTGTTGACCTGACGGGCGACGGGCATGCCGACATTCTCGTAACAGAAGACAAAGCACTGACGTGGTATCCGTCGCTCGCTGAAGAAGGTTTCGGTATCGGCGAGAAAATGCGGCAGTTGCTCGACGAAGAGAAAGGCCCTCATCTCCTTTTCGCCGACGGCACACAGTCGATCTTCGTTGCCGATATGTCGGGCGATGGTATGGGAGATTTTGCGCGCATTCGCAACGGCGAGGTTTGCTATTGGCCCAATCTTGGTTACGGAAAGTTCGGAGCGAAGGTGACGATGGCGGGCGCTCCGTGGTTCGACGCGCCCAATCAATTCGATCAGAGACGTATCAGACTTGCCGATATCGATGGCTCTGGCGTCACCGACATCATCTATTTGCAGAACGACGGTGCAAGTCTTTATTTCAACCATTCAGGCAATAGCTGGAGCCAGGCGCAACGACTCGACTCCTTTCCCACAGACAATCTCTCGTCGATAACAGTCACTGACCTGCTCGGCAATGGCACAGCATGCCTCGTGTGGTCCTCGCCTCTTCACGATCGCCCCTCGATGCGTTACGTGAAGTTGATGGAGCAGAAGCCACACCTACTGATCGGCACAAAGAACAACCTGGGCGCGGAGACACACGTGCAATATGCCGCGTCCACCAAGTTTTACCTCGCAGATAAAGCGAGCGGAAAGCCCTGGATCACGCGGCTACCTTTTCCAGTGCATGTGGTCGAACGGGTCGAGACTCTCGATCACGTCAGTCGCAACCGTTTTGTGACTCGCTACAATTATCACCACGGCTACTTCGACGGTGAGGAACGTGAGTTTCGCGGTTTCGGAATGGTAGAGCAGTGGGATACAGAGGCGAGTCA
>Ga0134127_10004243_pt1 | contig 10332 bp, 7 predicted proteins | sample KB31753_FD_96459 | JGI IMG/M metagenome (GOLD analysis project Ga0134127, IMG submission 96459) | Terrestrial soil microbial communities with excess Nitrogen fertilizer from Kellogg Biological Station, Michigan, USA - KB3-175-3 | ecosystem: Environmental > Terrestrial > Soil > Unclassified ...
ACTACGTCGGGATCGCCCATCGCGTGAGCGGCAGCACGTTCAACGACTGCGCGCGCCGCCGGCTCGATCGGTGTCAACTCGATCCACTCGCCGCCGCATCGTGTGATCGCCCATACCTTTCGCCCCGATGCGATGAGCGGCAAATGTTCGACCGTCGCGGCCCGGATCGAGCCGCTGTCGAGCGACTGCGCCAGCGCTTTACCGAACTGTACGAGCCGATCCATTTCCGCGGCCCGCATCGTCGCAACGCTCGCCTCTTGACCCATCTCCTCCCGTTTGCGGATCTGATGAACCAGGAAGACGACAGTCAAGATGACGAGCGCCGGAACGAGTTGCAGGCCTCGGCCGTGGTCGATCTCACGCGCGCGATCGAGCAGCGTCCCCAGTTGGCGGGATGAGACAACCCAAACAGCGATGGCGAACCCGCCCAGCAGAAAGGCGTCGTTCCGTCCAAAAATGCGCATGTGAGGTAAAGCGCGGGGGGTATCTCTCTTATCGGCTCCCGGCCTCCTTTCTTGTCGCCGCATCGACAGCGGCTTACCATTGATTCCATCGCGAAGATGTCTCGTTCCGTAGCCGCGCAGACCCGTGCAGGCGCGTTCGCGCGGCTGTTCGAGGCAGTCCGCGAAGGCGTGTTCATCGGCGCGCTCGCGCCGTCAGCGGACGCGGCGGACAGCACGCTCGCCGCCAACCCCCACCTGAAGCAGATCTTTGGCTATCCGCCGAACGCTTCGGAGACGGAGGTCACGCCCTTCGCGCCGGAACGGTTCGTCGACGGCGACGCCAGAGGCGCGCTGCTCTCGCGGCTCGCTGAGGCGGGCGCCGTCACCGATCACCTCCTTCGCATGAGGCGAGTCAACGGCTCCCCGGTGTGGGTGGAGGTCACCGCGCGGGCGCGCCCCGCCAGAAGCGGCGGCCTTCTGCGTGTCGAAGCGCTCGTGCGTGACGTCAGCGAGCGAAAGCGGATGGACGACCAGGCGAAAGACATCTACCAGCAGATTCTGCAGTCCGAGAAGATGGCTGCGCTCGGACAGACGATCTCCGGTGTCGCGCACGAGTTGAACAATCCGCTGGCGACCATCCTGAGCTGGGCGGAGCGACTATCGGAAAAGTCGCTCGATGACACCGCCAAACGCGGAGTGTCGGTGATTCTTAGTGAAGCCGAACGCGCCGCGCGAATCGTGCGGAACCTCCTGACCTTCGCCCGAAAACGGCAGTCCACCCGCGCAATGATCGACCTGAACACGCTGGTCGGGGAAACGATCGCACTACGAGCGTACGAGCGGATGCCGACCCTGACGGTGTCGGCTGACCTCGCCGCGAACCTGCCGTCTGTGTTTGCCGACGCGCATCAGATCCAGCAGGGGCTGCTCAATCTGGTGATCAATGCCGAGCAGGCCATGCTCGCCGCGAATGGCCGCGGGACTCTCGTCGTTCGAACACGGCACGACGGGGAACGCGACAACGCCATCGTGGAGGTCGTCGACAGCGGGCCGGGCATTCCGGTCGAAGTGCAGACGCGGATCTTCGACCCGTTCTTCACGACGAAGGACGTCGGCAAAGGAACGGGCCTTGGCCTCACCGTCGCCTACGCGATTGTGCAGGAACACGGCGGCCGCATTCGGGTAAGACCAACGCCGGGCGGCGGTGCGACGTTTTCGGTGGAACTTCCGATGAGCGGCTTCGACGTCGCATCAAAGCCGGCTCGCCAAACCCTGCCACCGATGGACGCCGTACGTGGCGCATCTGTCCTGGTTGTCGAGGACGAGCGCGCGCTCGCCGCCGCGGTGGCTGAAGCGCTGACCGATGCCGGGCTCGAAGTGGATCATGCAGGCGACGGCGAGGAAGCCCTCGCCTGCTTGAGACATCAGAACTACGACGTGGTGATCTGCGACCTGAAGATGCCGCGCGTGGACGGGATGACGCTTTACCGCGCGATCGCGGCCGCGACGCCGGAGCTCGCACGGCGCGTGATCTTCGTCACCGGAGACGTCGCAGGCACCGACGCGGAGCGCTTTCTCGAGGAAAGCGGCTGCCGCTGGCTCGCTAAGCCATTCAGGCTCTCCGAGCTGCTGCGCGCCGTCCGCGAAACGCTCGCATAGTCGGCGTTCGCGGCGGCACCAGCCGACATCGGGACGACAACGCCGGGCTGCACGCTGTCGAGCGTCGCCTTCGCCATTCGCGGTTTGTGTTGGAACTCAAGTATCGCAGTGCGCATCGCCTTCGCGGCTTCAGCCGCCGGCATCACACCGGCCAGCGCGTCGCGAAGTCTGCGGATTGCCCGCGCGTGCAGCTGCGATACCCGAGATTCGTTGACGCCGATTTCGGCGCCGATCTGCTTCATCGTGGCTTCCTGGTAGTAATAGAGCCCGATGACTTTCTGCTCGCGCGGCGGCAACGATTCGATGGCCGCGCGAATGCGCTCCTTGATTTCTGACTTCTCGTACGCGGTGTCGGGCTGCTCGGGCTCGGATGGAATGAGCGCCGCCGGCAGCGTCGACTCATCGAGGTTTTCTCCGCTCGCCAGCGGGGAGGTCGATTCGATCGCATTGATGCGCACGATCGTGCGGCCGAGGCGCTTTTCGTCGGATCCCATCTTGGCGGCCAAGTCAGCCAGCGACGGTTCGCACCCAAGCTCACGCCGGAGTTGCTCTCGCGCCGCCTCGAGTTCACGGCGCTGACGACGAACGCCGCGCGGCCAGGCATCCTTGCGCAGTGCGTCGATCATGGCGCCGCGGATGCGACGCTCGGCGAAGGTCTCGAACTTGATGCCTCGCGATTCGTCGAACCGGTGGGCTGCGTCGATCAGGCCGATGACACCGTCCTGCACGAGGTCCCCAATATCAATCGAATGGGGCATCGTCGCGGCCACGCGGCGAGCCAGCTGTTCGACGAACGGAAGATGGGCAACGACGCGCGGATTCTCTTTGGCTTGACGCTGACGCGAGCGCATTTAATTGACCTCCGGCGCCCGGCATAGGCAACCGGTATACCAAACGGTAGAGCCAGCAGCTTCGAGCTGACAATTTCCGGCAGAGGTGTGCCGCTAAGGCGCTGGAAATATTGCGCGTTAGCGATATTTCCTGTGAATCGGCGTCAGCGTATTTCGATGGCGCAACGACGTGCAAATCGTCAACAGATCGGCGCTTTGTGGCGCACGATTCGCCAACTTATTGACGATTCAAATTACAAAAGTCGGGTGAAGTGCTTGATTAAAACAGGCTTCTTGGAACGAGGGCTTAAATGTTTCGCGATGGGACTTACGCGGTTAGCTGTGGCTCAGAACAACGCCTGATCTCTTTTGCCGTCCCCATCGCCTCCAGAACGCTCTTCACGACCTGCTCCGCGCGGGCTCGATGTGTAGCGTCAGGCGATTTGGCTTCCAGAAGTTCGGCATGTGCGAGCACGACACCGAGCTGGTTATTCAGCTGGTGAAACAACACGCGGAGCTGTGGATCCGTTATGAGACTTTCCATTCCAGTGCGATTCGTACGGCGTGGCGTTGTTAGGCCGAGTGCCCCGGAGTGGCCGGCTGCGGTACGTGCGAGCCATTGCCATTCGTGCCGCTTGGCCGCGCGCCCGCGTCCCGCCACAGCGAGTCCGCGAAGATGCGAATCGATCCACCTGCCGTCCGGATGTATTCCACTTTGCCGGCCGAGATCCAGTTGTAGATCGTGCGCCGGCTGACGCCGACCGCCTCGCAGGCCTTCATGATCGAAAGTGTCTGTCTATCCATAAATTTTGGGGGTCAGGTGTCAGGGTCGGGCTCTGTCCAGGTACCACGCTCTTTGGGAATCAACTGCCCGTTACGTGCACCCAACTGCTCAAAAACCTGTATCGGGCGAACTGCGAAAAAGCGTTAGCCGTCGTAAACACCTGATTCGTAAGAGCTGACTCCGCGATACCACCCTCCGTTAGGGGCTCGTTGTGCCGCCGTGTGTCAAAATGTTGGCACCGTGCTTCATCTTCTCTTCGTGGACGACGAGCCGGCCCTTCGCTCGCTCATGGCGGAGCGTCTGGGAGAGCGTGGGTTCGAAGTCGTCGAGGCTGATAGCGGCGAGAAAGCGATTCATCTTCTCGAACAATTCGCCTTCGACGTCGTGATCACCGATCTGCGGATGCCTGGCATTGACGGAACGCGCGTCATTGAAACCGCCCTGGAGCGCTATCCGGGCATCGTCGGCATCGTCATTACCGGCTACGGGACGATGAAGGACGCAGTGGATGCGATCAAGCGGGGTGCGTCGGACTTCATCGCCAAACCGTTTCAGTTCGACGAGCTGATGCACGTGCTGCAAAAGGCGATCGAGCAACGGCGGCTCAAGTCGGAGAACGCCTATCTTCGGTCGCAACTCGAGGAGCGGTATCAGTTCGCCGGAATTCTGGGCCGCAGCGGCCCCATGCGTGAACTGTTTCAGTTGCTGGAGACGGTGTCGCGTTCGTCGAGCACGATTCTGATTACGGGCGAAACGGGCACCGGTAAGGAAGTCGTCGCGCGGGCGATTCATCACAGCAGCCCGCGCCGCGCCCACCGATTCGTGGCGCTGAATTGCAGCGCGATTCCCGAGACCCTCCTCGAGGCGGAATTGTTCGGGCATGTTCGCGGCGCGTTTACCGGCGCGGTTGGCACACGGCAAGGACGCATCGAGCAGGCGCACAAGGGGACGTTGTTTCTCGACGAGGTCGGCACGATGAGCCCGGGGCTGCAGATGAAGCTGCTGCGCGCGGTTCAGGAGCGTGAATTCGAACGCGTCGGCGACAACCAGACCATCAAAGTCGATGTCCGTTTCATCGGGGCAACCAACTCCGATCTTGCGAAGATGGTTGCCGAAGGAACTTTCAGAGAGGATTTGTATTACCGGCTCAACGTAATTCCAATCCAGCTGCCGCCATTGCGCGAGCGCCGCGACGACATTTCCCTGCTGGTCACGCACTTTCTCGAAAAGTTTTCGCCAGGAGCCGGAATGCGCGTCTCGCAGCCGGCGATGCGCGCGTTGATGGCGTATTCGTGGCCAGGAAACGTGCGGCAGCTCGAGAACGCCATCGAGCGCGCGGTGGCGCTCAGCGCGGGACGAAACGAAATCGACATCACCGATTTACATCAGGAAATCCAGGCGTTGCCGCAGACCGCGGCGATGCCGTCCGTCGACTTCCCCGAAGCTGGACTGGACCTGCCCTCCTATCTCTCGTCGATAGAACGAGACTTGATCCGGCGATCTCTCGAACGTACGGGGGGGAATCGCAACAAGGCCGCCGAATTGCTCCGCATCAAGCGAACGACGCTGGTCGAAAAGCTCAAGCGGCTCGGCGAAGACTGAGAGAGGCTCCATGCCGCCTCGTTACGCGTACTGGACGATTATTGCGGGCGGACTTCCGACTGCGTTCCGAGCTGCGGCCCGCGAGGAACTGCTGCCTACGTTCCAGCGCATCAAAGAGAAACATCCCGACGCGCAGATGAAATACTTCGCGCGCGGAAAGCTGTGGGAATCGCCGGAAGCGGCGCGCGATGCCGACAAACGCAGGGACACGCGGGGCCGCGATTGGCGGCCGGGCGGCAACCATCGCGACCCGCGCCAGAAGTTCATCGACACCAAAAGGCAACGCAACGCGACGATGCGGAAGGAGCGTTGGGAGCGGAAGAATGCGCCGCCTCGCGAACGCAAGCCTTGGATGCGCGGCCAAGGGACGGAGGAACCGGCGGCACCGCCGAGACCGCGTGGTCCCAATCGCGAGCCGAAGCCGAGCGAGGATCCGAAACCAACGCCACCGCCGCCCGAGGAACAGCCGACGACTCCACCGCCGAAGCCCCCCGAGCGCGGACAACGCCCGCGTCGCTATCAACCGCGAGGCAGGTTCCCCAAGGGTCCGCGCCGTTGATCGCTCACGTTGTGTTGTTTCGCCTCCGGCCGGAAGTGTCCGCCGAGGACCGGCGGGCGCTGCTCGATGCGTGGGCCACGGCACTGCGTGAGATCCCAGGGATCCGCCGCGCCCGCGTTGGACGCCGGGTGCGAATCGGACGATCGTACGAATCACTCACGCGTCTCGATTTCCCCTACGCCGCCGTCCTCGAATTCGATAACGTAGAGGCGCTCCGGGCGTATCTCGACCATCCCGCGCACGAGGCCCTCGCCACACGGCTCTTTGACGCACTCGCCGACACGCTCATTTACGACTTCGAAATCACCGCGGATCCCCAGGGAAAAGATTTTTCCTTTTAGTCCCGGGGCCTCAGCCTTGGCAGCCGCGCAGTAGCCGCGCCTTCTGCGACAATGAAGCACCCCGCCCGGCGCTTTGCCGCAGGCGGGCGTGTGTCTTGTACGCGAAATGCCGAGTACGACATCTCTCACACTGAGAGCGCTCCTCAGTCGCGCAGCTTCCGCGGCTTCTCTTGATAAGCCGTCACGAGTCGTTGCAGGCTTGACGCCTCCCGCAAAAGCGCTTGCCGGCGTCGCCGTCGCACGCACCGCCACCGAGGTCACGCTGCTGGTCGTCCCGACAGACAAGGACGTCGAGCAGATGACCAGTGACGCGCGTTTTTTCTACGCCGCACTGGAAGGCGCGTCCGAAGCGGACGTGGAGCGGGCGATCCTTCCGCTGCCATCGCTGCAGGTCGACCCCTACCGCGGCATGACGCCGCATTTCCGCGTCTCCGCTGCGCGTGCTCGTGCGCTGCACGCCGCCGCGACCGGCACGGCGCGCTTGATTGTCGCGTCTTCGGCGGCGCTGCTGCCGCGCGTCAGCCGGCCGGAACGCCTCCTCAGTGCATCGCTGGAGCTTCGATCCGGCACCGAGATCGATCCGCAGAACGTTGCGGACCTGCTCGTCGATGCAGGGTTTACGCGCGAGGATCCGGTCGAGGAGCACGGCTCGTTCGCTGTCCGTGGCGGGATCGTCGACATATTCCCCGCCGGTGACGCCGAACCCGTGCGATTGGAGTTCGTCGGCGACATGGTCGAATCGCTCCGGCGGTTCGATCCGTCAACGCAACGATCGACCGGCGCAATCGACCAGTTGTTGATCGTTCCGGTGCGCGAGCGGTTCGACGAAGAGGCGGATTCGATTCCGCTGTTTGAGTTCCTCTCCGCCGCGCGTGGTCTTCGGGTAGTGGTCTCGGAGGAAGAGCAGGTCCGGGAACAGGCGCAGAGGATTCGTGATCAACTCGAATCCAGTTTTGCCGATGCTGCGGAACGCGGTCATGTCGCCGCGCTGCCTCCGGCGCAGGCGTACGTGACGTGGGCAGATCTCGAGCCGCGGCTTTCCGCCGGCCGCCATCTTGAAGAACTCGCCATCGATGAATCCGCCCCGGATCCCGGATCCCGGATCCCGGATCCCGGCGGCGTACGACACGTCCGCTGCCAGCCGGCCCTCGAATTCCGGGGCCGTGTCAACGATTGGATCGTCGAGCTGCGTCAAGCCCGCGAGCGCGGTGACGCAATTCTCTTCGTGGCGGAGAGCCCGGGACGCGCCGAACGGACGATCGAAATTCTCCACGACTACGACATCGTTGCGGTTCCGGTTGAGCGCGCGGAAGACGCCTATGCAGCCTCAGTCCTGGTCGCCGTGGGGTCGCTCTCGCGCGGATTCCGGTTGAGCGACGCGGCGCTTCAGGTCTACGCCGAGACCGATGTCTTTGAAGAAGAACGTCATGCGCCGGAGAAGCGCCGCAATCTGGCGAAGACCTTCCTGTCGGACCTGCGCGACCTGAAGGTCGGCGATCTCGTCGTTCATGTCGATCACGGAATCGGCGAGTTCGTCGGCCTCAAACAGCTTGGCGTCCGCGGGAGTGCCGAGGGCGCTCACGAATTCCTGGAACTCCGCTATCACGGCGACGACAAGCTGTTCGTTCCGGTCGAGCGGCTCGACCTCATTCAGAAATACACCGGCGGAACACGCCCGGCACTCGATCGTCTGGGCGGCACAACGTGGGAGAAGGCCAAGACGCGCGTCAAGAAGGCCATGCGCGACATGGCCGAAGAACTTCTCAAGCTGTACGCGCAGCGCAAGGCGGTACCTGGTTACGCCTTCTCGGCGGATACGCATTGGCAGGAAGAGTTCGAGGCGGCATTCCCCTACGAGCTGACGCCTGACCAGGCGGTCGCCATCCGCGACATCAAGAAAGACATGGAAACGTCGACGCCGATGGATCGCCTGCTGTGCGGCGACGTCGGATACGGCAAGACGGAAGTTGCAATGCGCGGCGCCTTCAAGGCGGTGATGGATGGCAAGCAGGTCGCGGTACTCGCGCCGACAACCGTCCTCGCGTTTCAGCATCTGAAGACAATGCGCGATCGATTTGCCGGTTTCCCGGTTGCCATCGAGATGGTGAGCCGGTTTCGCTCGCGCCAGGAGATCAAGGCGATACTCGATGGCGTCGCGTCCGGCAAGGTCGACATCATCGTCGGCACACACCGTCTGCTCTCGAAGGACGTCGTGTTCAAAGACCTCGGACTCCTCGTCGTGGACGAGGAGCAGCGATTTGGCGTCGTGCACAAGGAACGTATCAAGCAGATGCGCAAGCGCATCGACGTTCTGACGATGACGGCGACTCCAATTCCGAGGACCTTGAATATGTCGCTCGTCGGAATCCGGGACATGTCGATCATCGAGACGCCGCCCAAGGATCGGCTCTCGATCCAGACCAACGTCGTCAAATTCGACGCGCCGGTCATCGAACGGGCCGTTCGCAACGAGCTCGCCCGCGGCGGGCAAATCTACTTCGTGCACAACCGCGTTGAGTCGATCTTCTCCATCGGGCATCTCCTCCAGCGGCTCGTGCCCGAGGCACGGGTCGTCGTCGGCCACGGTCAGATGGACGAAGACGAGCTCGAGCGCGCGATGCTTGGCTTCGTCGAGCGGAAGTTCGACGTCCTGCTGGCGACGACGATTGTCGAGAACGGGCTCGACATCCCGAACGCGAACACGATCATCATCAACCGCGCGGATCGGTACGGTTTGTCGCAGCTGTATCAGTTGCGTGGCCGGGTGGGCCGATCCGACCGGCCGGCGTACGCGTACTTGCTGATTCCACCGCAGGAATCGCTCTCTCCCGTCGCTCGCAAGCGTCTGGCGGCAATCAAGGAATTCAGCGATCTCGGCAGTGGGTTCCGCGTTGCCGCGCTCGATCTCGAGATTCGCGGCGCCGGGAACCTGCTTGGCGGAGAACAGAGCGGCCATATCGACGCGGTGGGCTTCGAGATGTACATGAAGCTGCTCGAGGAGACCGTCCGAGAACTGAAGGGCGAAGAGATCGAGGATGACGTCCGCGCGACGGTCAACCTCGGGATTGATTTGAAGATCGACGAAGGCTACATCCCGGACATGAATCAGCGTCTGATGGTGTACCGCAAAGTGGCCGCGACGCGGACCGAACACGAGCTCGAGGCTGCCCTCGACGAAATCGCGGATCGATATGGCCCGCCGACGGACTCGGTTCTCAATCTGGCCGAGTACGGCCGCATCCGCCTCATGGCGGACCGGCTCGGCGTCGAGACGATCGACCGCGAAGGCCGCCTGGTCGTCATAAGGTTCAGGCCGCAGGCCAAGGTGGATCCAGTGAGGCTCGTGAAGGTCGTGCACGACTGGCCCGGCGCGACGTTGGTCCCGCCGGCATCGCTCAAAGTGGACTTGGAGGCGTCTTCAGGCGGATCTGAAGGTCCGCCTCTACGTTCCGATCGGGATGCCCACAGGGGGCATAGGGGCCGACCTTCAGGTCGGCCCAAGGAAACGTCATGGTGGACGGCGCGGGCGACGGCGGGCGTTGTCACATCGGGATTCACCAAGGAAGAAGTTCTCCGAAAGCCGAAGCAGGATCCTCGGGCGGAAGGCGGCATGTTCGACCGTCTTGAAGAGCTGCTCGGCGCGCTGGGTTAAAATGTTGCATTCCAAGGAATTGCAGATGATCAAGCACGCTGTCGTCGCCGCCTCGCTCCTGGCGCTCGCTCTCACGGTTTCGCTTCGCGCCGAAATTCTCGAGCAGGTCCTCGTCAAGGTGAACGGGGACATTGTGACCAAGAGCGACTTCGAGCGGTTGCAGGTCGAATTTCTGCGGCAGCGCCCCGAGCTTCAGAACGTCACCGCCGACAGCCCTGAATTGCAGAAGGCGGTCGCTGAGAGCACGCCGCAGCTGATTCTCGGTGCGGTCGACGAACTCCTGCTCGTTCAGCGTGGCCGCGAGCTCGGCTACGTCATGTCCGACGAGCAGTTCAAGAGCGTCCTCGACAACATCAAGAAGGACAACAACATCGACACCGATGAAAAATTCCAGGAGGCGCTCAAGCAGGAGGGCATGACGCTCGCCGACCTGCGGCGGCAGCTCGAGAAGAACATGCTCGA
>Ga0134127_10004244_pt1 | contig 10332 bp, 4 predicted proteins | sample KB31753_FD_96459 | JGI IMG/M metagenome (GOLD analysis project Ga0134127, IMG submission 96459) | Terrestrial soil microbial communities with excess Nitrogen fertilizer from Kellogg Biological Station, Michigan, USA - KB3-175-3 | ecosystem: Environmental > Terrestrial > Soil > Unclassified ...
AAGGGTTTGCTTCAATCGGCTTCCTTTCATTTTCTGCCAGCTGTGCAATGCCAGGCGGATGAGGCTGATCAATTCATAAATCGCGACCCGCCCTCTAAAGAGTTTCTCGTCGGGGATCCAGCTTTTGGATAAATCAATATATGTATCCAGAAAAAGGGTGCATAAACTCTCAATCGCTTCGGGCGCAAAGGGGGCATTTGGATCCTGGCCCTTGATAATATTTAGTCTGAGATATGCCAGGTAATGACCGACATCCTGGGCAGGTTCCGCCTGACAAACGGAATCAAAATCGACCAGGCCGCCTTGATTACCATCAAAGATTAATTGAGTGTGGGTAAAATCGCCGTGGCTGAAGCATAACGGCATGGCCGGATAGGCCTGAGCAAATTCCACGGTCTGGTTAATCCAGGATTTGACCTGTGAGCCTACCTCAGGAAAAACCTCGCAAAAAACATTAGTCTCTTCCATTAAACTATCCACCTGTATCTCCAATGTGGTTTGCGGGCCCAACTTAATATTGGAGCCATGGAGAGTGGCTGCGATCAGTGCACAAGTCCTAACGGCCTGCTCCATCGTAATATAATTATCGGGCGAGGTCGTCTCATTTCCGCTCCTATGACTATTTCCTGTCCATGTTTTCAACAAATCCTTGAAAAAAGGTTTTCCCGGCAGAGCTTCCATAAGAAGAAGTTGTAAGTCCGGAAAGTAACCTAACGAACGAGGAATGCGGAAGCGGTAGAGCAGATCCGGCTCGCTCAATCTTTCTATCAGGGCAGAGATGATGTCCACTGTCACGCCGCCAGACCCGTCCGCATCCACCTTTCCATAGACTGTTGCCTGCTGCGGAGTTTGTGTTTCCGTCTGCACGCCATCAATGGAATAACGCAGAACGCAGCGTTTGTAACGGCCGTAATGAGCCAGGAACTGGTGCACTTGTTGCATGGAGAACGTACCCGACAAAGCCTCCGGCATAGTTGCTTCCAACAGGCTGGCGACCTTGCTTGGATCCGTCGCATCCACCAGAGTCGGAATGAGACCGTCAATAGGGTAGACGGAAAGACTCATATTGAGATGTTCGACGATCGCGACCGGTCTGGCAAAGGACTGGATCTCCGGTCGACCCTCCATTCGGGCAGCAACAGGAATCAGCGACTTCTGCAGAAATGCTCGACACGTAGCAGCATCCTGAAAAAGTTGGGCGTTGACCAGCGTGGCGATCGTCTCGTTATTGGTGCTATCCAGGATCTCCAGTTTGAATTGCATGTTAATGGTGTGATCCAGCAGATACAGCGCTTTTCCTGGGACACACTTGGCAATGGAGTACCGACCCGCTACTGGACCAAGGAGCGTGTCTTGCAAGGTTTGCTTCATCCGCCCGGCATCAAAGGCTTCGGCCAGCGCAGGAGTCTTTTTCTGATACAGCGCGCTGCGGGGCAAATCATTATCGAGACTCCCGATTAATTTTTCAATCGCTGGGTTTGCCATAACTTATTTCAACCCTTTCTCATCTTGTGGATTTACGACCTCCGCGACAGGAGAGGCACTGCCCAACATCTCTCTTTGACCAGATTGCATGGCATACAAATTTGCATACAACCCGCCCGCGCGGATCAATTCGTCATGCGTACCCATCTGCTCAATCTGACCCTCTTTGATGACGATGATCTTGTCTGCATTGCGGATCAAGCTGAGCTCATGGGAGATAATAATGGTGGTCTTGCCATTCATCAATTTACGCAAAGCCTGCAGGACCAGGTCTGTTGATTCTGCATCTAACCCGGTGGATGGCTCATCCAGGATCAGGATAGGCGTGTCGCGGATAAAGGCGCGCGCGATCGCAATCCGCTGGCGCTGTCCACCGGAAAGATTCGATCCACGCTCATTCAAAATAGTGTAGTAACCATCCTGGAATTTAGAGATGAACTCATCTGCATTGGCGTTTTTGGATGCTTCGATGATGTCAGCGCCGCTGGCATCCGGGCGTCCATAACCAATATTCTCAACAATGCTGCCAGTGAACAGGATGGACTCCTGGAGCACCATGCTCATCTGCGCGCGCAGCGATTCCAGGGTGAATTCGCGGATATCACGGCCATCAATTAAAACCTGCCCTGCATTCGGGTCATACAAGCGAGGCAGAAGTTGTGCGATGGTGCTTTTCCCCGCGCCCGTATGTCCCACCACCGCTACCACCTGGCCTGGTTGTATATCGAAGGAGAGCCCATTCAGAGTAGGGCGTGATTTTGCATCTCCCTTTTTTTTCGAAGATTCGATGGCCGGGTACGAGAAAACAACATTTCGAAACTCGATTCGTCCATGAAGGGGCGGTGCGGTAATCGCGTCTGGCCTATCGCGTACTTCAGGTGTCAAATCTATTAGACCGCCTATACTTTCCAAACTTGCGTACAGCTTACCAAAAGCGTTCCACTGGGCAATGAGCTTCTTCGTGGGCTTAAACATTTGATCTGCCCAGACGATAAATACAGCCAGTGCACCCGCTGAGATACTGCCTGGATTCGCCCGTATGATTCCGACCCCGCTCCAGATGATCACGCCGGTAACGACAGCGGCTAGAACACTCATCACCCAGCTGAAGCGCGCCTGGTAACCCGCGGCCTCCAGCGCGGCATTCATGGCTTTCTGGCTCTGGCCGGAAAAGAGGGATTGTTCGTAGTCCCCCTGACCATACACCTGCACGACTCGGATCGACCCCAGCATTTCCTGGGCAGCCGAAGCCAGCTCGCCTTCACTGGAGCGCAGGCGTTTGCTGGCAGATTTGATCCTTCCCGTGAAATAATTGGTGATCAGTGCCATCACTGGGATGATTGCAAGAGCGATCGCCGGGATAATAAATACGGCAGCTGGGCCAACGGCTCCCAATCCCAACTCTTCATCGGGCTTCAGCCTTAGGCATATATCCCCGAACGCCCCCGCTGGGATCAAACGATTGCAGGTGTCTCGGAGGAGTAAGGGCCTCCAGATCTGCAGCGCACCGATGCACATGGCAATTAGAAGGGTAAAGATGCCCAATAGACTGCCCAGGAAATCGGAAAGGTTTTTTATAATAAAATCTTCCACGGCAGCCACATCGGACGTCACCCGCGTGAGAATATCGCCTGTGCGGCTTTGACCATGGAAGGAGAGTGAAAGTTTTTGCAGGTGGTTATAAAGGAAGACGCGTATATTGTAGCCGACCTTGCGACCACCCTGGGCGAGGTAAATCTCAGATAGGGAATCACACAGGCTGTTGACCATGGTCAGGATCAGCAGGCCAACCGTAACAAAAACAAGGGTTTGCACAAGGGAACCAGTTGGAATCCCAGCCAGGTTCTTTTGCACGTAATTTACAATATAACCTGGCACCAGAAGGGGAACCAATACGCCCGTAATGCTCTCAAGAGTCAACATAATCAGGGAGAGTATGAAGATTCGTCTCGAATTGCCTGAAAATCGAGCAATCATTGCCACAAGTGGGCGGATATTCAGGCGGTTTGAAGCAGCCTTTTCATCAGAAGAAGATTTTTTACTCATAAGTCACCAACTTTAAAAAAGGTTCATATAAATAAGGTTTTCAACTGCTGCGCGGCCTGAACAATATCAAACTGTTCCCTTACTTTCTTCGAGGCTGCGCGGCCAAACTGCCTGCGTTTCTCCACATTGCCTAGAAGTTCAATGATCCCGGAAGAAATGCCTTCAACATCGTGCGGTTGGTATAAAAGACCATTCTGGTCATGATCCACCAGTTCTGGAATCCCGGCTACCGCCGTAGTAATCACCGGCAACCCCACAGCCATGGCCTCAACAAGCACATTGGGGATTCCATCCCGGTCGCCATCCTCCGTTTGGACTGGAGTAAGGGTAAAAAGGGTGGCGCTGTGATAGGCAGCGACTAACTCATGCTGGGTGCGGTCGCCATGCAGTATGACCTCGCCCTCCATGTCGTGTTCATCGATCCACTCCTTCAACTGCTGACCGAGCGGGCCATCTCCATAAATGGCACACTGGAATTGCAGTCCTCTCCCTTTAACGATGAGCAACGCCCGGAACAAGTCCTTGAACCCTTTCTTCTCCACCAACCGCCCTACCGATAGGATCACAGGAACCTTTGGAACGAGACTCGAGCCTGGGTTTGAAACCGGTTGAAAGTCTTGCAGGTTCACGCCATGGTAGACCAGTGAAAATTTCGACTTCTGCGCGGGGGCGATCTGGTTCAAGTAATCCAGGTTAGATCTGCAACATGTGATCACGGCCCTGGCCTGATGGATCCGATCTGTCAGGACTTTTTCAGGCACCTGGTAGAGATCACGGGCATGGGCAGTAAAACTATATGGAATGCCAGTCATGCAATTCACCAGATAGGCAATCAGAGCCGGGTCATGTGCGAAGTGGGCATGCAGATGGTCTATCTTTTTTCCGGTTCTCCGTTCATTGAGGATCAGCAGGTAGATCAGGTGCACAGCTTGAAAAAAGCATTCCCAGCGGCTGCCTGCGGTATAGCCTTTATCGATTCCTCGATTGGCCGCGATGTACACAAGGGAACGGAGATATCCCCTGAGATATAACCAGGCTATCTGAGCGTTCTCTTGCAGCATATTCCTCAAGGGTCGCGACTGTATGTCTTGGTCTAGATAGTGAACAGGCGCCTTAACCTGGTCTACTTGCATTTGAACAACCTTCTCATGGGGGTCGGTCATGGCAAAGATCTGAATCGATACACCGATCTTTTCCAAAGCAAGGATCTCGTTCAGGATAAAGGTCTGTGAGAGACGAGGATAGCTGCGGAGGAGATAGCCGATTTGCTTATCAGAGCGGCTTTTGCCCATCGAGTCGCCTTCTTAATTTCTGCGAATTCAAATACAGGTACTTCGGTTTCTTTTTGTGCGGATCTGGCTTTCGCGGTCTCAAGAAGTGTCAGTGCCTGTTCGATCATTAACCAGACCTGCGCCTGTTGTTCCTCTCCTTCTGGCCAGGGACGCGGGCCACGAAATTTGCATAATTGCTTGGCAATTTTGAGGCAGGAGTAGACGTAGAAAAATAAGAATTTCTCGTCCCACTGCCATCCTGTTTCATTTGAGTAGGCGTCCAAAAAGCGGTTTTGAAGGTCTGTAAACGCAGCGGTATGCTCCTCGTTGCGGTAGGCCAAGAGGTAAAAATTGGCACAAAAATGTGCCAGGTCAAAATTTGGGTCACCCAAGCGCATCTCGTCAAAATCGAATACCTTCAAGCCACTATCGATCAGCACATGCTCATAATGAAAATCTTTATGGATGGGAACGCGAACGCTAAAGTCCAACTTGGCTGTCTTTTGGATCAGATAATCTGCAATATAGGTAGCCGCCTTTCGCTCATCTGGATATTTCCTTGATACTAACTCCGCCCAATCCCGAATATTATCCACTTCATTCTCAACCTTGAACTCCTTCTCTAGCGGGATTTTGTGAGTGTGCAATAGCGCCAACCATTTTCCAGCAAGCTCCATTGCACGGACCACCTCATCGCCGTCCAATGAGCGCATCGCAATGTAATCGCCGAGCAATTTCCCTTCCGCCGGAATGAAAATAAGCATCCCAAGATTGGGGATAACACCTAACGGCTCCGGCACATCCAAGTCTGTGGAGTCGCGAAAAACTTCATTGTGCAGGGTATTCATGACCTTGTACGCCCGTTCAGATAAATACGGTTCGGGATAAAGTTTGCCATAGACGGAAAAATATTTCTGGCACTCCAGCTGGTCCAGATCATAACGAATGACAGCGCGTTTCCCTGGTTTATAAGCCAACAGTTTCGCACGATGAACAAACCGCACGGCAGAAGCAGAACAGACATCACCAAGCATGGGTGCGAGATTGTCATTCATGATCTCGGCATTGAGCGCACTCCACAGTGCAGGGAATGGTTTATCTTCAAACACTTTTGGAAATTTCGTTTTGCTGCTGGCTGTCCGCAGATGGGCAACCAACTTTCCCTTAATATTGGTGATCGTGTCTGCTTCAAGGTTCGCTAAATCCTCCGTAATCGCAGAAAATGCGGCTTGAATAAGATGAATGACAAGAGGCCATTCCAGAAACGTCAGGCTCCTGAAACGGCGACCAGCGATTTTTAGTAAGGAAGCTGCCTGATAGACTGACAACCATCTTTTGTCAATATCGCCCTGCACGGTCAGATATCCTTCCAGGAAATCTCGACCCGCACGCTCGATAAACTCAGCATGCTCGGGTTGGCGGATCGCCTTCCAGCACAAGTATGCCAGGAAATTCCCCAGATCACGCGCCGGATTGGCCCAGCAGTAGCTGTCCAGGTCGATCATCGCCAGGCGATCTCCCTGTAAGATATACTGATCCGTGCGCATTGCACCATGGCTTGCAACGGGCTTTGGCTCTTTAAAATGGCCGACTTTTGTGAGGATCTGTTGAATGACTTCTTCATATTTAACTGCCATGTCAGGTCGTACCTTGGCAATAATCACTGTGTATTCATGCAGGTCTTGCAGGTCATCATAGACTGTTTTCGTTTCACTTGGTGCGGTCGAATTATTATGGAATACACCCAACGCACGGCCCGCTTTCACCATCCAATCTTCCCGCTCAGAGACTTCATAAGCCGGATCATAAATAAATTGCGTAAATTCGATCCCGTCGCGAACAGCTGCCTGTAAGATCATCTCCATTTCCGGCCAGACGGCAACCGGTGCAGAGATCAGAGGCATATCCTCGTTTTCCTCGCTGGAATGATGCAGGTCCATGAGCGCTTTCATGAGCCGTTCGGCATTTCCGGAAAAGGATTTTCCATAGAACATCTCTTTCCCGGCAGGTGTTTCCACTGTATAACGGATGACACAATGCAGACCTGGCTTGTAACGAACCGGAAAGATCTCCAGCAGCTTGACCTGCCCGTCAAACCCTGGCAACTCAGAAAAGCGTCGTTGCATCTCATTCATATCCATTGCGATGGGCAACCATGGAAGACGCTCATCGGCTGTGAAAATGCGTGGCAATACCCCATCAGGCGTAAAGTCCAGCACACCAATCGTCCGTTCTGGAGGACTATCTGCCTTTACCACAAACATTTCGTAGGTGGTCACACAGCCCTGGGAAGGTCTGTATTTCAGATCCTGCATTTTCTTGATGTTTAAAACGCTTGCTGGATCCTGCGGAGAATTAACATCAAACAACTTGCGTTCGAACAACTCTGCTACCTCATCAAAATCAAACGCAATTGGCAAGTCAGGTAACTGATCGTCAAAGTCGAAACGGTACTCCATGCGGATTCTCCTAATAATTACTAACTGAAGTTCAAAGTATGATAGTCTGCGTCCGAACGTAACGATTCGTCTTCTGACAATCCCAGTTCTATCTTGAATGCGAGCAAGAACCATCACAAGCACTGGCTCAGCCTGGATTGTCTTTTGCTCTGGAAGGAAGTTCTATATCATCATCTACGTATGAAATTAGGAAGAATGGAATATGGACGGGTCGGAAAAAGCAGTAATGAAAGCCTCCAGCGATGGCTGCAGTTTTCCCGGGTAATTGAACAATTATGCAACAACAGAATGAATTCGTGATTCACACGAGCATCAGGAAAACTGTGAAATGAATTGTAATAATCTAAACCCCATTTGTCAATTGCCGAGTGTTGAAAGCTCGTTCGATGCTACGAAGAAAGTTTTAACAAGTTCATTTCGGCTCCGGGTTTCTGTGATCATTCTTCAGTGACAGCTTCTTTCGAGCGAACCATTATCCCTCCGTAATATTTTCCGACCGAATGCGGTCTGTTGACAATGGTTATCAATATTATTATAATCTTCCGAGTCCGGTTTTATGGCTGTCTGAACATGAAAACATCCTGTATCAATCCCGGAGGCAGATCAAGAAAGAATATTGATCTATTCGGAAATGCACAGGCTAAGAATTTTAAGGGTAAGGCGAGATCACTAAGGAGGTCTTTACGCCGCGTAGGAATATTGGGTTTCTCCCTCCTACGCGGTATCTGATTCTGACCCTCGATTTTATTAAGTTGTGTTCTCTTTCGTCTGATTTTGAAAGGTTGGCATGATGATGGAAAAAAGGACTTCCCTTTCGGTACACGAACAGTCCATACCAGAGAACGAACAGGTTGCGATCGCCCTGAATCCTCGCACCATGGGACCGCTCCTTGAACAATTATTTCGATTGGAGACGGCGAAAACGCAGGGTCAAAATGGGGCGACAAGCACACAGGGTCGGCCGACTGAATGCCGTATCCTGGATGCAAAGTACGAACCGGGCAATTATTGCCGAATCCTATACCAACTGGGAGATCATCTGGTTATCGGCGCATACAAATGGGAGGCAGACGAAAGCCAGATTCCCGAGACGACCAGGGTCGTTCCCTCCCTGGGAATGCAGGTGTATCGCTTCCCAAATGACCCTGCCCTGCCGACTCTCATCAAAGTCCTCGATTCTCAAAAGATTTCGGCGGCGCTGGTAGAGACCTTACCAGAACTTCAAAACAGCGATGTCCGAATTCTGCGCTGCGAAGTGAAGCCGCTGCGCTTTCGTCCGGAAAGACGATGCACCATCCGCCTGAACCTGTGGGTGCGGAAAGCTGAATCAGGAGAAATATACAAACGGGTGTTGTACGGCAAGATCTACCATGACCTTGAGAAGGCTGGGAACGTCTATCAGCAAATGCTATCGCTCTCTGATTCCGTCTCTGCTCAGGATGGCCGTGTTTCCTTTGCAACAGCTGCTGCTTTTTTGCCTGATCTAGCCATGGTTCTGCAAGATCCAATCGAGGGAGTCCCATTAGACAGTATGATCAGCTGCGATACAGCAGCCTGTGATCCGCGCGGGTTTGCTGGCACCCTAGCCGCAGCCTCAGCCCTGGCAGTGTTCCACGCAAGTGGGCTCGTTGGAGGAAAGTCGCGCTCGATTAAAGCTGAGTTGACGCGATTCAAAAAAAGGGGCTCCAGGATTGGTGAGATCAATCCGGAACTTGGCAATAACATCATCAAACTGGCCGATGCGCTCTCAACCTGGCTGGATACGCTAGATCAATGGGGAGCCACAACCTGTATGGTTCACGGGGATTGCAAACCCGCCCAGTTCCTTATCCAGGATCGACAGATTGCCCTTCTTGATTTTGACCACTGCGGTATGGCGGATCCTGCTGTGGATGTGGGTACTTTCTTAGCCACGTTACAGCAGATGAAGGTAAAAGAGACCGTCAAAAACCAAGGACGGCCACCTCGTTGTACCAGCTGGCTGCCAGACTTAAAGCGACAATTTCTTGAAACATATTGCCGCGCGAGTGATGATCAATCTGGGTTCCGGCATCGTGCCGAGTGGTATGAAGCAGTGGGCCTGCTCCGCAAAGCGATCCGTGGTTTTGAACGGAGTCCCTTTTCACCGTTACCGGCCGCACTGGTGGTTGAAGCCTGGCAGGGTCTGGAGACCCTGCCTCCCCCATCACAATCCTAAAGCGATGGCGCGTTTTCACCAATAGTCTGCATTGAGGAGAGAATCATATGTCTGAAACAGGGATGTCGATTGATCGGGAACAGGACTCAGTGATATGGCACGGGCTGGCAAGTTTTTCTCGTTTGCCGGACTGGCTGGTCGCGGCGCGAGATCCAGATCGTATCTGCGAAACACTCTCTCAGATTGTGCCGGAATTTAGCCAGGGTGGACTCCTTCTGCAGAAATGCGATGTTGGGCATATCCGTTATAAGGAAGATCGCTGGACAGGTCTCTATCACCTGGTAACATCTCTTCCAGGAGAAGCCACAACCCAAACACTGATACTGGAGGGGGCGATTTACCCCCCGGGTGTCATTCCCCAGGGAGAACCGCAGGTCGTGGGCACGTTTGGTATCGAGGGCTGGAATGCCGTTATTCCTGACCTCAATCTGAAATTAAAAACGCAGGAATCTGAGACAGTCCTGGGGTCGCTGGCATTCCTGACCGACCCGGAAGAATCGCGCCACTTTTTGATGCGCTACATCCAGGCGAACTCCAGCAAATATCAGGACCTAGAGATACAGGCCAGCAACCCGAAAGTCGTCCGGTATAAACCTGGCAGCCGCTGCACGGTGCTCTATAACCTCGAATTTCCCCAAAATACACCGGCCGACCGTCAGTGGCCCGAACTTGTCGTCGCAAAAATCTACCGCGGGAAAAAAGGAAAGAATGCCTTTGACGGCATGTTGGCGTTATGGAATTCACCGCTTGGCTCGAGTGGTGCGGTGCAGATCGCGGAGCCCCTGGCCTATGTTGATGAGGAACGGGTCATGATCCAGGGACCGATCTATGAAGAAACGACCTTGAAGAGGTTCATGACCGCCGCATTTCGCGC
>Ga0134127_10004245_pt1 | contig 10332 bp, 8 predicted proteins | sample KB31753_FD_96459 | JGI IMG/M metagenome (GOLD analysis project Ga0134127, IMG submission 96459) | Terrestrial soil microbial communities with excess Nitrogen fertilizer from Kellogg Biological Station, Michigan, USA - KB3-175-3 | ecosystem: Environmental > Terrestrial > Soil > Unclassified ...
AGAGTTGCTCAGTTCGAAACACCCTAACGGATTGAGTTTCATGCCAAGGAATAAGACGCAAACTAACAGTTTGCGATTACGCAGGGCAGGAACAAGGCACGCAAACTAACAGTTTATATAATCAAGGGAGATGATAAGCATGGGCAGAGAACAAATGCGGAATCTCGAAACGTTCAAGATCGGCGGAACCCAGGTGAATGAATTTGAATATCAGAAGAACCAGGGTCAGCTGACTGAGCAACACGACCAGCATACCGGGGAAGGCGACAACCCGCAGCCTCTCACCAAAGCGGAGCGCGTGAAGCAGGTCATGGCCGACGCTCATAAGAAGGTGGAAAAGCGTAAGAAGAAAGAAACCGGCAAGGCTCCCAAGAAGAAAGCTGCAACCAAACGCAGATGAAACTATTTAAGGCCCGACCCTTCACATCGTGAGTTCCCTCATGACAGTTTTGCGCTCGTTGTGTGCTCGACAGACACGCCGTCGATCCGTAAGGGTTGCGTATGCCGCTTCATTTTTCATCGTCGCGACTATTTGGGCTTCCCCTCAGTTGGCAGCTCAAAGCCAGAAAGCGACTGCAAAAAAACTCCCAAGCGCCGAGAAGATAGTCGAAAAATATTTGAAGGCTGTTGGCGGCAAAAAGCGTCTCGCAGGAATTCGTGACGAGACTTACGAATGGACGATTGAGCTTAACAATCAACCAATCGGCACGGCGAAAACACAGATCAAGGCACCAGCATCTTTCCGTTCGGAAATGCAGTTTGGGAATGGGCAACTAGTCGCTGGAGCAACGCCCGCTTCCGCGTGGGTGTATGGGTTAGACAATCGCCTGCTGACACTAACCGGCGCTGAAGCCGCAGCCGCCAAACTTCACGCTCTGCTTCGTGCAAGTAATCTAACTGAATTCAAGAAGCTGAACGTGATGGCTCGGGTGATTTCATTGGGCGACCTCGATTCAGAGCCGTCGTATATCGTGGAGTTTTCCACGCGCGGCGGAGGACGGTTGCGCCATTGGTTCAGCGTGAAGAGCAGCCTGCTTGTAAAGGTTGAGGACGACTCACGAAAGACCAGCACTCGTTTCGAGGATTACAAAGCGACAACAGCCCAGCCGGCGCTCCTTGAGCCTCATCTATTACGGCTTAAGTCTGGCGACGGCGAACTGACTTTCCGGCTCCAGGGTGCCACTTACAACACCGGCATTCCGAGTTCCACGTTTGATCCGCCGAAAGGTGCCGAAGCCCTGGACATCGTTGGCCTGTTGCGTGACGTGGCGCGAAATCAGGACGAGGTTGAGAAGCGAGTTGGTGAGTACGCGTTCCTGCAGAAGGAAACCGATCGCGAAATGAATGGCAAGGGCGAGCTGAAAAAAGAAAAGACGCGCGTCTACGAAGTGTTTCCAATCGCACATCGCGAGTCCATCATGAAGCTCATCAGCGAAGACGGAGTGGTACTTAGCGGGGAGCGGGCTGTTAAAGAAGCCAAGCGCGTCGAGGAAGAATTCCTGAAAGCGGAAAGAGAGCGGGAGAAGACTGAAGAGAAGGTGGAACGACGCAAAGCTGAACGCGCCGCCAAAGGGGAAACTGACAACGATGACGATCCGACTATTTCGCAATTCCTCAAGGTCTGTGAATTCGTTTCGCCGCGGCGAGAACGTTTTGGCAATCGCGAAGCCATCGTTTTTGATTTTCGGCCGCGGCCTGGTTTCAAACCCGGTAACCGAACGGAGACATTAATCTCAAAACTTGTCGGAGTGGCGTGGATCGATCCCGCTGACAAACAGGTAATGAGACTCGAAGCCCGACTGGCTGAGGGATTCAAGATGGGAGGCGGACTGGTGTTGTCACTGCGCCCCGGAGCGGGTTTCGTTATGGAGCAGACGCGAATGACAGAGGGCGTCTGGCTGCCGCGCTACGCCCAGGTAAATCTGTCGGTAAAGGTTTTTGTCTTTAAGGGTCTGGATGTGAATAAGACGATCGAATGGAGCGACTACAGACATTTCACCGGCGACGTCGGAGATTACAAACTTGAGGCTCCCAAAGCAGATTCGATGGAGAAGAAACCGTGAGGGATGTAGTTGTCATTGGGGGCGGACTTGCTGGGGTTGAGGCTGCGTGGCAAGCTGCGCGCGTCGGCGCCTCAGTTCGTCTCTATGAGATGCGGCCGGTGAAGCAAACTCCCGCGCATCGCACCGATAAGCTTGCCGAGATTGTTTGCTCCAATTCGCTCAAATCTGACGAACAGGGTAGCGCGCCGTATCTTTTGAAAGAGGAGTTGCGGCGCGCGGGATCATTAGTAATGGAAGCTGCCGCAGCGACGCGCGTTCCCGCAGGTGCTGCGCTGGCGGTTGATCGTCAACTCTTTGCTGAGTACGTCACCAGAAGAATCGAAGCGCATCCGGGTATTGAGGTGGTACGAGAGGAAGTGACCCAAATTCCAGATGACGTGATCACAATCATTGCGACCGGACCGCTGTCTTCGGATGTTCTGACTGCGGAAATCATGAAACTCACCGGCAGCGATCAACTTTACTTTTACGATGCGATTGCACCGATTGTCGCCGCTGACTCGATTGACCGCACTATTGCTTTCGCCGCGGCGCGTTACGGTAAAGGTGGTGACGACTACCTGAATTGCCCATTCAATCAGGAGGAGTACGCGCGGTTCTACGATGCTCTGATCGAAGCGAAGAGCGTCCCGCTGCAGCGATTTGAAGAAACGCGGTGGTTCGAGGCGTGTTTGCCAATCGAAGAGCTCGCACGACGCGGAGTTGATACCTTGCGCTTTGGCCCGATGAAACCTGTGGGGCTTGTGGATCCGCGGACCGGGCGCGAGCCTTATGCTGCAGTGCAACTGCGACAGGAAAATTTAATGGCTGACGCGTACAGCTTTGTGGGCTTCCAGAATCATCTACGTTATGGCGAACAGGCGAGGGTCCTACGATTGATACCGGGACTCGAGCAAGCGGAGTTTTTGCAGTTTGGTCAAATCCACCGAAACACTTATATCTGCTCACCGCGCGTGCTTGCCCCGACGATGCAGATGCGGGAAAGGCCGAATCTTTTCTTTGCCGGACAGATTACCGGAGTTGAAGGCTACGTCGAGTCAGTAGCGATGGGCTGGATAGCGGGAGCGAATGCCGCTCGGCTCGCGAGCGGGCTACCCTTGATCGAAGCCCCGGGTCTAAGCGCAATCGGTGCGCTTGCCCGCTATGTTACGAAAGCGGAGACGAAAAACTTTCAACCTGTTAACATTACCTTCGCGCTGTTGGAGCCGTTGGCAGAACAAGATCGGCGCCGCTTTCGTAAGAAGCGTGACCGCCATCAATACCAGGTCGAGTTGGCGCTGAAAGAATGGGACGCTTGGCTCAGCGAGATTCAGGAACAGACTACGCCCGCCGCCGCAGCGCGATAGGTATCGCGCGAGCTAAGCGCAGCTTGTCAGCAAACCATTTGCTGTTGGCGCTCCTCACGCTGTTACTCACCGCAACTGTCGTCGCGCAATCCGGGCGTCGCAAAGAGAGCAAACCAAAGCCAGCACAACCCACCAATGGAACCTCCACGGTAGGACCGCAAAAGTCGGTCGCAGTCCCAACACTTTCCCCATCGCCTACATCCACAGGTGACGACATCGAGGAATCGGACGTCGTTCGCATTTCGTCCAATCTTGTTCCCATTCCAGTTTCCGTCGTGGATAACAAAGGGTTCGCACTAACCAGCCTGAAGCTTGACGATTTTGAGTTGTGGGTTGATGGGCAACTGCGGCCGGTGAGTGATTTGAGTCGATCGGAAACGCCTGTGCGGCTGGCGATGTTGTTCGATAACAGCGGAAGTCTCGATTTCGCGCGCGGCTTCGAGAAGCATGCAGCGCAGCAGTTCTTCCGGCGCGTGCTGCGCCCCTCAGACGAAGCTGCCATATATTCGGTCGAGTCAGATAGCTACCTTGCGCAGCCCATGACCAACGACGTCAGAAGCCTGGAGCGGACCATTGAGTCGTTTGGCAAGCCTGAAGGTTCGACATCACTTTTCGATGCCATCATCTCGGCGGCCGCCTACCTACGCCCTTATTCTGGGCGACGGGTGATCGTGATTGTTTCTGATGGAATTGAAACTACCAGTCGCGCGGATTTTGAAACAACTCTGCGCCAAGTGCTTGCTGACGACTGTCAGGTTTTCGTCGTCCAAACCGGGTTGTATGAAGGCGCAAACTTACGAGCACTCGCTGCGGAACGTCGCATGGAGCAGTTGGCGGCGCAAACAGGCGGCGCTGCTTACATTCCCAAGACCACCTCGGCGCTGGAGTCAGCTTTCAAGGAAATCGCTGCCGATCTCGCTCAGCAATATATCTTGAGTTATTACCATGCGCAGGAGATTCGCGATGGACGTTTCCATCTAATCGATCTCCGAATCAAATCCCGCAATGATGTGCGCGTGCGCTCTCGAAAGGGATACTATTCGCCAAAGGGCACGAGTGTCGCGAACCGTAATCAGTGACATCATAGTCTGAGAGTCAGCAGTCCCTTGCAATGGCATGGAGCAACTGTTAGCCCAGTTCCTCGAACACCTTCGTTACGAGCGCAACGTCAGCGAACATACGTTGCGCAACTACGCCAGTGATCTCAATCAGTTTCTGGATCACCTCGCTCCTGCCCACCCAAAAACAGGGAAGAGAACTGCGATTGATGTCACCCAAATAGATCACATCACAATCCGCGAGTGGCTTTCCTCACTTCACTCCGCCCAGAAGATGAAGTCGTCGGTCGCGCGTAAACTTGCGGCGTTGCGCACGTTTTTTCAGTTCGTTGTCCGGGAAGGCTTGCTGGAGATGAATCCGGCGAAGTTGGTGTCCACACCGCGACTCGAGAAGAAATTGCCGCAGCATCTTTCCATCGAGGAGGCGATAAAGTTCATCGAGACGCCGGACGTGGAAACAGATCTGGGCAAACGCGATCGAGCGATGTTGGAGTTGATGTATGCGACGGGCGTGCGCGTGTCAGAGCTCACAAAGATGGGACTGGGAGACGTGGATTTCAAGAACAAGCTAATTCGCGTCACTGGCAAGCGTCGGAAAGAGCGCATTGTGCCTTTTGGAGAACCCGCGCAAGAAGCTTTACGCGCCTACCTGGACGTAAGACATGATCTTCTTAACAGCGCGCCAGTTTCCGAGCGCGAACCGGACGCGCTGTTTCTGAATTATCAGGGCACTCGAATTACTACACGGTCTGTGGGGCGGATGGTTGAGAAGTACATTCGCATCTGCGCCGGCATGCACGACATCAGCCCGCACGCACTCAGGCACTCGTTTGCTACCCACCTTCTCGATAGTGGCGCAGACCTCCGCGACATTCAGGAGCTTCTCGGTCATGCGCGCCTCTCCTCAACGCAAATCTATACGCATGTTTCGATGGAAAAACTGATCGAGGTCTACGACAAAGCCCATCCGAAAGCCTGACGATCCTCAAGTCTCAAGTCCCAAGGCTCAGGTTCCAAGTCTCACGTTGTGATGCTGGTGCTTAACGTTGAATTGGAAGACTTGAGACCTGGGACCTGAGACTTGAGACTATTTAGAGGGAAGGTTCACTGGCGCCGCGGGCTTGTTCGAGAAGAGCCTGGCATTCGGCGTCGTAACGAGCAGTGGGAACGGCGTCAAGGCGGCGCTCGTCGATAGGTTTCCCGCAGCGCGCGCAGATGCCATAAGTCCCTTCCTTGATACGCAGGAGCGCTTGATCAATGTCTGCGACCATTTGCGATTCGCGATCGCCGAGTCGGAACGCGAGCTCCTGGTTCACATCCATGACAGAAAGGTCGCTGCTGTCTTTGACGCCATCATCAGAGAGTTCCAGTCCTGCTGCCTGATCGTCGCGGATGTGTTCGGAGTGCTCGCTGAGCTGCGCGAGAAGAATCTCTTTGAAGTGAGCGAGACGTTCCTTTTGCATTGCAGTTACCGCCTTGTCCGGCCAAGCTATTGGGATGTTGAGAAGGCATTATAGCTTAGCCACACATTTCGCGGGAACTTCGCAGTGCAGATCAGAAGCGCGTGATCAATCCCAGCCGAACGCCACGAGGCCGCCCCGGGGAGATATTGTTATTGCCGTCGGCATTGACGTAGTAACGAACATTGAACAGATTTTCGAGATTTCCCTGTAGGCGCCATTTTTCACTAATCGCATAAAAGAGAGCTACGTCTGCTCGGGTGTAGCCGGGCAGGACGACTGCGTTATCGACCGCAGCAAAGCTGTTAGTGCGATGAATGATTCCGAACCCCGCACTCAACTTTGGAATGATTTGATAGTTGTTCCAAAGTGAGAAGGTATGCTGCGGCACTTGCGCAACTTTCTTTCCGGCAACTGCGGCAGTGGTGGAGTTGGTTATGAATGCATCCTGATGCGCGTAACCTCCCGCGACCCGCCACGACCTCGTTACATTTCCATTCAATCCGAGCTCAAACCCATTCGTCCGTTGACTACCCGTCTGAATGATCCGAGTAGGGTCGTTGGGATCGGTCGCGCGCGTATTGAGTCTGTCTTGCCGGTAGAGTGCACCCGTCAGAAACAGATACTGATTAACATCCCACTTCAATCCAAGTTCATAGTTATTGAACTTCTCTGGTTTGACTTGCTGCGTGATTGTGGTCAGTGACGAGAATTGATCGCCGGAACTGGGCAGATAGGCGACGCTGTAGTTCGCATAAATCGACAGAGGAGTCAGAGGTTTGAACACCAAACCCACACGCGGAGATAGGAAACGGTCAATGCGGCGTAGATCGTCGCCTGTCCGGTTGTTATGGAATTGAAGATCGAAGTAATCGAAACGAAGACCCGTGACCACTTGAATGTGCTTAGAAAGTTCAAGCTGGTCCTGCACATAAGCTGCGCCCAAATTGGTTTCCAGATGATTGTTCGCATCTGTTGTGCTCTGACGAAACGTAACGGCGATGTCGATGGTTGGGTCAGCGTAAGGAACCGTAACTGAAGTAGTTAAATTATTGAAGAACCCAGTGTTCCTGAGGTTGTTTGTTAACTGTCGTCCTAGTTCAACCCCCGCCAGCAACGTGTGATGGATTTTTCCGGTCGACACACTGAATATCAAATCGGATTGATTGAAGATGTTTCGGCGTCTCGTTGCATTGTTGTATGCGGAAATTGAAACCTGCGATTTGTTTGCGGTTACGGCTCCGGGAACATAGTTCTGATAGAACCTGTCATAGTCGCCAAACATCGTGCGGTTACGAAAGTTGAAACGACCAAACTGACGGTCAATCAATCCTGAAAGTAGATTTACGTTTGCTCGAACATGACTATCATCAGGATTGCCAAAGAACGTGGAGATTGGAGTGTCAGCCGGTCTTCCCTGGAACGATGGAATCCCTCGATCGGCAGTCCGGCCGTCATGAAAGTGTTCGTAGCCGAAGGTGAGTTTGGTAAGAGAATCAGGGGCGATGGTAATCGTTGGGTTGATGCCATAACGTTCGAGGTCTACCGATCTGCGAAAGCTGCCGGAGTTCTCGTAGAGTCCGTTGATCCGAAAGGCAATCTTGCCGCTAAGCGGTTGGTTAAAGTCGGCGGTGATTCGGCGATTCCCAAACGAGCCACCATACAGAGTTACTTCGCCAAGCCTCGAAAACGCCGCTTCTTTGGTGACTCGATTAACCACGCCGCCGCCGCCGCCGCGCCCAAAGATCATTGCGTTCGGACCCTTGATCGCTTCCATCCGATCGACATTGTAGAGATCCCGATAGTACTGCACGTCATCGCGCACGCCGTTGAGGAAGAAGTCCGCGCTCGTACTGTTGCCGCGAATCACCAGTTGGTCTCGATTATTCTCTCCCTGGTGCGACGCGATTCCCGGAACATAGGCCACAACATCGGCAATGCTTTGTAGCGACTGATCCTTGATCTGCTCGGCAGTCACAATCGTGATCGCTTGAGGTACATCTCGCAACGAAGTGAAAGTCTTGGTGGCGGTGGAAACTGCATCTGTAAAGTAACCACCTCCGGAAGTGATCGTTACGATTGCGTGTGATGGAGCGAGTTTGAGCGAAATGTCGAGAGAGCCAGCCGTGTTCGGTTTGAGATTGACGACCTGCACTGTCTCAGCGAATCCGGCCGCTGAGACTCTCAATGAATATTCACCGGCGGCGAGCACGATAAAAAACTCGCCGTTTGCATTTGTAGAAGTTACGGCAGACTGGCGGCCGTTGGCTTCGGCAGCCACAATAGCACCAGGAATTGCTGCGCCGTCGGGGTCGAGAACCCTTCCGCGAACAGCCGTTTGCCCGCCGTCGGCCTGAACTGAACAACAAAGAATTGCCAGAGCCCCCAACAGGAGAATGCTTCTTATTAATTGGTTCGCGCTCACCGCAGATAACATCCGTTCCTCTTCACCCAGAGCCAACTTCGGAGTATCCCCTAATTCGCTGAAATTGAAAACCGTTTTCAGTATGAAGCCATTCGGAGAGTTCTGTCAAACAGAGAAACAGTTCTATTTCCGCTCAATTCAGTCTGGGGAATCGGCGCCGCAGATGAGTGCGGCGGCCAGTAGCGGTATGGTCAGTTCGTGATGGCCGATAATGGAATAACCCTGGCCGGCACCGTCAGCAGTTGGTCGCCGCACAACGTTGGTGAGGGGGCGATAGGATTGGATGAAGTCGAAGTTGGCCGTGGTGATGTCCGTAAGGTCGTAGCCAAGGTTCCTGACTAGAGTTACACACTTCAAGAAGATTTCTGGCAGTACTACGGCCGAGCCCACATTCAGGTAAACACCTCCGCCATTCATTCGCCGCACGAGTTCAGCAAGCAACCGGAAATCGGTATGAGAGGTGTCGCCGAGTGCAGCCCCGTTTGCCTCAGGATGAAAGTGGGAGATATCACCTCCCAGGGTAAGGTGCGCTGTGACAGGCAGGTGCGCCGAATAAGCGGCGCACAAGATGGAGTGCGTCGCATTCTTTGGACTCAACTCGAGCAGCGCCCTGCCCATCGCTTCTCCGAGTCCGAGTCCATCGCGCGCGCCTTCCGCTGCAGCACGGTTTAGCAGTTTTCCAGTCTCATCAGCACCACCAAAAATCCCTTCAGCGAGGGTCGCATCGACGTCTTCAGAAGTTGATCCAACCAAGGCAATCTCGGAATCATGAATCAGAACAGAACCATTCGTTGCTAGGGCACTGATGAAACCCTGCTTCATTAGTTGAATAAGCACCGGCGCGAGACCGGTCTTTATTACGTGTCCACCGATGCCCCAAATGATCGGCTTCTTCATTTCGCGAGCGCGTCTCATTCGGGCCGCCAACGCGCGGAGCTTCTGCACCGCAAGGATGTTTGGAAGACTCTCGAGGAAAATCTTCAGCGAAGAGTCTTTGTCGACAGGACGTGCGAAGTCATCAAGTGAAACTTTGCTGGGGCGCTTTGCGAGAGGATATGTGCTGACGTTTTTGAGACTCAGCGGGCCGAGATCGTCATAGATTGACATGGTGAGCCATACGTCGGTGTTGTTGGACGAACGCGCGGAGTATATCACGCGATCTTTTTATCTTCGCCTCGAGCTCCGTTACCGTTTCGACTGATCCGCCCATTGAGTAACGGCCGAAGCGCCTGACCGGTGTGAGACCGGCGAATGCGCGCTACTTCTTCCGGAGTTCCACTCGCTACTACGCGGCCGCCGTGTTCGCCACCCTCTGGCCCAAGATCAATTATGTGATCTGCGCTCTTGATTACGTCGAGATTGTGTTCGATCACCAGGACCGAGTTCCCGAGAGCAACAAGGCGTTGCAGGACATCCAGCAATTTGTGCACGTCAGCAAAATGAAGTCCTGTCGTCGGTTCATCCAGAATGTACACCGTTCTTCCGGTCGCTCGTTTCGATAACTCCTTAGCGAGCTTGATTCGTTGTGCTTCGCCACCGGACAGTGTCGTCGCTGACTGACCAAGCTTGATGTATCCCAAACCAACGTCGAGCAGCGTTTGTAGTTTGTGCTTGATTTGCGGAATGTTTGCCAGCAGCGGTAGGGCTTCTTCAACTGTCGTATCCAACAACTCAGCAATGGACTTCCCTTTGAATTTCACCGCCATCGTTTCGCGATTGTATCGAGCGCCGCGGCAAACATCGCAGAGCACGTAAACGTCTGGCAAGAAGTTCATCTCGATGCGTTTCATTCCATCGCCCTCGCACGCTTCGCAGCGACCGCCTTTGACGTTGAATGAAAAGCGACCAGGTTTATAGCCGCGTTCGCGCGACTCCGGCAGCATCGCATAGAGTTCGCGGAGGGGAGTGAACAATCCGGTATAGGTTGCCGGATTGGATCTCGGCGTCCGGCCAATCGGGGATTGATCGATTTCGATCACT
>Ga0134127_10004246_pt1 | contig 10330 bp, 9 predicted proteins | sample KB31753_FD_96459 | JGI IMG/M metagenome (GOLD analysis project Ga0134127, IMG submission 96459) | Terrestrial soil microbial communities with excess Nitrogen fertilizer from Kellogg Biological Station, Michigan, USA - KB3-175-3 | ecosystem: Environmental > Terrestrial > Soil > Unclassified ...
AGCTACGGCCGGAGGCCACGCTGGTCGTCGGCATCGTGGGGCTCGCGCTGCTGGTCTGGCTCATGGAGGGCAAACCGTTCTGAGCCACCCCGTCATATCCGGCGATCGTCGGTGAGGCTCGCCCACGTCCGCGAGCGGCATGCACCAGCCGGCGCCCCCTGGCGCCTTGCGGCGGCGCTCGACGACGGCCGATGGCTCGACCTGGAGCCCGCCCGACGTCGAGCGATCGCTCGGCGCCCGACGCTCGAGCACGATTCGGCCCTTCACCGTCAGCCGATCAGCACCCTGGATGATGGCCTTCGACGCGGACTCCGTGTCGCGGTTTTCGGGGACCTCGTCGATGGTTTCGAGGCTCGCGACACTGACGATGACGCGATCCTCGATCCGGATGCGATCCGGTTCGGTCCACCGATCCTCGCGCCACCGTCGTTCCGCGATGGCTACGGGTTCGAGCAGCACGTCGGGATGATGTGGCGCCGCCGGGGCGGCGAGATCCCGGAGGCGTGGTACCGCCTCGCGGTCTTCTACTTCTCGAACGTCTCCGAGCTGCGCGGACCGGACGACCCGGTCTGGGCACCGGCCGGGTCCGAGGAGCTCGACTTCGAGATCGAGATCGGCGGGCTGATCGATACGTCCGCGCGGAACCTGTCGCCGGACCAAGGCGAGGAGGTCATCGGCGGCTACACGATCCTGAACGACTGGTCCGCGCGCGACCTGCAGCGAGACGAGACGACGGTCCGGCTCGGGCCGGCGAAGGGCAAGGACTTCGCGACCTCGATCGGCCCGTATCTGGTCACCCCCGACGAACTCGAGGACGCGCGACGCGGCCACGGGTTCGACCTCGAGATGACGGTCACGGTGAACGGCAGCGAGACGACCCGCGGCCGCTGGTCGGACATCGTCCACGGTTTCGGTGAGCTCGCGGCGCGTGCCTCCGCCGATGTCACGCTCCGGCCCGGCGAGCTGCTCGGGTCGGGGACCGTCGGCACGGGCTGCCTGCTCGAGGTCCGCGAGCAAACGCTCGGTCGATATCTGCTGCCAGGTGACGAGGTCGTGCTCTCCGTCGAGCGGCTCGGGTCGCTCCGGACACCGGTGGTCGACCGACCCACCTGAGACACGGTCCGGTGCGATGATGCGCCCGTGCCCCGGCGCCCCGCTGTCCGCGTCGAGCCGATGGAGCCGACCGACTGGCCGGCAGTCCACCGGATCTACGCCGACGGCATCGCGACCGGCGACGCGACGCTCGAGCGAGAGGCCCCTGACTGGGACCATTTCGATCGCTCGCATCGCAACGACTGCCGGCTCGTCGCCAGGCTCGAACAGGGCGGACTGGCCGTCGGATGGGTCGCCCTGACGGCCTACTCGGCGCGTCGCGTGTACATCGGCGTCGCCTGGGAGAGTGTCTACGTCGCCGAGGAGCATCGTGGCCGCGGCATCGGGCGCGCGTTGCTCCAAGCGCTCGTCCCCGAGTCGGAGCGAGCCGGGTTCTGGACGCTCCTCGCGGGCGTGATGGTCGAGAACGAGGCCAGCCTCGCGTTGCATGAGCGATGTGGCTTCGAGCGTGTCGGCATGTTGCGGGCGATGGGGCGCGATGCCGCTGGTCGATGGCGCGACGTCGTCCTGCTACAGCGCCGCAGCCGGCGTGTCGGGGTGTAGCCGGGCTACTCCACGAGACCGAGCCGCGTGGCGACCGTGGCGGCCTCCGTCCGGGACGTCACGCCGAGCTTGCCCAGGATGTTCGAGACGTGGACGCCGGCAGTGCTCTCGCTGATGAAGAGCTGTTCGGCGATCCGCTTGTTGGTGTGCCCTTCGACGAGCAGCGCGAGGACCTCGCGCTCGCGCGCCGTCAGGCCGTGGTCATCGGCGGGTGGCGGGGCCTCGGGGGCGTCGGCCACCGCTGCCTCTCGCTCTCCGACGTCCGCGGCCGGGATCTCGATCCGCGACCGGCGCGCCAGTGCGTCGACCCACCCGATCAGCGGTCCTGCCCCGAGCGCGCGGGCGTGCTCGGACGCATCGCCGAGCGCCTCTGTCGCCTCTCGACGCGGGGCGCGTGCTCCGAGCAGGGCTTCGCCGAATCGATACCTCGCATACGCCTTGCGCCACGCGTAGCCCGCGCGATCCGCCGTGTCGGTGGCCGTTCGCCATGCTGCCGGATCCGGATCGCCGGCGGCCCGACGCGCTTCGGCGGTGGCGATCGCAGAATCGGCGAGAAGCAACCCTCCGAATGCAGCCGGGTCGTCGATCTCGGCGACCCAGCCCTCGAGCTCGGCCGCATAGGCCGCTGCCGTCGTCGAGGCCGACTCGGCGGTCGCCGGATCACGACTCGCCCGCGCGAGCTCCGCCCGCTCCGCCTCGGCGCGGGCGGCGATCGCGATGAGCTCGGTCTGGTAGTAGCGGTCCTGCGTCCGGTTCAGCCGGCCGAGCCCCTCGCGAGCCGCGTCGACTGCCTGCTCGATGTGGCCGGTCGCCAACGCGAGCTCGACCATCCCGACGTGGATCGGCCCCGTGAACTGGGCTTCATGCAGCGGCTCGATCAGCGTTGCGCCGTTGCCAAGCAGCTGCTCGGCCTCCTCGAACCGGCCCACCCGGGCGTACAGCAGCCCGACGACCGCGATCATCCCCATGAGGTTCACGCCCTCGGGATCGCCGGCGAGCAGCTCGTCCACGAGTTCCTGCGCCTGGTCCCACCGGCCGAGCTGGAGCGCGGCGTCGACCGCGTTCCCGGCGATGAACGAGCCATAGCCACGGGACGCGCCGACGCTACGGGCCCACGCCACGCCTTCGAGCGCGACCTCCAGGCTCTCCTCGGGCTGGCCGCAGATGATCAGCGTCGAGCTCAGGTTCGCGAACCCACGCCCGATGTCATCGACGTCCTGGTGCTCTCGCGCCAGTGCGAAGCCTTGGCGGAGGATCGGCAATCCGTCGGCGCAGCGCCCGGTCAATGCGATGCTCGTGCCCAACGTGTTGAGCGCGTGCCCCTCCGAGAGCCACGCCCCCGTCGCCCGGGCTTCCTCGATCGCCGCGGTCGCCGCTTCGATCGCTTCGGGGTGGTCGCCACGCAGCATGTGGGCACCCGCTTTCGCGGCGAGCACCCGCGCCCGCGTCTGCGAGGGTTCGGCCGGCGCCAGCCGGACCGCGGTGGCCTCGAGCCGCGCGAGACCTTCGTCCATCCGCCCCGAGATCCATAGCGCGCGCGCAAGGCGCTCGTTGGCGGCCGCCCACCGTTCCAGATGCTGATCCGGGTCCAGCCGATCGAGGGCGGCGCGGGCGAGGTGGACCGCCCGGTCATCACGACCGCTGACCATCGCTGCGAGTGCACCCTCGTGGTAGAGCGCGGCGGCGTCGGTGCCGGTCGGTCGATCGTCCGCGGGGACGGCATCCCACAACTCGATCGCCCACTCGTACGCCTGACTGGCGGCGTGGAACGCATGCGCGGCACTTGCGGCTCGAGCGGCGTTGACCCACGCCCGCAGGGCGCGCACTGGCTCGTGCGCGGCCGTGGCGTGGTGGGCAAGAGCCGCCAGCTGGTTCGCGCCCTGGGCTCCCCCCGCGACTGGCATCGCGTCCAGCGCTGTCGCGTACGCGGCATGAAGGCGCCTGCGCTCGCTCGGCAACAGGTCGTCGTACACCGCCTCGGCCAGAAGTGCGTGGCGGAAGCGATAGGCGTCGGGGTGGCTCTGCGGATCGATCGCGAGGATCTGCGCCGCGAGCGCTTCTCGGACGGCACCTTCGATCGCGGTCTCTTCCGAGCCGGCGACGTCGGCGAGCAGGTCGGCTTCGACGGTCCGCCCGGCCACCGCGGCGACTCCGAGGATCCGCTGGGCGTCCTCGGACAGCGCGGTCACGCGGGTCATCAGCACCTCGCGCAGGGTCGGCGGCAGGCTCTCTCCAGGCTCGCCGGCGCCGGATGCGAGCAGCTCCTCGACGAAGAACGGGTTGCCCTCGGCACGGCGCTCGATGGCCTCCAGGAGCTCGACGTTCGCTCGATGGCCGAGGATCGCCGTGATCTGGGCGTCGAGCTCCGCGCGGCCGAACCGGCCGATCTCGATACGGACGACGCGTGGCATGCGTTCGATCTCGGAGAGCCACGGTCGGAGCGGGTGCCGACGGCTCAGCTCATCCGTCCGATAGGTGCCGATGATCGCCAGCCGCTCCGAGCGGGCGTTGCGGGCCAGGAACGACAGCACATCTCGCGTCGAGCTGTCCGACCAGTGGAGGTCCTCCACGATCAGCACGACCGGGACCTGTTCCCCGAGGATGCGCAAGAGGGCGAGGAGCGCTTCGAAGATGCGTGCCTGGACCCAGGCGGGGCGATCGAAGATATCCGTGTCGGCGGCGGCCGCAGCCCCCAGTTCGGGCAGGAGTCGCCCGAGGTCGGCGGTCTCGGTGGTACGCAAGAGGTCGATGTCGCTGACGCCGGAGATCCGGCCGGCCGCGATCAGCGCAGGCAGGCGCCGCAATGCCTCGACGATCGGAGCGAACGGCAAACCCTCCCCGTTGCCGAGTGAGACGCATCCACCCTCGAGCACGAGCGCACCACGGCGACGGGCGGTGTCCGCGACCTCCGCGACGAGGCGGGACTTGCCGATCCCGGCATCACCGCCGACGAGCGCGACGACCGCGTCACCTGCGATGCCCCGGTCGAGGGCGTCGGTGAGGGCGGTGAGTTCGTGCCGACGCCCGATGAACTCGGGGCTGGCGACCCGTGTGGCCACGGCCTCCATGGTACGGGAGGCCATCGGCAGCTCGATGGTCACTGGACGAAGCTCGACCGCCGCCGAGCGACGCGGGAGGGCGTCGATCAGGCGGCGGTCATCGCGGTGCCGGCAAGCCGGCGGAGAAGGGTCGACAGGCGGCGGTGCGGTCGGTCGATGTCCCCGGTCGAGGCCTGGCGGCTGGCCGCGATGGCTTCCTGGAGTCGGACGTTCGCCTCGGCTCGGCGGACCGTCTCTTCGTGCTGACTGAACCTGTATTCGAAGTCGGCGAGCATCTCTGGTGGCTCCTTTCGCTCGTGTTCGGTGCTTCTACGACCACGTTAGGAGCCGCGGTTCTTGTTGCCATCGAGCGAGCGACCAGTCTTGCGAGGCGCGGAGCCTTTATTTCGAGGGTCGACGCGCACGCACCCTTTAGAAGGCGTCCTCCTGAACGTTCAGGCCCGCAGGGTCCGTCATAGTGGGTAGTCCGCGCCCAACGGGTGCGGCTCCACTGGAGGGTCGAGGTGGAGCGAGGCCTCGTCGAACAGGCTCGCAAAGGTGACCGAGAAGCGTTCGCCCTCCTGGTGCACCAGGTCAGCGGGTCGCTCTTCGCTGTCGCTCAGCGGATCCTGCGCGACCAGGCCCTCGCCGAGGACGCGCTGCAGAACGCCCTCGTCCTGGCCTGGCGGCAGCTCCCGCGCCTGCGTGAGCCCGATCGCTTCGAGGCCTGGATCCATCGGATCCTCGTCCATGCCTGTTACGACGAGTCGCGGCGATCCCGGCAGTGGCGCGCCACGGTTCGGGTCCTGCCCGTCGACGGGCCGACGACGCCCGACTCTTCCGACCGGGTCGTCGACCGAGATGAACTGGAGCGCGCCTTCGCCCGACTCCCCGTCGAGCAGCGCGCGGTCTTCGTCCTGCACCACTACCTCGGGTTGCCCCTCGTGGAGGTCGCGGAACTCCTCGACATCCCCGCTGGAACAGCCCGATCGCGCTTGCACTACGCATTGATCGGCCTCCGCGACGCGCTCGTCGTCGAGGCCGAACCCCTCGTCCACGGAGGGCGACCCGCATGATCGACGATCGCACGCTCGAACGCGCCGCTCGCTCGTTCATCGAGGAAGGCCCCACTGCGGCACCGCCGCGCGTGGTCGAGGAGGCACTCCGTCTGATCGACCACATCCCTCAGGAGCGGGACTGGATCCCGTGGAGGTTCCCGAACATGTTCAACCCCGCTCGGATCGCCGTGCTCGTCGCGGTGATCGGTGCGATCGTCCTCGGCGGCGCCGTTCTCGTGCTGCGGCAACCATCGTCACGGGTCGGCAACCCCGATCCATGTGCCTCTCCCGCCTCGACGCCGATACCGACCGCGACCGGCATCACCGATTCCGATCTGCGCGTCACATTCACGTCTGTCGTGCATGGCTATTCCGTTCGGATGCCGTGCGGATGGACGGCGAGCCCCGCTACGACCACCTGGCCCGGTGACGCGCCCGATGCCACCGCCGAGTTCATGGATAAGCTGCAGGGCACGACCGTGCGGCTTGTCGCAGCTTCGGCCGCACTCGCCGGCCAGACGCCGGAGAGTTGGATGGAGGCCTATGCCAACCGGTTCGGGCTCGATGGCGTCGGAGAATGCGACGTCCTGCCCGCGGATTGGCCGCGCATCACGATCGGAGGTCAGGCGGGGTACCTGGATGGCAACGGCTGCGTCGCGCACGAGAGCTCCATCCCTGACGCGGTGTTCTACGAGGCCGTGACCTTCGTCGACGGCCGCGTCTATCTCTTCTGGCTCGAGGGCCGCGTTGATCGGGCGTCCTTGGACGCGATGTTGTCGACGGTCCGGTTCGACGCGTCGTCCGCGATCGACGACGCAGCTGCGTCCCCGAAGACCACCTAGACGTCAGGCGGCGACAGCCGCCTCATTGGCGCTGCGCAGCACGATCACCTCGAGCGCCTCCGACCGACCACGGATGTCGAGGGTTCGCCGCTCGAGGCCCTCCGTCATCGTCCCTGCTGCCGTCGCGGCCGCGACGCTGACCAGGACTTCCCCGGCGCGAGCCGCGGACGCCAGACGGGCGGTCGTGTTCACGACATCGCCGAGAGCTGTGAAATCATCGACGGCCCCGATCGGGCCCGTCGCGCCGACGAAGGCATCGCCCATGTGGACGGCCGTCCCCGCGGGGATCACTCCAGAGGGCGACGCGTTCGGTCGCGAGGCACGCTCGGCGAGGTCGATGGCCGCAGCGATCGCCGCCGCCGTGTGGGCGGATCCGCTCACGCCGCCGAAGAACAGGCCGATGACCTCGTCCCCGACGATCTTGTCGACCACCCCGTCATGGTCGAGGATCGCGTCCGACGCAAGGCGGTAGAAGTGGTCGAGGAAGGCATGGAAGTCGGCGGGCCGCATGCGCTCGCCCATCGCGGTCGAGCCCCGCACGTCCGAGAACACCAGGCTCACCGGGATCTCGAGGCCACTCATACCGTTCTTGCGCATCTGCGTGATGCATTGCTTGCAGAGTGACGGGTTGCCCGGGAATCGACCGAAGCCCACCATCCTGAATGCAGCGCCACCGAGACCACCGAACGGCGCGGCGCACATCTTGCAGCGCGGGTCCGTCGGGAAGCGCATGTGACGTTTGCGTTGGGCCGCCAGCTGTGGATTCTCGCCGGTCAGGAAGCTCCGGATCTGCTCGACCGTCATCGCGTTCTGTTCGGTCATCGGCTTCTGCTCGGTCATCGAGCGGAAATCTACGCCTCCTCGGTCCATCGCGCGTCACGGCCTGATGAACGTTTCGTCGCCCGACCTAGACTGACCTCTACGACCCGAGGAGGCCAGTCGTCGATGTATTACGTCCAGCGCGGCAGCGTGCCCCAGCAACGCCACACGCAGCATCGTGCGCCCGATGGCTCGCTGTACGCGGAGGAGCTCTTCGGTGTGGAAGGGTTCACCGGGCGATCGTCCCTGCTCTACCACCTGACGCCACCGACGCAGACCCACCGGGTCGAGCCGGTGAGTCGAGTACGCCTCGAGGCCGCCGATGACGGCCTGCATCGGCATCGACTCACGAAGACCGGCGCGGTCGAGCCCGACGGCGACATCGTCACCGGGCGCACCCCCCTGTACTTCAACAACGATGTCGTCTTCGGCGTCGTGCGTCCGTCCGCTCCGATGCCGGAAGGCACCTTCTATCGGAACGGCATCGCCGACGAGATGCTGTTCGTCCACGAAGGGACGGGCGTGTGCGACACCGTCTTCGGGCCGCTCCCATACGGACCCGGGGATTACCTCGTCCTGCCGATCGGCACCACGTGGCGTCTCGACCCGGACGAGGGCTCAGCCCAACGCATCCTCTATCTCGAGGCGCCGTCAGAGATCGAGCCGCCGAAGCGCTATCGCAACGACTATGGCCAGCTGCTCGAGCACTCGCCCTATTCCCAGCGCGACATCCATGCCCCGGAGCTCGGGGCGCCTCGGGATGAGCACGGCGACTATGTCATCCACGTCCGAAGCTCCGACCGCATCACCGCGTACCACTACCGCCACCACCCGTTCGACCTCGTCGGCTGGGACGGGTACTTGTGGCCGTTCCGGTTCAATATCGGCGACTTCCAGCCGATCACCGGCCGCGTCCACCAGCCGCCACCGGTCCATCAGACCTTCCAGGCGCGCAACTTCGTGGTCTGCTCGTTCGTGCCGAGGAAATTCGATTACCACCCGCTCGCCATCCCCGCGCCGTACAACCACTCGAACATCAACTCCGACGAGGTCATCTACTACGTCGCCGGCAACTTCATGAGCCGGCGCGGGGTGGAGATCGCCTCGTTCACGCTCCACCCGGCGGGCATCCCGCATGGGCCGCATCCCGGCACGGTGGAAGCGTCCATCGGCAAGGACGCCACCGAGGAGCTGGCGGTCATGGTCGACACGTTCCACCCGCTACACGTCACGCAGGCGGCGATGGACCTCGACGACGCCAATTACCCGTTCACGTGGCTGCCGTCGGAGGACCATCACGCCCACGTCGCTGAACTGTCCGAACGTGGTCCCGAGGCGTTCCCGGACTGACGGGGTCAGTCCAGTCGATCTGGACTCCGAGGTTCGATCCGCGAACGCGAATCGCTTCATCGCCTCCGCGAAGATCGCCCGGCATCTCGATCGACAGGCGTCTGGATCGGCGGCCGCGCGCGATCGTGGTGCGGGCAGCCCGTCCGACCGGCATCATCAGCCGATGGCTGATCTGCGCTCCAGGATCCGGTCAGGCGAGACCCTGATCGGCGTCTTCTCCGACCTCGCGTCGCCCATGGCCGTCGAGCTTTGCGGCCAGGCCGGCTTCGACTGGGCCGTGCTCGACCTCGAGCACGGCGCGGCCAGCGAGAGCGAGCTGCTCGCTCTGCTCTACGCGGCCGGGACGACCTCGATGGCCGCGGTCGTTCGTTCGCAATCCGCCGAGCGGTTGCGGGTCGGGCGGGCGCTCGACCTGGGCGCCGAGGGGATCATGCTGCCGCAACTCAAGTCGTTCGACGAGGTGCGCACCGCGATCTCGTACCTTCGGTACCCACCGACCGGACAGCGCGGCGTCGCGCTGCGGACTCGCGGCGGAGGCATGGGCACGGTCGGCCACGCCGATGTCGGCACGATCAACGAGCGGGTCGTGGGCATCGTCCAGATCGAGTCTACGGGCACCGTCGCGGAGGCCGATGCGATCGCCGAACTCGACGAGGTGGATGTGCTGTTCGTCGGTCCGGCGGACCTGACGCACAGCCTCGGCATCCCCGGGCAGTTCGACGATCCGCGGTATCTGGACGCGCTACGGTCCGTGATCGATGCCTGCCGGACGCACGGCAAGGCGGCCGGGATCCTGATCTACGACGCGGCGGGACTGCCGCCCCTGGTCGAGATGGGGTTCCGATTCATCGGTCTCGGGTCCGAGGGCTCGTTCGTGTCGGCCGGAGCACGAGCGATGCTCCGAGCGGCAGGCCGCAACGCGCCTGCGTAGTCACGATAGGGGAGCCGAGATCGACGGCCCTCGGTCGAGGTACGGATCAGCCAGTCTCGCCTGCGGCTCGATGGGTCGATCAACGCGAAGCCGCGTGCGCCCGAGACCATCGACGACGGATCCGCGATCAAGACGGCAGCCCGCATCGGGAAGGCAAGGGCCATCAGGTCGCGGTGCGCTCGGACCACCCGTTCGACCTCGTCGCTCGCGAGCGCCAGAACGATCGACGTGGTCCGCCTCGGTCGCCATCCCATCCGTCGCGCTGCCGGCCACGCCATACGCTCGTACCAGCCGACCTGGCGTTCTAGCGCGCCGAGGTCGTCGAGCCTCGTCTTGACCTCGATGATCAGAAGCGTCCCGGTTCGCGGATCAAAAGCCAGCAGATCGATCCAGCCATGGGAGCGCCCGTGGACGATCTCGACCTCGCGGGCGGTGACCCAACCCGCGGCCTGGAGCCGGCGATCGACATGTGCCGAGCATCTGGCGTGGACGCTATCCCGGATAGGCCGTCCGGCGGGGAACACCGGGCGAGCCGTTCGGAGTTCCAGCTCGAAGCCGAGCGCCTCCGCGATCCGTTCGACCATCGACAGTTTTGGATCGATCCCGCCGCGCTCGACCTTTGCGATGTACGAGCGC
>Ga0134127_10004248_pt1 | contig 10329 bp, 7 predicted proteins | sample KB31753_FD_96459 | JGI IMG/M metagenome (GOLD analysis project Ga0134127, IMG submission 96459) | Terrestrial soil microbial communities with excess Nitrogen fertilizer from Kellogg Biological Station, Michigan, USA - KB3-175-3 | ecosystem: Environmental > Terrestrial > Soil > Unclassified ...
GAACTGGCCGGACTGGCGGCACGCCTCCTCGGCCATCCCCTTGAGGATGGCGGCGCGCGGGTCGCCCGCCTTGTACACGCGGTGCCCCATGCCCATGAGCCGCCGTTTTTCGCCGAGCGCTTTCGCGGCGAAGGTGTCGACGTTGGCGACCTCGCCGATCTCCATGAGCGTCCGCATCACCGCTTCACCCGCGCCGCCGTGGAGCGGCCCCTTGAGCGCGCCGACGCCGCCCGCGACCGCGGAGTGCATGTCGGACTGCGTCGACACGATCACGCGCGTCGTGAAGGTGGAGGCGTTCAGCTCGTGCTCGGCGTAGAGGGTGAGGCTCGCGTCGAACGCCTTGGCCACGACGCCGCTCGGACGCTTGCCGGTGAGCATGTAGAGAAAGTTGGCGGCGTGCGACAGATCCGAGGCCGGGCGGATCGGGTCCTGGCCGCTCCGAACCCGATGATGGGCACAGATCGCCGTCGCCATCTGGCTCGTGAGCCGGATCGCCTTGCGTACGTTCGCCGCGTGCGAATTGTCGGTCGTGTCCGGGTCGCTCATGCCGAGGATCGCCACCGCCGCCTGCAGAACGCGCATCGGATCGGTCGCCTTCGGCATGAGCCTGAAGGCGGCGATGAGATCGGCCGGGATGTCGCGCGCGGCGATGAGCGCCAGCGTGGTCTTGTCGAGCTGAGCCGCATTCGGGAGATCGCCGTACCAGAGGAGATGGCAGACCTCCTCGAAGCTCGCACGTCGGGCCAGGTCCTCGATGTCGTAGCCGGCGTAGGCGAGGCGGCCGTGGGCGCCGTCGAGATCACAGAGTTTCGTCTCGGCGGCGACGACCCCCTCGAGTCCGCGAATGAGCTGACTACTTTCCTTGTTCATGGCCGCCCTCTCGGAAGCTAGGTGTGTGAATGGTAACAGGAATCTTCAGTCAGCGTGCCCCTGGCCCAATGAGCGGCAGAGTTTCGCTGGGCTCAGGAGGTGGTCTTGCGGGGCTTCGCTTCCTCGTCCCGGCGCGGGGCGCTGAGGGCTCGCCTCAGCGGTCCCCGCAGCCGACGCGGCGTGACGCGGCCTAGCGACACCGCGTCCCCCGCCACGAAGATGCCCAAGGAGGCGATCGCTTCCGCCACGCCGGCCAGCGCGGCGTCCTGATCTACCGACCCGCGCCCGGCCGGGGACGCCCTACCGGCCGCGAACCAGGGCTCGAAGTGTACGTGGCGGACTTCCAGCCGGCGCTCGGCGCGATGGGTCTTGGCGTCGACGCGGCCGATGAGATGACCCTGATGGAGGATCGGCAGCGTGTAGTAGCCGTGCACGCGCTTGGGACCCGGGGTGTAGACCTCGATGCGGTAGTCGAAGCCGAACAGTCGAGCGGCGCGGGCGCGGTGCCAGAGCAGCGAATCGAAGGGCGCGAGAAACGTCGTTCCCACCGAAGGGGAGCGTGCCCGCCCGGCGCGCGCAAGCGCGGGGAGATCGCGCGTGAGGATGAACCAGCGCCCCGACGCGCCCGCGACCTCGATTTCCGTGACCTCGCCGCCCTCGAGCATGGCGCGAAGAGCCCGTCGCCGCGTGCCCGGCACGAAGCGCGGGAACGTGAGGTAGCTCGCCAGATCCCGCTCGGTCGCGGCGCCCATGGCGTGGAGCGAGCGCTCGAGGTGCCAGCGCTGGAACTCTTCCGCCGACACCGCCTCCACGCCGGGCGTGTCGGGCATCGCGCGCTCCCGGAGGTCGTAGCGTTTCTGGAAGTGCTGCCGCGAGTGAACGACGAAGGCGCCGGTCATCCAGAGATGGTGGAGCGCGTGCTGGACCGGCCGCCACGACCACCAGCCGCTCTGGCCGGGCGGCCGGCGCCCCTCGAAATCGGCATTGGCCATCGGTCCGTTCGCGCGGACGGCGTTCTGGACTGCGCTCAGCACCTTCGCGTTCCGGCGCAGCCAGCCCGACCAGCCGGTGTGCCGGCTCCGGTAGTCGAGCATGGCGCGCCGCCACCACGGCAGCGCGGAGGCTGGCACGAGGCAGGCGGCGTGCGCCCAGTACTCGAAGAGCAGCCGGCGCCGGTAGACGAGCCGGTCGAGCCGCGCGCGGTCATACGGGCCGAAGCGGCTCCACACCGTCAGGTAGTGCGCGCGCTCGAGCACGTTGATCGAGTCGAGCTGAACTCCGCCGACGTCCTCGACGAAGCGCGTGAGGCGCGCCGGTGTGAGCGTGGCGGCGTGGGGCCGCGCCAGGTGCTGGCGCTCGAGGAAGAGCGCGGTGACGGCGCTGAGACTGACGCGGCGAGGCGGCATGCGCCGGAGCTTATCACCGTCTCGAATAGGTGTAGGCTACCGGGCCATGGCGGACACGCTCCTGCCTCGCGGCGAGACCTACGCGGACGTCTACGCGCGCTTCCGCTGGGCCGTGCCGGCTCTCTACAACATCGCCGTCGACGTGTGCGACCGCCATGCCGCCGATCGTTCGCGCGTGGCGCTGGTGTACGAGGACGACGCGGGGCGAGTGAGCGAGCACACGTTCGCCGAGTTTCGCGCCCACTCCAATCAGCTCGCGCGCGTGCTGGCGGGGCTCGGCATCGCGCGCGGCGACCGTGTCGGCATCGTGCTGCCGCAGCGGCCCGAGACCGCGGTGGCGCATCTGGCCGCCTACAAGCTGGGCGCGGTCGCCTTGCCGCTCTCGACCCTGTTCGGTCCGGACGCGCTCGAGTACCGGCTGCGCGACGCCGGCGCCCGCGTCGTCGTCACCGACGCCGAGAACCTCGAGCGCGTGCTGGCCGTCGCCAAGGGGCTGCCGGATCTCGCGCGGGTGATCTCTGTCGATCGGGCCGACGCCGACGGCGTGGTCGAGTACACGCGGGCGCTCGACGGAATCTCCGACTCGTTCGATCCCGTCGCAACCGCGGCGGAGGATCCGGCGATCCTCATCTACACGTCGGGGACGACGGGGCCGCCGAAGGGCGCGCTCCACGCTCACCGCGTGCTGCTCGGCCACCTGCCGGCCATCGAGTTCTATCACGAGTATTTTCCCAAGCCCGGCGACCGCCACTGGAGCCCGGCGGACTGGGCGTGGGCGGGCGGGCTCCTGGACGTCCTGCTCCCGAGCTGGCACTACGGCGTCACGGTCGTCGCTCATCGCCCGAAGAAGTTCGACGCCGAGCGCGCCTTCGACATCCTGGCGCGCCATCGCGTGCGGAACACCTTTCTGGTGCCGACGATGCTGAAGATGATGCGCGCCGTCGGCGACCCACGCGGCCGCTGGCCGCTCGCGCTGCGCTCGATGTTCACGGGCGGCGAGGCGGTCGGCGAGGAAGTCATCCACTGGGCGCGCGAGGCGCTCGGCGTCACGCCCCACGAGGGCTTCGGCCAGACCGAGGTGAACCTGGTGCTCGGCAACTGCTCGCTCCTGATGCCCGTCAAGCCGGGGTCGATGGGGCGGCCGATTCCCGGCCACGTGGTCGACGTCGTCGACGAACAGGGCCGGCCCGTGCCGGCCGGCGAGACCGGCGAAGTCGCGGTGCAGCGCCCCGATCCGGTGATGTTCCTGCGCTACTGGAACAACGAGACGGCCACCCGGGAGAAGTTCGTGGGCGACTGGGCCCTCACCGGCGACCTGGCCCGGAAGGACGCGGATGGCTACTTCTGGTTCGTCGGGCGCAAGGACGACCTGATCTCGAGCGGCGGCTACCGGATCGGCCCGGGCGAAATCGAGGACTGCCTGCAGGGCCATCCGGCAGTTGCCCTGGCGGCGGCGATCGGCGCGCCCGACCCGGTTCGGGGCGAGGTGGTCAAGGCGTTCGTGCAGCTCCGGGAGGGCGTCCAGGGGACGCCCCGGCTCGCCGGCGACCTCCAGGCGCACGTGCGCACCCGTTTGTCGGCGCACGAGTACCCCCGTGAGATAGAATTCATCGAGACCTTGCCGGTGACGACGACGGGCAAGGTGAAGCGGGCCGACCTGCGGCAGCTCGAGCGAGCGCGGCGTAGACTGGAGACCTGAGATGGCCTACGACTACAAGAAGCACTTCGGCGAGATCACGCTCACCCAGGACCTGACGACCCTGCCCGAGGAGCGCACGTGGCGTCTGGCCGCGCCCGAGCGCGACCCCGAGCCGCACCAGATCGTGCTCTACCTCGGCTGCAACGTCCTGCGCACCTCGCACATGGTTCGCACGGTCACCGCCATCTTCGATCGGCTCGGCCTCGACTACGTCGCGGTCGGCGGCCCCACCTACTGCTGCGGCATCGTCCATCATCGGAACGGCGACACCGCGGCGTCCGGCGGCATGAACAAGCGCACGGTCGAGCTCTTCCAGCGCTACAAGCCGGAAGAGGTCGTCATGTGGTGCCCGTCGTGCATGTATTTCTACGACGAGATCCAGAAATTCCCGTGGCCGTTCCCGGTGCGCCACACGACGGAGTTCCTGGCCGACCGCCTCTCGTCGATGCAGTTCACGCACCGGGTCGACCGGCCGGTCGCGCTGCACTACCACTCGCAGAGCGCGCCGCGCCTTCGCGAGGGCGCCGCGGCCCGCCGTCTGCTCGAGGCCGTGCCCGGCCTCCGCTTCGTCTCGGTCGAGCCGGAGCCGCGGTTCGGGCGACTCTGCACCGCCGACGTCCAGGCCCAGCTCGGTCAGCCGGTCTGGGACGCGCTGATCCGCGACGAGATCGGCCGGGCGCGCGCCGGCGGCGCCGAGATCCTGGCGACGGTCTATCACGGCTGCCAGCGGCTCATCTGCGGCTTCGAGTCGGAAGGCGCGATCACCATCGAGCACTACCTCTCGGTCTTCGCGCGCGCCCTCGGGATCGAGTTCGAGGATCGCTACAAGAAGTTCCGTCTCTGGCAGGATCCGGAGCGGGTTCTCGCCGAGTCGACGCCGTGCCAGACCGTGAACCACGTCGATCCGTCGCGCGCGCGGGAGCTCGTCGAGAAGACGTTCGGACGGATTCCGATCGCGCCGGGCGGGGGAGCCGCGGCAGCTTCCTAGCTGCGGCGCCGGGCTCGCGGTAGCGAAACCCACGTGGAGATCGGGCTCTTCACCGAGTTCGAGTGGCGCCCGGGCGCCGACGAGGCCCAGGCGTTCGATGAGTCGCTGGCGCAGGTGGCCGCCGCCGAGGACCTCGGCTACGACGCGGTCTGGCTCGCCGAGCTGCACTTCCAGAAGGAGCGCTCCGTCCTATCCTCGCCGCTCGTCGTGGGCGCCACGATCGCCGGCCGCACGAAGCGCTTGAAGATCGGCTTCGCCGTCCAGGTGCTGCCGCTCATCCATCCGCTCCGTCTCGCCGAGGATGTCGCGACGCTCGATCACCTGAGCAAGGGGCGGCTCGACTTCGGCGTGGGACGGAGCGGGCTCCCCGGCCACTACACGGGCTTCAACATCCCGTTCGACGAGAGCCAGGAGCGCTTCGACGAGACGCTCGAGATTCTCCTGAAGGCGTGGACCGAGGACCGGTTCACGTACGAGGGCAAGTACTTCCAGTTCCACGACGTGTGCGCCGTGCCCAAGCCGTACCAGAAGCCGCACCCTCCGCTGCGCGTCGCCGCGACGTCCGAGGAGTCGTACGCCGCGGTCGGGCGCCGGGGGCTGCCGATCTTCCTGGCGGTGCGGACGTCGAGCATCAGCGAGCTCGAGAGCTACGTCGGCGCCTATCACGCCGCGTGGCGCGCGGCGGGCCATCCCGGCCGCGGCGAGGTCAGCGCGATCATGCCGGTCTACGTCGCCGAGACCGAGCGCGCCGCGCGGGAAGAGACCGAGGCGAGCGCCTTGCGCTTCTACCGCTCGGTCGGCGAGGCGCTCCTGGCCGGGCCACGCCAGGCGGCCGGCAACCGGCTGAAGAACATGAGCTTCGAAGAGGTGCTGAAGGACTTCGCCGTCTACGGCACGGCCGAGCGGGTCGTCGACCGGCTCGAAGAGCTGCGCGCGGCCATCGGCTTCACGAAGCTCGCCGTCTGGATGAACGTCGGCTCGCTCATCCCCCACGAGCGGGTGCTCGCCTCGATGCAGCGCTTCGCGGAGCACGTCGCTCCGCGCCTCGGCTAGCGAATCTACTCGATCACCCGGTCGGCCCGCCCCAGCACGGATGCGGGAATGGTCAAACTCAGCTCCTTCGCGGTCCGGAGGTTGATCATCAGCTCGAACCTTGTGGGCTGCTCTACCGGAAGGTCCGCTGGTCGCGTGCCCTTGAGGATTCTGTCCACGTAGTAGGCGGCGCGGCGGATGAGATTCTCGTAGTCGGCCGAGTAGGCGGCAAGCCCGCCCGCCTCGACGAACCATTTGGCCCAGTACATCCCGGGGAGTCGATGCCGCGCCGCCAGCGCGGTGATCGGGCGCGCGTGAGCACTGAACATCGGATCGGTCAGGACCAGGAGCGCCTGGGCTCCTCCCTTGACGAGACTTTCAAAGCGTCGATCCAGGTCGCGAGGTTGGGATACGTCCGTCGTCAGCAATCGAAGCCCCAACGCGTTCGCCGCGCGCTCGGCATCCGCCCGATAGAGCCCGAAGACATGCGCCGAATCGGGATTGTTGAGCACCGCGATGCGCGTCGCGCCGGGAACCATCTCCTTGAGCAGCTGGAGCCGCTTTTCGACGAGCTCGGCCGCGTAGTAGGTCAGACCGGTAACGTTACCGCCCGGCCGTCCGAGGGTGCTGACGAGACCCGTCGTGACCGGGTCACCACTCGCGATCATCACGATGGGGATGGACCGCGTCGCGTTGTGGGCCGCGTACGCGGTGATGTGAGTGAGCGCAGCAATGACGTCCACCTTCTGTGTGACGAGCTCCGCGGCGGCTTCGGACAATCGCTGGTGGTTGCCCTCGGCGCTACGGCACACGATCTGGATCGTCTGTCCCCACGTGTATCCGAAACTGCGCAGCGCCTGAGCGAAGACCGACCCGGCATCAGGGCACGCTTCCCAGGTCAGGAAACCAAGCCGAGGGACCTTTCCCGCCGGCTGCGCTTCGACGACGGCCGGCCCGAGAATGAGGCTGAAAATCAACGCAGCTGTGAGATCGAGCCGCATGGCACTCCGTCCGGGGATCGGATCTGGCCGGAGTCTAGCAGACGAGTGTCGATCTCCAGGCGCCGTGTGGTCGGCCGCACACCTCGCGGTGCCTCTGATAAGCTCTCCGTAGTGTCACTGCCAGAAGCGCCGCTCTTGCGCGCCGCGCGCCGCGCGCCGACTTCGTACACGCCGGTGTGGCTCATGCGGCAGGCCGGCCGCTATCTGCCGGAATATCGCGCCATGCGCGAGCGTTACGGGTTTCTCGAGCTCGCGCGCAATCCCGAGGCCGCGGCGGAGGTCACACTGCAGCCGATCGCGCGGCTCGGCGTCGACGCGGCGATCCTCTTCGCAGATATCCTATTAATCGTCGAGCCGCTCGGTGTCGGGCTCGAGTTCGCCAGGGGCGAAGGGCCGGTGATCCATCGTCCCGTCCGCGACGAGGCGTCGGTGGCGCGGCTGCCGCGCGTCGACGTGGAGGCGGCGGTGCCGTTCGTGTTCGAGACGGTGCGCCGCGTGAAACGGGCGCTCGGCGGCAAGGTACCGCTCATCGGCTTCGCCGGCGCGCCGTTCACCGTCGCGTCGTACATCGTCGAGGGCGGACCCTCGCGCGACTACGTCTTCACCAAGCGCCTCATGTATGAGGAGCCCGAGGGCTGGAGCCGGCTCATGGGCATCCTGGTCGACGCGACCGCGCGATATCTCAACGGCCAGATCGCCGCCGGCGCCGAGGCGGTGCAGATCTTCGACTCGTGGGTCGGCGTGCTGGCGCCCGACGACTACCGCACGTTCGTCTTGCCGCACACGCGCGCGCTCATCCGGGCGCTCTCGCCGGGGACGCCGGTCATCCACTTCGGCACGGGCACGGCGTCGCTCCTGCCCTCGATGCGTGCGGCCGGCGGCGACGTGATCGGTCTCGACTGGCGCGTCGATCTCGACGCGGGCTGGGCGGCCGTGGGCCACGACGTCGCGGTCCAGGGCAACCTCGACCCGGTGGTGCTCCTGTCGAAGCCCGCCTACATCCGCGAGCGGGTGAAGGACATCCTCGGCCGCGCCGGCGGCCGCCCGGGACACATCTTCAATCTCGGTCACGGGATCCTCCCGCAGACTCCGGTCGAGAACGCCCGGGCGCTGGTCGAGATCGTCCACGAGCTCTCCGATCGCCGATGAGCGGCGCCGACTCGGTGCTCCTGGTCGCCTTCGGTGGACCGACGGCGGCCCACGAGATCCGACCTTTCCTCCAGATCGTCACGCGCGGGCGGAACATTCCCGCCGCGCGGCTCGAGGAGGTCGCGCACCACTACGAGCAGATGCCGGGCAGCCGCTCGCCGCTGGCCGAGCTCACGTTGGCCCAGGCGCGCGGCCTCGAGCGGGCGCTGGCGCGCGGCGGGCCTTCGTTGCCTGTCTTCGTCGGCATGCGGAACTGGCACCCGTTCCTGCACGAGACGCTCGCGGAGATGGCGGGCAAGGGCGCGCAGCGCGTGCTGGCCATCATCCTGTCGCCGCTCCGCACGGAAGCCTCATGGGAGCGATACCTGCGAGACGTCGCCGAGGCCCGGACGCGCGTCGCCGGGGCGCCCGAAGTCGAGTTCGCACCGCCGTGGTTCGAGCATCCCCGCTTCGTGGCGGCGGTGGCGGACCGCACTCGCGCGGCGTTGGCCGAGGTGCAGGAAGAGCACCGCGCGCGCGTGCCGCTGGTGTTCACGGCGCACAGTGTGCCCCTCGCGATGGCGGAGGCCTCGCCGTATGTGTCGGATCTGACCGCGGCGTCCCGCGCGGTGGCCGACCGGCTCGGTCGTTCGAGATGGTCGATCGCCTATCAGAGCCGGAGCGGCAGCCCGCGCGAGCGGTGGCTCGAGCCGGACGTGACGGCGGCGCTCCGGCGGCTGGCCGCCGACCGCGAGCCTCACGCAGTGGTGGTGCCGATCGGCTTCGTCTGCGATCACGTCGAAGTGCTGTACGACCTCGACGTCGAGGCGCGGCGGATGGCGGAGGCGGTCGGCATCAAGCTTCACCGCGCGGCGGCCGTGAACGATCATCCCGAGTTCATCGCGATGCTGGCCGACCTTGTTCGCGGCGGAGTGAGCTGACATGGCGACGCTGAAGCTCGCCGTCGTCGGCGGAGGCATCGCCGGGCTCGCGGCGGCGCACCGCGCGATCGAGCTGGCGCGCACGCGCGGTGTCGACCTCGACCTCACGCTCCTCGAGGCGCGCGACCGGCTCGGCGGCACCATCGCCACCGAGCGCGCCGGTGGATTTCTCGTCGAGGCGGGGCCCGATTCGTTCCTGTCCGAGAAGCCGTGGGCGCTGGAGCTTTGCCGGCGCCTCGGTGTCGAGGATCGGCTCGTCCGCACCGACGATCGGCACAGGAAGGTGTTCGTGTGGCGGGGCAGACGCCTGCACCCTCTGCCGGACGGGTTCCAGCTCCTGGCGCCGACCAGGCTCGGACCGTTCGTGAAGTCCGGGCTCTTCTCGTGGCGCGGCAAGCTCCGCATGGCGCTCGACCTCGTCCTCCCGCGAGGCACGAGTGACGACGAGAGCCTGGGCGCTTTCGTGCGGCGCAGGCTCGGGCGCGAGGCGCTCGAGCGGGTCGCCCAGCCCCTGGTCGCCGGAATCTACACGGCCGATCCCGACGATCTCTCGCTGACCTCGACGATGCCGCGCTTCGGCGAGATGGAGCGGCGCGAGCGGTCGATCATCCTCGGGCTCTGGCGGGCCGGCCGCAAGGCGCCGATGACCGGGACGAGCGGTGCCCGCTGGAGTCTCTTCGTGACCTTCGCGAACGGCATGGAGGAGCTGGTCTCCGCCCTGGCATCACGCCTGCCCCCGGGCGCGGCGCGGCTCAAGCATCGCGTGGACGGAATCGAGCGCCACGGTAAGGGCTGGCGCCTCCTGGGTGGTCTCGGGCCCCCGGTGGAGGCCGACCACGTCATCGTCGCGGCCGAGTCGTACGCCGCCAGCCGCCTGCTGCGCTACGTCGATCCGGGGCTCGCGACGCTGCTCGGCGAGATCCCCTACGCGTCCTCGGCGACGGTGACGCTCGGCTACCGTTGCGCCGACGTGCCCGGCCCGCTCGACGCGTTCGGCTTCGTCGTCCCGCGCGCGGAGGGCCGCGCTCTGCTGGCGTGCACGTTCTCGAGCGTGAAGTATCCCGGCCGCGCGCCCGAAGGCTTCCTGCTGCTCCGCTGCTTCGTGGGCGGGGCGATGAACGAGGGCGTGCTCCAGTCCGACGACAGTGCCCTGGTGACGACGACCCGCGACGAGCTCCGCCAGGCGCTCGGCGTCACCGCCGAGCCCGTCTTGACGCGCGTGGTCCGCTGGCCCAAGGCGATGCCCCAGTATCACGTCGGCCAC
>Ga0134127_10004250_pt1 | contig 10328 bp, 11 predicted proteins | sample KB31753_FD_96459 | JGI IMG/M metagenome (GOLD analysis project Ga0134127, IMG submission 96459) | Terrestrial soil microbial communities with excess Nitrogen fertilizer from Kellogg Biological Station, Michigan, USA - KB3-175-3 | ecosystem: Environmental > Terrestrial > Soil > Unclassified ...
GATCCTGCGCGGCGCCGGGCCCGCGTTCTCCTCCGGCTACGACCTCTCCGCCGACAACGCGGTCGACCAGCCCTACTACTCGCCGGGCGGCCCCGGGCAGTGGGCGCGGCACGTGGTGGACGGGTGGTTCACGATCTGGGATCTGGCCAAGCCGGTCATCGCCCAGGTGCACGGCTACTGCCTCGCGGGCGGCAGCGAGCTGGCCGCGTGCTGCGACCTGGTCTACGTGGCCGAGGACGCGCGGATCGGCTACCCGCCCACCCGCCTGATGAGCCCGCCGGACAACCAGTTCCACCCCTGGCTGCTGGGCATGCGCGCCGCGATGGAGATGTTCCTGACCGGCGACGCGATCACCGGGACCGAGGCGGCCGCGCGGGGCTTCGCCAACCGCGCGGTCGCGCCGGCGGAGCTGGAGCGGACCGTGCTCTCCGTGGCGGCGCGGATCGCGCTCGTGCCCACCGAGCTGACCCAGATCAACAAGCGCTCGGTCCACCGGGCGATGGAGATCATGGGGCTGCGCGCGGCCATCCGGGCGGGCACCGAGCTGCAGGCGCTCGCGTTCACCACCGCGGCCAGCCTCCAGTACCGCGCCCAGTTCAAGCGCGACGGAGGCAGCGTGCGCGATCTGCTGAGCCAGCGCGACGCCGCCTTCGGCGACTACCGCGAGCGCGAGAAGCCCGGCTAGGGCGCGCCAACCGCATTTCGCAAGAACCCGACGGCTCCGCTCCGCATCAAGCCGGGCGACGACGTGCGATTCGTCAACTCGACCGGGGGAAAGGCGCAGCTGTGGTTCCCGGGCGGGCACCTACGACTACAGCGCGCACGTGAGCGAGACCAAGGCAAACGCGCACCATGACGAGGTGATCGTCGACTGACGGTCACGTCGGCCCGCGAGAGAGCTCCCGGCGGCCCGAGCGCGGCGGGAGGCGAATCATTTCCCGGACGGACGGCGCTAGACCGGCCCCACGAACCCGATATAGGCTCCGCCGGCGCGCTCGGGACGCACGAGCACCGCGCGCTCACCGGTGTTGCGCACCCCCTGGACCGTGTCCGTCACCCCGCCCTGCTCGAGGGCGCGCAGCGCGGCATCGAGGCTGCGGGTGCGGTGGAGCACCTGGAAGGGACCGGGGCCGCGCCGGGCGAGCGCCTCCGCGGCGGGACCGGGCCCGGCCGGCTGGGCCACCGCGAGACCGGTGGGGCCGAGATCGAACACCGCCATGTCCGCCTTGATCACCGCGCCGCGCTGGATCTTCGGCACGGGAAGCCCGAGGACGCGCGCGTAGCGCCCGGCCGCCGCGGCCACGTCCGGCACCGCGACATACGCGCGCTCGACGCGCGTGACGCCGTTGGGATGGCTCCCCAGCTTCACCGCCTGCGCCTTCCGCTCGGCGAGCGGCGTGAGGTGCTGGATGAAGAAGATCGGCAGGGCATCCCGCGGGCCGAGGAACGCGGCCCGCCATCTGAGCTCCTGGCCCTCCGGCGTGCGGCGCCCGCCGTCGCGGATGTCGCTCACGTCCACCCCGCGCGCCCGCATCGCGGCCACGTCCGCGGCGAGGTCGTCGCTCTGCAGCGACACGATGCGGAAGCCGCCGCCCTGGTCGAGGTACGCGGCGAGGCTCTCGTCCGGGCTGCCGGGCTCCACCGCGCTGCGATCGCGGATGCTCAGCAGCTCGAGGTAGTCCTCGTCGTGGAAGGCGATCGCGTTGTGAGTCGGCCGGCCGGTGTGCGAGCCACCGGGATAGACGGTGAAGCCGAGGCGCGAGTAGGCCTCGATCCCCTTGGCCAGGTCCGGCACGCAGATCATCACGTGGTCGATGCGGGTGAGCACGGCTAGCCGCCTAGCAGGCCTTGCAGGGAGGATAGTCGCGGTTGTACACGGGCAGCTTGAGATACTCCTCCGGCTTGTAGGTCCAGAACTGCGAGACGGCCGGGAAGGTGTGGATGACCGTGTTCTGCAGCTCGCCGCCCTTGCGCTCCACCTTGCGGACGTAGATGTTCTGGATCGGGTTGCCCCACTGGTCGAGCTTCACCGGCCCGCGCGGGGCGTCGGGAATCTCGACCTTGCGGAACGCGGCCATGAACTTCTCGCGCTCCTCGACGTGGCCGCCGACCGCCTTCGCCGCCTCGTTGATCCAGCGCCCGCTCGTGTAGCAGGTCTCCGCGAAGTACGACGGCACCTTGCCGTACTTCTTGCGGTAGTCCGCCACGAACTTCCGGTTGGCCGGGGTGTCGATCGCCGCGCTGTACATGAGCGGGGTGACGTAGCCGCGGGCCTCGTCGCCGAAGTTCGGCAGGATCGACTCGTCCACGATCACCGCGCCGCCGATCACCGGCAGCTTCCCGGCCAGCCCCGCGTCGCGGTACTGGGCGGGGAAGCGCAGCGCGGAGGCCGCGACCACGATGATGAAGGCCGCGTCCGCGTCGCGCTTGAGCTGGGTGATGTAGGGGGCGAGGTCGCTGGTGCCGAGCGGGGCCCACAGCTTCTGCACGATCTGCCCGCCCGCCTCCTCGAAGCTCCGCTGGAACCCGCCCACCACCTCGTAGCCGAACGCGTAGTCGGTGCCGAACACCGCGACCTTCTTGTAGCCCAGGGTCTTCGCCACCCACGCCCCGAACGGGTGCGACGGCTGGCTCCCCGTCCACCCCAGGCGGACCACCCACTGCGACGGCTTCCGCTGGGTGAGGTCGTCGGCCGCGATCACCGGGAAGATGGTCGGCATCTTGTATTCCTCGGCCTTCGGAGCCAGGGCGTACCCGATGTGCGCGAACACCTCGCCCACCACCATGTCCACCCGGTCGCTCTCGACGAGCTTGCGGAACTTGGTGATGGCGGTGCCGGGTTGCCCCGCGGTGTCCTCGACGATCAGCTCGACCTTGCGGCCCGCGATCTGGTGCCCCGCCTCTTCCAGGTACATCTCGAATCCGTTGACGGTGTCGCGCCCGATCTGGGCGGCGCCTCCGGTCAGTGGCGCCAGGAAGCCGATCTTGATCGGCTTCCTGGCCTGCGCGGCGGCGGGCCGCGATCCCGCGACGCCGACGGTCAGGAAGACGAGGCCCAGGAGCCAGATCGAGAGCGCGTGTCGTGGGCGCATGGCTATCTCCTCGCTGAGATGGAGGGGTCCCCGGCGGCGAGCCGGGCGAAGTGACGCTTCATACCGTTGACCTGCGCGAGATACCGGGCGACGTCGTGGTCGCCGCACTGCTGTCCGGGGCCGAGGCGGAAGGCGCGGCGCGCGTAGCCGTCGCCCGCCCCCTCGCCGCAGAGATGGATGACCGCGGCCAGGTCCTGCTTCTGCTTCGGGGTGGCGGTCACGATGCGACGGCGCTCGAGGATGCGGGCCACCCCGCGATCGAGCATGGCCGAGGTCAGCTCGACCGCGTGGCTCGGCAGCACGCGCGTGTAGAGGCTCCGGAACCAGCACTCGTCCTCCGCCACCACGTGGTCGCGCACGCAGAAGCGCTTCGCCTCGCGGAACGTGGGGTCGGTGATCTGGTACATGCCGACCGCACTCGACGCGGGCCGGTAGACCTCGAAGGGGTGCCACGCCACCTGCCAGCGCCAGTAGGTGCGGGCCACCGGATCGCCCGCGCCCTCGACCTGGGCCAGCGCGGCGAGCAGCTCGGGCGTGATCGTGGCGGTCGCGTGCCGGCGGAAGAGCGGCTCGTAGCTCCGCCAGGTCTCGGCCGGGGCCTTGGTGAGCGTGCCGCTCACCGGGAAGAAGAGCTCGCTCGGCTTGCGGATCACCTGGTAGCTCCAGTTCACCGCCGACCAGACGATCACGAGCGCGATCGCGAACACCACGAGGCGCACCGCGAGCGGCGCGACGAGGAGCGCCCGGCCCGCGCGCCGGAGGCCCCGCCCCACCGCGCGCAGCATCGGGCGCAGACGCGCGAGCCGGGCACGCCGCGCCCGGGGCTTCCGGGGCGCGCCTCCGACCGGTCGCACGCGAGCGGTGGTCACCATCCCTCGACTCTACTCTCCCCGATGTTCCGGGTAACCCCTACCCGGGAGGAATTGCCGGTCCCCGGGAACGCCTTGCCGGGCCCCCACGCAAGTAGCTGATCTTACGCCCAAGCGGCCTGGCACCTCCATTGCTCCCTCACCGGGCCAAGGAGGACATGCCCCATGAAGCGCACGCATTCGCATTGGATCGCCGGAATTTTCCTGAGCCTGCTCCTGATCGGCGGCTTCGCGCTGGACGTGAGCGCGCAGCAGCCGGCTGCACCGCCCGCACCGGCCGAGAGCACGCAGACACCCGCGCAGCAGGCGCCCACGCCGCAGGCGCCTGCGACGCCGAACGATTCGAGCGCCCAGCCGGCGCAGCCGCCGGCCAGCAACAACACCCAGATCGAGACTCGCACCGAGCGGACCGAGAAGGTCGTCGAGCGGCCCGGCACGTTCCTCGGCGTCGACGCGACGATGGCGATGATCATCGGCGCGGTACTGGTGATCGTGGTTGTCATCGGCATGGTGGCGATGAGCCGTCGAGGCGATGGCGTGCGCGAGACGCACGAGACGACGCATACGCGGACTCACGTCTAAGGTCAGAACCCTCGCCCCCGGAGGGGGCGAGGGCAGGGTGCCCCTCTACCCGTCAGTAGTCGTAGATGTGCTCGATGGAGGCGCCCGCGGCCTCCAGCGCCCGGATCGCCGCGGCGAGGCGCTCGACGGAGACGTCGAGGCCGAGCCGGCGGCGGTCCGGGCGCGACTGGATCGGCGCCTCGAACAGCTCGATGACCCCGGGCATCGGCGCCACCGGCGCGAGCGGCGCCAGCACGGTGACCAGGATCCGGTGGTTCCCCGCGATCTCCGCGACGTCGCGCCCGCGGCGGGCGAGCCGCACCAGCAGATCGGTGTAGGCCTGGTACCGCGGCGTGCGGATCAGGGTCCGGCCGCCGCCGAGATCACGCACGATCCGGATCTTGGGCTCGCGGGCCGCGTCGGCGGGCTCGAGACCGACGACCACGGTGTGGATCTCGAGGTCCGCGGGGCCCAGGGTGGTGGCGGACGCGTAGCCGATCAGCGCGCCGTAGACCGCCTTCGTGCCGTACTCGAGGGTGAACACCACGCGCCGCTCGATCTTCCGTGCCAGGCCGTCGCCCCCGAGCGACGCGCTCCGCCAGAACGCGAGCAGGCGCCAGCCAAACGGATACTCGTACCACGGGGTCTGCCGGAGGAACTCGGCGTAGGCCTGCATGTCGCGCGCCGCGAACTCGTCCTCTGCGGTCCGGCCGGGGCCACGGAGCCGCTCGAACGCGCGCCCGAGCGTCTTCTCGTAGGCGCCCTTGATGGCGAGCTCGGCGGTGAAGCTCCAGCCGATCGTGTAGAGGATGACCTTCGTGTCCGTCGCCACCGGACCCCGCGCGGTCACGACGCCGGTGAGGCGACAGAGATTCCTCCAGAACCCGGCGATCTGCCGCCCGTAGGCGAAGTCGCTCTCGTTACCCCGGCGGAGAACACCGGCCAGGTCCTCGTAGGCGTACACGATGTGCCACTCGGGAAAGGAGAGGTAGCTGTCCGCTTCCCGGCGCGCGTAGCCCCGGGTCCTCGACCAGCGGCGTGCGGGTCACCGTGCCCGGCTCCCGGGCGGTCGTGCAGGCGCCTTCGATCCAGAGGATCGGCGCGACCAGGATCAGGACGAGGAGGGCGAGGGCGCCCGCGATCCGCTTCGCCCAGAAGCGCATCTCAGCGGCGCCTGCCGGCTGAGGGCGCCCAGCGACGCGCGCGAGCACGAAGCCGGTGAGCGCGGCGGGACACAGGTGCGGGCTTCATGGCGTACCCCTGAACAGGGTAGCCGACGAGGACGAAAACGTAGGCCTGGAAACGGTCGCCCGGCCCTACCCGGGCACGACTCCGGCGGGCAGCGACTCGATGTGCGCGCAGATCTCGCGGGGGCGCGTGAGCCATACGCGGTCGCCGTGGCCCAGGATGTGCTGAAGCGCGCGGCGCAGCCGCCGGATGCGGTACGGCCGGCCGATGACGAAGGGATGGAGCGAGATCGGGCACACCAGCGGCTGGCCCGCGGACTGGGCCAGCATCTCGTCGAACTGGTCCACGATCATGTCCGCGAACTCGTCCGCGGTGTAGCGGTACCAGACGATGCCGCGGGTGTCGTTGACCTCGATCGGGTACGGCACCGCGAGGATCCGGCCCTTGCGGGTGCGCAGCCACATCGGTTGATCGTCCATGGTCCAGTCCATCACGTACCGGTAGCCCGCCTCCTGGAGCAGGTCCATGGTCACCGCGCTGTTGGAGAGCCACGGGCTCATCCAGCCGACCGGGCGGGCGCCTTCGTGGCGCGCGATCGTTTCGGTGGCCCGCTCGATCAGGGCGCGCTCCTCGGCCTCCGCGAGATGGCCCTGCTCGTCCGAGTTGGTCAGGCCGTGGCCGAGGATCTCGTCGCCGCGGGCCCGCAGCCGCGCGGGGATGTCGGGGGCCACGTCGTAGATCGCGGCATTGAGCTGGGCCTCCGCGGGCAGGCCCAGCTCGTCGAGCAGCTCGAAGAGACGCCAGATGCCGACCCGGTTGCCGTAGTCCCGCCAGCTGTAGACGGAGTGGCTCTGGGCCTGGTCCGGCGGCGCGATGGCCGCGCCCTTGCCGACCCCGAAGCCGAAGGCCTCGATGTTGAGCGCGACGTACACGGCCAGTCGCCGGCCCCCCGGCCAGCTATAGTCCGGCCGCGCGGTGATGCTCGAGTACTCGTAACGCCCATGCGTCGGCAGCATATGGTTTTCGCCCTCCCGGCCCGCTATCATACGTCCTCATGAAACGTCAGAACATCCAGCCAGCGTCTCTGAGCAAGCGGGTCGTCGGGGGCCACGTGCTCTACTCCCACGTGGTGGTGGTGGAGGGCAAGCGGACGATCTTCGTGTCGGGCCAGCTCGCGCGCGATCCGAGGGGCGAGGTGGTGGGCAAGGGCGACATGGGCGCGCAGCTGCGCCAGGTCGGCGAGAACATCAAGGCGGCGCTCGAGGCCGCCGGGGCCACCCTCGCCGACATCGTCAAGACCAACACCTACGTCACCGACATCGACGAGTTCTTCAAGCACATCGACGTCCGCATGGAGTATTTCGGCGCGCTGCCCACCAGTACCACGGTGGAGGTACGCAAGCTCGCCCACCCCGACCTGCTCGTGGAGGTCGAGGCGATCGCGGTCGTGGACTGACGCCTCAGGCCAGCCGCAGCTCGATCGCGGAAGCGATCGCGCGGGCGGAGGCGGCCCCGCGCTCCGCGAGCTCCCGGCAGAGCCCCGCGTAGCGCGCGGGATCGAGCAGCTCCTCCATCTGCGACGGGGTGAGCCCGGCGCTCACGTGCGGGTCGAGCGCGAGCATCTCCCGGAACGGGCGCGCCTGGGTGACCGAGGCCTGCGCCGCCTCGTACACCGCGTCGTGCGCCCGCTGCCGGCCGATCTGCTTGCCCAGCTCGAGCATGAGGGCCTCGGCCATGATCAGGCCGCCCGAGAGGTCGAGGTTCTCGCGCATGCGGTCCGGGAACACCTGGAGGCCGTCGAAGAGCGCCATCATCCGCTGCAGCATGTCGCCGGTCAGCTCGCAGGCCTGCACGATCGCCCGGCTCATCATGATGCTGGTGGTGCGGTCGGCCTCGTGCTCGGTCTGCATGGCCTCGAGCGCGAGCGGAGCCAGGGCGCGGATCTGGGCCGCCGCCGCGATGATGTCCTGCGAGAGCTTGGGGTTGCGCTTCTGCGGCATCGTGCTGCTGCCCACCGTGCCGGCCGGCACCGGCTCCTCCACCTCGCCGAACTCCTGCTTCATGAGCGTGTAGATCTCGCGCCCGATCTTGCTGGAGGTCGCCGCGAGCATGCCCAGCAGCAGCACGTACTCGGCCTGGTGGTCGCCGATGGTGCGCGCGGGCAAGGGCATCGGCCGCATCCCGAGGTGCGCCGCCATCCGCTCCTGGGTCGCCAGCCCCAGCTCGCCCAGCGAGGCGAGCGTGCCCGCGCCGCCGCCCAGCATGGCCACGAACACGCGGGCCTCGCAGCCCTGCAGCCGCTCGACGTGGCGGCCCAGCTCGTCGATCCACACCGCGACCTTGAAGCCGAAGGTGGCGGGGACCGCGTGCTGCCCGTGGGTGCGGCCGGGCAGCAGCACGTCCTTGGTGCGCTCGGCGAGGTCGGCCAGCGTGGTCAGGATGGCCGCGAGCTGGCGCAGGAAGATCTCGTGCGCGCGGCGCACCTGGAGGAGCTGGCCGGTCTGGGTGACGTTCTGGGTGGTGGCGCCCCAGTGCACGTAGCCGCCCGCGTCACCCTCGCAGGCCCGATCGAGCTCCCAGACCAGCGGCACCAGCGGATGGCCGGTGCGAGCCAGCCCCTCGCGCACCGCCGCGAGGTCCAGGTAGGACAGGTGGGCCTTGCGCACGATCTCGCGCGCGGCGGCCTCCGGGATGATACCCAGCTCGGCCTGCGCCCGCGCGAGCGCGGCCTCCACGTCGAGCCAGGACTGAAAGCGCGCCGGCTCGGTGAACAGCGCCCGCACGCCGGGGTCGTCGATCCGGAGCGAGGTGGGCTCTTCGAGCATGCGTCGTCTCCTCCCGGGGTCAGGAGCGGGCGATGAGCTGATCCAGACGCCAGCGCAGCCGGTCGAGGCCGGCCGCGGGCGCGGGCGCGATCACGAGGGTGAGGGTGCCGGCCGCGTGCAGCGAGCAGGCGTACTGGAAGTGCCCGGGGCGGCGGAACGGGATCCGGTAGGTCTGGCGCGAGCCGAGGACGATCGGGCCGACCTGGTGAATCGCGTCGTCGTCGTTGGTCAGCACGAGGACGTCGCGAACCCCGACCATCAGGTGGATGGGCGAGGGCAGCACGCTGAGCGGCTCGCCCGCCTTGAGGCGCGCCGCGGTGCCGGGCGGGATCACGAAGGTGAGCGCGCGCCCGCCCTCCGGCAGGGGCGCGAACGCGGCCCAGGCCGTCGTCCCCAGCGCGACCAGGGCGAGCGCGAGCAGCGCGACGGCGCCCGGGCGTCGGATCACCGCACCTCCGCGCGCGCGGTGAGCGCGCCGGCCCGCTCGAACCGGAGCGTGAGGGTGACCGTCTGCCCCGGGGTCAGCGCGCGCTTCAGGCCGATCAGCATCAGGTGATACGAGCCGGGCTTGAGCTCGACGCGCGCCCCCGGCGCCACGTCCACCTTGGCCACCGGCTCCATCATCATCATGCCGGACATGTTGCGGGTCTGGTGCAGCTCCACGCGCTCCGCGACGTCCGCGGCCGCGCCCACCAGGGCATCCGGCGCCGCCCCGCGGTTGACGATCGTCACGTAGCCGCCCGCATTGCTCTGGGCCCCCGCCTTGGCGTCCGGCATGGCGGGGGCGCGCCGGACCCAGGGCTTCTCGAGCTGGATCGGCGCCTCCTGGGCCACCGCGTCGGCGCCACCGATCAGGCCGAGCAGGGTCAGGACGAGCAGGGTGCGCATGGCCTCACTCCTCGAGCAGGGCACGGACGTCGTGCAGGACATCGTCCAGCCGGTTCCGCGAGCGCGCGGGGCCGCGGCACCGTCACCTCGATCATCCGCTGGATGCGGGCGGGGCGCGGCGAGAGCACCAGGATGCGATCGGCGAGGTGCAGCGCCTCCTCCACGTCGTGGGTCACCAGCAGCACGGTGTGCCGCTCGCGCGACAGGATGCGCAGCAGCTCCACGCGCATCCGCAGGCGCGTGAGCGCGTCGAGGGCGCCGAACGGCTCGTCCAGGTAGAGGATCTCCGGCTTCACCATCAGGGCCCGCGCCAGCTCGGCCCGCTGCTGCATGCCGCCGGAGAGCTGGTTGGGGAACGCCCGCTCGAAGCCCTCGAGCCCGACCAGCGCGATGTAGTGGGCGACCAGGCTCCGCTTGGTCTCCTCGGGCTGGCCGTTCAGCCCGAACACCAGATTGCGCTCGAGGTCGAGCCAGGGGAAGAGCGACGGCTGCTGGAAGATGAACATGCCGGTGCGCCGGGGCTCGCGCACCAGCTCACCGTCGACGCGGACCTCGCCCCGATCCGGCCGCTCGAAGCCCGCGAGCACGCCCAGCAGGGTCGACTTGCCGCAGCCCGACGGCCCGATCACCACAACGAACTCGCCGTCGGCCACCTCGAAGCTGAGGTCGTCGAGCACCGGCACCGACCCCCCGCGCGTCTCGAACGTCTTCGAGATCGACCGGACCTCGATCTTAGATCTCATAGCGCCAGCGCACCTCGTCGAGCCGCTCCAGCCCCCGCATCACGCTGTCGAGCAGGAACCCGACGACGCCGATGACGAACATGCCGGCCACCACGAGATCGTAGCGGTTGCCCGCGTTCCGCGAGTCGATGATCAGGTAGCCGAGGCCGGAGCTCACCGCGA
>Ga0134127_10004252_pt1 | contig 10327 bp, 7 predicted proteins | sample KB31753_FD_96459 | JGI IMG/M metagenome (GOLD analysis project Ga0134127, IMG submission 96459) | Terrestrial soil microbial communities with excess Nitrogen fertilizer from Kellogg Biological Station, Michigan, USA - KB3-175-3 | ecosystem: Environmental > Terrestrial > Soil > Unclassified ...
CCTTCAGCACGTGCTCTCCGAGATCGCGGAGCTCGAGGCCGGGTGTCTCGTCCTCGTCGACGAGCCCGGCAGTCGACCGCGAGAGGAGGATCTGGCCGCCGTGGCCGACCGAGCAGATCCGGGCCGCACGGTGGACACCCATGCCGAAGTACCCACTCGAGCCGATCTCCGGCTCGGCCGTGTGCATCCCCATGCGCACCGAGACGTTGCCCCCGTCGGGCCACGGCTCGGCCTCGTGCGACTGCTGGGCCGCGAGGGCCGCGGCGACCGCGTCCTTGGCCCGGCCGAACGCGACGAAGAACCCTTCGCCCTGCGTGTCGACCTCGTGGCCGCCCTGGTCGTCCACCGCGGCTCTGATCAGCTCGCGATGGCGGACGAGCACGTCACCGTACGCCTGCCCCAGCCGTCGCAGCACGCCCGTCGACCCCTCGACGTCGGTGAAGAGGAAGGTGACCGTTCCACCGGGAAGCTCACGCACCCCTCGATCGTCGCACCTCGTCGGGCCGGCGCAAAGCGCCGCCGCGGGGAGCGGGCGACCGACTGGCCAATCCCCGCGTCCGCGATTCAGCGCCTGAGGTACGCGAGCACTGCAAGCACACGGCGGTGGTGGTCGGGGGCCTCGCCGATCTCCAACTTCGAGAGGATGTGCCGGACGTGCGTCTCGACCGTCTTCGGACTGAGGACGAGGCGCTTGCGGATGCCCTCGTTCGAGTGCCCCTCTGCCATCAGAGCGAGCACCTCGACCTCACGGTCGGTCAGCTCGTCGAGCGGGCCCTCCTCCCGCGGCCGCTTCAGCAGGCGTGAGACGATGGTGGGGTCGACGACGCACTCCCCTTCGTCGATCCGGTGCAGCGCGTCGACGAGCACCGCGACGTCGGAGATCCGGTCCTTGAGCAGGTAGCCGGAGCGCTCGCTGTGCTCCTCGAGCAAGCGCATCGCGTAGTGCGACTCGACGTAGTGCGAGAGGACGAGGACGCCGACCGACGGATGCGCCCGACGGATCTCTCGTGCTGCGACGAGGCCCTCGTCCGTCTTCGTCGGCGGCATGCGGATGTCGACGATCGCGACGTCGGGACGGCCGAGCTCCACCCGTCGCAGCAGCTCCTCCGCCGTCCCGGCCGTGCCGACGACTCGGAAGCCGCTGTCGTCGAGGAGACGCGCCAGGCCCTCGCGGAGGAGCGTCTCGTCGTCTGCGATCACGACTCGCACGGCAGCTCCGCGCGGACCGTGGTCGTACCGACGCCGCGATCGATCGCGAGCCGACCGTCGAGTGCGCCAAGTCGATCCTCGAGCGCGACGACATCGAGATCGTCGACTCCTGGCGTGCGCAGCTCGAGGACGAGCGTCCCGTCCGACCGCCCGGCAGAGACGGCGACTGGCCCCTTCGCGGCCCGTACGGTCTCCGCGACGACGGTGTAGGCGGCGCTCTCGCGCGATGCCTCGAACCGCTCGCGCGGGACGTCGCCGACCGCGAGCGGCACTGCCGCCTCCTCGGCGAGCGCGTGAACCGCGGCCTCGAGCCCGTCGTCGGCGAGGACCGCCGGGAAGATGCCGTGGGCGAGCGCGCGAAGCTCCTCGACGGCCGAGGCTAGCTCCCGCTCGGCCCGCTCGAGGGCCGGATCGGAGGAGTGGGTCGATCGGAGCAGACGGAGCGAGAGCGCCAGTGCGACGAGACGCTGCTGCGCGCCGTCGTGCAGATCGCGCTCGAGACGCTTCCGCTCGGCGTCTCCGGCCGCGACGATGCGGGCCCGAGAGGCGCGCAGATCCACGAGACGAGCGCGAACCTCTGCCTGCAGGCGCTCGTTCTCGAGAGCAAGGCGTCCCGCAGCTGCGACCTCGGCGACGAGCTGCTCGTCGTCGAGCAAACCGGGCGCATGCCCCAGCACGGCGACGACGCGCCCGTCCCGCACGAGCGTCGTCCGCCGGCCCGATCCCGGGAGCTCCACCGCCCGTCCGGTGACATCGACGAGGCGCGCCGGGAGCTCGAGGGGGTAGGCCAGGACCAGCTCCGGATCGCCGACGATCTCGGCGAGGACGTCCCGCAGGCCCCCGGGCGGGGGAGTCTGCGCCAGCTCCACGACCAGGCGCGCAACGTCCGACCGCGCACGGTGAGCGCGGACCCACGTCCCGGCGACGCCGAACGCGACCCCGGCGAGCGCTGCCGCCTCGGCGAACCAGAGTCGCCGTTCGAGCTCTCCATTCGCGAGGAAGCCGTCGTCCACCCAGGCTGCGAACGTCGCGGCGACGAGTGCCAGGAACACGGCTCCAGGTGCGACGACGGGTCGAACCGCCCTGCGCGGCAGCCGGCGAACCGCGAGGAGCGCGAGTGCGAGCGCCCAGACCACGCCGAGGTATGTCCCGACCCGTGTGACGTCGTCCGCGAATGCCTCGCGTTCGGTGACGCCCAGGAGGTTCGCCGGGCACAGCGAGCAGGTCTCTGCGTTGGGGTCGGACGAGAGTGCGGGCAGCAGCCCGAGCACCACAGCTCCCCCGGCGTACGCGAGGGTCAGCGCGCCGGCCTCGAACCGGGAGCCGAGCCGGCCGCCCGGGTACGCAAGCACCGCGTGCGCGACGAGGGGCGGGCAGGCGCTGGCCAGAGCCAGCCCGAGCGTGAAGGCGAGTGCCGACCCGACGCCCGGCGTGTCCCACTCCGGCGCGAACCACGCGAAGCCCGCGAACGCCAGCAGGGGCCCGAAGCGACTGTCGGGACGCCTGAGCCAGGATGCGACTCCGGCGCCGATCAGCGCCCAGCCCGCAAGCAGGAGCGCAAGGCCCCCGAAGCGGCTCGCGCCCGCGAGGCCGTAGCCCGGGTCGTCACGCGCGACGCCGAACGTGGCGACTCCGACGGCAATGCCCAGCGCGAGAACGCCGAGCGCGATCGCCCGACGAAGCATGGTGCCAATCGTCGCACGTGCGCGACTCGACGCCAATCAGGGCGCGCACCGAGGCCGCGCGGGCAGATCCAGGCTCCGCCCCGATGAGTCGAGAGGGACCGCGTCCTACCGTCGACTCCATCGGCTGGAAGGAGGTACATCATGCGGGGGTTCCTCGCAGGAGCGTGCGCGGCGCTCGTCGCGCTCGCGGGAGCCGCGGCGACCGCCGCGGCGCCGGAGAAGGACACGTTCGCATCCCCCTACGCGTACGTCGACTCGGACACGTGCGGGTTCGCGATCACGGTCCAGGGTGTCTTCACCAACACGATCATCGACTCGTCGGCGGCAACCGGCACGGGAACGCTGGAGCTCCATCAGAGCAATGTCGCCACGATTACGGCGGGGCGGACGACCCTACGCGTCGACGACCACTACACGATCTTCGTCATGTGGGTCGACGGGGTGGCGGTGAGCGCGAAGCACGTCGGCGTGCTCGACAACATCCGCGGTCCGAACGGCGAGCGCGTGTTCTTCCGTACGGGTCAGGCGGTGTATCAGGTGGTTCTCGATCCGGTCACCGGCTTCTACGTGGATGGGCCGCTCGTGACGCGTCATGGCGTCCGCGACGACTTCGACTCGACGGCGTTCTGTGCCGCGTTCGGGTCTTCCACGCCATGAGACAATCGTTGCGAGAGAGGAGATCGGCAATGCAGCGTTCGAGGATCGTCCTCCTTGCCGTCGCGGCGTTCGCGCTCGTCTCGTCCGCGGCGGCGCACTCCATCGCGGCGACAACGCTGCCCGTTCCCTGGAGGATCCTGCTCGCGAGCGATCGCGAGGGTGACACCGACATCTACCGCGTGGATGCCGACGGCCGACGTTCCGTGCGGCTCACCCGGAGCCCGAGGTTCGATGCGCCCAGTGCGGTCTCCCCGGACGGACGGCGGATCCTCTTCGAGAGCAACCGCTCGCCGAAGGGGGATGTGTGGGTGATGAACGGCGACGGCACCGGTCAGCGGAACCTGACCCGCAGCCCTGCGTTCGAGTGCTGCGGCTCGTGGTCGCCGGATGGACGGCGGATCGCATTCGTCTCCGACCGCGACGGGAACGACGAGATCTACGTCATGAACCAGGACGGCGGCGCTCAGCACGTCGTGGCCGCCAGTCCCTCGTCGCAGGAGATCCCCGCGGCATGGTCGCCGGACGGCAGTTCGATCGCCTTCGCGACCGACCGGGACGGCAACTGGGAGATCTACGCGATGGACGCGGACGGTGGCAATCCGCGGAACCTCACGCGAAACGCCCTGAGCGAGGGCCGGGACGGAGGGTTCGCCTGGTCCCCCGACGGTCGTCGGATCGTCTTCGCGACCAATCGGGATCGCAGCCGGAACGGCGCCGGGAAGGTGCAGGACGAGCTGTGGGTCATGAACGCCGACGGCAGCGGCCAGCAGCGGCTGACACGCTCGCCCGAGGCGGAGCAGGTGATCACGTGGTCTCCCGACGGCCGGAAGATCGTCTTCGGTCGCTTCCCCTCGACGCCGTCCTGGGCGTTCTTCGTCATGAACGCCGACGGGACGAGCGTGAAGAAGGTCGACTGGGTCCTGCCGCGCACGAAGCCGTGATGGGGGGAAGGGCCGTCCTGTGGGTCGCGCTCGCCGTACTCGCTGCGGGGAGCGCGGCCTGCGGGTCGGGCGGCGACAAGGCCGGTGGCCGCAACGTCCCTGCCGCCGTCGTCGAGCCGGTCGGGAAGCCGATCACGCTGACGCTCGATGCGGTCGACGAGCTCTGGGCGTCGGAGTACGCGGCCGCTGTCCGGCGGCTCTCGGGCGGCGCGATCGCGATGGACGTCCGCTACGGCGGGGACGCGCTCGTCGATTACGAGCGCGTGCTCGTCGAGCGGGTGCGACGAGGGAAGGCGGACCTCGCGAGCGTCGGTGCGCGCGCGTGGGACAGGATGGGCGTCTCGAGCTTCCGGGCGCTCGTCGCCCCCCTCGCGATCGACAGCCTCGAGCTCGAACGACGGGTGCTCGCGAGCCCGGCCGCCGCCCGTACGCTCGACGGGGTGCGACCGCTCGGCTTGGTCGCCCTCGCCGTGCTGCCTGGACCGCTACGGAGGCCGCTCGGCCTCACACGACCGCTGCGCGGTCCGGACGATTACGCGGGCGCAACGCTCGGTGTCCGGTTCGGCCGCGTCGCACAGTCGAGCATCGAAGCGCTGGGCGCGACGCCGGCGGGCTACAGAACCGGCTCGCTCGACGGTCTGGACGGGGCGGAGCTCGACCTGACCACGCTCGTGCGCAACGGCTACGACGCGCCCGGTGCGCGGCTCACCGCGAACGTCGCCCTCTGGGCTCGGCCCGAGACGATCGTCATCTCCCGGGCGGCATTCGACCGTCTCGATCCCCGTCAGCGGGCCGTCATGGTTCGTGCCGGTCGCGAGGCGATCGCGCCGGTGGCCGCGCGCGTTGCCGCCGAGCAGACCGCCGCGCGCGATGTGGTGTGCAACCGCGGCACGCTCGCCCTCGTCGCAGCCGCGCCTGCCGAGCTCGCGGATCTGCGTGCTGCCGTCCAGCCTGTCTACGACGAGCTCGCGACGGAGCCGGCGGCGCGTCGTCTCCTCGCCGAGATTCGCAGGCTGCGTCAGCGGCGCGTCGCGCGAGACGTCGTGCGATGCCCGGGTGCGACGACCCGCGCCTCGGCGCTCGAAGGCGCGTGGGAGGCAACGGTCACGGAGAAGAGGATGGTCGCGAACGGCGCGACCGCCGCAGAGATGAGCGTCTACGGGGGTCACGGCACGCTCGAGCTCCGAGACGGACTGTTCACGTTCCGCACGGACCGCGCCGCCGTCACAGGCACGTACGCCGTCGCGGGCGAGGACGTCCGGCTGACGATGCGCACGTGCACCGCGAACCCGTGCTCACCCGGTGCGACGACCGACTACACCTGGAGCGAGTACCACGACACGTTGACGCTCGCCCCCCGCGCGGGGCTGCCGGCGTTGGCTGTACTCGTCTCTGCCCCGCGGACGCGCGTCGGATAAGGGTGCTCCCCGACGCGCTCGCGGGCGATCTCGGGATCCAGCCTGATGTGCGCGAGTGCGGGCAGTCCTAGCGTCGGCGGCAGGTCAAGGTCGTACCACGGGAGGTCCGTCATGAGACATGGGCGCACGGCGAGGACGCTGGTGGCAGTCGTGGCGGTCGGCGCGGGGTTGGCGGGGGCACAGCCTGTCGCGGCGGCGGAGATCTGCGTCGGCGGGCCGGGGCCGGGGTGTCTCGCGTCGATCCAGGACGCGGTCGACGCAGCCGGCGACGGTGACACGATCCGGATCGGCTCCGGGACGTACGGCGGCGGGATCACGATCACGAAGAGCGTGAGCCTCGTCGGCGCCGGTGCCGGCGCGACGAGGATCGTGGGCGGGGGCCCGGTGATCACGATCGGCTCGTTCGTCGGTCCGGGCGGTCCCGCGCAGCCGACGGTCTCGATCAGCCGGGTCACCATCACCGGTGGACTCGTCCGCTCGGAGGGCGTCGCGGCCGGCGGCGGAGTGAGCATCCCGTTCGCCGGGCCGGACGTGCAGGCCGCCACGGTGACGATCTCGGACAGCGTCGTGACCCGCAATCGCGTCTCGCCGTCGGGTCTCTTCCCGGCTGGTGGGTTCTGCGGTCCCACGCCCTGTGCCGTCGCCTGGGGCGGTGGCATCGACAGCTCGGGAACCCTCACGATCGTCGACACGATCGTCTCGGACAACGTGGCAGGCTCGACGCCGGCCGATGGGTCGGCCGCCACCATTGCTGAGGGCGGCGGCATCAGGAGCCATCCCGGCGCGACGCTCAGCATCGACCACAGTGTCGTGCGCGGCAATCGGGCGGCGACCGTCCGGCCGAACGGGCGCTTCGCGTTCGGAGGCGGTATCGGTGACGACGGCGTGCTGACGGTCGAGGACAGCGCGATCGACGGAAACAGCGTCGAGGTGGTCGCGTCGGTCCCGAGCGCCTTCCCGTTCGACATCCAGCAGGAGGCCGGTGGGGGCGGCCTCTTCAGCAACGGGTCGGCGACGATCGTGCGCACGACCGTCAGCCGGAACACCGTCTCCGCGAGCAACGCCGGCGGCGACGCCCAGGCCGTATCCGGGGGAGTCGATGCGGACGGCTCGCTGCTCGTCCTCGACAGCAGCATCGACCACAACGTCGTCGAGGCGGACGTCCCGGCCGTGTCGGGCTTTCTCGCGGGCGCCGTCTTCGGTGGCCTCCAGGTCGAGGGGACGGCCACCGTTCGCGACAGCCGCATCGTCGGCAACTCCTTGCGGGCGGTTGCGTCAGGCGGCACCGCGAACGTCGCGGGGGCGGGAGTGGCCAACCTGAGCGGCAGACTGACGCTCGAGCGCACGGTCGTGACCGCCAACCGAGGCACCGCCAGCGGCGTCGGTGGAATCGCGCTCGGCGGCGGGATCCTGAACATCGCGTTCGGCGGCGGGGCACCCCAGTTGAGCGTGGCCTCCAGCGTCGTGACTGCCAACTCCGTCACGGCCGCTGCAGGCACGACGCCCCACGGAGGGGGCATCTTCAGCGCCGACATCTTCAGCCTCGACCCGGTTCCCTTCACCCTCGACCGGACGGTGGTCCAGGGGAACAGCCCTGACCAATGCGTCGGCTGTTGAGTAACAATCGTTGCATGTTGCGCGGAGCCGCCGCTCTGGCGGTCGTCGTCCTGGCGGCCGCCACCGCCTGCGGCTCGGGGGGCGACAAGGCCGGTGGCGCGTCGCCCGGGAAGCCACTGGTGCTGACCCTCGAGAGCGAGGACGACCCGCAACTCACCGGAGCGCCGGAGTTCGCCGACGCCGTCGCACGCCTGTCACGCGGCACGCTGCGGATACGGCTCGTCAAAGCCGGACGTGGTGCGGAGATCGGCTACGAGCGGGGAACGATCGACGACGTTCGATCAGGCAGGGCGCAGCTCGGGATCGTCGGCGTCCGCGTCTGGGACACGATGGGAGTAAAGAGCTTCCGTGCGCTTCTCGCCCCGCTGCTCGTCGACAGCCTCGAGCTCGAGATGCGCCTGCTGGCGAGCTCACTGCCCGACCGGATGCTCGAGGGGGTCGAGCGGGCGGGGGTCGTAGGGGTGGCAGTGCTTCCGGGGCCGCTGCGGCTGCCGTTCGGGCTCTCACGCGCCTTCGTCGGGCCGCGCGACTATCGGGGAAGGGCATTCGGAGTCCGCCCCGGCAATGTCGCGACGACGTCGCTTCGGGCGTTGGGAGCCAGAGCACGGGCGTACGTGCCGGGCGACCTGTCCGGGCTGGACGGCGCGGAGCTCGATCCGACTACGGTCGTGTACAACGGCTTCGACCAGCGGCGCGGATGGCTCACGACCAACGTAGTCCTCTGGCCGAAGCCGTACTCGATCGTCATGAATCGGCGTGCGTTCGCCGCACTCACCTCGGATCAGCGGGAGCTTCTGCGACGCGCCGGCAGGGACGCCGCGGAGCCGGAGCGTCGACAGATCGAGAGTGATGCCGCCGTGGCGCTCGCGCAGGCGTGCAGGGCGGGGAAGCTGATCTTCACGGAGGCGTCTCCCGGCGAGCTCGCGGCGATGCGTCGCGCGGTTCGGTCGGTGTACGACGAGCTCGCACGCGACCCCGCGACCGCGGCCGCACTGGAGGGGATCGTTGCCCTCCGAGGCGACCGATCGCGCCCGCCGACCGCGGAGCCGCGCTGCCGCGAAGCCGGGGGCGAGGCCGCGCCCTCGACGGCGCTCGACGGCACGTGGGAGCTCGCGAAGGCGACGAAGCAGCAGCTGCTCGACGCAGGCATCGACCCGAGGAACGCGGAGGCGTTGTCGCGCCTCCCGGGAGCACCAGCCCTCGTCTTCGACCACGGACGGCAAAGGGGCATCGACCTCGAGTCGGGGAAGGTTCTCTCGAGCGGCACGTACGAGGTCGACGGCGACATCGTGCGTCTCGTCTTCGAGTCCGGGGTGGCTGTTCAGCTCGGCCGCGTGTACTCGCTCAGGTGGAGCATCTATCGAGACTCGCTCACGTTTGCCCCGGTTCCGGGCAGCGAGCCGTTGATCCTCCTCGTGATGCGACCGTGGAAGCGGGTGCGCTAGCCACCGGAATCGACGCCACGAGGCGGGTTCCGCCCGAGGGCGGGCTGTCGATCGAGAGCGTGCCGCCGAGGGCTTCCACGCGGTCGGCGAGCCCCCACAGGCCGGAGCCGCCGGCGGGGTCCGCGCCCCCCCGACCGTCGTCGGCCACGATCACCGCGGCGTCGTCGAGCTCGCGACGGAGCCCGATCCGGACCCGGGAGGCCGACGCGTGCTTGACGGCGTTGGCGAGCGCCTCCGAGCAGACGAAGTAGAGCGCGGCCTCCAACGGTGGCGGGAGTCGCCCGACCGTCCCGCTCACGTCGACCGGAAGCGGCGAACGGGTCGCGAGCAGCGTCACCGCGGGCAGCAGCCCGGCGTCGGTCAGCACGGCGGGGTGGATCCCATGTGCGAGCTCGCCGAGCTCGCGCTGCGCGTCGCGGAGCTCGCGTCCGAGCGCATCGATCGCGTCCCGTTCCGCCGCGTCGGCCGGCCGAGCGTCGGCCAGGAGGGTGGCGACGGCTTCCAGCCGCCGCGTGGCGCCGAGTCGCAGCTCCTCCTCCAGTCGCCGTCGCTGCGCGTCCCCGGCCTCCACGATCCGCCGCCTGGATGCCTCGAGCTCGGCCGCTCGCGAGCGCGCCTCGGCCTGTAGCCGTGCGTTCGACACCGCCAGCCTCGCCGCGGCCGCGACGGATTGGACGAGGCGCCGGTCGGCGAGGAGTGCGTCGTCGTGGACGAGGACCGCGAGCCGCTCGCCTCCGTCGCGGATCGGCGTCACTGCCCTCCCCGAGCCAGGCGATGGGAGCTCGATCGGGGCACCCAGGTCGTCGACGAGCGAGCCGGTGCCCGGAAGCGGGTAGCCGACGACGAGAGAGGGATCGCCGAGGGCGCCTGCAAGGGTCGCGCGGAGTGTTCCGGCGTCGCGCTCGGCGCCGAGGTCGACGACGAGTCCGGTCAGCACGGCATCCGCCCAGCGTCCCCAAAGGAGGTCGACCAGCAGGAGAAGCGCGACCGACGCGATGACGGCGTCGTAGGCCAGGAGGATCGCCGTGTCGTTCCAGCCCGCTTGCCGTCCGACCGCGGCCAGCCCCAGGACACCGGCAAAGGCGAGCGCGGCCGCAAGCGCAGGCGCGCCCGCCTTCCGCGCAGGCCCGGAGGTGCCGACGAACACCTGGACGGCGGCCAGCGCGACCGTCAGGCTGAGGGCGAGCGTCAGCGCGTCGTTCCGCGCCAGCGGCTCGATCGCCGCGTCGACGTACGCGACGGCGGCGACGACTCGGGCGAGCCGCGTCGGCAACCGCCCGGTCGGGTACGAGAGGAGGAGGTGGACGAGCGGCCCGCGATGGAGGAAGAGGGCCGGCTCGAACGCCGTTCCGAGA
>Ga0134127_10004254_pt1 | contig 10326 bp, 8 predicted proteins | sample KB31753_FD_96459 | JGI IMG/M metagenome (GOLD analysis project Ga0134127, IMG submission 96459) | Terrestrial soil microbial communities with excess Nitrogen fertilizer from Kellogg Biological Station, Michigan, USA - KB3-175-3 | ecosystem: Environmental > Terrestrial > Soil > Unclassified ...
AAGGCGGCGAAGGACTGATGCAGGATCCCGCGCTTTCCTTCGCACTCGACTGGCGCGACAAGTCGAAGCCGGCAGCGGCGTGGGGCGAGCGTTACCATCCGGAATTCGAAACGGCGATGGAGTATCTCGATCAAAGCCGCAACGCTCGCGAGCAGAGAATCGCCGCCGAAGAGAAACGACGCCAGGAAGAGATCGAGCGTGACAAGCGAGAACTTGAACAGACAAAACTGTTCGTCGCGCAGCAAGCGCGAGCCGCACGTCGCATGCGCGTGCTGCTCGTGGCGTTGTGCGGGATCTTGCTGCTCGCTATGGCGACCGCCGCGTTCGCCTGGACCCAACGTGCTGCAGCGATACAAAGTCGCGAGGCAGCAGAGTTGAATCGAAGAAACGCAGAGCTATCGGCGGAGGCCGCAAAGAACGCAGAAAAGGACGCGCGGGACCAGGCAATCGCGGCTAATGAAAGTAGGAAGCTGGCCGAGCGAGCTGGGAAGGCGGCCGCGGAGGAAGAACAAAAAGCAGAACTTGCAGCCAAAACCGCCACCGAGCAGAAAGCGGCTGCGGAAAGAAATCTTCTGGCTGCAAAGGTCGCGCAGTCGCAAGCAGAGAAAGCGACCAGTGCGGCAAAGGAAAGCGCGCAGGAGGTCCTTGGTGCGCTCGAACGTGGAGAGCTAATCCGCGTCGGGCTGGAGTCGTCGCGACGTGAAGACTTCAATCAGGCACAGGGAGCCTTCGAACAGCTCGAACAAAAGTTGAATACACTGCAAGCGCATGCAACTGGTTCTCAGAAGTTCTCGGAAAGACAATTGAGGCAGTTCGCAAGAGACTATGGCTGGACGCTTTCGCACCTCGGAGACACTTATCACAAGTTGCGCGAATTCGATAAGGCAATTGAGCACTATGAAAAAGGGCGCGTTATCCTTGAAAGCATATTAAAGGACGAACCTGCCGCAATACTGCTCGAGACGTATTACGGACTCGCCCATGCCTATCATGATAGTGGGATGTTTCGTGCGTCCGCGGCATACGGGCAGGCAGGTGCGACATCGTCTGGGTCAGAGCAACAGTTGTCGAAGGCTGAAGAGTTTTATAAGAAGGCCGCAGACTATCAGCAGTCTCTCAAGCCTGACAATCCTGTGGTACTAGTTGCGAGTCTCAAAAACCTGGCCCAACTGTACCTCGATATCGGCAGATATGAGGATGCTGAAAAGTCTTTCAAGACCGTCGTCGATACCTACAAGTCAATTGAGGATGCTAAGGGCGATCGCAGTCGCACAATCAGCGCACTCAAGGAGTTGGCCGAATTCTATCGCACTCGCAGCAGGTTTGAAGATGCTGCGGCGACGTACACCGAACTGATTGATGTTTATGAGAACGTGGGCGACTTTAACCACCTGGAGCCTCACCGCATCCGTGAACTCGCGGACACCTACAGCGAATTAGGTCAGATTTATATCGCTATGAAGGATGAAGCTCGAGGCAATGCGGCCTTTGAGCTGGTGGAAAAAATCCAGGGACTGCAACTCAAAATCAAACAGAAGGGTCCACTTAAGCCAAACGATCCTGCCAGCACATTCGACGACGATATGGACCAGATGGGAGACATTTACCTCAAACTCGGACGTTTCGCGCAAGCCAAGCGTTCGTATGAAACTGCGCTCGAAATCAGAGAAGGCGTCCAGGCAGAGAACCGGTCTCGCGCCTCAAGTTATTTGAAGCTGGGAAACCTCTACCGCGACCATTACAACGACTACGCGAAGGCTGAGTCGTATTACAAGAAACTCATCGACGATCGCAAGAATGTCAAAGGTCAATTCTTTGGCCCGAACGATCCACTGTCGCAGTATGTTAATGGGTTGCGGCAACTCGCTTTGCTTTACACGGATAAGTTGAACAGGTTAACGGAGGGCGAAGCACTCTTTAACGAAGCGCTCGGAGCGCTCGGCCCGGTTCAGGGCCGTCTTGCATGGGATGACGAGGTTGCGATTTACGACGACCTGATTAAGCTCTACCGCAAACAACAGAAAGATGTGCAGCCCGTCAATGCGCGAAAGCTGGCGGCAATGACGGCGCGTCGCGATTCGTTCCGCTCCCTCTTACGCTCGCCTGAATATCAGCAGTTTAGTTATCCATACGTTCAGACGGCGGGCGAGGTCGCCGACTACTATTTGCAGCAGAACAACAAAGCTGCGGCCCTTGCTGCCTATGCTCAGGTCTTTAACAACATCAACCTGGCTGTGAGCACTCTCAACGCAAAGCAACTCGGCACCTATTTAACGCACATCGAGAAGTACCAGCAATTGCTTCGCGAGAACAAGAACGAGACGCTGGCCGCGAAGTTTGACGACTTTGTGAAGCGCGGCCGCTCACGCCTAAAAGAACTGGAGAGCGTTCAGCCGCAAGAGAGCAATCCGTAATAAATCCGTGTAATCCGTGGTTAATTACCAAGGTACATGTAAGCCGCCCAGAGGGATGAAGGGCCACGTCTCCTGAACTTAAGTCCGGTCTGCCGGAATTGTTCGGCGCTCAACGCTGTCGTTTTGAGCCGCTGGTGAAGCTCGAAAACAAATTCATCGTTCCCTTCCCATCGATTCAACACCACGGCCGGACTGCCCGCCACAAACCACGCCCAGCTCAGTGCCATCAACGCGTCGCCTGTTTGCGCGTTTCCAGCGATCAAAGCGTGCGGCATCACAACAACGCGCGCCTTGGAGTTGAGACTAGTGATCTCCCACAACTTCAGCAATCCATCGTCACCGGTATTCGGCGACATGAGGAAGAGCGAGTACATCGGAACTGAATGGTCCAGGATTGCCGGTGTCGCGAGATGAAGGACAGTCGCAGCGCTCACTTCAGCTTTTAGCCGTTCTTTGTTCGCTCGTGTTGCTGTATACGAGCGGACGCGCGCCGGGCCGTAGATTGTTTGGAGTTTGTTGAGCTCAGTCGCTTCAGGCTCCGGAAGCTTTAGACCTGTGTAGGTTCTCTGCAAACGCTCGAGTAATTCGTCTCCTACCTCCGAACTTCCAAACGCCACGAATGCCGGCGCCGTGCGTCTCGTTTCACTCGCCGGCCTGCGCTTTCGCATCTCTCTCAACGCCGAGAACGACAAGGCATATGAGACAGAAGCCTGATCGATGAGGTACTTGTCATCCGACGGCTGTAACGCCTCGAACGGCACGTCCCAAAGCGGTCCATCAGGAACAATGATCAGCTTCGATCTCTGAGCAATCTGAGCGTCAGCAGGTTTCAGCAGTATGTCGTAGAGCTCGCGCGCTGCTGCGGGATTGTCGATCGACTGGCGGAAACTCGCGATCTTTTGCGCGATTTCAGCGCGCGGTGTGTTGAGTGAATAAACTTTGACATCCAATGCCGAAGCGCTCGCGCCCGAAGTCACGACGAACACAAAAACCTTTTCGTCCGTGACAGCATACTGGAGGAGTGCAGTGTTGTTGTTAATAAACGGGCGCAGCTCATCGACATTCAGCGCCGCAAGCTCACCACGGTTGACCGCGAGCTGCGGGTGCGTAGTGTAAAGCCGTTTGCGAAAGTCTTCGTACGACTTGCGTGCGACACTCAACCGCGATTTCAGTGCGTTGTTCGCCGCAACCTGCTTTAAGTTTGATTCCTGAGAGCCGTACACCTGCACTTTCAGCGAAGCCACATCGCCGACCAATAGCAACTCTTCCTCGCGTTCCGCGGGAGTCATCCCTTTCGTGATCGTGAAGTTGCCGCGTTGAATCACTTCGCGAAGAAACTGCGACTTCGCTTCGTCAGCACGAACGAGCGCCTCTCTTGCCTGGTCCAGTTCAACGAGCGTTTCCATCGCGCTGAGATAAGGAAGCACGCCGCTTCGCTCGGTCTCGAGACCATCCGGACCAGTTTCCGGGCGAATGGATCGTTGTATCCGTATTGCCTCCGCAAAAGCGCTCAGCGCTTCGGTCTTGCGGCCAAGACCACCCTGCGCTCTACCGGCTTCGGTAAGCGCGTACGCAGCAATCGTGAACACTTCGGCTTCTTTCGCTGCTCTCGCTGCATTCTGCGCAAAGTCCAGCGCCTTCGCATTATCGCCCTGCTCCCGATATGCGACAGCGAGCCTGCTGAGCGCGTCGGCCATGTCAGCCTTTCTACCCGAGGTCGTGTAGAAAGTTAAAGCTTCATGAAAACTCTTCAATGCGAGTGGGTATTGTTTTTGGGCCAGGTGGACCGCGCCGATACCGATCAGGACGTGCGCGCGATTGAGGTGGTCGGATCGTTGCTGGTAGAGCTCGCGACTCTTCTCGTAAGCTCCGAGCGCGAGATCGTATTGTCCTTGTATGTAACGCACGTTGCCGGTGTAGCTCAACATGCGCGCCATGCCGACCTGGTCGCCGTCCGTTTGAAATTTCGCCAGGCTCTTGTCGAAATACTCGATTGCCTGAACGTTGTCTCTCTGCAACGCTCGCACGAGTCCGATGCCTCCCAATGTCGTTGCAACGGTCGCATTCGTCGGCGATTGTTGAGCGATCGAAAGACTCTTCATGTAGCTTTCGAGCGCGGAGGCGTAATCGCCGCGCACGCGATGGACGTTACCGATGCTTTGGAGACGAGTAGCGATACCGGTCGGATCGTTGAGCGTTCGTTCAATCGCGAGGCTCCGGTTGTAAAACTCCAGCGCGCGATCGTAATTGCGCTGGTAGTAATAACAATTGGCGGCGCCGCTATAGCCCGTAATCATTCCTCCGCGGCTGTTCTGCGGTCTGAAAAACTCGAGCGCTCGCAGGTAATATATCAATGCCTGGCCGTAGTCATGCTGCATGTAAAACGCTTCAGCAACTCGCGACAGACTCTCGCCTCGCGGGCTCCATTCCGCAACCTTGAGAAACGACTTGCGCGCAGCGTCGTAATTGCCCATCTCGTATTGCAAACCGCCGATGCTGGAGAGCGTGTTTGCAATCTCAGGGGTGTCGCCGGCGGCTTCAAACTCTTTGAGTGCTTCTTCAAATGTCTTGAGCGCTTCGGCTGGTTTTCGTTGTGACTGGTATGTGAGTGCGATTCCGAAGCGACACCGGCCCACTTCGAGGCGGTTGCCCAGCGCTACGAAGGCTGTTTCGGACTTTCGATAATGCTCGATCGCGCGCTCGTAGTTGCCCTGGAAGTAATAGACGCTGCCCATGTTCAGCCAGGTCGCCGCGAGACCTTCTTTGTCGCCGATCTGTTCCGAGACTTTTTCGACGAGTTGATAGATTTCAAGTGCCTGCGCGTACTGTGACGAGGCGAAGCGCAGGTTACCGTGCTGGATCAGTTCCTTCCGCAACACGACTGTGATTCGCTCGGGATGTGCGGCGAGCAGTTCAGCGCGTTTCGCGGCGGGTGAGGATGTCAGTTCGAATGCAAACTTCTCGGCATCGCTGTTGGTTGGTCCAATCGTCTCCTGGGCCAGGCAAGCGCTGGCGGCAATTAGCAGGACGAGGAAAATAAAAGGTCGCATCGTTGCGTTTTGGCCCAGCAAATGGTCAGGGTTGCAAAAATGTCATCCACGGAATCGAGTCAGGTCTTGGCCTCGGGCTCGACATCATGATCATGTTACGTTCTGGACTGAGGCAAACGTGTTTGCGCCTCTGGCAACTATATTCATGACGGATTCCCCGCGCCTCTTGTCCATCCTGGCAAGTCTTGTAAACCCTGTCTTCTCTTTTGACAAGATTACAGGACTATCAGGATTTACCTGAGAAGGGGATCAACGCAACGTGATCCACATTGACACGCTGTTAGACGGTGCCGGCGCCGAAACGTCAAGCGCGTATCCGCAACGTTCATAAAAGCCAACCGCTTCGACAGCCGAATTGCATCGAGCGTCGTTACAACCTTCAGCTTTCGCAAAGGCTTCCGCGAGCCGAAGCAGAGCTCGACCATGACCCAGTCGCTGTAAATCTTCGCGGACAGCCACTCTCCTAAACCACGCCACCGTTCCACAAATGTCCACGCGGATTACGCCGATAACGACGCCTTTGTAGAGAAAGATGAGAGGATGATTGCCCGGTTTCGAATCGTCGGGATGATTCTCGATGTAGGCCACAAGCTTGCCACGATTCTCGAAAAGCACCTTGCGGCGAACGTCATGGAAAGCACGCCACTCTTCGCTATTCCCCGGCGGTCGCAATTCGTAGTCGAGATCATTCATCCTGAACAATCATGGCGCGTTAGCAGTAAACAATCAACAGAACTTAGAGGCCATTACTTTACTCCAACTGTTCTAGCAGAGTATCTTTCGCTAAACGTGAAAAAGGTGTTTCAGCTACTGAATCAAATGACCCGTGATGTTTATGTCTCAGCAGGCTGTCGATCTAGACATACTCCTCGACATCATTAACAGACATGGATTGGAAAAGCAGTGGGCAGATTTCCAAACTAAAGCGTTGTAATGAGCGACGATAGACACAGGCAAAACTATCCTGACCCGACTGAACTTTATCGTCGGAAGGAAGCTAATCGAAAAAACGAAGCTACACAGTCAGTGTCAGAAAAGATGGCAGCGGTTGCTCGACTACGGGATTTCGGGCGAAAACTGGAAGGCATCCGTAAAGAAAATCGGGCAAGGCGGGCAGCAAAACAAATCAAGATAGAAATCAAGACTCGTTGAGGATTACTAACTCATTGCAAAAGACCTGTAAATCTTGTGAAATCCTGAAATCCTGTCAAAGACTTAGACAGGATTTTCATGATTTCACAGAATCTACAGGAGGGGTCCGAGAGTGTTTGATGTGGCGCCAGACCCACCAGGCCACGAAGAGTAAGCCCGCGATGCCGATGAGAAAATCGAAGCGGTGGAACCAAGTTTTCAACGTGTCGTCTTTGTCCCACTGCTCGCCCAGCTTCTGGCCCACGTATGCCAGCCCCAGACACCACGGCAGCGACCCGGCAAAGGTGTAGATCACGAAACGAGGAAGGTTCATGCGCGCCACGCCTGCCGGAAACGCAATGAACGTGCGAATCGCCGGGAGCAAACGACTCACGAACACAATGATCTCGCCGTACTTCGCAAACCAACGATCGGCAATGTCCAGATCGTGCCGCGAGAGCAGAATGTAGCGACCGTACTTCTCGATAAACGGTCGCCCGCCATACATGCCAACCCAGTAAGCCACGAGCGAACCCAACACACAGCCAACCGCGCCCGCAATTGCGACGCCCCAAAGATTCATCTCACCCGTCGAGACGAGATAGCCGGAGAACGGCATGATGATCTCCGAAGGCAGCGGTATGCACGCCGACTCGATGGCCATCAAAAGCACGACGCCCGAGTAACCCAGCTTTGAAATTGTCGCAACGATAAAAGTTGATAGTACGGTGATGATTTTTGCAATCATATTCGAGTAAGTTTACCGATCGGACCAGCCATGCTGTCCGATTAACGGAACGAAAGCACATCCTCCATGATCTTCTTCTCTTCGACCCTGCTCGGTTTTTATTACTCGAATCAGACGCTGACTCTCGCGTGATTCTCCGACCGGCACGACCAGTCGACCACCAATCCTGAGTTGCGCGATCAGCGGCTCCGGAATTGTTGGACCACCAGCAGCGACAAGGATCCCATCGTATGGCGCGTTTGCTGCCCAACCGAGTGTGCCGTCAAAACACTTGACCGTGGCGTTATAGATCCCGAGCTCGCGGATGCGCGCCTGCGCCTCACGCGCGAGATCGCCGATGCGTTCGATGGAATAAACCTGCGCTGCGATCTTCGACAAGACTGCGGTTTGGTATCCGGAACCGGCGCCAATCTCCAGCACACGACTATTCACGTCGAGCTCGAGCAACTCAGTCATCTTTGCGACGATAAAAGGTTGGGAGATCGTCTGGTTGGCACTGATAGGCAACGCGTGATCGCCATAAGCGCGACTCTGCAACGCTTCAGGCACGAAGAAGTGACGCGGCACAGTTCTCATTGCCTCGAGCACTCTTGGATCGCGAATGCCGTAATGATCGTGGAGCCGGGCGACCATGCGCTCTCGTGGAATGGAGTATTCCTGTAGTGGACCGGAGCGATGTTTGTTTGCTGGCTGCACCGGAAGCGAATTCTGCTGCTTAACTCTTTTGGAGTACTTCGGAGTTCAGATAGTTCCAGGTCTCGAGCGCAGTTAACGCATTATGGTCTGTCATGTCGCTGCGGATCGGCGTCACGGAAACGTAACCTGATGCGACCGCGTGATAGTCGGTCCCCTCGACCGAATTCACATTGAAATACTCTTCACCAATCCAGAAGTACGGTTTGCCGCGGGGGTCGATGTGTTCAGTAATCACGGGTCGCGCGTTTTTGATTCCCTGGCGCGTAACCTTCACGCCTTTGATCTCTCCCGGAGGAATATTGATGTTCAGTAACGTGCCTTCCGGTAAGCCTTCGCCCAAAACTTTTCGCGCTGCTACGACTGCGAATGCCGCCGACTCTTCGAAGTTGAAATTATCGCGCGCCACGAGACTCAAAGCTACCCCAGGCACCCCCAGAATCGTCGCTTCAAGTGCACCTGCGACTGTGCCCGAATAAGTGGCATCGTCACCGAGGTTGCCGCCGTGATTAATACCGGAGACACAGATGTGTGGTTTTTGATCTTCAGAAAGAATTTTGTTCAGCGCGAGTGTGACGCAGTCAGTTGGTGTTCCGTCGATGGCCCAGTGACGGTCGTCGAGCTGCCGGATGCGAAGCGGGCGAGCGAGAGTAAGGCTGTGCGAAGCGCCACTCATTTCCGCTGCGGGCGCTACGACGTAGACGTCGCCAATCTGCTTCAGGGCCTCTTCTAATTTGATGAGCCCATCGGAATGAATACCGTCGTCGTTTGTGACTAAGATCCGAATCATAGCAACAGCGTCAAGTTCCACCGGCGAGCCGGTGTCTTTGCACACTCCAGTTTCGGCGGCTCGCTCACTCAGGAGCGTCCGATTCTGACCCTTGGTTTAAGACGACTGGTGAGATAAGACGACGGCCTGTAGTTGTGCAGGAGATAACTTAGTCGCGAGGGATGCGCATGCGGCCCTTCTTCTTATTTCGTTTGCGGGCCAGCGCCGACTTCAACTTCGCCTTCTGGCCAGGGGGGATGAAAAACGCGTGTTTCTTCGCGTCTTTGATGATCTCTTCCGTCATCACTTTGCGCTTGAAGCGGCGCAACGCGCTTTCAATCGATTCACCTTGATTAACGGTAACTATTGCCATTCCTTCTCTGCTTTCCCTTTCATCGAATCCTTTGCGGGCTAGATATTTAACACCATAAAGGTGTTTTCACGCAAAGGCGCAAAGGAGGCAAAGTCTCAAAGCGTTCTTTGCTTCCTTTGCGCCTTTGCGTGAAAAACAAGTAAAACTAAACCAGCACGGCCTCGGCCGGCTCTTCTTTCTTCCGGCTCAGGCCTTTAATCTGCACCGGCTTGTCGGCTTCCTTGGTGTTGAGCTGTTTATTCAACACCATCTCCTGGTACAGCTTGCGCATCATTACGGCTTCTTCATGCGCAGTCTTCGGTCCCTCCATCTGCGGCTTGTTCGGCCGCATCAAGTCAATTTCATTCAAAATCAAACCGTGAGCCTTGTCGGCCAACTCAACGTTCTTGCCGCCGGCGAAGATCTCGTGACGACCATTCTCCTGATACCACTTCGCGACAGTCGCGTTCTGGTGCATGTTTTCGATGATGTTTCTCCAACCAATTCCTGTGTTGTACGCGCAGAAGGAGATTTCGCCTTCCTGCGTGCCGTAAGGAATGATGCACATTTCCGTGCGGCGGAAATCGTAGTTGAAGAGATCCTGGAACCACATACCCGCGATAAACAGGAAGTTCCAGCGATCTGAACGGCGCTTCTCGATATCGTCCTTGCTGCGGTCGCCGCTGACTTTGCCGTAGTCCTTACCAGTCAAACCAAACGACTTGTCAAACTTCTTGAAGAGCTCGTAAAGCGTGAACTGCGATGGCGACTTGTAGGGGTTGTAGTGCTTCAAGAGCGTGAGGCCCATCATGACGTTCGACATCCACTTGCCGCGCGCCGCGTCAGTGATCTTCTGCATGTCTTTGACGAGACCCGGGATGTTCAGGAACTCCGGCACCGGACGCATTTCTTTCAGTTCCTTATCGATCATCACCGCCGTACCGACACCGCAGTTCGGGTGACAACCGCAGGAAACCTGTCCCCACTCAGCCTGTGGACCATGAACGAGATCGGCGAAATCGGCAAACGCGCCCATCAGCGACAGCGGGAACCAATCGCGTGTCGGCTCCGTGATACCAACCTGGTTCTTCACGTCATGCGCGAGGTGCGAAAGCGTGTAGCGCTGTTGCAGGCGACGCTGTTCGGTGATCTCTTCGTCGCGACCGGTA
>Ga0134127_10004256_pt1 | contig 10324 bp, 8 predicted proteins | sample KB31753_FD_96459 | JGI IMG/M metagenome (GOLD analysis project Ga0134127, IMG submission 96459) | Terrestrial soil microbial communities with excess Nitrogen fertilizer from Kellogg Biological Station, Michigan, USA - KB3-175-3 | ecosystem: Environmental > Terrestrial > Soil > Unclassified ...
AGGAACGCTTCGCGAGAGCTCGGCTCGACACCGAGCTGCGAGCCGAGCTGCGCTCGCAGCTCTCGTTCCGAACCGCGTACCGTGCCGGCCTCTCCGAGCTGCTCGCGACGCGCGCGCCGGACTCGGCACGCGCGCTCGCGGCCGCGCTCGACGCAGTCGGCGACATTCGGCGCGCGACACCGAGTCGCTGGGGGCACGTCATCACGCGGTTCCTCGCGGAGCTCGGTTGGCAGCCGCCGTCGACGCGACGCGCGTTGCTCGCGTGGCAGGGCACGCTCGACGAGCTCGCGCGGCTCACGCCGATCGCGGGTGAGATCTCGCTCGACGCAGCGTTGGCCGAGCTGAAGCGGCTGCTCGAGCGCTCGACGCGCGCGGCGTTGCCCGTGCGCGGAGTGCACGTGCTCGCGGGCGTCGACGACGTCGGCCCCGGCTACGACGCCGTGTGGGTGACCGGTTTCACCGACGCGGCGTGGCCGCAGCCGCCGTTTGGACTACCGTTGCTTCCGCTCGCTCTGCAGCGCGCTCACGGCATGCCGTACTCGTCGCCGCGCGACGCGCAGGAGCGCTCGGCCAGCGCGCTCGACCGCCTCGTGCGCCGCAGCCGCGAGCTCGTCATCAGCTGGCCCGCGCGCGTCTACGACTACGAGACGGAGCCGAGCCCGGCTATTCGCGATTGGCCCCTGCTCGCGGCGCGTGAGATCGAGGCGCTGACCGCGGGGCGGCCGCTGCGCACGGCCGCACGCGAGACACTCGCCGACCGCGCGCCACCGCTCGCAGCAACGCGCGTAGCCGGCGGCACCGGCGCGCTCGGGCGTCAAGCGCGGTGTCCGCTGCGCGCGTTCTATCAGGACCGCCTCGGCGCTCGGGAACTAGAACCGCTCGCTTTCGGCGTGCCGGCCCGGCTGCGCGGCATCGCGGCCCACCGCGCGGCCGAGAGTGTGCTCGCCGGCGAGGCGACGCAAGCGGAGCTCGCGGGGAAGTTTGGTGCCGTTGCCCCGAGCGTCGAGAGAGCGCTCGCGAGGCTGTTCGGGCGAGCGCGGCCGCACCTTGCCGCGCTCTACGAGCTCGAGGCGGAGCAGCTCGAGCGGACGCTCGCTGCGCTGTTGCGCGCGGAGCTCACGCGCGCGCCGTTTCGCGTGCGCGCCGTCGAGCAACGAACCAACGTCGCGATCGGGCCGTTGACGTTCGATGTCCGGATCGACCGCGTCGACGAGCTCGCGGACGGCACGCTCGCGATCGTCGACTACAAGACGAGCGAGCGCGCGACGAGCGGCGAATGGTTCGGCTCCCGCCTGCGCGACGCTCAGGTTCCGCTCTACGCCAGTCAATCGGCCGAACGTGTCAGCGCGGCCGTCGTCGCCCGCCTGACGCCGGCCGAAGTGCGCTACTTCGGCTTCTGGCCCGAAGCGACGTTCCCGGGGCGCACGGCCAAAGGCGCGAATCCCGACACGCAAGCGCAGCTCGCCGTGTGGCGAACGCAGCTCGAGCAGCTCGCCACCGAGCTCGCGCGCGGTGACGCGCGGATCTTCGTCGACGACTATGACGACGCGAGCGGAGCGTACGCGCCGCTGACGCGCGTCTTCGAGCAGCTCGCGCTGGCGCGCGGCTCGGCGGCTCGCTGGTGAACGCCGTGAGCGACGCAGCGGCGCGCGAACAGGCGCTCGATCCGACCGAGTCCTTCATCGTCCAGGCGCCGGCGGGCTCCGGAAAAACCGAGCTCTTGATCCAGCGCTATCTGGCGCTGCTCGCGACCGTGCAGCAACCCGAGCAAGTCGTAGCGATCACGTTCACGCGCAAAGCCGCCGCCGAGATGCGCCGGCGCGTGTTGCGCGCGTTGCGCGCCGCCGGCGAGAGCACGCCGAGTGAAGCAGAGCACGAGCGCACGGCGTACGACCTCGCGCGCGCCGTCATCGCGTGTGACCGTGAGCACGACTGGCAGTTGCTCGCGCAACCCCAACGCTTGCGAATCGACACGCTCGATGCATTCAACGCGTGGCTCGCGCGGCAACTACCGGTGCTCGCCGACGGCGTCGCCGCGGCAGACGTCGTCGACAAGGCCGACGACCTCTACGCCGAAGCGGCCCGTCGCTGCGTCGAAGCCATCACCGGCGACGACACAACGATCGCGCGCGCGGTTCGCACTCTGCTTCGCGACGTCGCCAACGATTGCGCGGCGCTCGAGCAGCTGCTCGCGGCGCTGCTGCCGCGCCGCGACCAATGGCTGCGAGTGCTCGCCGACGGCAGTGTGGCGCTGCGGCCGCTGCTCGAAGGTGCGCTGCAGCGGCTTGTCGACGATGAGCTCACGGCCGCCGCAGCGCTCGTCGACGCGCGGCTGCTCGCAGCGCTTGCGCCGCTGCTGCGGCACGCCGCGGGCGCGGCGAACGAGGCGCTGCGCGCGACGCTCGCGCCGTGGCTCGCGCTCGATCGCCCGCCGACTTCCGGTGCAGCTGCGCTCGCCGCCTGGCGCGGCGTCGCGGCTTTGCTACTGACGAAGCAGGGCGAGTGGCGCAAGCGGATCGCAAAGCCCGAGGGCTTCGGGCCCGAGCACGCAGCGTTGCGCGACCGGATGCGCGCGCTGCTCGAGGAGCTGGCCGACAACGAGCAGCTGCTCGCCGCGCTGCAGACCGTGAGCACGCTGCCGGATGCGCGCTACACGGAGTCGCAATGGCAGAGCCTTGCGGCGCTCGAGATCGTGCTCGTGCGCTTGGCGGCCGAGCTGAAGGTAGTGTTCGCGGAGCGCCGCGCCGTCGACTTCGCCGAGCTGTCGCTCGCGGCGCAGCGCGCGCTCGGCCACGTCGAAGCGCCGTCGGATCTACTGCTCGCGCTCGACCGGCGCATTCAACACCTGCTCGTCGACGAGTTCCAGGACACGTCGCAGTCGCAGCGCCGCTTGCTCGAGCTGCTGACGGCCGGTTGGCAGCCTGACGACGGACGCACGTTGTTCCTCGTCGGCGACCCGATGCAGTCCATCTACCGCTTTCGCGATGCCGACATGTCCCTGTTCCTGCTCGCGAAGCGCCGCGGTGTCGGCCCGGTTCGGCTCCGCAGCCTGACACTGCAGCGGAACTTCCGCAGCGCGCCGGCGATCGTGCAGTGGGTCAACGCGGCGTTCGCACGCGTCTTTCCCGCCGCCGATCAGATTGCGGCGGGGCGTTCTGCGTTTCGCGAGAGCATTGCCACGCGCGCCGTTGGGGGCGAGCAGCTCGTCCAAGCGCACGCCGCCCTTCCGGGGGGCGAGGTGGAGAGCGTCGTCGGTATTCTCACGGCCGAGAGGCGCCGCGATCCCGAGCAATCGATCGCCGTCCTCGTCCAGAACCGCAAGCACTTGGAAGGCTTGCGCGAGCGGTTGCGCGAGCACGGGATCGCTGTTCACGCCGTCGAGATCGACAGTTTGGGGGAGCAATCGATCGCGCAGGATCTGGTGGGCCTCACGCGAGCCTTGCTGCACTTCGACGATCGCATCGCTTGGCTCGCCGTGTTGCGTGCGCCGTGGTGCGGGCTCACCCTCGCCGACCTCGAAGCGCTATGCGCCGGAGATCACACGTCCGCGATCTGGAATTTGCTCCTGCAGCCCAAGCGGCTGGAGCGACTCAGCGTAGACGGGCGGGAGAGGGCGCGCAGCGTCGTCGCCACGCTGACGGCCGTGCTCGCGGCGCGCGAGCACTTGCCGCTAGCTCGCTGGATCGAACGTGCCTGGACCTTGCTCGGTGGCCCCGCCTGCCTCGACGACGCCGCAGAGCAGCTCTCGGCGGAGCAGTTCTTCGCCTTGCTCGCCGCCGCCGAGCGCGGCGGCGACCTCGACGACCCAGTCGTGCTGCAGCGCGCCCTCGACGCCGTGCAGCCGCAGGCCGACGCGCCGCGCGAGCAGGGCATCGAGATCATGACGATGCACCGGGCGAAAGGGCTCGAGTTCGACACTGTCGTGCTGCTTGGCCTCGCACGCGAGCCGCGCCCCGACGAGCCGAAAGCGTTGCAGTGGCTTGCGCGGACGGCGGCCGACGGACGCGAGGATCTCGTCATGGTTCCGGCCGCGTTCGCCGGCGACCGCGAGGGCGAGCTCCTCACGGATTTCGTGCGTGGCGCGGAGCGCGAGCGCGACGCCGCCGAGCGCGCACGCCTCCTCTACGTCGCGACGACGCGCGCACGCGAGCGCCTGCACTTGGTCTGGCAGCTGCCCGCGCAGGCTGAGGCACCGCCGACGAGCTCGCTGCTCGCGCACCTTTGGCCGATCGTGTCCGCGGCGCCGCGGGAGGCAGAGCCGACGGTGCCCGCGGGCGACGTAGTCGCGATCGAGCCTGTCTTGCGCAGGCTCGTCGCGCCCGAGGCGAGCGCGGCAAGCGGTTCCGTCGAATCGGCTGGAGCGGTGCCGCGTCCCGAGTTCGTCTGGGCCGGCCACGCTGCGGCGCACGTCGGAACCGTCGTGCATCGTTACTTGCAGCGCATCGCGGAGCAGGGACTCGAGCGCTGGAGCGCGCGTCGTGTCGCCGAGCTTGGACCTAAGGTCGCGCGCGAGCTCGAGTTGCTCGGCGTCGAGACGGCGGAACGCGCCGGCGCGACCGAGCGCGTCGTCGCGGCGCTTACGCGCGCGCTCTCCGACCCGCATGGACGCTTCCTGCTGGGCCCGCACGGGGAAGCGCGCTCCGAGCTCAGGCTCACCGTACGCGCCGCCGCGACGCTCGAGCACTTTCGCCTCGACCGCACTTTCGTCGCCGAAGGCAAGCGCTGGATCGTGGACTTCAAGACGAGCCAGCACGAGGGCGGGGCCCTTGGTGAATTCCTCGACTCGGAGGTTGCACGCTACGCGCCGCAGCTCGAGCGTTACGCCGTTGCCGTCGCTGCGAGCGAGTCGCGGCCGGTACAGCTCGCGTTGTATTTCCCGTTGCTCGGCGAGCTGCGCGCGTGGCCCGCCGCGGCTACAGCGAACCGGTCAGGTTGAGCCGGCGTCGGCCCTCGGCATCGGGCTCGGTGGCCATGATGTCGAGGCCTTGGACGAGCACCTCGGGCGCGTCGGCGCGCGGCTCGACGAGCGCGTCGATCGAATAGTTGCGAGCTTTGCCGATCTTGGCCGTGCCCTGTACCTCGAGCGGCCCGCCGTTGTCGACGAAGGTCGCCGCGAGCTCGTTTTCGGGCGCCTCGATCAGTGTGACCGTGTAGTCGCCGAGCGGCACGTAGGCGCCGCGGCCGTCCGGGATCAATGGCAGGCTCTCGAGCTTACCGAGCTTGACCTGCCCGACGGCGACGGCCGGCCAGCCGTTCTCGAGGACGAGCGATTCGAGCGCGACGCTGATCTGACCACGCAACCCGCGCACGGGCAGCACGCCTTCGAGCGCCGACAGCGAGGTCGCGCCCTGCAAATCGCTGAACCGAACGCTGCTCGGCGAAGCCGCCAAGTCGCCTCTGACGAAGCCGCCCGGGATTTTCGCCTCGACGTTTGCCGCGACGCGGCCGAGAACCAGCGCGGTGGGACGCACGCGCCAGCGCAACGACTCGAGCGTAAAACCTTGGACGGAGCAGGTCGCGGCATTGCCCGACCATAACGTGCCCGCGACGCCGGCGAACGTGACGTCCTCCGGCGCGAACCAGCGCAGCGCGACGCCGGCCGGGAACATCGCCAGCGTGAACGCGACATACAGGCCTATCCCAATGGCAAGCCACGAACGGCGGCTCATGGTTCTAGAGCCTGCGCAGCAACAGCGAGCCGTTGACGATGCCGGGCGCGCGCGTGGGCGTCAACGACGCCGTCTCGACGTCGACGCCATATTGGTCGTGCAAGACGACCAGCCACGCGGCGATCGCGTCGAACGATGCGTCTTGAATGGTTACGTCGACGCCGCTCGGTCCGTTCGCGCGGATTCGCGAAGGATTGAGGCCATGGCTGTGAGCCGTGTTGTCGACGATGAGGGCGAGTGTTTGCTCCGCGCCTTGCCGGACGCCGCCGCCCGCCGAAGGTTGATCGCCCTCGATACGCGCGACGTCGATGAGCAGCCGCTGCTTCGTATCGACCGAAGTCTCCAACCTCGCGATCTCGGCGCGCATCGGCGATATGACGAGCCACCACGCGACGATGACGACGGCCGCCGCTGCTCCAATCGCGACGATCCACCGCTCGCGCGGCTGCAAGCCGTAGAACCACGCCTTCATGGATTAGCTCCGGCGATACGCACTCGCCCCTCCGTCCCGCCGTCGACGTTGCTGTTCGATTCGAGCTCGACGTCGAAGCGCCGAGTTTGCTCGAGCTCACGCGAGAAGGCGTCGATGGTCGCCAAGTCCGGGGCAATGAGCTGAAGATTCATGGCACGATTGCGATAGCTCAACGCGTCCATGCGCATCTCGGGATTGCGCGCGGCCGCGACGGCCGCGAGCGTAGTCAAAAAATTCTCGGTCGCGGTGCTCGAGCTCGTGCCGAGCCGCTGCCGAACCTCGCGTTGACAACCCGACGTGCTCGAATCGCCGACGACGCGCTGGCATGCCGGTCCCAGGGCGGCGTCGAGCGCCGCATCCGCGCGGCTCAATTGCCAGAGCTGTGCGCCCTGCAGCAGCAATCCGAGCACGATGCTCGCGGCTACCAGAGACGCGGCGACGCGCCACGGCTTCATGAGCGCTATCCAGTTGGACTTCGGCGCGTACGCGCCTTGCAGCAGGTTCGTGCCCGGCCTCTGCGCGAGCGTCGCGGCGAGATACGGGAAGACGCCGTCGTTCAAGATCTTGACGTCGGCACTCGCGAAGTGGCCGCCGAGGGCGGCGAGCTCCTCCGCGAAGCGCGCGTGGCCGGCGGCGTCGGTGAAGACTCTGACGTGATGCAACTCGGGCTCGTCGGGCTTGCGCGCGAGCACGAGCGGGAGGACCTGCGCGAGGTCCAAGCCGTCGAACACGAACGGCGCGCGGCCGGGCTTGCGTCCCGAGATCCGGTGGCCTTCGATGACGAGCACGAGCGTCGCCGGCATGTCCGGGATCCCGTCGGCTTCCGAGGACAGCGAGTTCGGCGCGATTCCGGCGGCGCGGAGCTCGTCGAGCCACGCGTCCATGCGGTCCGTCGCGACGGCTGCGACCAGCGTTGCGCCGGACGGCAGCTTGGGGCCGATCGCGAACAGCATCTCGTCGACGTCCGTCGCCAATCCTTCCTCGAGCGTGAACGGCGCGATTTGGCGGAGTCGTGATTGGCTGGCCGCGGGCAGCAAAGCTTCTGCGGTCAACACGTCGACGGCGTTCACGAGCGCCGCGCTGCGCCGGCCGGCCAGCGCGGCCTGCGCCGACTGCAAATCGCCGTCGCCGAGCGCGCCGACGAGACGTCCCGTCGGGTCGAACGCGCCCCAGGTCGCCGTGCCCGCATCGGACCAACGAACGAAGAACGTCTCTGTCAAGCTATTCGACTCCGAGGCTGCGGAACACGGCGCGCGTGATTCCGCTGCGATCGCGCTGCAATACCGAACGCATCGTGAGCTGATTTGACCCGAGCGTTACCGTCGCGGTCAACAAGAAGTGCTCGCTGACGCCGTCGATCTCCTGCAGCATGTCCGGCTCCACGAGCCCTTCGAACGTCATGTCGATGTCGACGAAGTCCGCCTCGCCGCGTTGCTCGATCAACGACGTCGCCGTCTGGAGATCGATCATGTCCGACAGCGATGCCAACACGATGTCGGACGCGGTGTTGACGTTGAGCTTCGTTCCCGCGGGCAGCACCGTGATGTAGGGCGCCAAGCGCCGATAAGTGTCTCGGTCGAACCCGGCGATGGCCATGAGCTCCGACGTCGACGTGATGATCGAGTTCGCCGTCCGATACGGCGGATCGGCGTCGCTGTAGGCGACGTCCTCGCCGCCCGTCGGAAAACGCTGCTCGGTGTCCGGGTCGAGCCAATCGACGACGGCGCCCGCGAGCGCGGGATCCGCTTCGACGCTGACGAGCAGACGCTCGAATTGGCGGCGCATCAGCTCGCTCTCCTTGCCATCCGCTCCGATGAGATTGTTCAGATTGAAACGCCCTTGCAGATCCTCGAGCTTGCCCGTGATCGTGCCGCCGTTGTCGTCGACGGGCAGCGGCGGCAGCTCGAGCGCCCACTGCTCGCCGAGATTGTCGCTGTCGGGCGAATCGACGAGATCCTGGCGAAGAATATCCGCGGCCCAAGCTTCCGCGCCCTGCACGTACATCAATCCCTGATCCGCCGCCAACGCGGATTCCGTGCGCCGCATATCCAGCGTTTCTCGCCACAGCAGATTCACGGCGATCATCGTGCCGATCGCTACAACAATAATCGCCATGATGAGCGCGACGCCGCGTTGCGACTCGACTGCGTTCATCCGCTAGTCTCCACGAGGCGATACACGCGGCCGAGATCCGTAAGCTCGACCGCGAACTCGACGGCGCGCGGCGCGCTGATCAGGGTTTGCGGGCCGCGTTGCGTGAGCGGCGGCCACTCGAGATGCCACTCGCCGGCCCTGTCGAGAAACCGCACTTCGACCTTGGTCACGCCGTCCAAGATCTCGGTTCGCACGGGCGGCGTCGAAAGCGTGCGATCCATGACGGCCCAGTGCCAACGCAGTAGCTTGTCGTCTTCCCAGCTGTAGGCCACGCGCAGAACCGTGCCGCGCGGCAGGCCGGCCGGATTGGCCCAGCCGCCGCGGCTGAGCTCGAGCGGGAATTGCGCGCTCGGGTCCGCGAGGAGGCTCGGTTGATACGTCTCGCCGAGCTCTTCGCGCGTGGAGCGCGGGTGCAACTGAGCCAGGTCCTGCGTGATCAGCCGCATCGCGAGCTGAATCTTCTGCCAACGGTCCGCGGTCTCGCGCACGGCCGTCTGCTGGTCGATGACTTTGTTCAAGCCGACGAGCGCCATGACGGCGATGATCGCGAGGATCGCCACCGCGACGAGCATCTCGATCAGCGTGAAGCCGCGGCTCGAGCGCCTCATCCGCGTTTTCCGCCTGGCCCGCCGCGTTGTCCATCTTGCCCGGGCTGCACGCGTGGCCCGCGTGGTCCGCGTCTGCCGCCTTCGCCGCCGCCCGGCGCCGTCGACCACTGCGGCGGCAGAAAGCCCGGCGGGGCGGGGGGCTCGATGAGAGCCGATACTTTGTGAACGACGCGCTCGGGATCGCTGAGCAAGCTGACGGAGACGTCGACGCGCCGCAGATTATCCACGGCCGTCTTGGAGACTTTGATCTCGCAGCGCCATTGTTGGTGCGCGAAATCGACGTCCGCGTCGGAATCGCCAAGCTCCGGCCAGGTGGGCCCGATCGCGATCTCGGTCAGCTTGTTCGTCGCGATCCAGCTCGCCAGGGTCTTCTGCCTGACACGATCCGTGCGGTCCGTGTATTCGTTCAGAGCCTTGACCACGGCCATCATGCCGAGCACGACGACGGCAAGCGCGACGAGTACTTCCATCAGCGTGAAGCCCGCCGCGCGAGAACGCAGCGTCATTCGAAGTCCTCCTGCGCGACGTCGACCTTGCCGTCGAGCGCGACGGTGAGCTCGAAGCGGCCGCTAACGCCGTCGCGTGACATCTCGATCTCGAACGGCGTGATCTCGCCGCTCGAGAGCAACATGACCTGCGGCTCGGGATTCTCGATGTCTTGCGACTCGAGGTCGCGCTCGAGCGGCACCTCGCGGCCGTCGAGCATGAGCGCTATCGACAGCAGCGGCCGCAACGGGTGCGGCTCGAGCAAGCGATCGATCGGCGGGTCGATCCACTTGAGATCTCGGTAATCGAAGACGTAGAAGCGGTAACCGGTCTCGGTGAACATCAGCCCGTAGTCGCGGCTCTGCATGAGCGCTTCCTCGCGGAGCAAGTCGATCAGGCTGCGCAGCCGGCCGGTTTCTTGCTCCATCTCTTGGTCGTTGCCGATCGCGCGAAACGACAACGCGACCGACGCCGCCAGCAGTCCGATGATTGCGACGACGACGAGCAGCTCGAGGAGAGTGAATCCGGCGCTGGCGGCTCGAGCGGTTCGGCTACAGCTCCCAGTTCCCGATGTCGGCATTGCTACCTTCACCGCCTTCCTGGCGATCGGCGCCATAGGTAAAGACGTCGAAATCGCCGTGTTGACCCGGTGACGCATAAAGGTAGGGCTGACCCCACGGATCGACCGGGAGATTCTTCAGCACTTGTTTCCAGTTCGGCGCGCCCGTCTCGCCGGGGTTCGTCACGAGCGCCTGCAAACCCTCTGAAGTGCTCGGATAGCGGAAGTTGTCGAGCCGATAGAGATTCAGCGACGTCTCGATCTGGCGGAGGTCCTGCTTGGCGCGACCGACTTCGGCCTTGGTGATCTGCCCCATGAATTGCGGCGCCACGGCGGCGACGAGCAGCCCGATGATGACGACGACGACCATGATCTC
>Ga0134127_10004257_pt1 | contig 10324 bp, 7 predicted proteins | sample KB31753_FD_96459 | JGI IMG/M metagenome (GOLD analysis project Ga0134127, IMG submission 96459) | Terrestrial soil microbial communities with excess Nitrogen fertilizer from Kellogg Biological Station, Michigan, USA - KB3-175-3 | ecosystem: Environmental > Terrestrial > Soil > Unclassified ...
CCGGCGCCGCGCGGCGCTCGCCGATCTGCTGCCGCCACATCGCGTAGTACAGCCCCATCTGCTCGAGGAGCTCCTGGTGACGGCCTGATTCGACGATGCGGCCCTGCTCGAGGACGTAGATCCGATCGGCGTTGAGCACCGTCGAGAGCCGGTGCGCAATCATCACGGTGATGACGTCGCGGTTGGCGGTAACCTCGCGGATCGTGTCGCTGATGCCTTCCTCGGTCAGCGAATCGAGCGACGAGGTCGCCTCGTCGAAAATCAGCAGCTGCGGCCGGCGCAGCAACGCGCGGGCGATGGAGAGCCGCTGCTTCTCTCCGCCCGACACTTTTACGCCTCCCTCACCGATGACCGTGTCGAGCCCCTTCTGCGCCCGCGCCAGCAGGCTGTCGCAGGCCGCCTGGTGCAGCACCTCGAGGCACTCCGCGTCGGTGGCGCCGGGATTCACGAACAGAAGGTTTTCGCGAATCGTTCCCGAAAACAGCTGCGTGTCCTGGGTCACGAATCCGATGACCTCGCGCAGACGATCGAGCTCGATGTCGGTGCTCGGCAGTCCGTTGTACAGAATCCGTCCGGTCTTCGGCGTGTACAGCCCGACGAGCAGCTTGACCAGCGTTGTCTTGCCCGATCCCGAGGGCCCGACGAACGCCACCGTTTCACCGCGCGTGACTGTGAAGGAGATGTCGACGAGCGCGGGTGACGAGGCCGTCTGGTGCTGGAATCCGACGTGGTCGAACGCGAGCCTGTGCAGCGGGCCCACGTCTACCGGTTGGAGCGGACGCGGCTCCTTCGGCATCTGCAGGATGTGCTCGAAGTTGGCCAGCGACGCTTCTGTTTCGCGGTAGGTGTTGATGACGTTGCCAAGCTCCTGCAGTGGTCCAAAGATGAAGAACGAATAGATGAACAGCGAGAAGAACTGGCCGACGGTGATCTGCTGCGCGAAGATGAGATAGAGCATCAGGAACAGGATGCTGGTCCGCAGGGCGTTGACGGCCGTGCCCTGGATGAAGCTGAGGCTCCGCAGGTAGCGCACCTTCCGCAGCTCGAGAGCCAGGATCTTCGTGGTCGTCGCATTCAGGCGTCCGATCTCCTGCTGCGCCAGCCCCAGGCTCTTCACCAGCTCGATGTTGCGCAGCGATTCGGTCGTCGACCCGGCAAGGGCCGTCGTCTCGGCAACGATCTGTTTTTGAATCACCTTGATCTTGCGGCTCAGGACCGAGCTGAGGATGCCCAGCAGCGGCACGGTCGAGAAATAGACCGGCGCGATCAGCCAGTGCACGGTGAACGCGTAGATCATCACGAAAATCACGCCGACCAGCGACGTGAACAGCACGTTGATCGAGACGGCGATCAGGCGCTCGACGTCGGTCCTGACCTTCTGCAGCTTGCCGAGCGTTTCTCCGCTCCGCTGGTCCTCGAACGTCGAGTAGGGCAGATCGAGCGAATGCCGGATGCCATCCGCGTACAGCTGCGCGCCCAGGCGCTGGGTGATGAGGCTGATGACGTAGTCCTGGAAGTTCTTGGCTACGCGCGAGACGAAGGCGACGCCGACCGCCGCGCCGAGCAGCAGGCTCACGCCACGGAAAAATTCGCCGGTGGAATATTCCTGGAACCGGGTCGCGTACTCGTCGATGACGTAGCGGAAGATCAGCGGATCGAGCAGCGAAAAGACCTGGTTGACGGTCGCCAGGACGAGCGCCAGCGCGATCAGCGGTCGGTAGTGCCGGAGGTAGGAATAGAGGATCCGCACCTATCCGGGCATTATTCCATGCCGATCGCGCCGGCCCTACGGCCAGAGTGCTTACTGCCCCTGCAGCTCCCTGCCGTCGGCGCGGTCCTGCCAGACATCCTTGAGGTGGTAGCCGTCTTCACCGCGCGTGAACGTCAGCGCCGGCTTGTCACCTTCCGGGTCCTGCCCGGTCGCCTCGACAGAAGAACTGATCACGCTCTGGTTAATGCCGTGCTCGCCTCTGATGACGAGAATCGCCGGGTCGTCGCCGAGGCGTTCCACGCGGTACTGCCCGGCCGGAAAGACCTGGTTGTGGACGATGAACGGGAATGGCACCTTCACGTCGACCAGGGTTGACGCGCTGGCCGCGCCGCCCGCCAGCAGGAACACGAATCCGACAAGCACCGGAGTTTTCACTATCGATCGCATATCGACCTCCCTCTACCGTATTGGACGCCTCGCCGCCGTACCACAGCGTGACTGCCACATGAAATCGGTGTCAGGTAGGGGTTCCGCCCCTCTACACTCCTTGACGCCCGCTGCTCGCGCGCACCACGATGAACCGGTGCGCGTGCTGATCGTGGAAGACGACCGGAGCATCGCGGACTTCGTGTCGTCCGGCCTCCGCCAGGAAGGGTTCGCCGTGGACGTCGCGGACAACGGCGTCGATGGCCTGGACCTCGCCCGGAGCCAGCCCTACGCGGCCGCGGTGGTCGATGTCATGCTGCCCCGCCTGGACGGCCTCAGCCTGGTCGCCGCGCTGCGGCGGGCAGGTGTCACGACCCCGGTGCTGTTCCTGAGTGCGCGCCACACCGTTGACGATCGCGTCAAGGGGCTGCAGACCGGCGGCGACGACTACCTCACCAAGCCCTTCGCGTTTCCCGAGCTGCTGGCGCGCGTTCAGGCGCTCACGCGGCGCGGGCAGGTCGCGCAGGAACCGACCGAGCTGACGTTTGCCGACCTGCGGCTCGACCGCCTGACGCGCCGAGTCGAACGCGCCGGCGTGCAGATCGAGCTGCGCCCGCGCGAGTTCGCGCTGCTCGAGCTCCTGATGCGCCACGCCGGCAAGGTGGTGTCGAAAACGATGATCGTCTCCCACGTGTGGGACTACAGCTTCGACACGGGCACCAACGCGGTGGACGTGCTCGTCTATCGCCTCCGCGACAAGATCGATAAGGGCTTCGAGCCGAAGCTGCTGCACACGGTTCGCGGCGTCGGATATGTCCTCAAGCTCGAGTAGGACGCTGGGGTCGGCGTTCGCCCTGCGGCTGGGCCTCTGGTACGCCGTTCTCTTCATCGTCAGCGCCGTCGCGCTCGCGGTCACCACCTACATGCTGCTCGCGCGGGCTCTGGCCGCGCAGGACCACGGGGTGCTCGAGTCGATGCTGTCCCGGTACGCGGTGGAATACGAGCGCACGGGGCTGGCCGGGCTGCAGGAGCTGATACAGGCCGACGCCGGGCAGGGACGCCACGAACGACTGCTGGTCCGCGTCGTGAACGATCGGACCGAGGTCGTCTACTTCGCCACGCCTCCCGGGTGGGCCGCGTTCGACCTGTCGCTGCTCGACGCGCCGGCGCTGGCCAGGTCCGGCTTTGCCACGATCGACCGGCTGCCTGGCGGCGCCGTGCTGGAGGTCGGCACCGCCACGCTCCGCGACGGGGTGAACGTCCAGGTCGGCCGCAGCTCTGACGTTCGCGACGAGTTGCTGGACCGCTTTCGCGCCCGCGGTCTCCAGGTGCTCGCCCTGATCGCGATCGCCGCGGTGGCTGGAGGGTTCCTGCTGACGCGCGCCGGCCTCGCGCCGCTTCGCGCCCTCGAGGCCACCGTTCGATCGATTCTGGAGACCGGACAATTCAGTGCGCGCGTGCCGGTCACGAGGCACTCGCGCGATCCGCTCGACGAGCTCGGCGCCCGCGTCAACGAGATGCTGGAGCGGATCGAAAAACTGGTGGCGGGTATGCGCGCCACGCTCGACAACGTCGCCCACGACCTCCGCACGCCGCTCACGCGCTTTCGCAACGTCGCCGAATCGGCGCTGGTCGCAGGCAACGCTGAAGGCGCGCGCGAGGCGCTGGCGCAGGCGCTCGAAGAGGCGGGCCGCGTGAGCGCGACGTTGACGGCGCTGATGGACATTTCCGAGGCCGAGACCGGAACGATGGCGCTGGTTCGCGAACCGGTCGCCGTCAGCGCATTCGTCGAGGAAGCGGTGGCGCTCTACGCGGACGAGGCCGAGGACAAGGGGATCGCGCTTCGGTCGGCCGTGCCCACCCACTTGCGCGTCATTGGCGATCACACGCGCCTGCGCCAGGTCTTCGCCAACTTGATTGAAAACGCCGTCAAGTACACCGAGCACGGCGGCAGGGTCGACATCGACGCGCGCGCGGCAGACGGCTTCGTCACCGTCACGGTGTCGGATACCGGGATCGGCATCGCGCCGGAGCACCTGCCGCATGTATGGGATCGGTTGTACCGGGCCGATGCGAGCCGTACGGCTCGAGGCCTCGGCCTTGGCCTGTCGCTCGTGAAGGCGGTCGTCGAAGCGCACGGCGGGCACGTCCAGGTGTCCGCCGTGCCGCGGCAGGGCAGCGTCTTCGCTGTCAGCCTGCCGATGGCGAGTCCTACTTCTTCGCCGTCGCGTTCGCCGCGCTGACCGGCGCGGCGGCCTGGACTTCGATCCGGTCCGCCCGCTTGGTGGCGCCGTCCAGGGTGTAGCGGACCCTGACGCGGTGGCCGATGTCACTGGCCAGGTCGGCCGGCTGCAGCGTTTTCTTCCCCTGCATCAGGTGCGCGTCGGTGGCGAGCGCGAAGGTCATCTCGTGGGTGCCCTGTTTGACGACGACCGACTTGGCGGCGGCGTCGAATTTTTCAAGGTTACCGGCCGCCCACGCTTCGCTGGGCTTGGCGGGCGCGGCAAAGCTCGCCGCCGCGATGGCCAGCATGCCCAGGGTCATGGCGATTGATTGACGACGCATGGTGATTCTCCTCGTAACCGCGCGGGTTTGACATCCGTGGCGCTGGCGCGGTGTGCAGCATCCCATGCGGCGAGCATACGGACCGGCGCGTGTCTGCGGCCTCACGAGCACATGACATCGGTGTCAGATTTCCGCGAGGCAGTCCTGTCACAACTGTCATGTTCGGGACGCCGTTCCGCAAGCCGGGCTGCCGTCAAATGAAATGTGAGCGCGGCCCCTGACGGTCGCGCCAAAGAAGAGGGGCTGTTTATGAATGACTCGAGTGCACGCAATCGTTTTCAATCGTTCTCTGCTCGAGCCGCCGCCGCCGGCCTGGCGCTGGCCGTTGCGGCCGGGTTCGCGGGTGGGCGGGCAACACTTTCCGCTTCCGCTCCACCAGCTCCCATCGCGGCGCCCGCACAGGCAGCGCCTGCGCCCATGGCCGCCATGCCTTCCTACAGCGGCGTCGTGGAGCGGGTTGCGCCGGCCGTCGTGACTGTTCGCGTCGAGAAGCAGGCCGAAGCGGCCCGCACGGCGCTCCCGGAAGAGTTCCGCGACTTCTTCGGGCCGCAGTTCAGGGGCGATCCGCGCCCACGCCGCGAGGGCGGCCTGGGATCGGGCGTGATCGTGGGCGCCGACGGGCACATTCTCACGAATCACCACGTGATCGACGGCGCTGATCGCATCCGCGTCGATCTCGCGGACGGCCGGACGTTTTCCGCCAAGCTCGTCGGCAGCGACGCGGCCAGCGACCTGGCGGTGATCAAGATTGACGCGCGCGACCTGCCGACGCTGGCGTTCGGCGACTCCGACCGGATGAAGGTCGGCGACGTCGTGCTCGCGTTCGGTAATCCGCTCGGCGTCGGCCAGACCGTCACGATGGGGATCGTGAGCGCGAAGGGACGGGCGACCGGGCTCGGCGACGGGAACTACGAAGACTTCCTGCAGACGGATGCGCCGATCAACCAGGGCAACTCGGGAGGCGCGCTGGTCAACCTGCAGGGTGAGCTCGTGGGAATCAACGCGCAGATCCTCTCGCCGTCGGGCGGGAACATCGGCCTTGGCTTCGCGATCCCGTCGGGGATGGCCCGCGCCGTCGCCGATCAGCTGAAGCAGGACGGGGTCGTTCATCGCTCGAAGCTGGGCGTGAACGTCCAGTCGCTGACGCCGGATCTGGCGCAGAGCTTCGGCATGTCCGACGCGCACGGCGCGCTGGTGAGCGGCGTCGAGCCCGGCAGCCCGGCGGACCATGCCGGCCTGACGCAGGGTGACGTGATCGTCACGCTCAACGGGCGGCAGGTCACCGATGCCAACGCGCTGCGAAACCAGATCGCGAGTACGCGGCCGGGGTCGTCCGTGTCGCTTGGCTTCCTGCGCGACGGCAAGACCGAGTCCCGCTCGGTCCGGCTCGTGGAGCGGGCGCCAGAGAAGCAGGCGTCATCGAAGCCGGTCGACGACGACGGTGAGGCGTCGAGCTTCGGGATGTCGGTGAGCCCGCTGACGCCGCGCATCGCTGAGGATCTGGAGCTGCCGCGCAGCGAAAAGGGGCTGGTCGTAACTGATGTCGATCCGGCTGGCGCCGCCGCATCCGCCGGTATCCAGGAGGGCGATGTCATCACGCGCGTCAACGACCGCGAAGTGGCGACGGTGTCGGCGATGCGCGAAGCGATGGCGACGCACGCCGACAAGCCGGTGCGGGTCCTGGTGAATCGACGCGGGGCAAGCGTGTTTGTCGCCGTGCCTCGCGAGCAGTCGTAAGAGCGAACAGATGCCGCGGATGCTTCGCCTGCTGGTGCTCGTCTGCTGCGCGGCCGCTCCCGCAGCGGCGCAGTCGACCGAGGCGCTGAGCATCCGCGGCCACACGCAATCCCTGCGAATCTATGGCGCCCGAGGCGGCCAGCCCGTCATCGTCTCGAGCGGCGATGGCGGGTGGATCCACCTCGGTCCGCACGTCGCCGAGCTCCTCGCCGCCAGGGGCTACTTCGTCGTCGGGTTCGACGCGAAAGCCTACCTGGAAAGCTTCACATCGGGCCGTGCGACGGTCCGCCCTGACGACGAGCCCGGAGACTACAAGGTGCTCGCCGACTTCGCGGCAAAGGGCAGCCGGTTCCGGCCGATTCTTGTCGGCGTGTCCGAGGGCGCAGGACTTTCCGTTCTGGCTGCGACTGATCCCGCGACACGGTCCGCAATCGCCGGCGTCGTCGGCCTCGGTTTGCCTGACATCAACGAGCTGGGCTGGCGCTGGAAGGATGCGCTCATCTACGTGACGCACGGCGTCCCGAACGAGCCGACGTTCAGCGCGGCGACGCTCGTGAGCAAGGTGGCGCCGGCCCCGCTTGCCGCGATTCACTCGACGCGGGATGAGTTCGTTCCGCTGTCCGAAGTCCAGCGCGTGCTCTCGGCCGCGCGCGAACCCAAGAAACTGTGGATTGTCAACGCCGGCGACCATCGCTTCAGCGACAATCTCGCCGAGTTCGACCGTCGTCTGCTCGAGGCCCTTGGCTGGGTCGTACAGCAGGCCGGCGCCCGTTCGTGAGCGGAGCCCGTGATGCGCCAACGCATTCTGCGTGCGCTACCGGTTGCGGCCGGCCTGGCGATGTTTTTCGTTGCGCTCGAGGTATTGCGCGTCGAGCTCCGCGCCGTCAGCTGGTCCGACATCACTGCTGACATTCTGAAGACGCCGGCCATGCACCTGGCCGCGGCGATCGGGCTGACGGCGCTGAACTACCTCGTGCTCACGGGGTACGACCTGCTTGCGTTCAAGTACATCCGCAGGACGCTGCCCCGGCGCCGCATCGTCGGCGCGTCGCTCCTCACCTACGCCATCTCGAACAGCGTCGGGTTCGCGATGTTTTCCGGGGCGTCGGTGCGGTATCGGTTCTACACCCGGTGGGGCGTCACCGCCGACGAGCTGTCGCGCATCGTCTTCAGTTGCGTCGTCACGTTCTGGCTGGGCCTGCTCGCGCTGGGAGGACTCAGCTTCGTCCTGGGTCCGCTGCCGGGCACGCGTGACCTGCCAGGTCACGAGGCAATTACCGTCGCCGGCTGGGGGCTGATATTCGCCGTCGGGGCGTTCATGGCCGCGACGGTCATGCGCCGCGAACCGATCCGGCTGCCTCGCTTGACGCTGCCGCTGCCGGGTCCGGCGCTGGCCGGCCAGCAGCTGCTGGTGTCGGCCATCGATTGGGCGCTGGCCGGGAGCGTCCTGTACGTGCTGTTGCCCCAGAGCGATCTGCCGTTTCTCACTTTTCTCGGGTCGTTTCTCGTCGCCATTCTCCTCGGCATGGTGAGCCACGTGCCGGGTGGCGCCGGTGTATTCGAGGGGCTCATGGTGCTGCTCCTCAAACCGTCGATGTCGTCGGGCCAGCTCCTGCCGGCGCTCGTCGTCTACCGCGCGGTGTACTACCTTCTGCCGTTTGCCGCCGCGCTCGTCGTCCTCGTGCTCGACGAGGCGTACCAGAGGCGCGCGCACCTGGCGCGCGCGAGCGCGTGGGTCGGCGCGATCACCGAACAGATCACGCCGCGAGTGCTGGCTGCCGTGTCGTTTCTCTCGGGCAGCATCCTGCTCTGGTCCGGCGCCACGCCCGCGGCGCCAGGGCGCCTCGACCTGGTCGATCGCGTGTTGCCGCTCGGCGTGGTCGAAGGATCTCATTTCATCGGCAGCGTCGCCGGGGCGGGACTTCTGGTGCTGTCGCAGGGTCTCGCGCGACGGCTGGATGCCGCCTACCAGCTGTCGTCGGCCCTCATCGTCGTCGGCATGGCCGCGTCGCTCATGAAAGGGTTCGACTACGAAGAGGCGGCGCTGCTGCTGCTCGTCCTGCTGGCGCTCAATCGAGCCCGTCCGGCGTTCGACCGGCGCGCCGCCTTCTTCGACGCACGATTTTCGGGACAGTGGCTTGCGGCGGTGGCGGGTGCGCTGGCGGCGTCGGTCTGGCTCGGGCTGTTTGCGTTCAAGTACGTGAACTACGCGAACGAGCTCTGGTGGCAGTTCGAGCTTCACGGAGACGCGTCGCGATTCCTCCGGGCCACCGTCGGGGCCGCAGTGCTGGTGATGATTGTCGGCGCGACCCGTCTGCTGCGGCCGGCGCCGCACGAGGTTGTCACACCCACGGAGAAGGAGCTTGAGGAGGCGACGCGCGCGATCGACAAGCAGACCGCGACCTCGCCGAATCTCGTCTACCTGCGCGACAAAGCGCTGTTGTTCAACGAGGATCGCACCGGGTTTGTCATGTACGGCGTGCAGGGACGTACGTGGGTGGCGCTGGGCGACCCGGTTGGGTCCGAGTGTGCCGTATCAGGCCTTGTCCGGGCCTTTCTCGAACGATGCGACGACTTCGGCGGCGTGCCGGTCTTCTACGAGATCGGGCCCGCGCATCTTCACTGCTATGCGGACTACGGCCTCACCTTCGTCAAACTTGGCGAGGACGCGAAAGTCGATCTCACGACGTTCACGATGGACGGCGGCGCCGCCGCGCGGTACCGGCAGGCGATTCGACGGCTCGAGAAGGACGGGGGCGTGTTTCGTGTCGTTCCGGCCGCGGACGTTCCGGCGTTGATGCCTCAGCTCAGAGCCGTGTCCGACGACTGGCTGCGGCTCAAGGCCGGCGCGGAGAAGGGCTTCTCGCTCGGTTTCTTCGATCAGGCCTACCTCCAACGGTTTCCTGTCGCCGTGATCGAGCGGGACGGCCGCGTGCAGGCGTTCAGCAACCTATGGCTGGGGCCTCATTGCGTCGAACTATCGCTCGATCTGATGCGGTACTCGGGCGAGGCGCCGAAGGGCGTCATGGAAGCGCTGCTGGTTCACGTAATCGTCTGGGGCAAGGCCGCGGGCTATCAGCGGTTTGCGCTCGGGATGGCACCGCTGTCGGGATTCGAGGCGTCTCCGCTGGCGTCGCTGTGGAACCGGCTCGGCGCGTTTCTCTACGAGCACGGCGAGGCGGTCTACAGTTTTCAGGGGTTGCGCGCCTTCAAGCAGAAGTTCAACCCGATGTGGGAACCACGCTACCTCGCCTACCCCGGCGGGCTTCGGCTCCCCCTGATCCTGGCGGACACGTCAGCGCTGATCGCGGGCGGCTACCGGCGGATCCTGATGAAATGAAGATGCGGCGGCGCGCTACTTCGCTTCGGACACGATGACTCTTGTCGAACTCGCGTCCCGGGAGTATAAGAGTGGCTCTCCCCCTCAGAGAGCCCGTTCTGCTACCTTCGTCACCGCCGCAATCGGGGCGACAGCCGATGGCCCGCAACGCCGTCATCCGTCGTCTGGTCGCAGGGGTCGCTGGCCACGATATCTTCGTGAGCTACAGCCGTCAGGATGGCGCCGCGTACGCCCGGACCGTGGCCGATGCCCTCGAGGCGCGCGGCCTGGTGGTTTGTCTCGACACGTCTGATTTCGAACCTGGCGATTCCCTCTCCCGCACCATGACGGCCCGGGTGCGGCGCAGCCGCCGGCTGCTGCTCATCGACACGCCGGGTGCGCGGCAATCCCGTTATGTCGGCGACGAAATCGCGCGTGCGCACGCCGCGGGACGCCCGGTGGTCCGAGTGTCAGACGGCTCAACCGCCAGCCTTCCGTGGCAGCACTCGGATCCCGATCGGATCAGCGGCGGCGATCCCATCTGGCTGGACGAGCCGGCCGGCACG
>Ga0134127_10004260_pt1 | contig 10317 bp, 14 predicted proteins | sample KB31753_FD_96459 | JGI IMG/M metagenome (GOLD analysis project Ga0134127, IMG submission 96459) | Terrestrial soil microbial communities with excess Nitrogen fertilizer from Kellogg Biological Station, Michigan, USA - KB3-175-3 | ecosystem: Environmental > Terrestrial > Soil > Unclassified ...
AGATCGGGATGCTCCTCATGCAGGAGCCGAGGCTGCTCCTGCTCGACGAGCCGGTCGCGGGCATGAGCGACGAGGAGACCGAGCGCACGGCGGAGCTGTTCGTCTCGCTCGCCGGCAAGCACTCGCTTGTGGTGGTCGAGCACGACATGGCGTTCATCGAGAAGATCGCGCGCAAGGTCACGGTGCTGCACGAGGGCAGCGTTCTGGCCGAAGGGCCGATGGAGCAGGTACAGAACGATCCGAAAGTGATCGAAGTGTATTTGGGGCGCTGATGCTGAAGGTGGAGAAACTCAATCAGTATTACGGCGGGTCGCATATCCTTCGTGATCTGTCATTCGAAATTCCCGCCGGGAAGGTCACCGCGCTGCTCGGCCGCAACGGCGTGGGCAAGACCACGCTGCTGCGCACGCTCATGGGCTTGGTCCCCTCGAGATCGGGTGAAATCATCTTTTTTGACGCGGATATCACAAAAGCAAAACCCCATGAACGCGCGCAGGCCGGGATCGGCTACGTGCCGCAGGGCCGCGAGATCTTTCCGCGCCTGACAGTGGAGGAGAACCTGCGCATGGGCCTCGCCACGCGGCCGCGCGGCGCGCGCGTGCCCGAGCGCATCTTCGAGATGTTCCCGGTGCTGCGCCAGATGCTGGCGCGGCGCGGCGGCGACCTGTCGGGCGGTCAGCAGCAGCAGCTGGCGATCGGCCGCGCGCTGGCGATGGGCCCGAAACTGCTGATCCTGGACGAGCCCACCGAGGGCATCCAGCCTTCGATCATCAAGGACATCGAGCGCGCCATCCGCGCGCTCGCCGCGACCGGCGACATGGCGATCCTGCTGGTGGAGCAGTACTACGATTTCGCCCGCTCGCTCGCCGACCAGTACCTCGTCATGGACCGCGGCGTGCTCGTCAAGCGCGGCGCGGGCGCGGACATGGAACGGGACGGCGTCAAGGGCCTGCTGGCGGTATGATTCCTCGATGCTGGTCGCCGAGCCCCTCGTCCGTTCCTGGAAAGCCAGCCTTTCGCTCGATTTCAGTTTTGAAAATCAAAAGACCACGCTGAGCAGGAAGCTTCACGACGGACCGCTGGTGGTCCAGAAGCCGCTCTATCCCGAGGGCTGCGAGGTCTGCCATGCGATCGTGGTGCACCCGCCGGGGGGAATCGCGGGCGGCGACGAACTGAACTTGCGGGTCAGGACGGAGGCGAATGCGTCGGCCCTGCTGACGACGCCGGGCGCGGCGAAGTGGTACCGCTCGGCGGGGCCGCGCGCGAAACAGGACGTCGCATTCGACGTGCGGGGCCAGCTCGAATGGCTGCCGCAGGAAACCATCGTGTTCGACGGCGCGCTGGCGGAGTCGGCATACGAAGTGGACCTTGCCGCCGATGCCGGCCTGATCGGCTGGGACATCGTCTGCCTGGGGCGTACTGGCTCGGGCGAGCGCTTCACGCGCGGCAGCTACCGGAGCACGATACAGGTCCGGCGAGAGGGCAAGCTGCTGTGGCTCGAGCGCGGACGCATCGATGGCGGCGGCAGCTTGCAGGCGTCGCCGGCGGGGCTGAACGGCAAGCCGGTGTTTGGGACTTTTTTTGCTTCTTTCTTGAATTTGCAGCAAGAGCTCTTGAGTGAAATGCGCAAGGCCGAACCCGAAACAGGCCGGGCCGCCGTTACGCTGCTTCCGGGAATCCTGCTGGCCCGCTACCTTGGCGACTCGAGCGAGGCGGCGAGGCGCTATTTCACTGCACTTTGGCGCATTCTTCGCCCGGCGCTCACCGGCCGGGCGGCAATCGAACCGAGGATCTGGGGGACATGACGAGAGAAAAAGCGAACGAGGCGCTGGTCAATGCCATGCGCAAGAGCGGCCTCACGGCGATTACCAAGGCCACCAAGCTGCTGGTGGATGCGCACCGCTCGCGCAAGCCGGCGGCAGTCGGCGGCGTGACGCTGCAAAAGGAGGAAGAGGCCTACCGGGTGCAGGACGCGGTCTTCGCCGAACTCTGGCCGGGCGCGCGCCCCTTCGCCTGGAAGGCGGGCGGCCCGAGCGACAAGGTCGAGCCGACCGCGGCGCCGATACCGACCGGGCATGTGCTGCGCAGCCCGGCGAGCGTCGACGGCGCGAGCATGCAGATGATCGGCGTCGAGGCGGAGGTCGCGTTCCGGCTCGCCAAGGATCTGCCGCCGCGCAGCCGGCCCTACTCGGAGCGCTCGGTGGCGGCCGCGGTGGGCGAGGTGGTGGTGGTGATCGAGCTCTGCGACACGCGCCTGGCGAACTGGAAGGAGACCCCGGGCGTATGGAAGCTGGCGGATTTCCAGAACAGCAGCGCGGTGGTGGTGGGCAGCGGCACCAAGGACTGGCAGAAGATCGATTTCCTGAAGCAGGAGGTCGAGTTCAGGATCGGCACACGCGTTTCCAAGGCGAAAGGTGCGCACTCCTACGGCAATCCGTTCCGGCTGATGCCGTGGCTCGTGCGGCACGCGGCCAAGCGCGGGCTTGGCCTGCATGCCGGCGACGTGATCACGACGGGCGCCTGGACCGGGCTGGAAATCGCCAAGCCAGGCGATGAAGTGACCGCGAGATTCCCCGGCATCGGCGAAGCGACGCTGAAAATTTCCTGATTTGCAATGGAACTCACCCCAAGAGAGAAGGATAAATTATTGATCTTCACGGCTGCGCTGCTCGCCGAGCGGCGCAAGGGCCGGGGGCTCAAGCTCAACTATCCGGAGGCCGTTGCCTACATCACCGCGGCGGTGATGGAAGGCGCGCGCGATGGGAGGAGCGTTTCGGACCTGATGGGCTTTGGCGCGACCATATTGAAGCGCAGTGACGTCATGGAGGGCGTGCCGGAGATGATCCCCGACATCCAGGTCGAGGCCACTTTTCCCGATGGCACCAAGCTGGTCACCGTGCACAACCCGATCCCATGATTCCAGGCGAAATGAAAGTCGCGGCAGGCGACCTCGAGCTGAACAAGGGGCGCAAGACCGTGACGCTGCAGATCACGAATTCGGGAGACCGCCCGATCCAGGTGGGCTCGCACTATCACTTCTTCGAAACCAACGAGGCGCTCAAGTTCGAGCGCAAGAAGGCCTATGGCTACAGGCTCAACATCGCCGCCGGCACCGCGGTGCGCTTCGAGCCCGGGCAAAGCAGGACTGTTGAATTGGTTGGTTTGATCGGTTTGCGTCGAGTTTTTGGTTTTACCGGAAAAGTGAACGGAAAACTCAGGTGAAAATCTCGAAACAGGCTTATGCAGAAATGTTCGGGCCGACGGTCGGGGACCGCGTGCGGCTCGCCGACACCGAGCTGTGGATCGAGGTGGAGAAGGACTACACCGTCTACGGCGAAGAGGTGAAATTCGGCGGCGGCAAGGTGATCCGCGACGGCATGGGCCAGAGCCAGCTGCTCTCGGCCAAGGTCGCCGACACCGTCATCACCAACGCGCTGATCGTGGACCACTGGGGCATCGTCAAGGCCGACATCGGCATCAAGGGCGGGAAAATCTGGAAGATCGGCAAGGCGGGCAACCCGGACATCCAGCCCGCCATCACCATTCCGATCGGCGCAGGCACCGAAGTGATCGCGGGCGAGGGCATGATCGTCACCGCGGGCGGCATCGACGCGCACATTCACTTCATCTGCCCGCAACAGATCGACGAGGCGCTCATGTCGGGGGTCACCACCATGCTGGGCGGCGGCACCGGGCCGGCCACCGGCACCTTCGCCACCACCTGCACGCCCGGGCCCTGGCACATCCACCGCATGCTCGAGGCCGCCGACGCGTTCCCGATGAACCTGGGCTTTCTGGGCAAGGGCAATGCTTCGATGCCCGGACCGCTGGCGGAACAGATCACGGCCGGCGCCATGGGGTTGAAGCTCCACGAGGACTGGGGCACCACACCGGCGGCGATCGACGCCTGCCTCGGCGTCGCCGACAAGATGGACGTGCAGGTGGCGATCCACACCGACACGCTGAACGAGTCGGGTTTCGTAGAGACCTCGGTCGCTGCGATGAAAGGCCGCTCCATTTCCACCTTTCACACCGAAGGCGCGGGCGGCGGTCATGCGCCGGACATCATCCGCATCTGCGGCGAGCCGAACGTGCTGCCCTCGTCCACCAACCCGACCATGCCCTACACGGTCAACACGGTCGCCGAGCACCTCGACATGCTGATGGTCTGCCACCACCTCGACCCGGCGATCGCCGAGGACGTGGCCTTCGCCGAATCGCGCATAAGGAAGGAAACCATAGCGGCCGAAGACATCCTGCATGACCTCGGCGCGTTTTCCATGATGTCCTCGGACTCGCAGGCGATGGGACGCGTGGGGGAGGTCATCATCAGGACGTGGCAGACAGCTCACAAGATGAAGATTCAAAGAGGTTCTTTAAAACAAGATAAAAACAAAAACGATAACTTCCGCGTCAAGCGCTACATCGCGAAATACACAATCAATCCGGCAATCGCGCATGGCGTCGCGCATGCGGTAGGTTCCATCGAAGAGGGCAAGCTTGCTGACCTGGTGCTCTGGAAGCCGGCTTTCTTTGGCGCCAAACCCTCCCTGATCCTCAAAGGCGGCATGATCGCGGCCGCCGCGATGGGCGATCCGAATGCCTCCATCCCGACGCCGCAGCCGGTGCACTACCGGCCGATGTTCGGCGCTTTTGGAAAGGCTCTTTCGACTTCAGTTACTTTTGTTTCCAAGGCGGCGCTGCAGAATCCCGCAGTCCGGAAATTGAATTTGAACAAGAAGTTGATTGAAGTAAAAGGCGTAAGAAAAATAGGCAAGAAACACATGATTCACAATAGTTGGCAGCCAAAGGTCACTGTGGATCCCGAGACCTATGAGGTGCGCGCCGACGGCGAACTCCTCGTCTGCGAGCCGGCCAAGGTGCTGCCGATGGCCCAACGATATTTCCTTTTCTGATGCTCGAGATCAAAGCCAAATTGAAGATTCCCCGTTCGGCCTACAAGCTGGACGTGCGCGGGCAGCTGAAGCTGCCGTTCGAATCGCGCCAGAAGAGCCGCCTGAAGACCAAGCTCGTTTCCGGCGAAGAGGTCGGCCTGGTACTGCCGCGCGGCGAGATCCTGCGCGGCGGGGATCTGGTCACGGCTTCGGACGGACGGGTGATCGAAATCGTCGCCCAGGATGAAAAGCTCCTGCACGTGGAAACAAAGGAGCTTGCCAAGGCGGCCTACCACCTCGGCAACCGGCATGTGCCGGTGGAGGTGGGCGAGAGCTACCTGCGCATCGCGGAAGATCATGTCCTGGAAGAAATGCTGAAGAAGCTGGGCGCAAAGGTATCGCGGGTGGAGGCGCCGTTCGAGCCGGAGGCAGGCGCCTATGCGGGCGGGCACCAGCACGACGAGATGGGGCACGGCGGGAAGATCCATGATCACCATGCGCACGACCACGACCACGACCATGATCATGATCACGAGCATTGTGATCATCCCGACCATCACCACCACAAATGAATCTTGCCAGGCTGCTCCAGCTCGCCAGTCCGGCCTTGCCCGTCGGCGCCTACAGCTACTCCGGCGGGCTCGAGGCGGCGACGGAAGCGGGCATCGTGCATGACGCCGCGAGCGCGGAGCGATGGATTGGCGACGTGCTGGAGCTTTCGATCGCGCGCATGGAAGCGCCGATCCTGTTTCGCATGCTGCAGGATCAAGAAAACTGGAATGAAATCTTCCTGGCCAGCCGGGAGACCGCGGAATTGCGCGCGGAGACCGTTCAGATGGGCTATTCGTTGAACCGCCTGTTGGAAGACCTCGGACTCGGCGAAGTGCCCGTTGAAGAGCCGTCGTTCCCGGCAGCTTTCGCCTACGCCGCGACGCAATGGCAGATCGAGCCCGAAGCCGCGCTGCAGGCCTACCTCTGGACCTGGCTCGAGAACCAGGTGATGGCGGCGGTGAAGGCGGTACCGCTCGGACAGACCGATGGCCAGAGGATTTTGCTTTCACTTGGGGATCGTTTGCCTTCGATAGCGAAGAAAGCCATGCAGATCGAGGACCAGGAGCTGGGAAATTTCGCGCCTGGCCTGGCGATGCTCTCGTCGAAGCACGAAACCCAGTACAGCAGGCTGTTTCGCTCATGACCCTCAGAGTGGGAATCGGCGGCCCGGTCGGGTCCGGCAAGACGGCGCTGACGCTCGCGCTGTGCAAGGCGCTGCGCGACCGCTTCAACATCGCCGTCGTCACCAACGACATCTATACCGAGGAGGACGCGCAGTTCCTGGTGCGCAACGAGGCGCTCGCGCCCGAGCGCATCATCGGCGTCGAGACCGGCGGCTGTCCGCACACCGCGATCCGCGAGGACGCTTCGATCAACCTGGAAGCGGTGGCGCGCCTCAACCGCCGCCTGCCGGGCCTCGACCTGATCCTCATCGAGTCGGGCGGCGACAACCTCGCGGCCACCTTCAGCCCGGAGCTCTCCGACCTGACGCTCTACGTGATCGACGTTGCCGCGGGCGACAAGATCCCGCGCAAGGGCGGCCCGGGCATCGTCAAGTCCGACCTGCTGGTGATCAACAAGATCGACCTTGCCCCCATGGTCGGCGCATCGCTGGAGGTGATGGCGCACGACGCGAAAAAGATGCGCGGCGCGCGGCCGTTCGTGTTTTCCAACCTGAAAACCGGCCAGGGCCTCGAAACCATCGTCCAATTCATCGAAACGGAAGGCATGCTATGCGCAGCGCAGCCGCAGGCTTGATTATGTTTGCCGGGAACGTCCTGGCGCATCCCGGCCACGGCGCGCCCGACGGTCATTTCCACGGTTTTGGAGCGGAACATGTCGTGCTGCTGGCCGTGGTGGTCGCCATGCTGGCGTATGCAGTAAGGAAGAAATAAGACGAATATAAACAGATCAGTGAGATCCGCTGTCGCGTTCTTGCTGTTGGCCGTAACAGCATCCGCGTTTCCGCAGAACTATCCATCAAAGCCGCTGCGCATCGTGATTCCCGCCGCTCCAGGCGGCGGACCCGATGTCCTAACGCGCCAGCTCGGCCAGAAGCTTGCCGAGCTGCTGGGCCAGCCGGTGGTGGTGGAAAACAAGGTCGGCGCGGGAGGCGCGCTCGCGGCGCAATACGTGGCGCAGTCTGCGCCCGACGGCTACACCGTGTTGCTTGGCTCCAACATCCACCTGATACAGAAGCACCTGACGCCTGCGGTGGGTTTCGACCCGATCGGCGATTTCGCGCCGGTTTCGAATTTGCTGAGCTCTCCCACTGTGATGCTGGTGCGCGCCGACCACTCCGCCAGGACGGTGCGGGACATCATCGCCAGCGCGAGACAGAGCCCCGGCAGGATGAATTACGGCTCCGGCGGCGTCGGCACGTCGGCGCACCTCGCAGGCGCGACGCTTGCGGCGCTCGGAGGGTTCAAGGCGGAGCACATCCCGCACAAAGGCACCGTGGAGATCATCCTGTCGCTGCTGCGAGGCGATACCGACTTCGCTTTTCCGGTCAGCAGCACCGCGATCCCCCAGGTGAAGAGCGGCAAACTGCGCGCGCTTGCGACAACCGGCGCCCGGCGCATGGCCGAGCTGCCCGACGTGCCCACGCTGGCGGAGCTCATGAAGAGTGAGCTCGCCGTGCAGGAATCGTGGTTCGGCATATGGGCGCCGGCGAAGACGCCGCCCGAAATTCTGAAAACGCTGCACGCCGGCATCGTGAAGGCGCTGGCGGATCCGCAGCTCAGGCAGCAATTCGAAGCCTCTGGCGGAGTGCCCTCGCCAAGCGAGAGTCCGGCGGCGTTCGCCGCATTCGTCAGAAGCGAAAACCTCAAGTGGGCGGAAATCGTGAAGCTGTCGGCGGCAAAAGCCGGTTGAACATCGGGCCGCTGCTGACCGAAAAAGTGCATGGCACGCTGCGCGCCGGCGCGCAGACGGTTGAATGCTCGCTGGACCTCGGCCGTTCCAGTACCACAGTCGAGGTGGACGCCGCGGGATGGACCTGGCAGGGACGGCGCTACCCGTATCTCCAATCCTGCAAGGACAGGACCATTTATTACTGGACGGGCGACGCATTCCAGCCTGCCGCGCGCTACGCGGGCTCGCTGATCAAGCTGGTGCCGACGCAATGGGGGCCGCCGACCTTCGAGATCGACGGCATCAAGATGCTGGTGACGGCGAAGCTGTCGCCCTACGCGGATGCCGAGCGCAAGGTCGCGCTGATCCGGCCGCGCGGCAAGGCGATCCTGGACACCTGCGGCGGCCTCGGCTATTTCGCTGCCTGGTGCCTAGAGGGCGGCGCGCGGCAGGTGCTGTCCTTCGAGAAGAACGCCGACGTGATCTGGCTGCGCAGCCTGAATCCCTGGTCGCCGGAATCCAGCGCCGGATTGACGCTGACCCACGGCGACATCGCGGAACGGATCGGCACGCTGCCCGATGCTTCGTTCGACGCGGTCCTGCACGATCCGCCGCGCTTCGGCATCGCCGGGGAGCTTTACTCCCAGGTCTTCTACGACCAACTGGCCAGAGTCCTGAAGCGCAGGGGAACGCTGTTCCACTACACGGGCGCGCCGAACAAGCTGACCAGCGGCCGCGACGTGCCGCGCGAAGTGCTGAAGCGCCTGCGGCGCGCCGGTTTCGCCGCCGAGCTGGAAGGCGACGGCGTGCTGGCAACGAAGAAGTAAAATTCCGCCATGCCCAAGGGCGTTGTCGATTACGAGGGACTGAAGAATCCCGCAAGCCAGGCGCTGCGCGATCTGCAGCCGCGCGCGGAGCGGCCGTTCAAGCTCACCAAGATCGGCCACGTGGTGCTGATGAGCACCGACCTCGAGCGCTCGGTGCGCTTCTATACCGGCGTGCTGGGCTTCAGCGTCTCCGACGTCTACCCGGAGACGATGATGAAGGGGCGCATGGTGTTCATGCGCTGCGCGTCGGACCACCATGGCGTCGCGCTGGTCGGTGCCGCGCCCGGTGACGCAGGGGAAAATGCGCCCCAGCGCGAGCTGCACCATATGGCCTTCGAGGTGGCGACGCTGGACGAGGTGTTCGCCGCGCGCGACTGGCTGAAGAAAAACGGCGTGAAGATCGAGTTCGAGGGGCGCCGGCGCGCCGGCTGCCAGGTTGCGGTCGAGTTCCGCGACCCGGACGGCCACTGGCTGGAGATCTACTGGGGCCTCGACCAGGTTGGCCCGGACGGCAAGGTCCGCGCGCCCGAACAGTGGCGCGAGTGCTTCACGCTGGAGGAGGCGGTCGCCGACGCGCCGCCCGGCCAGGATACAAGGTTGAAAAGCGGCGGCTCCCAGCGTTGAACACCCGGGAAAGAATCCGGCGCCGCGTTCTGCGCGGCCTCGCGCTGAACAGAACGCCGGGCTTCCATTTTCCGGGCAACTTCATCGACGTTTCTTTCGACCATGTCTCGCGCAAAGGCGTGCGGCTGTCGATCGACCCGGGCCCCTGGAGCGCCGACGATTCCGGCCAGACCGACTTCGGTGCCCTTGCGATCCTCGCCGACCTCGCGCTCGGGGCCAGCATCCGCGCCCAGCTCTCGCGCGCGACGCGCGTCGCCACCGTCAGCCTCAGCCTGCAGTTCACGGGCGCGCCGCGCCTTGGACGGCTGCAGGCGCGCGGCGAGTTCCAGGGATTCTTCGAGCGCGGCCGCGGGCGCCTGGGACTTGGCCGCGTCGCGGTGGCCGGCGGCGCCGGGCAGGTTTGCTACGGGACCGGCAGCTTCATGGCCCTCGCGCCGCCGAAGGGCGTCACCATGCACCCGGTACCGCTGCGCAACCGGAGATCCGCTGCGCCTTTATCCTTGAATGAGAAAGATCTTTCCCCTGAAGAGCGAAAGATTCTCCAGCGCGCGGACGCCGCACTCGCCGCCGGCGGCAGCTTCATCCAGAGCTTCTGGGGCGGTCCGAACGCGCTGCAGAACGGCCTGCATGCAGGCAACCGCGTGGGCCACGCGCAGGGCGGCATCCTGGTCGGCATGGCAGCGGCGAACGCCGGCGCCGCGCTGAAGGGAAATTGGCGCCTGGCCGGGTTGAGCGCGCTCTACATCAGCCCGGGTGAGGGGAGAATTCTGCGCGCCAGCTCGGCGGTGGTTCACCAGGGACGCCTGACGGCGGTCGTACGCACCCGCGTCACCGGCAGGAACCGGCGCAGGGTACTCGAAGTGTTGACCACGCACGTCGCCTAACCTCCGAAGAAGGCCGCCAGCAGCGCGTTCAGTTCGGGCGTCGAATTGAGGAAGCGGAAGCCGGAGCGGACCACGCGCCGGCCGTCGGGCAGGCCGACCATGCTCGAGTGGCGCACCTCCAGGTCCACGCTGACCGGCGGATGCTTTGGCACCTCGATGCGGCAGCCCTTCAGGACGGTGCCC
>Ga0134127_10004262_pt1 | contig 10313 bp, 7 predicted proteins | sample KB31753_FD_96459 | JGI IMG/M metagenome (GOLD analysis project Ga0134127, IMG submission 96459) | Terrestrial soil microbial communities with excess Nitrogen fertilizer from Kellogg Biological Station, Michigan, USA - KB3-175-3 | ecosystem: Environmental > Terrestrial > Soil > Unclassified ...
CAGCTCGCGGGCCTGGTGCGCGTGATCCGCGACGACACCGCCCAGGTGCAGCGGCTGACCTGGCGGCTCCGCGGGGACATCACCCGCTCGCGCATGGTGCGGATCGGCACCCTCTTCTCGCGCTATGCCCGCCAGGTTCGGGAGCTCGCGCGGGCGGTGGGGAAGACGGTGGACCTCGAGCTGACGGGCGAGGGAGTGGAGCTCGACAACACCATCATCGAGCAGATCGCCGATCCGCTGCTGCACCTGGTGCAGAACGCCGTGTTCCACGGCGTCGAGCCCGCCGGTGAGCGTCGCCAGCGCGGCAAGAGCGAGCACGGCACCGTGTCACTGCGCGCGTACCACGAGGGGGGCGCGGTGTACGTGGAGGTGGAGGACGACGGGCGCGGCCTGGACGCGGATCGTCTCCGCGCCAGCGCCGTCCGCGGCGGCTTCCTCGACGCGGACGCGGCGGCCCGGCTGAGCGAGCGCGAGGCGCTGGACCTCGTGTTCCTGCCGGGCTTCAGCACCGCGGAGGTCGCCACGTCCGCGGCGGGCCGCGGCGTGGGCATGGACGTGGTGCGGACCAATGTCCTCCGGCTCGGCGGCGAGATCGACGTCGAGACCGAGGTGGGGGTCGGCACGCGCTTCACCCTCAAGCTGCCCCTGACGGTGCTGATCAGCGAGGCGCTGGGGGTGCGGGTGGGCCCGGCGGAGCTCGCCATCCCGGTCAGCGCGATCCGCGGCGTTCACTCCGCGCGCCCGGAGGAGATCCAGACGGGGCCGGACGGCGAGACGGTGGAGATCGAGGGACAGGACCTTCCCCTGCTCCGGCTCGGCCGCGTCCTTGGAGTGGCGGGTGATCCGCCGGGCCGCCGGCTCCTGGTGGTGGCGCTCCGGGCGGGCCGCCGGCTGGTCGCCGCGGTGGTGGACGAGCTCCTCGGTAAGTCCGAGATCGTCATCAAGAGCCTGGGCGCCTTCCTCGATGGCGTCGGCCCCTGGGCGGGAGCCACCGTCTCCGGCGAGGGCCGGGTCATTCTCCTGCTCGATGCGACCCGCCTCGTCGAGGGGCAGCACGGCGCCCCCCGGGCGGCGGGAATGCCGACGGCCGACCAGAGCCAGCCGGGCGCTCCGCGGAGCGTCGCGCCGCGGGTGCTGCTGGTAGACGACTCGCTCAGCGTCCGCAAGTTCGTCGGGCTCATGCTCGAGCGCGCGGGCTTCGAGGTGCACATGGCCGCCGACGGCGGTGAGGCGCTGAATCTTCTCGCCGACACCACGGTCGACGTGGTGGTCACCGATCTCGAGATGCCGCGAATCAACGGGTTCGAGCTCGTCCAGGACCTCCGCCGCCGCCCCGAGACGCGCGCCCTGCCGGTGGTCATCCTCACCACGCGGGCGGGGGAGAAGCATCTCGAGCTCGCCCGACAGCTGGGGGTGCAGCACTACGTCACCAAGCCAGTGGACGAGCGCGCCTTCGTGGCGCTGGTGGCCCGGCTGGTTCCCGCCCGCGCGTCAGCGGGAGGCGCCCCGTGAACGCGCCCGCCGCGGTGCGGGTGCTCGTGGCGGGCGATTCCCGCGCCATGCGAAGCGCGCTGCGCCGCACGCTGATGGCGGATCCTCGGCTCGAGGTGGTGGGAATGGCGGCGAATGCCGACGAGGTCTTGCGCGGGCTGACGCGGAGCGGGCCGGACGTGATCGTGATCGATGTCGGCATGGATGGGGCCGAAGCCGTCGACACCATCGGCCGGGTCATGACCGTGCATCCGACGCCGGTGGTGGTCATGAGCGCGACCACGCCTGAGGGCGCCGAGGCGGCCATTCGCGCCATGGAGGCGGGCGCGGTGGAGGTGCTGGCCAAGCCATCGTGGAGCGTGGATCCGGGGCTGGCGGCGCTCGCCGGCGAGATCGTCCGCAAGATCCTGGCCGCGGCGCAAGTTCGTCCGGCGCGGATTGCCGCCGCCCGCTCGAGCGAGCCGCCGTCAGGGGCGGCCCATCCGGGTCTCGCCGCCTTCGCGGCGGCGGCCGGCTCCGACGGCTGGACCCCCTGCGTGGTGATCGCCGCCTCCACCGGCGGGCCGGCCGCGCTCCTGGCGCTCATCCCCGAGCTGCCCCGGGAGCTGCCCGCGGCGGTGCTGGTGGTCCAGCACATGCCGGCTCCGTACACTCAGGCCTTCGCGCGCATGCTCGGGGAGCGCTCCCGCATCACGGTGCGCGAAGCCGCCGCCGGCGATCGCCTCGCGCGGGGCGTGGTGAACGTGTGCCCGGGCTCGCAACACCTCACGGTGGGGCCGCAAGGCAAGGTGACGCTCCGTCCCGCGCAGCTCCCCTCCGAGGATTCGCCCTCGGCGGACCTCGCCATGACCTCGGTGGCGGAGCAGGCGGGAGCGCTCGCCCTGGGCGTGGTGCTCACCGGCATGGGCCGCGACGCCGCGCTGGGAGCGGCCGCCATCCGCAAGAGCGGCGGCATCGTGATCGCCCAGGACGAGGCCTCGTCGGTGGTGTACGGAATGCCGCGGGCCGCCGCCGACATGGGCTGCGTGGACGCCATGGTCCCGCTCTCCGGCCTTCCCGAGACCGTGCTGGCCTGCGTGAGCGACCTGTTGAGCCATCAGCTCAAGGTGGGCCATGCCTCTTAGTCCGAGTCATCTCGCCCCCCGCCGCCGCGTGGCGCCCACCCTCCACGGCCGGGGCGTGCTGTTCACCGTGTGCGGGACCCCCTACGCGGTGGAGGCGGCCCGCGTGACGCACGTGCTGCGCCACGAGGGAGGCGAGCGCGCGGACATCGTGTTCCTGGGCGCGCCGTATCCCGTGCTCGATCTGCGCATGCTCCTGGGCTTTCCAGCCTGGGACGGTCCCCTGGGCGGGCCGCGCGGCCGCGTGGCGCTCCTGGTGGCGGGAGTCGGGCTCTCGGCGGCCCTGCTTGCCGACGTCGTCGTGACCTTGACGGCGCTTCCGCCGAGCGCGATCAGCCCGCTGCCCGACGGATACGGGGCGCCGGAGCGCCGCTGGCTGCGCGGGCTCGCGCGCCTGGAGAATCGGGACGTCCCGCTCTTCGACGTGGACGCGCTCCTCGCGTGCGAGCTGGAGCGGCACCATGCCTAAGGTCTTGCTGGTCGATCCCGAGCCCGACAGCCGGGCCGCCTTCGAGCGCGCGCTGCGGGGAGCCGGCTACGACGTGTCCGCGGCGGCGAGCGGATCGTTCGCCCTGACCCAGCTCGAGTGGGACCGCCCGCACATCATCGTCACCCAGGCCCGGGTGGATGACATGGATGGCTGTGAGCTGTTCGGCATCGTCCGGAGCGATCCCAAGACGGGGGACATTCCATTTCTCCTCCTGGCCGGGCTCGAGCGCCACATCGCCGGACAGGCGGCGGAAGCCGGCGTGGACCGGCTCTGCACCGGGCATGTGAGCGTGGTCAGCTTTCTCGAGGGGGTCCGCGGCTTGCTGGCCGGCGAGCCGATCCCGGCCGCCGCGACTCCGGCGCCCGCGCCGATCGCGCCGGCCGAGCCTGCGCCGCAGATGATGCGCGGCTCGCTCGACGTGATGGATCTGCCCGCGCTGGCCCAGGCCATCGCCATGGGTGGCAAGACGGGCCGGCTGGCCCTCAAGCTCGCGGCCGGACCGGGCACGCTGGAGTTCGAGGCCGGACAGCTCGTTCACGCCGAGTTCGGCGGCGAGAGCGGCGAGGCGGCCTTCACCGATCTCGTGTGCTCCTCTCAGTCCGAGGGCGGCGGGGACTTCTGCTTCACTCCGCTGCCCCCCGAGCAGGCGGGCAAGCTTCCGCGCACCATTCATCGCAGCGTGGACCGACTCCTTCTCCGCATCGCGGCGGGGATCGACGAGGGCCGCGCCGCCTTCGAGATCACACAGGCGGCCGCGCCCGAGCGCGCCGCGAAAGGGCGGGCCTAGGTCATGGCAAAGGTGCTGGTCGTCGACGACAGCCTCAGTGTGCGCAAGGTGGTGGAGCGGGCGCTGGTCGCCAAGCAGCTGGAGGTGGTATCCGCCGCCTCGGGCACGGAAGCCATCGCCCAGATCGAGCGCGAGCGTCCCGACATCGTGGTGTGCGACGTGGTCATGCCGGATCGCGACGGTTACGAGATCTGCCGCTTCGTGAAGGGCCACCCGCAGCTGGGGCGGACTCCCGTGCTGCTCATCTCGGGCATCGTCAACGATGGCGTTCTCGCCCAGGCGGCCGAGGCGCGCTCGGACGACGTGCTGCGCAAGCCCTTCGAGGCGGCGGAGCTGGTGCGCAAGGTGTCGGAGCTGCTGGCCGCGGGCGGGGGATCTCGCCGCGCGCCGGCGCCGCGGATCGAAGAGCCGCACGCGAACGGCGTGGCGGTGGCGCCCGCCCGCGTGGCGCCGGTCGTCGTCCCGCCGCGCCCGCCGGCTCCCGCGCCCGCGCCGGCCTGGACACCGCCCATCCCGGCCATCCGGCGAGCTCCCGAGCCTCAGCCGGCGGCCGCGGCCTGGGCGGGCGCTCGCCCGGCAGTGGCGGTGGCCCCCGCGCCGTCCGTTCCCCTCGACCTCGGCTCTTTGCTGGCCCAGTTCATGGCCACGTCGGGCGCCGACTGGGCATCGCTGAGCGATCGCGAGGGCTTCCTCATCGAGTCGGTGGGGGATATCGGCGTGGAAGCGGAAGTCGCCGCCGCCATGGCGGCCTGTCTCGCGGAATCGTCGGACGGGATCGGCCGCGAGCTGGGCCGGGGCGCGCTCGGCGGCATGCTCATCGAGTACGAGAAGGGCACCGTGCTGCTGCATCACGTGGGATCGACGGCGGTCTTCGCCGTGATGTGCAAGGACGCGGCGGCGCTCGGGAAGGTCCGCTATTACGTCAAGAAGCTGCTTCCCGACCTGGCGCGGGCGATCTGAGGGGGCGGACACCAATGAAGAATTTCATCCTGACGGTGGCGGACCTGACGTTCTACACGGTGGCGGTGGGGGCGGTGTCCTTGCTCCTGCCCACCGCCGATTTCTCGCTGCCTTGGTGGGGCGCGCTGGCGGCCCCGGCGGTGCTGTACACGCTACTCGTCGTGATGTGCTGCCCGCGGGCGAGCACGCCCCAGGCCATCGGAATCGTGGCCCTGCTCTTCGCGGCGCACGCCGCGCTGGCCTCCGCCACCGGCATGGTCTACGCGGCGGTGATGGCGCTGCCCTACCCAGCCGCCTTCGCGGTGGCGGCCTGGGAATATCTGCCGGCGTCGCTGCTCCAGCTCTTCTGCGTATCCCTGCTCGTACTCCCGTTCCGCGCCATGTACGCGCCGCGGCGCGCCCGGCGCCGGGGCTCGCTGTCGGTTTCCCTGGCGGGGGCGGCGGCGGCCGAACCGCGCCTCGAGGGATTCCCCATCGAGATGCCGGAGACGGCCCCGGCGGCCCCGGCTCCACTGCCGGCTCCGACTGCCCCCGCCCTCGCTGCGGCGGACTCATCGTCCCCCTCGCCGATCTCCGGGGGCGCGGCTCGCGGGGCAGAACGGGTAGAAGAGGTCGTCTCCATCCCGTTTGCGCGCATCGCCGACCAGATCCCCGCGGGGACCTTCACCATTTCCCCCGAGCGGCTGGGCGCGAATCTGCTCGAGCCCGGCCATCTGCTAGTTCCCACCCGCATCGTGATTGCTCAGCTCGCGGAGGGCGCAGTCTCGGTGAGCTGGGACGAGGTGGCGGATCAGTTTCCCCGTCACGCGCTGGCGGTGAAGGAGTCCACCGTGCGTGACCGGCTCCCCGAAGGGCGCATAGTCCTCCCCCTGGACGAGATCGTGCGGCGGCTGCCGCCCGAGATGTTCGCGGCCTCGACGCCGGCCGCGGACGTGCAGGGCATCGAGCGTTTCGCGCTGCCCTTCCAGCCCTTCGAGCCCGAGGTCGCCGATGCGGTGGAGCCTCCCGCGGCGCCCGCCGCGCCGGAGGCCGTTTCCGCGCCGCCGAACGCCGGATCCGTCGTCATGCCGGAGCCCGCGGCCGAGATCGAGGCGCCGGAGCCCGCGGCGGCGCCGGTTGAAGCCCCGCGGCTAAGCTCCCAGCCTCCGGCCGACACCGTGCGGGCCGACTCCGCCGACTTCGTTCCCTCCTTCCTCTTCTGGGAGACCGAGATCGAGTACGGGCTGGCTCCCCACGCCGCGTTCGATGAGCAGCTCGACGCTCTCGAGGCCGAGCCGGAGCCGGCGGCGCCCGTCGAGCCCGGCGATGCGGCCCCCCCTCCGGTGGAGTTTCCGTCCCTGGAGTCCCTGCTCGCGGAACCGCTCTTCGTGGAGATGCCGCCCGTCGAGACCGTGGTCGCGCGCGCGCCGATCGAGCCGCCGGTGCTCGACTCGGCCGTTTCCGCCTCGCCGGTCGAAGAGGCGTCAGTGCTCGAGGCACTTGACCCCGAGCCGCCCGCGATCGAGCCGCCGGCGGCCCCGGCCCCACGCGTGGAGCCGTTTCGCCCCGAGCCTGTCCGGCTCGTCCCGTCCCCGGCGCCGCCGCCACTGCGGGCCCCGCGCCCCAGCTTCCCGCTCACCGAGGATCGGCTGCGGCAGTCGCGCAATCTCGCCGCCGTGCTGACGCCCTTCGGCGCCCTCGAGGTGGGCTCCACCAGCATCGAGGGCGTGACGCTCGTCACCTTCAACTCCTCGGACGTGCCCACCGACGTCATGCTGCGGACGGCGTCCTCCACGCTGTCGTTCCTCATGAGCGGGCGGGCGCCGTGGACGGTGGACCAGCTCACGATCCGCCGCGAGCGAGGCACCATCATCCTCACCCCGCTGGGCGCGGTCGACTCGGGTGGACCGGTGATGGTGGCGTCAGTGGGCCGCGTGGGATCGCTCGCCATGCTGGAGCTGGTATGCCTCAAGGCCGCGCGCGAGCATCGGCTCGCCTATCCGGCGCCGCCCGCGCGGCGCGAGCCGCTCGAGAGGACGGAGAGCGGCTCGCAATACGAGACGCGGGACTCGGGCGGCCTGCCCCTCGGCTTCCTGGCCGGGGATCTCAACGCGTTCGGGCGGGTGGCCCCCACCGTCCTCCGCGATTCCGCCGGGGACGCCGAGGTGTGCGTGTTCCTGGCCCCCGGCGAGGACAGCCGGGCCGTGGCCGGCTTCGCGGTCGATGTCTGTCGCGCGCTCACCCTCGAAGGCAACGCGCACCTGCTGGGGGCGCTGCAGTCCGTGGTGTTCCGCCTGGGCCCGCGCCGGCTGGTGGTGCGGCCGGTGAAGGGCGTGCCCGGACGATTCAGCGTGCTCGTGGCCGCCGGAGAAACCGCGGGCCGACCCGGCCTCGCGCACCGGCAACTGGAGCGGGCCGCGACGCTGCTGCGCGCGGTCTGAGAGCCGACACCATGTCCATCATCAATTACGCGGCGAAAGAGATCAACTTCAAGGTCGTCTACTACGGTCCCGGCGTGGCGGGCAAGACGGCGAGCCTGCAGCACGTGCACCGCTCGCTTCCCGAAGGCAACAAGGGGAAGATGATCTCGCTCGCCACCGGCGACGACCGGACCATCTTCTTCGACTTCTTGCCCGTGTCCTCCCTCAGCGTGCGGGGGTTCGTGACCAAGTTCCAGCTCTACACCGTGCCGGGGCAGGTCTACTACAACATGACGCGAAAACTGGTGCTGCGGGGGATCGACGGCGTGGTGTTCGTGGCCGACTCGCAGTTCGAGCGCATGAAGGAGAACGTGGAGAGCTTCCGCAATCTCGAGGAGAACCTCCGCGAGTACAACTATGAGCTGGACCGCACCCCGTGCGTCATCCAGTACAACAAGCGCGACCTCCCCAACGCCGCGCCGCTTTCGTACATGGAGTATCTCCTCAATCGCCGCGCCCGCCGGGTGCCGTCGTTCGAGACGGTGGCCAGCCGGGGGACCGGCGTGTTCGAAGCGCTCAACACGGTGTCCCGCATGGTGCTCCTCAGTGAGTTTGGACAGGAACAGGAGGTCCAGCGCAATGCTTCATGACGTTGTCATCCACGAGAACGAGGCGACACGCATCGGGCAGGTGCTCGGCAGCTTCCTCGAGGAATCGGGCGTCTCGGAGGCCCTGCTCATCGACCGGAGCGGTCAGCTCCTGGCCTCCACCGGCAAGAGCCCGTCATTCGACACGGTGTCCATCGGCGCCCTGGCGGCGGGAGCCTTTTCCTCCACCAACGCCATCGCGGAGCTCCTGGGGGAGACGGAGTTCTCCGTGCTCTTTCACCAGGGCGTGCGCGAGAGCATCCACGTCTCCACGGTGGACAAGGAGACGATCCTGCTCGCGATCTTCAATGAAGGGACCACGGTGGGCATGGTGCGGCTCTTCGCGAAGGAAGCATGCCGCGCCATCGGAGCCGTCCTCGCGGAGGCCCGCTCCCAGCCGCGCCGGGTGGGGGCACTGGCGGCTCCGCTGACGGCAGACGAGGTGCGGACCGATATGGGCCGGAAGAAGCACTAGGAGAGAGCGAGCGGGGCCATGGCTGTCCTCCACCAGAACAAGCCGGGTGTTCTCTCGGAGCAGGAGCGCCGCGAGCTGACGGAGACCGCCCAGGTCTTCGAGATGATCGTCGAGGCCAATCCCCTCGAGGTCGGTGCGCTCGAGGCCTTGCGGGAGATCTACGTCAAGCTCGGCGATGCCGACAAGCACGCCGACGTGGTCCGCCGCATCGAAGCCGCCCACGGCGGGCCTGCCGAGGCCCCGGCCGCCCCCGAGACGCCGGCCACGCCCGCGCCGGCCTCGCGGACCGACCGCGCCGCGCCCGAGCGTCCCGCGCCGCGCCGGCGCTCTCAGCGCGCCCCCGCCGAGACGGCACCGCCCGCCACGCCCATCTCCGCTCCCGCGGAAGAGAGGGCGCCCGAGCCATCCGCGATGCGCGGGCGGGCAGCCTCCGATATCGCGCCGGCCGGCCACGCCGAGCCCGCCATTCCGGCTCCCGAGCCCGTCTCCGGCAAAGGCAAGGGCCATGAGCGCGTGGTGGGCCGCATGGGCAGGCTGGGCGATCTGCTCGTGGCGGCCGGCCTCATCTCTCGGGAGCAGCTCGCTCAGGCTCTCGAGAGCCAGCGCGGCACGAACGAGAAGATCGGAACCGTCCTCATCCGCCTCGACCTCCTCCGGGAGGAGCAGCTCACCGAGTTCCTCTCCAAGCAGTACGGGCTCCAGGCCATCACGTTGTCCCAGCTCGACGTGGACCCCGATGTGGTGGAGCTCGTCTCCTCGCAGCTCGCCCGCAAGTACGAGGTGCTGCCCATCAAGCGCACCGGGAATCAGCTCACCCTGGCCATGGCCGACCCCACCAACGTCTTCGCGCTGGACGACGTCGCGTTCATGACCGGCCTCACCGTGGTGCCGGTGGTGGCGTCCCAGGGCGCCATCCGCCAGGCCATCGACCGGCTGTACGAAGCCCAGACCGGCGGCCTCGCCGAGGTGCTCTCGGAGATGGCCTCCGCCGGGGGCGACGTCGAGGTGGTCGAGGGCGAGGAGGAGCAGTGGGCCAAGGCCGACATCTTCGAGCTGAAGGAGTCGGCCGACGAGGCGCCGGTCGTCCGCCTGATCAACATGATCCTGGTGGATGCCATCCGCCGCGGCGCCTCCGACATTCACCTCGAGCCCTACGAGAAGGTGTTCCGGGTGCGGTTCCGGATCGACGGCGTGCTGCACGAGATCATGACCCCGCCCAAGCGGCTGGAGGCGGCGCTCACCTCGCGCGTGAAGATCATGTCGAACCTCGACATCGCCGAGCGCCGGCTGCCTCAGGACGGCCGGATCAAGCTCCGGTACAACCAGCGCGAGATCGACTTCCGGGTGTCGACCCTGCCGACCATCTTCGGCGAGAAGACGGTCATGCGCATCCTCGACAAGGACGCGCTGCAGCTCGACCTCGCCTTGCTCGGCTTCGACCCGTGGAGCCTTGAGCAGTTCACGCGGGCCATCAATCAGCCGTACGGGATGATCCTCATCACCGGCCCCACCGGCTCCGGCAAGACCACCACGCTCTACTCGGCCATCCACACCATCAACTCCCCGGACGTGAACATCATGACCGCGGAGGATCCGGTCGAGTACAACCTCAAGGGCGTCAACCAGGTGCAGATCAACGAGGGCATCGGCCGGACGTTCGCGGCCGCCTTACGCTCATTCCTCAGACAAGATCCCGACATCATCCTCGTCGGCGAGACGCGCGACCTCGAGACCGCGCAGATCGGCATCCGGGCCGCCCTCACCGGCCACCTCGTGCTGACCACACTCCACACCAATGACTGCCCGTCCACGGTGGCGCGGCTGCTCGACATGGGCATCCCGCCCTTCCTGGTCTCGTCCGCCCTCACCCTCATCCTCGCCCAGCGGCTGGGGCGGAAGATCTGCAAGGACTGCAAGCAGCCCTACGACGCCGACGAGGAGAC
>Ga0134127_10004264_pt1 | contig 10310 bp, 9 predicted proteins | sample KB31753_FD_96459 | JGI IMG/M metagenome (GOLD analysis project Ga0134127, IMG submission 96459) | Terrestrial soil microbial communities with excess Nitrogen fertilizer from Kellogg Biological Station, Michigan, USA - KB3-175-3 | ecosystem: Environmental > Terrestrial > Soil > Unclassified ...
AAAACGAGGGCACGCCGTTCTATCCGCGGTCTCCTTACGGCGTGGCTAAGCTGTACGGGTACTGGATCACGGTGAACTACCGAGAGGCGTACGGCATCTACGCCTGCAACGGCATCCTCTTCAACCACGAATCGCCGATCCGCGGCGAGACCTTCGTCACGCGCAAGATCACCCGCGCGCTCGCCCGCATCAAGCTCGGCATGCTGGATTGCCTGTTCCTCGGCAACCTCGACGCGAAGCGCGACTGGGGGCACGCGCGCGACTTCGTCGAGGCGCAGTGGCTCATCCTGCAGCAGCCCAAGCCCGACGACTACGTCATCGCCACCGGCGAGCAGCACAGCGTGCGCGAGTTCGTCGAGAAGGCCGCGGCCGAGCTCGGCATGCGCATCCGCTGGAAAGGCAAGGGCGCCGACGAAAAGGGCTACGACGAGCAGGGCCGCTGCATCGTCGCCCTCGATCCCCGCTACCTGCGTCCCACCGAGGTCGACACGCTCCTCGGCGACGCTTCGAAAGCGAAGCGCGAGCTCGGCTGGACGCCGCGCGTCGGCTTCGGCGAGCTGGTCGCGGAGATGGTGCGCGAGGACCTGAAGGCCGCCGAGCGCGACCAGCTCGTCAAGCGCCACGGCTTCACCACCCTCGATCGCCATGAGTGATGCGCTCGCGCCGGCGAGCCGCATCTACGTCGCCGGCCACAGCGGGCTCGCCGGCTCGGCCCTGGTGCGCCGCCTCGAGGGCGCCGGCTACCGCAACCTGATCCTGCGCCGGCACGCCGAGCTCGAGCTGACCGATCCGGCGGCGGTGCGCGGCTTCTTTGCCAGGGAGCGGCCGGAGTATGTCTTTCTCGCCGCCGCCAAGGTCGGCGGCATCCTCGCCAACGACACGCATCCGGGCGACTTCCTGCGCGAGAACCTGCTCATCCAGACCAACGTCATCGAAGAGGCGCGCGCCAGCGGCGTGAAGCGGCTGCTGTTCCTCGGCTCCTCCTGCATCTACCCGCGCGAAGCGCGCCAGCCGATTTCCGAGAGCGAGCTCCTCGCCGGGCCGCTCGAGCCGACCAACCGCGCCTACGCGGTGGCGAAGATCGCCGGTATCGAGATGTGCTGGTCGTACAACCGCCAGCACGGAACCCGCTTCCTCGCCGGCATGCCCTCCAACCTCTACGGGCCCGGGGACAACTACGACCTGCAGAGCTCGCATGTGCTCGCGGCGCTGCTGCGCAAGATGCACGAGGCGAAGTCGCGCGGCGACCCGCAGGTGGCGATTTGGGGCACGGGGGCGCCGCGCCGCGAATTCCTGCACAGCGATGACATGGCCGATGCCTGCGTGCATCTCATGAGCCTGCCCGCGGCGCGCTTCGACGAGCTCGCCGCCGCCGCGCATGCGCCGCTGGTCAACGTCGGCACCGGCGTGGACTACACCATCGCCGAGCTCGCGGCCCGCATCGCAAAGGTCGTCGGCTATTCGGGCAAGTTCGCCTTCGACCGCAGCAAGCCCGACGGCACCCCCCGCAAGCTCCTCGATGTCTCGCGCCTCGGCTCCATGGGCTGGCGGGCGAGGATCGGCCTCGACGAGGGCCTGACCCGGTCTTACCAGGAGTATCGCCATACCCTGACTTGATTTCTTTGTAAATTCAATATCTAATACGCGGCCCGTTCAATAACTGAACACGAGCCGTGCTCACCGACGAGACCCGATACCGGATCCTGAAGCTGCTCGAGGAGGATCCGACCGCAAGCCAGCGCAGGATTGCCGACGAGCTCGGGATCAGCCTGGGCCGCGTCAATTTCTGCCTGAAGGCGCTGGTCGAAAAGGGCCTGGTCAAGGTCAACAACTTCCGCAACAGCGCCAACAAGCGCGCCTACCTGTACTTGCTGACCCCCCGCGGGATCGAGGACAAGGCGGTGGTCACGGCGCGGTTCCTGAAGCGCAAGCTCGACGAATACGAGTTGCTGAAGCGAGAGCTGGAAGACCTGCAGCGCGAAGCGCAGCGCGCGAGCGAGCGCAAGTGAGCGCCTGGGCCTCGGCCACCGCGCTGGTCGGCAAGTTCCGTTTCCTGCTCACGCCGGCCGAGCGCAAGAGCGCCCTGGCCCTGCTCGGCCTGATGGCGCTTGGCATGGGGTTCGAAACGCTCTGCACTGGCCTGGTCGTGCCGGTAGTGGCGCTCATCACGCAGCCGGATCTGCTCACGGCGCATCCGCGACTCCTCGAGCTGGCTGCGCGCTTCGGCGTCGCGGGGCATGCCTCGCTGGTGGTCGCCGCCATGCTCTCCCTGGTGGCGATCTACGCGGTGAAGAATCTCTATCTCGCCTTCCTCGCCTGGCGCCAGGCGCGATTCACCTACGGCGTGCAGGCGAGCCTCGCGCAGCGCCTGTTCGCCACCTACCTGCGCCAGCCGTACGCCTTTCACCTGCGCCGCAACTCCGCCGAGCTGATCTCGAATGCCACGCGCGAGATCGCGGTGTTCACCGACGCGCTGTTCAGCGCCCTGATCATCGCCACCGAGCTGCTGGTGCTCGCCGGCATCTCGACGCTGCTCATCGCCATCGAGCCGCTCGGCGCCCTGGTCGCGGTGCTGATCCTCGCGGGCGCGGCCTGGAGCTTCCATCACGCCACCCGCAGGCGGGCGGTGCGCTGGGGCGAGCGCCGGCAGGTGCACGAGGGATTGCGCCTGCAGCACCTGCAGCAGGGCCTCGGCGGGGCGAAGGACGTGAAGCTCCTCGGCCGCGAGGAAGAGTTCCTCGCCCAGTTCGCGATCCACAACGCGCAAGGCGCGCACGTCGCGCATCTGCAGGGGACGCTGTTGCAGCTGCCGCGGCTGTGGCTCGAGCTCCTCGCCGTGCTCGGGCTCGCCGCGCTGGTGGTGACCATGCTTCTCCAGGGCAAGAGCGCCGCCAGCGTCGCGCCGACGCTCGGCCTTTTTGCCGTCGCCGCCTTTCGCCTGATGCCGTCGGTGAATAGGCTGCTCGCCGGCGTGCAGTCGCTGCGCTACGCCCGCTCGGCGATCGACATGCTCGAGCGCGAGCTCGCGCTCGCAGTGCCGCCGGCGCCGGCGCGCCGGGTGGCCGCCGTCAGGCCCGGCCTGCAGAGCGAGATCGCGCTCGTCAACCTCGGCTACACCTACGCGGAGGCGCCCACGCCTGCGCTGAGCGCCGTGAACGTGCGCATCGGCAAGGGGGAAGCGGTCGGCTTCATCGGCACGAGCGGCGCCGGCAAGAGCACGCTGGTCGACGTGCTGCTCGGGCTGCTGCCGCCGGGCGTCGGCCAGGTGAGAGTGGACGGCGCCGACGTCCAGGAGAACCTGCGCGCCTGGCAGGACCAGATCGGCTACGTGCCGCAATCGGTCTACCTCACCGACGACAGCCTGCGCCGCAACGTCGCCTTCGGCGTCGCCGACGCGGACATCGACGACGCCGCGGTGACGCGCGCGATCCGCGCCGCGCAGCTCGACGAGTTCGTCGCCGCGCTGCCGCAGGGACTCGACAGCGTCATCGGCGAGCGCGGCGTGCGCCTCTCCGGCGGCCAGCGGCAGCGCATCGGCATCGCGCGCGCGCTCTACCACGACCCGGCGGTGCTGGTCCTCGACGAGGCGACGAGCGCGCTCGATACCGCCACCGAGCGCGGCGTGATGCAGGCCGTCGCCGCGCTGCACGGGCGCAAGACGATCGTCATCATCGCCCACCGCTTGTCGACGGTCGCCGGCTGCGACCGCCTCTACCGCCTTGAAACCGGCCGCGTCGTCGCCGAGGGCACGCACGCCGAGGTGCTGCCGACATGAGCGAGCGCCGCATCCTCGTCACCGGCGCCGACGGCTTCATCGGCTCGCACCTCACCGAGGCGCTGGTGCGCCGCGGCGAGCGCGTGCGCGCCTTCGTGCTGTACAACTCGTTCGGCTCGTGGGGCTGGCTCGACCACGCGCCGAAGGAGATCCGCGATTCGCTCGACGTCTTCTCCGGCGACGTGCGCGACGCGTACGGCGTGCGCCAGGCGCTGCAGGGCTGCGACGCGGTGCTGCATCTCGCGGCGCTGATCGCCATTCCGTATTCGTACCGCCTGCCCGACAGCTACGTCGACACCAACATCAAGGGCACCCTGAACGTGCTGCAGGCGGCGCGCGACCTCGGCGTGCGGCGCGTGGTGCACACCTCGACGAGCGAGGTCTACGGCACGGCGCGCTCGGTGCCGATCAGCGAAGAGCACCGGCTCCAGGCGCAGTCGCCCTACGCGGCGACCAAGATCGCCGCGGACCAGCTCGCCTATTCCTTCCACGCGTCGTTCGGCCTGCCGGTGATCATCGCCCGGCCGTTCAACACCTACGGGCCGCGCCAGTCCACGCGCGCGGTCATCCCGACCATCATCACGCAGATCGCGAGCGGCCAGCGCACGATCAAGCTCGGCGCGCTTTCGCCGACGCGCGACTTCAACTACGTCGCCGACACGGTCGCGGGCCTGATGGCTGCGCTCGACGCGCGCGAGGGGCTGGGCGAGGTGGTGAACCTCGGCAGCAACTACGAGGTCTCGATCGGCGACACGGTGCGCCACATCGCCGAGGTGATGGGGGTGCAGGTCGAGGTGCAGAGCGAGGCCGAGCGCGTGCGGCCCCGCGAGAGCGAAGTCGAGCGGCTCTGGGCGGACAACGCCAAGGCGAAGCGCCTGCTCGGCTGGGCGCCGCGCTACGGCGGCATCGAAGGCCTGCGCCGCGGTCTGGCGGAGACGGCGAGCTGGTTCCGCGACGAGCGCAACCTGCGCCTTTACCGGCCGGGCGACTACGGGATCTGACCCATGCTCGACGCCTCCGCCGTCCTCAGCGCGCTGCACTCGGTCCTCGCCGAGGCGCCGCGGCCGGTCGCGCTGCACGAGCCGGTGTTCGAGGGCGACGAGTGGCGCAACGTCAAGGATTGCCTGGACACCGGCTGGGTGTCGTCGGTCGGTGCCTACGTCGATCGCTTCGAGAGCGAGCTCGGCGAGCTGGCGGGCGGCTACGCCATCGCCGTGATGAACGGCACCGCCGCGTTGCACGCCTGCATGCTCGTCGCCGGCGTGGAGGCGAACGACGAAGTTCTCGTGCCGGCGCTCACCTTCATCGCCACCGCCAATGCGGTGAGCTACTGCGGCGCCGTGCCGCACTTCGTCGACAGCGATCCGCGCACGCTGGGCGTCGACCCGGAGCGGCTCGGGCGCTACCTCGCGGAAGCCGCCGCCACCCGCGACGGCGGCCTGTGGAACCGGCGCACCGGCCGGCGCATCCGGGCGATCGTGCCGATGCACACCTTCGGCCACCCGGTCGACATGGACGCGCTGCTCGAGGTCGCGGCCCGCTTTCACCTCGCCGTGATCGAGGATGCGGCCGAATCGCTCGGCTCGACGTACAAGGGCCGGCACACCGGTGCGCTCGCGCCGATCGGCGCCCTGAGCTTCAACGGCAACAAGATCATCACCACCGGCGGTGGCGGGGCGATCGTCACGCGCGACCGCGCGACCGCCGCGACCGCGAAGCACCTCACCACCACGGCCCGCCTGCCGCACCGCTGGTCTTTCCTGCATGACCAGGTCGGCTACAACTACCGCATGCCCAACCTGAACGCCGCGCTCGGCTGCGCGCAGCTCGCCGCGCTGCCCGCCCTGGTTCGCCGCAAGCGAGCGCTCGCGGATCGCTACGCGGGCGCGTTCGCCGGGCTGAAGGGCGCGCGCATCTTCCGCGAGCCGGAATTCGCCGCCAGCAACTACTGGCTGAACGTGCTGCTGCTCGACGAGGGCGCGAGCGGTAAGCGCGACGAGATCCTGGACGCGAGCAACGCCGCCGGCGTGCACACGCGGCCGGTATGGACGCTGATGCACAAGCTGCCGATGTACGCGGAGTGCCCGCGCATGGAGCTCGACGCGGTGGCGAGCCTCGAGCGGCGCATCGTCTGCCTGCCGAGCGGGCCGAGGCTCTCGCACTGATGGCCAAGCGCCGCATCTGCGTGGTCACCGGCTCGCGGGCCGAGTACGGCATCCTCTACTGGCTGCTGCGCGAGGTCGCCGACGACGCCGCGCTCGAGCTGCAGCTCGTCGCCACGGCGATGCACCTCGCGCCCGAGTTCGGCCTGACCTACCGGCAGATCGAGGCGGACGGCTTTCGCATCGATGCCAAGGTCGACATGCTGCTCTCGTCGGATACCGCCGTGGCGATCGCCAAGTCGATCGGCGTCGGCGTGATCGGATTCGCCGACGCGTTCGAGCGGCTGAAGCCCGACATCGTGGTGCTCGCCGGCGATCGCTTCGAGCTGCTCGCGCCGGCGCAGGCGGCGCTGGTCGCCGGCATCCCGATCGCCCACATTTCCGGCGGCGACACGACCGAGGGCGCGTATGACGACGCGATCCGCCACAGCCTGACGAAGATGTCGCACCTGCATTTCGTCGCCAACGCGCTCTTCGCCCGCCGCGTGCGGCAGATGGGCGAGAACCCGGCGCACGTCTACGACTTCGGCGCGCCGCAGCTCGACCATCTCCGCCGCACGGCGCTCCTCGGCCGCGCGGAGCTGGAAAAGCTGCTCGGCTTCCGCCTGCGGCGGCGCAATGTGCTCGTCACGTTTCATCCAGCGACGCTCGAGGCCGGGACGCCCGCCGCGCAGTTCACCGAGCTGCTCGCCGCGCTGCAGGCGCTCGACCAGGATGTCGGCCTGATCTTCACGCTGCCGAACGCCGACAACGACGGGCGCGCGCTCATCCGCATGATCGACGCGTTCGTCGCCGGGCCCGGCCGCGAGCGGGCCGTGGCGCACGCCTCGCTCGGCCAGGCGGCGTACCTGAGCGCCCTGTCGCAGGTCGACGCCGTCGTCGGCAACTCCTCCAGCGGGCTCGTCGAGGCGCCGAGCCTGCGCAAGCCCGCGGTCAACATCGGCGAGCGGCAGAAAGGCCGGCCGCGCGCCGCGTCGGTCATCGATTGCCCGCCGGAGCGCAAGGCGATCGGCGCTGCGATCGCCAGGGCACTGACCCTCGATTGCTCTTCGGTCGTGAACCCGTACGGCGGCGGCGACAGTTCGAAGCGCATCGCCGAGGTCCTGCGCAGCGTGCCCCTCGCCGACCTGCGGCAGAAGCATTTCTTTCTCGCGGGGGACGCATGAGCGCGGTGCTGATCATCGCCGAAGCCGGCGTGAACCATAACGGCTCGCTCGAGCGCGCGCTCGCGATGGTCGACGCCGCCGCCGCGGCCGGCGCCGACGTGGTCAAGTTCCAGACCTTCCGCGCCGGCGAGGTGATCAGCCGCAAGGCGCCCAAGGCGCAGTACCAGGTTGCGAGCACCGGGTCTGCGGAAAGCCAGCTCGAGATGGTGCGCAAGCTCGAGCTGACGGAGGCCGATCATCGCGCGCTGCTGGCGCGCGCGAGGGAGCGCGGCATCACCTTCCTCTCGACGCCCTTCGACCTGCCGAGCGTGCGCTTCCTCGCGCGCGAGCTGGCGCTGCCGACCCTCAAGATCGGCTCGGGCGAGATCACCAATGCGCCGTTGCTCCTCGAGGCCGCGCGGGCAAAGCCGCGCGTCATCCTTTCCACCGGCATGTCGACGCTCGCCGAAGTCGCCGCGGCGCTCGGCGTTCTCGCTTTCGGCTTTACCGCGCCCGCCGACGCCCGCCCGGAACGCGAAGCCTTTCAGGCGGCGTTCGCAAGCGAGGCGGGAAAGGCCGCTTTGCGCGACCGCGTCAGCCTGCTGCATTGCACGACCGAATACCCCGCGCCGGACGCGGAGGCGAACCTGCGCGCCATGGCCACCCTCGAGCGCGAGTTCGGGCTGCCGGTCGGCCTGTCGGATCACAGCACCGGCGGCCACATCGCGATCGCGGCCGCAGCGCTCGGCGCGCGGATCATCGAGAAGCACTTCACGCTCGACCGCGGCCTGCCGGGTCCCGACCACGCGGCCTCCCTCGAGCCGGCCGAGCTCGCCGGCCTGGTGAAGGCGATCCGCAGCGTCGAGGCGGCGCTCGGCGACGGCATCAAGCGGCCGACGCCGTCCGAAGCGAAGAACCTGCCGATCGCGCGCAAGAGCCTGGTCGCGGCGCGCGCCATCCGCGCCGGCGAGACGTTCTCCACCGCGAACCTCACCACCAAGCGGCCGGGCGACGGCCGCTCGCCGTTCGACTACTGGTCGCTGCTCGGCACCAGCGCGAAGCGCGGCTACGAGGAAGACGATGTCATCTGAGCGGCTCAACGCGGCGCTGCGCGTCTTCGACGCCTGCTCGGCGAAAGAGGTGGTCGCCGCCGACTTCCACATGCATACGACGTGGACCGACGGCAATGCGTCGGTCGTCGAAATGCATCGCGCTGCGATCGCCGCCGGGCTGGGCACCGTGCTTTTCAGCGAGCATGCGCGTGCGACGAGCGGCGACTGGTTCGGCAAGTTCGCCGCCGAAGTGCGGGCGCTGCCTGCCGACCGCTGCAAGGCGCTGGTCGGCGCCGAAGTGAAGGTGCTCAACGCGCGCGGCGAGCTCGACATCGCCGACGCCGTGCGGCGCGAGTGCGCGCTCGTCATGGCGAGCGTGCATCGCTTTCCGGGCGAGACCGATATCCGCAAGGGCCGCGACGCCGGCTACAGCGAGGAGCAGGCGATCGGCACCGAGTTCGAGCTGGCGCGCGCCGCGCTGCGTGCCGGCGGCTTCGACATCCTCGGCCATCCCTTCGGCATGGCGTACCGCCGCTTCAACTGGGCGCCGCCGCAGCACCTCATCCGCGAGCTGGCGCGCGAATGCGCGCGCGCAGGCATCGCCTTCGAGGTCAACGCGCGCTACCACGACCGGCCGGCGGAAATGATCGCCTTGTGCCGCGCGGAGAAGGCGCCGATCTCGCTCGGCTCGAACGCCCATGCGCCGGAGGAAGTCGGCCGCCTGCAGAAGATCTTCCGGGGAGCGGCGTCGTGACGCCGCTGCGCGTAGTCGTCACCGGCGGCGGCAGCATCGTCGGCCAGGGGATCATCAAGGCGCTGCGCCACTCGGGGCTGCGGGTGCGCATCATCTGCACCGACATCGCCCCGCTCAACGCCGGCATCGTCCGCGCGGACGAGGCGGCGGTCATGCCGCCGGTCGAGCGGCCGGGTGCTCTCGAGACCTGGCTGCCCGCGCTGCAGCGCATGCGCGCCGACGTGCTCATGATCGGCTCGGAGTACGACCTCGCCTTCTTCTCCGAGCACCGCGCGACGATCGAAACGCGCACCGGCTGCAAGGTCATCGCCTCGCCGCCGGAAACAGTGGCGATCGCCGACGACAAGGTGGCGACGGCCCGGTTCCTCGCGAGCAACGGCCTGCCTCACGCCCGCACGCTGACGCCGGCGTCGCTCGCGGAAGCGGTGGCCGCCGCCGAGCAGCTCGGCTACCCCTTCGTCCTCAAGCCGCGCAGCGGCACCTCGGCGCGGCACGTCGAGGTGATCCACGACCGCGCCAGCCTGGACTATTTCTTCCCGCGCACGCCGCGGCCGATGCTGCAGGAATTCCTGCGCGAGGTGCCGGAGAGCATCGGCGGCGAGTTCACCTGCAGCATCTTTCGCTGCGCCGACGGCGCGCTGCTCGGGCCCTTCGTCTCGCGGCGCACCCTGCGCGGCGGCAGCTCCTGGATGGTCGAGATCACCGATTCGGCGACGGTCGACGAGCTGATGCTCGCCATCGGCACGCGGCTGCCGAGCGTCGGCTCGCTCAACGTGCAGCTCATGCTCACCGAGCGCGGGCCGGTGCCGTTCGAATTCAACGCGCGCTTCAGCGGCACCACGCCGATCCGCGCCTGGTTCGGCTTCAACGAGCCGGAGATGGCGATTCGCAGCTATGTGCTGAACGAGAGCCTGGCCGCGCCGGCGATCCGCCGCGGCTTCTGCATGCGCTACGTCGAGGAAATCATGCTCGACGAGATGCCGGCCAACGCCGTGCCCGCGAAGCTGCCCGCGGGCGTGATCAACCGGTGGTTTTGATGGCCGCTCCTCGCACCGTCGCGGTGACCGGGGCCAGCGGCATGGTGGGGCGGCATGTCGTCGCCGCCTTGTCGCGCGCGGGGATGCAATGCACGGCGGTCGACCGTGCCCGGTGGGACTTGCGTCGCTGGGCAAACGACGAGGAGCTCGACGGGTTGTTCTCCGCTAGCGACGCCGTCATCCATGCCGGCGCCGCGGTCCCGTCCCCTGGGCGCCCGGTCGCCGACCAGGACATTCTCGATGCCAACGTGCGCGCCTGCTTCTGCCTCGGCGATTGGGCGCGCAAGCGCGGCAAGCCGATGGTTTTCGTCTCCGGCGCCATCGTCTATGCGGCCGCGGGAGAACGCGCGCTCAAGGAAGACGATGCGACGACATCCCGCCCGGA
>Ga0134127_10004265_pt1 | contig 10309 bp, 7 predicted proteins | sample KB31753_FD_96459 | JGI IMG/M metagenome (GOLD analysis project Ga0134127, IMG submission 96459) | Terrestrial soil microbial communities with excess Nitrogen fertilizer from Kellogg Biological Station, Michigan, USA - KB3-175-3 | ecosystem: Environmental > Terrestrial > Soil > Unclassified ...
GAGGATCATGCGGTCGATGGTGGCGACGACGTTGAGGTCTTCGGCGATGGGCATGAACACATCGGGCGAGACGACGCCGCGGGTCGGATGCTCCCAGCGCGCCAGCGCCTCGACACCGGCGACGGCGTGGGTGCGGGCGTCGAACTGCGGCTGGTACCAGGCAACGAACTGGCCCTTTTCGATGCCGGACAGGATGTCGTCGGCCATCTGCTTGGTCGAGACGATCTCGGCCTGCAGCGCCTCGGTGAAGAACTCGTAGCGGTTGCGGCCGCGACGCTTGGCGCGGTAGAGCGCGATATCGGCGTCGATCAGCAGCCGCTTGTCGTCGATCTTCGGGCCGCGCTGGAAGGCGATTCCAACCGAGAAGCCGCAGCGGCACTCGTGACCCATATAGGGCATGGGCTCGCGCATCTGGTCGATGATGCGGTTGGCGAGCTTGGTCAGGTCGCGACGGCCGTTGCGCAGCGAGCTGACCACCACGAACTCGTCGCCGCCGATACGGGCGACGAAATCGTCGTCGCGCACATTGGCGCGCAGCACGTCGGCGGCGTGCTGCAGCATGGCATCGCCGGCGGCGTGACCGAGGGTGTCGTTGATCTGCTTGAAGCGATCGAGATCGATGTGGAGAAGCGCGAGACCGGAGCCGTCCTCGGCGGCCGCGGCGGCTCGTTCACTCAGGAACTTGTCGAGATAGCGCCGGTTGGGCAGCGTGGTCAGCGCGTCGTGGAGCGAGGTGTGCTCGATGCGGGCGGTGGCCTCGACGAGCTCGGCATTGCGCGCCTCGGCCTCGGCCCGGGCCCGTTCCAGCGCCTGGTTGACGCGGACGTCGTCGGTGACATCCCAGTTGCAACCGGCGATGCGGACGCTGCCGTCGATATCGCGATAGCAGGTGCCGATGGCGCGGATGAAGCGCTCCGTTCCGTCCGGCAGGACGACGCGGAACTGCGAGACGTAGCGGCCGCGATGGCGGATGGCGTCGTCGAACTCGATCTTGGCGCGCGCACGGTCGTCGGGATGGAGCGCATCGCTCCAGTTCCGGCCGGTGCGCAACCCGCCATCCTGTGGCAGGCCGTAGAGGGCGTTCATGCGGTCGTCCCAGATCAGGCGATCGGCATCCACGTTGTAGTCCCAGACGCCCACCTCCGAGGTCTCGAGCGCGAGACCGAGACGCCGCGACAGGGCCGCAAGCTGCTGCTCGCGTTCGGCCAGGGCGCGGATGTGACGGGCACGCTCTTCGATCAGGTTGCGGGCGATGAACATGGGAACGAGGACGAGCGCCGCCGCGAGACCCAGCAGCAGGCGAAACATCAGCGGATTGGGCAAGGCAGCATCCCAGCCCAGGGCGGGCCGGGCGACGATCTGCCATGAGCCGGTCGGCAGGGAGATGTCGGCGGTCACGGGCTGGTCGGCCAGCACGGAGCTGTCGCCGAAAAACACCGCGCCATTGGCGCCGCTGCCATCGGGACCGCGAAGGGCGATATCGAGACCCAGATCGGGTTCGTAGAGGCCGCTATAGGCGTAGAGCAAATTGGCATCGACTACGGCGGAGACCACGCCCCAGAACTTCTCGGTGCCGCCGGGCGCGGCGGTAAAGACGGGGAAGCGGCCGACGAAGCCCTGCCCGCCCTGCACCAGATCGACGGGACCGGCGAGGATGAGGTCATGGCTGTCGCGGGCGCGCAGGATCGCGGTCCGCTGTGCCTCGAGCTGGTTGTAGTCGGTCCCGAGGAGCTTTTCGTTGCCCTTGACGGGATAGAGCAGCGTGACCTTGAGGTCGGGCGCTCCGGCGATGTCGCGCAACTGCGTGTTGTCGTCGAAAAGCTGGCTGGCGAGCGCGGTGAAGCGCTCTTCGGTCATGTCGGGCTCGGTCGCGAGCGTGCCGATGAGGCCGCGCACGACCTGCATGTCGCCATTGATGTTGCCTTCGAGGCGGGCGCGGATGACGCTCACCTGGCGGCTCACCATGGCGCGGATCTGCTGCTCCTGGAGGGCACGGTTCTGCATGTCGGCAAAAATGGCCGAACCAAGCACGACAACGCAGGCCACGCCGCCGATGACGTTGGTCCAGCGGAACGCCGATGCGATGGTCTGGCGGAACGTCGCCATGCGCATTTATCCGATATGCCCCCGCCCTTTACGGGCTTCCCCGGTGTTGGCGGAGTTTCGGGGGCGGGACTTAAGTTTGCTTTAGCGCAAGCGCATCGGGCCACAATCGGGGTGGGAAGCCGTCATAGTGGTTGACGCAAGGTTAAGCGAAAAAATCTGCAAGGGCGTGCAACCAGTGCGGCAACCGGGCGTTTATTGGGTGTCCCCGAACGATTGTTGACCCACCGGCGCCGCTCTGCCTCCCCCGCAGAACGGCGCCATTTTTACGGCCTGGCTGTTGTGCAGGGCGGCGGCGGATGCTTAGCATCCGGTTAATTCAGGTTAACCGAGACGTCCGTGGCCTCCAAACTCCCCGATCTCGACCAGTGGCTCGATGCGGTCGCGCCCATCGTGAAGCTCGACGTACCGGCCGAACAGCGGCCGGGGGTCAAAGACCATTTGAAAACGGCGGCGAAGATGGCCGCGCTGCTCGAAAAAGTTCCGCTCAAGGATGAAACCGCCGCCGCCGCGGTCTATCGCGCATGAAATCGACGGACGGCGCCGCCGCGATCGTGAAGGCCGTCACCACCGCCCAGACGGGCGCCCGCTCGGTGATCATCGAAGCGCTGGCACGGATCGAGGCCAATACCGGGCGCACCAAGGCCTTCACCGATGTCCTCAAGGACCGGGCACTGGCGAATGCCGACGGCATCGATCCGGCCCTCAAGGCCGGCAAGAAACTGCCGCTGGCGGGGGTGCCGTTTGCGGTCGCCAACGCGTTCGATCTCAAGGGGATCGCGACGCGGGCGGGCAGCAAGATCGGCCGCGACGGGCTGCCGGCGGCTATCGACGCGGCGCTCATCGGGCGGCTCGAGGCGGCAGGCGCGATCTGCGCCGGCGCCGCCAGCATCGACGAGTTCGGGCTCGGGCACACCGGCGAGACCGCGCATGACGGCGCCGTCCACAATCCGCACGACCTGACGGCCATTGCCGGCGGCGCGCCGGCCGGCGTCGCGGCGGCGATTGCGGGCGGCATGGTGCCGCTGGGGCTGGCGCTCGACAGCGACGGCGGCCTCCGGATCGCGGCGTCCCTGAGCGGGCTGTTCGCGATCAAGCCGACCTATGGGCGGCTCAGCCGGGTTGGCGTCTTTCCAACCGCGCCGAGCCTTGACCACACCGGGGTGCTGGCCCGATCCGTCGAAGATCTGGCGCTGGCCTATGACGCGGCGCAGGGGGTCGATGCGGCCGACCCGGCGATGATCAAGCGGCCGCTCGAGCCGGTGAGCGGGCGGCTGGAGCGCGGCTCGGCGGGACTCAGAATCGCCGTCGCCGACGGCGATTTCGCGGGAGCGGGCGAGGCGCGGCAGATGATGGACGAGATCGGCAAGCGGCTCGAGGTGAGCCGACGGGTGATGATCCCCTATGCGCAGGCGGCGCTGGCGGCAGCGCATTTGATCGGGATGGCGGAGGCGGCCTCGCTGCACGCCGAGCGGCTGCGCAGCCGGGCGGCCGATTTCGACCCGGAGGTGCGCGACCGGCTGGTTGCCGGCTCGCTGCTCCCGGCCCAATGGATCGAGCGGGCGCAGCGGTTCCGCCGGATGTTCCATGAGCAGATGCTCGCGCTCTTCAGCACGATCGACGTGATCCTCGCGCCGGCGACGCCGATGCGGGCGCCGCGGCTGGGACAGAAATCGGCACGGTCGGCACCGTCGAGGTGCCGGTGCGGCAGAGCCTCAACAGCTACACGGCCGCTTTTTCGCTGGCTGGTCTGCCCGTTGCGGCGGTGCCGATCGCCATCGACGGCCAGCGGCTGCCGCTCGGCGTGCAGGCGATCGCGGCACCATGGCGCGAGGATTTCGCGCTGCGCATCGCGCGCGAGCTCGAAAAGTCCGGCCTTGCGAAGGCGCCGGTGGCTCGCGGCTTCGCCGAAGAATAGACCCGCCTTGACCGGACTCCTTCCACTACCATACTAGCGTCGCCCATGTTCCGATGGGATCGGAACATGGGCTCTAGTTCTTTGAGTTGTCGCGTTTCCGAACCGCAAAAGATGGGTATCCACTTTTGCTGGAAACGCTCCGGCTCCCACCGGGTGGATATCCATGCTGAACGACGACCGACTGTTTCCCGCCGATCCGACGACGCGAGCGCTGGCGCGCCAGCTTTTCGATGCCATCCGCGGGCTGCCGCTGATCAGCCCGCACGGCCACACCGAGCCACGCTGGTACGCCGAAAACGCCGCCTTCCCCGACCCGGCCCAGCTCCTCGTGGTGCCGGACCATTATGTAACGCGCATGCTGGTGAGCCAGGGCGTCTCGCTCGAGAGCCTGGGCGTGCCGCGGCGCGACGGTGGGGCGGTGGAGACCGACGGGCGCACGATCTGGCGGCGCTTTGCCGAGCACTATTACCTGTTTCGCGGTACGCCGACGCGGCTGTGGCTGGACACGACGCTCAGCACGCTGTTCGGCATTTCCGAGCTGCTCGGCGCCAAGAGCGCCGACCGCATCTACGACATCATCGCCGGGGCACTCGAGACCGCGGCGTTCCGGCCGCGGGCGCTCTACGAGCGCTTCAACCTCGAAGTGATCGCGACCACCGACAGCGCCATCGACGAGCTCAAATGGCACAAGGCGATCGACGAATCCGGATGGAGGGGTCGCGTGGTGCCGACCTACCGGCCCGATGCGATCGTCGACCCGGACCGCGCGACGTTCCAGGCCGATCTCGACCGGCTGGGCGAGATCACCGGCTGCGATACCGGAAGCTGGAAAGGCTATCTCGAGGCGCATGTGCAGCGCCGCGGCTACTTCAAGCAAATGGGCGCGACGGCGAGCGATCACGGCCACCCCAGCGCGGCGACGGCGGCGCTGAGCGATGCCGACGCGGCGGCGTTGTTCGGCAAGGTGCGGAGCGGCAAGGCCGATGCCGGCGAGCGCGAACAGTTCCGCGCGCAGATGCTGACCGAGATGGCGCGCATGAGCCTCGACGACGGGTTGGTGCTGCAGATCCATCCCGGCTCGTGGCGCAACCACTCGCCGGCGATGTTCGCGGCGTTCGGGCCGGACAAGGGCTTCGACATCCCCAAGCGTACGGACTATGTCGGGGCATTGAAGCCGCTGCTCGACCGCTACGGCATGGAGAAGGACCTCCGCATCATCCTGTTCACGCTCGACGAGACGAGCTACGCGCGGGAGCTCGCGCCGCTCGCCGGCGTCTACCCGGCGCTGCGGCTCGGGCCGCCCTGGTGGTTCTTCGACAGCCCGGAGGGCATGATGCGGTTCCGCGAGCTCGCGACCGAGACTGCGGGCTTCTACAACACCGTGGGCTTCAACGACGACACCCGGGCGTTCCCATCGATCCCGGCGCGGCACGACGTGGCGCGGCGCGTCGACTGCGCGTACCTGGCGCGGCTGGTGGTCGAACACCGTCTCAACGAGGACGAAGCGTACGACCTCGCCAAGGACCTCGCCTACAATCTCCCCAAGGCGGCGTACAGGCTATGAGGCTTTCGGCAGCAAACCTGGCGCAGGCGAAGGCCGGCGTCCAACGGCCGCGCTATGACCGCAGCGCGGTGACGCCCGGCATCGTGCATCTCGGGATCGGCGCGTTTCACCGGGCGCACCAGGCGGTGGTGGTGGACGAGGTGCTCAACAGCGATCCGAGCTGGGGCATCGTCGGCGCCAGCCTCAGGCGGCCCGATACGTCGGACGCGCTGAACCCGCAGGACGGGCTCTATTCGGTGCTGGTGAAGGATGGCGAGGCGCGGCACCTGCGCGTCATCGGGTCGGTGCTCGAGGTGATCGATGCGCCGCGCAACCGCGAGGGGCTGCTCAAGCGCATGGCCGACCCCGCGACACGCATCGTGTCGCTGACGGTGACCGAGAAGGGCTATTGCTACAACGCGGCGACGGGCGGACTCGACACGCAGCACCCGGACATCGTGGCCGATCTCAGCCATCCGCGCGAGCCGGCGACGGCGGCCGGACTGATCGCCGAAGCGCTGCGGCGGCGGATGGAGGCGGGCCTCGCGGCGTTCACGGTGCTGAGCTGCGACAACCTTCCGCACAATGGCGCGGTGTCGTCGCGGGTGTTCACCGAATATGCCGAGGCGGTGACCCCTGGCCTCGGACGCTGGGTGCGCGACAACGTGCGGTTTCCGGCGACGATGATCGACCGGATCGTGCCGGCGACGACCGATGCGGACCGCGCCGAAGTGGCGGGGCTACTCGGGCTCGAGGACGCGTGGCCGGTGATGGCCGAGCCGTTCCTGCAGTGGGTGATCGAAGACAAATTCGTCGGCGCGCGGCCGCCGTTCGAGCAAGGTGGCGCAGAGTTCGTGGGCGACGTCGCGCCCTATGAGCGCATGAAGCTCAGGATGCTCAACGGCACGCACTCGACGATGGCCTATCTGGGCTATCTCAGCGGCTATGAATTCATCGCGCAGGTGATCGCCGATGCCGATTTCCGTCGCTTCATCGGCAATGCGCTTGCCGAAGAAATTGCGCCGACGCTCGGCATGCCGAAGGCGCAGACCGACGCCTACGCGGCCAAGCTATTGGAGCGCTATTCCAATACTGCGATGAAGCACCGGACCTACCAGATCGCGATGGACGGCAGCCAGAAGCTGCCGCAGCGGCTGCTCGGCACGGTTACCGACCGGGTGAAGGCGGGCGCGCCGTTCGAGCGGCTGGCCCTGGGGATCGCGGCGTGGATGATCTATGCGCACGGGCAGGACCTGAGCGGCAAGACGATCCCGGTACAGGACCCGATGGCAGCAGAGTTTGCACGCCTGTCGCCGCACGATCTGGTCGAGGGGTATCTCGCAATCGAGCGGGTGTTTCCGCGCGAACTCTCGAGCAGCGCGACCTTCCGCGACACCGTCAGCCGGCAGCTTGCGCTGCTGCGACAGGCCGGCGCCGCGGAGGCGGTCCGCCGCATCGGTTAGGCTCAGGCTAGTAGTGCGGGTACTGCAGGAGGCTCGAGAGCCGGTACTCGCTGATGCTCTCGATGTCCGCCGCGTCGGGCGGATATTTGTCGGCCAGTACGAGGCTCTCGCGTTCCTCGCGGCGCAGGCGCACATCTTGCGAGAAGAACGGACGTTTGCCGGCCGGTCCTTTCTGGGTGATGCGGAAGAGGTCGAGCAGTCTGGACATATCGCTTCTCCGTTTCCGACGGAGGTTCAGCGTGGCGGCGTAAAGCGCCGGCGTCGAGGAACCAGCATGCGCACGGGGCTATTGGCGGAGGAAGCGATTTCTCCCAACAGTGAGTCGCGTAGAACGGGACGCGTTCCGGAACGGCCCGTCTGGCCGGCGGACCAATGGAACGCTCATCAACCCTTGACGCCGACGCCGGCAAAGCCGGTGTTGAGGTTGCGGCGGAGCAGGAAATAGACGGCGACAGCCGGTGCCGCATAGACCAGCGAATAGGCAGCGAGAAAGCCGTAGTCGACGGCGCCATGATCGCCGAAGGCGGCGAACAGGCCGACCGACATCGGGAAGGTATTGGCGGTGCGCGCGAAGATCAGCGGCAGCAGGAACTCGTTCCAGGCGTTGGTGAAGGCGAAGAACCAGACGACCGCGATGCCGGAGCGCGACAGCGGCGCGACGATCTGCGTCACGATCTGCCAGAGGCTGGCGCCCTCGACATAGGCGGCCTCCTCGAGCTCGATGGGCACGGTGTCGAAGAAGTTCTTCAGCAGCAGCAGCGCGAACGGCAGGTTGAGGACGGTCAGCGCCAGCATCACGCCCACGGTGTTGAGGACGTGCAGCCCGAGCGCGGTGAAATAGAGCGGCACGATGATGCCGGCGGCGGGCAGCAGGCGCAGCAGGACCAGGCTCCAGAGCAGCAGGTTCTTGCCCGGCAGGTTCAGGCGGGAGAGCGGATAGGCCGCGGCGGCGGCGACGAGCACGGTGAGGGTCGCGGTGCCGACGCTCAGCCAGACCGAATTGACGAACTGGATGCCGGCGGTACCGCTCAGCGCCCGAACGAAATTGTCGATGCCGATGGCATGCGGGATTTCGAGGATGCCCCGGGTCTTGGGGTCGACCGCGGTGGTCAGGAGCCAGGCGAAGGGGCTGACCCAGATGACCGCCACGAACGCCAGGGCGATGGCCGTGAGCGGCGTGGCGCGGCTGTAGGATTCCATTATTTCGGCTCCTTCAGCTGGCGCAGGTAGAAGATCGAAAGCGCCCCGACGATGATCACCATGGCGACGGAGATCGCCGCGCCGTAGCCGAGTTTCCCGACGCCGAAGGACTGGTGGTACATGAAGATGGAGAGAACCTCGGTGGCGCTTCCCGGCCCGCCGCCCGTCAGCGCGTAGATCAACGGGAAGTACGTGAAGGTCCAGATGGTAATGAACAGCATGTTGGTCGCGATATGCGGCCGGATGATCGGCAGCGTGACGAGCCAGATGCGCTGCAGGCCGGTGGCACCATCGACGCGCGCCGCCTCGAGAATTTCGCGCGAGATCGAATCGAGCGCTGCCGAGAACAGCAGGTAGGACCACGCCGTGCCCTTCCAGATATTGGCGATGATCACCACGGCGAGGGCGTTGCTGGCGAGGAAATTGTAGGCCGGAAAGCCGAGCGGCTCGACGATCAGGGTGTTGAGAAAACCGTTGGTCGAGGTGGTTGCCTGCCAGAGGAAAGCGGCAACGATGTCGGGCAGCAGCCAGCCGAGCATGATCGTGACCTCGACCGTGGTCCGCCCCCAGCCCTGGATGCGGCGCATCGAGGCGGCCAGGGCGAAGCCGAAGACGCTTTGGCCGACGAGGGCCGAAAAGAAGGTAAAAACCACCGTGACCCAGAGCGAGCCCAAAAAGCCGTTGCGGGTGAACAGGCGGATGTAGTTGTCAAAGCCGATCCACTTCCAATTGATGGAATTGAAGCCGGTGAGCTCGAGATTGGTGAAACTGTAGGTGACGGCCCAGGCGGTGAAGTAAACGAGGGCCGCGATCAGCGCGATGGCCGGCAACATGGCGCCGAGCATCGGAAGACGCGCCGACCGCAGCCACGGACTCATCTGTGCCATCGTTCTACCGCCTACAAGGAAATGCCGGGCGGATGCGGCGGGTTCGGCAAAGAGCCGAGCCGCCGCACCGTCCGGGAGGACGTCTAGGGAGAAGTTCTACTGGATCGTCACGACCTTGTCTGCGCCGAACTCGTCGACGAGAGCGTCGTGATATTCCTTGACCACGTCATCGACGGACTTGCCGTCGAGGATTTCGGCCGTCGCCTGCTGCACCAGGGCCGAGACCTTGAGGTAGCCCGGGACCGTGTCGCGGCCGGTGGTGTCCTTGGCCAGTTCGGTCGCCTTGGCGAGGTATGGATCCTGCGTGTAGGCGGGATCGGTCGCGATATCGCTGCGAACCGCCATGCGGTGGTTGGTGACCGTCCAGTCGAGGAAGTTCTTCTTGTCGAAGATGGCGGTCAGCACCTTGAAGGCGGTTGCCGGATCGGCGGCCTTGGCGTTGATGGCGATGGTCCAGCCACCCGAGATATTGGTGGTGGCCTTGTCGCCCGGCTTGCCGTCACCCGGCCACGGCGCATAGCCGACGATCTTGTCACGATCGGCCTGCGACGGCAGGTTGGCGCCGGTGCAGTCCCAGAAGCAGGCGTTTTCCCACGAACCGGACGCAAGGATGCCGATGGTGCCATCGAGCAGGGCCTTGCGGACGCCCGCGTCGTCGAGCGTGTAGTTGACCGACGGCTCGCCGAACTTCTTGTCGACATAGACCGTGCGATAGAGGTTCAGGGTCGCGCGGATCGCCGGGCTGTCGCCGATCCACTTGTCCTGGTCGCGCACGCGCAGGCGGTTGGTATCGCCGGCCGGATTGCCCGCGCCGAGCAGCGCCATGTAGAAGCCCTGCATGGTCGCGGCCTCTTCACGCTTGGTGCCCGCCGGAATGATCCAGGGGTCGGTGATGCCGGCGTCCTTCAGCTTCTGCGCTGCGGCCAGAACGTCGTCCCAGGTCTTGGGAGCCCAGGGGTCGGGCAGACCGGCCTTGGCGAAGTCGGCACGGTTGTACCAGAGCATACGCACGTCGGTGTCGGTGGGCAGCGCATAGACCTTGCCGTTGTACGAAGCGACGTCGAGCAGGCCCTTGCTGTAGTATTGGAACTGGTCCCAGTTCTTCACCATGTCGTCGAGCGGCAGCAGGTAGCCGTTGCCCGCATACTCGGCCACGAGGAAGCTGTCGACCATGATGAGGTCCGGCGCCGAGCCC
>Ga0134127_10004267_pt1 | contig 10306 bp, 8 predicted proteins | sample KB31753_FD_96459 | JGI IMG/M metagenome (GOLD analysis project Ga0134127, IMG submission 96459) | Terrestrial soil microbial communities with excess Nitrogen fertilizer from Kellogg Biological Station, Michigan, USA - KB3-175-3 | ecosystem: Environmental > Terrestrial > Soil > Unclassified ...
AGATAGGTCAGGCCGAGCCGCGCCTGCAGGTCTTCCAGCAGATTGATGATCTGCGCCTGGATCGAGACATCCAGCGCCGAGACCGGTTCGTCGCAGATGATGAGCGAAGGCTCCATGGCCAGCGCGCGCGCGATGCCGACGCGCTGGCGCTGCCCGCCTGAGAGCTGGTGCGGGTAACGCCGGGCATGCTGCGAAAGCAGGCCGACCTGCCCGAGCAGCTCGCGCACCCGCGCTTCGCGCTTGGCCGGGTCGATGACGATGCGGTGGACCTTGAGCGGCTCGGCGAGGATGTCGCCGACAGTCATGCGCGGATTGAGCGAGGAGTAGGGATCCTGGAAGATGACCTGCATGCGCCGGCGCACTTGGCGCAGATTCTGCTGCGACAGACCGGAAATTTGCTTGCCTTCGAACACGATGCGTCCGCGCGTCGGCTGCTCCAGCTGCAGCACGCAGCGTCCGGTGGTGGTCTTGCCGCAGCCCGATTCGCCCACCAGGCCGAGCGTTTCCCCCTTGCGAATGCTGAAATCGATGCCGTCGATCGCGCGCACTACGCCTGCGGCCGCGCCGAACAGGCCGCCACCCACGTGGAAATGCTTTACCAGCCCCGAGACTTCGAGCAGCGTCTCGTGGTCCGCGCGTTCGGCCGGGACGGCGCTCACGCAGCGGCCTTGGTGACCAGGCGCGCCGACTCCCAGCAGGCGGCAACATGGCCCTCGGGCCCCGCCGGCTCAAGCACCGGCGCCTCCGACTCGCAGCGCGCGACGCGGAACGCGCAGCGCGGCGCAAAGGAGCAGCCCGGCGGCAGCCGCGACAGGTCGGGCGGCTGGCCGTCGATGGGATCGAGGCGCGCGCGGCGCGGCTCGTCCAGGCGCGGCACGGAGCGCAGCAGGCCGAGCGTGTAGGGGTGGCGCGGATTGGCATAGAGCTCGGCGGCGGTGGCGCGCTCGATGATCCGCCCGGCGTACATGACGTTGACGCGGTCCGCATAGCGCGCGACCACGCCCAGGTTGTGCGTGATGATGAGCATCGCCACGCCGAGGCGCTTGGACAGGCTCTGCATCAACTCGAGGATCTGCGCCTGGATCGTCACATCCAGCGCGGTGGTCGGCTCGTCGGCGAGGATCAGCGACGGATTGCAGGCGAGGGCCATCGCGATCATCATGCGCTGGCGCATGCCGCCGCTGAAATGATGCGGGTACTGCGCCAGGCGCCGTTCCGGGTCTGCGATGCCGACCAGCCCGAGCAGTTCGACGGCGCGCGCCTGCGCCTGCGCGGGCGACATCTTCAGATGAATCTCGAGGCCCTCGGTGAGCTGGCGACCGATCGTCAGCACCGGGTTGAGCGAGGTCATTGGTTCCTGGAACACCATTGCGATTTCGCAACCGCGGATCGCGTTCATCTCGGGCTCGCTGAGGGCAAGCAGATCGCGGCCCTTGAACAGGATGCGGCCGCTCTCGATGCGGCCCGCCGGGGGCGCCACCAACTGCATCACGCTCAAGGCCGACACCGACTTGCCGCAGCCGGATTCACCGACCAGCGCGACGGTTTCGCCTTCGTTGATGTCCCAGGACACCCCATCGACCGCGCGCACCAGTCCGCCCGCAGTCATGAACGTGGTCTTGAGGTCCTGCACATCGAGAAGCAGCGCCATGGCGCGGAACTAAAGGAAGGAAGTCGGATGTTACTATTCTTTGAAACACGAATCCGCACTCGAGGAGGAAACAGCATGTTGAGAACGCTTTTGTGCGCCGCGCTCGCGGCAGCCGGTTTCGCCGCCCACGCCCAGTCTTGGCCGACCAAACCGGTCACGTTCCTGAATCCGTTCCCGGCGGGCGGCGGAACCGATACTTTTGCGCGACCGATCGCGGCGAAGCTTTCGCAGCAGGTGGGCGAGCAGTTCCTGATCGAGAACCAGGGCGGCGCCGGCGGCACCGTAGGCGCCACCAACGTCCTCAAGCGAGCGCCGGACGGCTACAACTTTTTCTTCGGCGCGGTGCATCACACCATCGCCGAAAGCCTGTACACGCGCCTGCCGTACAAGCTCGAAAGGGATTTCGAACCGATTACCGTCGCGGCCTTCGTTCCCAACGTCGTTGTCGTACACCCCAAGCACGCGGACAAGATCAAGTCGCTCAAAGATCTGATCGACTACGCGCGCGCCAATCCGGGCAAGCTCAACTACGGCTCCGCAGGCAACGGCACCACGCATCACCTGTCGGTGGAGCTTTTCAAGACGATGACCAAAACCTTCATCGTGCACATCCCTTATCAGGGGGCCGGGCCGCTGATGGTCGGACTGCTCTCGGGAACGGTTGATCTTGCCTTCGACGGCATGGGCACATCGGCCGTGCAGATCAAGGCGGGCAAGTTGATTCCCCTGGCCATTACCAGCATGGCGCGCAATCCGGTGCTGCCGAACGTCCCGACCATGGCCGAAGCGGGCCTGCCGGGCTACGAGGTCCGCACCTGGTATGGCATCTGGGCGATCAAGGGCACCCCGAAGGAAGCCAAGGACCGCATGTACAAGGAAGTCGTGATCGCGATGAACCAGCCCGACTTGAAGAGGATCTGGGCCGAGCAGGGTGCCGATCCGGGTGGGATGCCGCCTGCTGAGATGGAGAAGCTGGTACACAGCGAGATCGCCAAATGGGCGAAAGTCGTCAAGGACGCAGGGGCCAAGATTGACAACTAGGCTTCAGACGATGCCGTCGGCTCGCAGCTTCGCTATTTCGTTTTCATTTAGTTTTAGGAGTTCCTTAAGCACTTGATCGGTATGCTCGCCTAGCAAGGGCGGCGCCAGCCGGTACTCGAGCGGCGTGGCGGAGAAGCGCATCGGGCTGGCGACCAGCGGTAGTTTGCCGGCGGCGCCATGCTGCAGCTCGATCTTCACGCCGCGCGCCTTGACCTGCGGCTCCTCGAAAACCTGCGCGAGGTCGTTGATCGGACCGTTCGGCACGCCGGCGGCTTCCAGCAGCCCGAGCCATTCCGCGGTCGTCTTCCGGGCGAAGATCGCCTGGATCAGACGCGTAATCTCGGCGCGGTTCTCGACGCGCTTGCCGTTGGTGGCGAAGCGCGGGTCGCGCGCAAGCTCGGGACAGCCCGCCGCCTCGCAGAACTTGCCGAACAGGTTGTCGTTGCCGCAGGCGACGATGACCTCGCCGTCGCTCGATTTGAACGGCTGATAGGGCACGATGTTCGGATGCAGGTTGCCGATGCGCCCGGGCGGCTTGCCGGTGGAGAAGTAGTTGGTGTTCTGGTAGGCGAGCAGCGCGATCTGCGAATCGAGCAGCGCGAGGTCGAGGTGCTGCCCCTGGCCGGTCTGCGCGCGGCTGGCAAGCGCGGCGCAGATCGCGATCGAGGCGTACATGCCGGTGATGATGTCGGCGATCGGTACGCCGGCGCGCTGCGGCCCGCCGCCGGGCGCGCCATCGGGCTCGCCGGTGACGCTCATCATCCCGCCCATGCCCTGGATCATGAAATCGTAGCCGGGACGCTCGCGGTAGGGCCCGGTCTGGCCAAAGCCGGTCACCGAACAGTAGATCAGCCGCGGATTGACGGCCTTGAGGTCTGCATAGCCCAGGCCATAGCGCGCGAGATCGCCATGCTTGTAGTTCTCGATCAGCACGTCGCATTCGCGCGCCAGCGCCCGGATGAGCCCCTGGCCGTCGGGCTTTGCAATGTTCAGCGTGATGGACTTCTTGCCGCGGTTGGCCGAGGTGAAATAGGCGGAATCCTTGGTATCGCGCCCGGCCTGGTCCTTCACCCAGGGCGGACCGAACGCGCGCGAATCGTCGCCGACCTTGGGCCGCTCCACCTTGATCACCTCAGCACCGAGGTCGGCGAGGTTCTGCCCCGCCCAGGGGCCGGCGAGGACGCGCGACAGATCGAGCACCCGGACGTGCGACAGCGGCCCTGCCATGAATCGCGCCTCCAAGGAAACGTGCGGAAAGTGCGGCAATCTACCAGAGGTTCGCGAGCATGCGCAGCGCGATCGCCAACAGCATCAGCGCGAACACGATGCGCAGCGGCTTCACCGGCAGGACGTGCGCGAGCCGCGCGCCCACGGGCGCAAGCGGCATGCTGGCGGCGACGATGAGCGCGACCCCCGGCAGGTAGACATAGCCGAGGCTGCCCTCGGGCAGGCCCTCGACGCGCAGGCCGTTCAGCACGTAGCCGGCCGTGCCCGCGAGCGCGATCGGAAAGCCGTTCGCCGCGGCGGTGCCGATCGCGCGCTTGAGCGGCAAATTGCACCAGGCGAGGAACGGGATCGAGAGGAACGCGCCGCCGGCCGCCAGCAGGCCGGAAAAAGCGCCGATCACCGCGCCGGCGCCGAACAGGCCCGCCGCGCCGGGCAGCTGGCGCGAGGGCTTGGGTTTCACCTCGAAGAACATCTGCGTCGCGGCGTAGAACATGAAACCGGTGAAGCAGATCGCCAGCGGCCGCGTCGGCACGAAACCTGCGATCAGCGTCGCCGCGAGCGCACCGGCGACGATGCCCGGCGCCATCGCGCGCGCGACCGCCCAGTCCACGGCCTGGTGGCGGTCATGCGCGCGCACGCTCGCCAGCGAGGTAAACACGATGGTCGCCATCGAGGTGGCGAGCGACAGGTGCATCATGTGCGCGGCCGGGAAGCCTTTGGCCGTGAACACGAACACCAGCATCGGTACCATGACCATGCCGCCGCCGATGCCGAGCAGGCCCGCGAGGAAACCCACCGCCGCGCCGATGGCGAGGTAGGCCCACCACCATTCCATCAGCCGCCTCCGAGCAGGTGGGACGCGAGTTCGGCAAAACCTGCGCCGGCGGCGCCTTGCGTGACGTATTTGGGTTCTGCTTCAAGCGTGCCGGCGAAGTGCGCGACGTTGGCCACGCCGACCGAACACTCGAAGTACGAAAACATCGGCGCATCGTTGGGCGAGTCTCCCGCGAAAGCGAACTCCTGCCGCAGCAGGTCCGTGGGAATCTTGAAAAACTCGGTGAACAGGCGCTTGCTCATCGCCAGCTTGTCGTAGCTGCCGAACCAGCCGTTGACGTGGATCGAACTGACCTTTGCGCTCAGGCCTGCGGCGCGCATCAGGGCGGCGATCCGCCCGGCCGTTTCGAGCGGCAGCGGCGGCACGTCTTCGCAGTAATCGATCGCAAGATCCGTCTCGCGGTAGGGCTGGTCGGAAGCGAGCGCACAGCCCGGCACTTGCTCGACAATGCGGGCGCCGATCGCTGCCAGCCGGCTCCGGTTCAGACTGCGAACATCGTCGGCGTCCTGGAATTTCTTTTCAAGCCTGCCCTGGTTGAAGCAAAAATAGAATGCGCCGTTCTCCCCGACCACCGCGTCCACCGGCCACATGCGCGCGATGTGATCGCACCAGCCGGCCGGGCGCCCGGTGATCGGCACCAGCAGCTTCCCGGCGCGCTTGAGGCGCTCCATGGCGGCGTAGGCCTCGGCGGTGAGCTTGCCTTCGGTGGTCAGCGTCTCATCGATGTCGACCAACAGCCCGCGCACGCGGCCCGGATCGCGCAGTTCCCGCAGCGGCCGCATAACCGGCCGAGCACCTGCGCCACGCGCTCGCGCTGTGCCGGCGTCATCAGCAGGCCGGTCTTGGTGCGCCGCCACAGCACGTCCTCGGCGGTCTGCGCCCATTCGTGCTCGACCAGATAGCGCAGTTCGCGCTCGCTCAGGCCGGCACCGAAATCCTCCCCCAGGTCGCCGTCGCCGACCACCGCCTGCGCGTGGGTGCCGTGGCGCCTGAAGATCGGGCGCAGCGTGGCTTCGGCAAGGTGCGGGTGGCTGGCGAAAAACGCATCGCGCGCCTCCATGCGGGTCGCGTCGCCGAAATCGCTGCCGCTCAGCGGACTGCGGTCGGTCCAGGCGGGCTTGATCCCCGGGAAATAGGACGCGAGCCTGTCCATGGCCTGCTCGGCAAGGCGCCGGTAAGTCGTGATCTTGCCGCCGAATACCGACAGCACGGGGGCCTGGCCGGCTTCATCGTCCACGCGCAGCGTGTAGTCGCGCGTCACCGCCGACGGATCGGCCGTGCCGTCGTCGTACAGCGGGCGCACGCCTGCGTACTGCCACACGACCTGCTCGGGCCGCGCCGGGCGTGCGAGATAGCGGTTGACCGCCCGGCAAAGGTAGGCGATCTCTTCGGTGCTTGCCGTCGGACGCGCGCCCGCATCCTCGACCGGCACGTCGGTCGTGCCAACCAGCGTGTGGATGTCGCCGTAAGGAATCATGAACACCACCCGGCGGTCGTCGTTCTGCAGGATGAAGGCGTGCTCGCCGTCGTAGAGCTTCGGCAGCACGATATGGCTGCCTTTCACCAGGCGCACTGCGTCACTGGATGCCTGCGAAAGACGCTCGTTCAGCACCGATTTCACCCACGGTCCGGCCGCGTTGACGATCGCTTTAGCCTGCGGCCGCTCGCCATTCGACAGCAGCGCCGTCCAGCCACCGTTTTCCCGCTTCGCCGAAACGCACGCCGTGCGCGTAAGCACGCGCACGCCGCGCCCGCGGGCATCCATCGCGTTGGCGACCACCAGGCGCGCGTCGTCCACGCGGCAATCGGAATATACGAAGCCGTGTTTGAGCTGCGGCTGCAGGCCGGCGTCGTAGGGCGGAACGTCCAGGCGCACGGCTTCCGAGCCGGGGAGGCTGGCGCGCCGGGCGAGATGATCGTAGAGAAACAGGCCCGCGCGGATCATCCAGCGCGGCCGCAGCTCGGGCACGTGCGGCATGACGAAGCGCGCCGGCCACACCAGGTGGGCAGCCACCTTCAGCAGCACTTCGCGCTCGGCCAGCGCCTCCGCCACCAGCCTGAATTCGTAGAGCTCGAGGTAGCGCAGTCCGCCATGGATCAGCTTGGACGACCACGACGAGGTCGCCGAGGCGAGGTCGTCCTTTTCCACCAGCAGTACCGACAAGCCGCGGCCCGCTGCATCGCGCGCGATGCCCGTGCCGTTGACGCCGCCGCCCACGACCAGCAGGTCGTAACGATTTTTCAAGGGAATCCTAGGCTTGCAAACGCAAAATTATACGGCGCGCGCGAGCACCGCCTCGAAGGCGACGCCGCCTCCGCCGGGCAGGTTCTCGGCGCGCAGCAGGCCGCCATGGAATTCGGCGATCAGCCGCGCAATGTACAGCCCCAGTCCCAGGTGCGGCACGCCACCGCCTTCGCCACGCAGCGAGACCATCGAGTCGAACAGCGAGTCGCGGATCGCATCGGGCAAGGCCGGGCCCTGATTCTCGACGCGCAAACGCGCATCGCTTGCCAGTGAAATGCGAATCGAGGTCCCGGCGGCGGCGAAATCCACCGCGTTTTCCACGAGCTTGTCGAGCATCTGCGCAAGCAGGTCCGGCGCGCCGAGCACCGGCACCGGTTCGGCAGGAAGCGAGAGTTCGAACCTGCGCTCCGCGTAAGCAAGCCGGTAACCTTCCACGCAGCCGCGTACCACGGCAGCCGCGTCGAAACGCTCGCGCACCGCAGCCTGCAGCCCTTGCTCCAGGCGACTCGCCTCGGTCATGCGCGAAAGGATGGTACTGAGCCGCGCCAAGCCTTCTTCGGCGCGCGCGACGTAGGTGCGCGTCTCTTCCGGCGTGCGCGCAGCGTGCAGGTTTTCAAGGGACGAGCGCACCACCGCCACCGGCGTGCGCAGTTCGTGCGACAAGCGGCCGGCCAGCGCTTCCAGGTAGGCGTTGTAGCGCGCGAGCCTGCCAAGCACCGTGGTGAAGCTGCGCGACAGGTCGCCGATCTCGTCCGCGGCGTCGGAGGCGGTAGTGAGGCGCGTCACGCGGCCGCGCGCATCGATCGCCGCTTCGGCTTCGTCGCTCAGGCGGCGAATGCGGTTTGAAATGCCGGTCGCGAACCACAGCAGCACCGCCGCGACCAGCGCAAATACCGCCAGCGTCACTACCAGCAGGCGCTCCAGCGCACGGTTGCGCAGCGAGGCGATGCGGTTGGTGGTTTCTTCCACCACCACCGCGCCGTGCACTTCGTCGCCCACCCAGATCGGGTGCGCGGCGGAAACCACGACTGCACGGCCGTCGCGCGTGTTGCGCGTGCGGCTGGCCGCCACCCCTTGCAGCGCCGCGGCGATCTCGCGCCCGGCCGCCAGCGCGTCGCCGGCGATCGCGTCGTCGAACTCTTCGGTTGGCGGCGCGAGCAGCCAGCCGAGTGCGCGCTGCGCGAAGCCTGCCGGCGGCGGAGCCGGCCGCTTCAGGCTGCCCGTCAGCGCGAGCACGCGATACTCGCGGCTCACCACCCAGATGCGCGAGCTGGCCCGCTCCAAACCTTTGAGGATTGCGGCGATTTCGCCATCGGCACCCTCCTCGCGCGCGCGCGCCTCGTTCTCGATGACGCCGCCAGTCAGGCGCCGCAGCTCACGTTCGGCCTCGTCGCGCAGCTCCGACTCGCTGCGCGCCCGGTAGGTCAGCAGTTTCGGCCGCTCGTGCAAGGCGGTGGCGACCGCGCGCGCCGTCGCCGCCAGCGCCTCCTCCTGCGCCGCGAGCAGGAAGCGCTCCATTTCGCGCACGTACAGCCAGCCCGCCCAGGGCAGCACCAGCAGCACCAGCGCGATCAGCGCCAGCTTGGCGCGCAGCGGAAAGCGTGCCACGGCGCGAGCGCCGTCCTGTACCACGGCGCGAGCGCCGTCCTTCATGCGCTCAGGCTTTCCAGCGGTAGCCGAGTCCGTAGGCGGTCTCGATGCCATCGAAGGCCGGATCGGCAGCGAGGAATTTGGCGCGCACGCGCTTTACGTGTGAAGTCACGGTGGCGTCGTCCACCACCAGCTCGGCATCGCGCATCAGCTGGTCGCGGTTCTTGACGTGGCCCGGATGGCGCGCGAGCGAATGCACGATCCAGAACTCGGTGAGCGTGAGCTCGATGCGGCTGCCCTTCCACGACGCGCTAAAGCGCTTGAGATCGAGCTCCAGGTCGCCGCGCAGGATGCGCTCTTCCACGGGCTTTGCCTCGGCCAGCGCATCCACGCGCCGGAACAGCGCAGCGATGCGCGCCATCAGGTGCGGCAGGCTCACGCCCTTGGTGAGATAGTCGTCGGCGCCGAGGCGCAATCCGGAGACCACGTCGAAATCCGAGTCGCGCGCGGTGAGGAACACGATCGGCAGCTGCGGCGAAAGCGCGCGCAGGTCGCGGCACAGCGCGAAGCCGCCCTCGGCCTCGTCGCCCAGGCCGATGTCGATGATCGCAAGATCCGGCAGGCGGCCGCGCAGCGCGTCCATCGCTTCACGCCGCGCCGCGTAGGCCGCCACGTCGTAGCCGTGGCGCTTCAGCGCCTCCGCGTAATTGGCGCGGATGGCGGCGTCGTCCTCGACGATCGCGATGCGGCGGGCCATGCGGCGACTATACCCGAAGGGCTTTTGCCATTTTTCCGCCATTTTTCTTCTCCGTCCTGCCATTTGCCCGGCTCTTCGCCCGCATACGAAGCGCCTTAAATGCCATCTACCAACAAGGAGAAAACAAATGGTCCGGTCCCGGTCTTACATCGTCGAAGTCGCAGCGCAGGTAGCGCTTGCCGCCGCCATCGGCCTGCTCGTCAGCATCGTGCTTGCCGGTGCGACCGTGCTGCTGGCAAGCACGGCGCAGGCGGCGGGCGCGCTGCAGTTCAAGACCAGCGCCGGGCCGATCGCCGCGCCGCTGCTCTCGACCGACGTCGAGATCCGCGTCACCGGCCACGTGGTGCGCGCCACGGTGCGGCAGAATTTCCGCAACCCGCACAGCGACTGGTACGAGGGGATCTATACCTTTCCACTGCCCGAGAACGCCGCCGTCGACCATTTGCGCATGCGCATCGGCGAACGGCTCGTCGAAGGCGAAATCCGCGAGCGCCAGGCGGCCAAGGCGAGCTACGAGCAGGCGAAGGCCGAGGGCCGGCGCGCGACGCTGCTGGAACAGGAGCGGCCGAACATCTTCACCACCAGCGTCGCCAACATCGGGCCGGGCGAAGCGGTCCAGGTTGAGATCGAGTACCAGCAGACGCTACGCTACAACCAGGGACGCTATGCGCTGCGCTTCCCGATGGTGGTCGGGCCACGCTATATCCCCAAGGGCGTCGAAGACGCCGCGCGCATCGTGCCGGCGGTATTGCGGCCCGATGAACGCACGGGCCCGATCAATCCCGTGTCACTGCGGGTTTCACTGGATGCGGGCGTACCGATCCAAGACGTGCAGAGCGCTTATCACCGCATCGAGGTCAGAAAGGCAGGGGACTCGAGGCACGAGATCGCCCTCGCCCGCGACAATTTCGCCAACAAGGACTTCGAACTCGCCTGGACGCTGGCGCCCGGCCGCGCGCC
>Ga0134127_10004268_pt1 | contig 10305 bp, 6 predicted proteins | sample KB31753_FD_96459 | JGI IMG/M metagenome (GOLD analysis project Ga0134127, IMG submission 96459) | Terrestrial soil microbial communities with excess Nitrogen fertilizer from Kellogg Biological Station, Michigan, USA - KB3-175-3 | ecosystem: Environmental > Terrestrial > Soil > Unclassified ...
GAGATGCTGACCTTCTCGATGTCCTGTGGTTTGGCCGGCTCCAGGTCTTTAGGAAGTGGCTCCTGGCCTGGTTCGCCTGGTTTGGTAGTTTCACCGGGACGTTTGTTCTTCTTCTCGTTGGAGGTGGGTGGTTGGCGTCTGGACTGCGACCACCCGGGGTTTATATTGGCGCCGAGCAGCAATAACGAGAGCGCAATACCAAAAAGCGGATAGGAACGTTTAAATCTCATAATTCTCCACTCCCGAAGGACAAAAGCGAGGAAGGTTGGCGCCTGCCAGGCAGGCTTCCAGTCAGCTATCCGTCTCCGAGGCTAGTATAGTCGTCTGATGCGGTCTTGTTAACGCGAGTTTACCGCTAGCGGCCGCTGGCTTCTGCTTCGATTACGATATCGTAGCTGCCCGTATTATCCGTCAAATCGCCTTCGTTGACACCTAAGAACAGCACTCCATCTCGCTGCGCCACGAAATCTCTTCGCGGGCCGATGAGGATGAAGTCGTCGTTATCGTCGCCGATTACGGCGATAAGCGCGCCGGTGGCCTCATTGCGCATCAGCTTGTCTGAATCCGGGACGTTGTTCAGTCCCCCTGGAGTGGAAAAACGTCCGCGCCCGATTGAAACGCGTCCCGAAGCGCTGATCCGCAGTCGCTGTCCTTTGCGCACCACCAGACCGCTGTTCGTCCAGCCGTTGTTCGCGTTATCGGCCCTGACTCCGACCTTGATAGTAAAAAAAGTCGGGTTTGAAGACGAAATCGGTGTTGTGTCGATCGTGCGATCGGAAGTCGTATTGTCGGGTTGGTTGATTGGACCTGACGGTCGTGACATGGGCGGCGGATTGTTTCGCGCGCTGCTGTTGTCCTGGATAGTGCTTGTGTTGCCGCTGTTGCCGCTGGTTGAATCAAACTCAATCGATTCGACGTCTTCTACATAAACGGTGGTCTGCCCGCGTCTGCCTCTTGCGTTTCCACCGATCAGGATAGTGAATTGCTGGTCCTTAAAGCCGATCACCTGGCCGCGAATAACACTGCCGTCTTTGAGACGAATGGTGTCGGCGAGCAGAGGCGTGGAGATCGAAACCAGCAGCAAAATGGAGAGCAGAAGTTGAAATGTTTTCTTCATGATACTTCTCCCGTATTGGGGGCTTTCCGTTGACGAGGTTTAGCAAGACTCGAATGCTTTTGCAAGCGGGAGAGGACTGTAACTGGCCGTGTCTCGGATGCGCGTGCGAGACGAAAAGGTTGCGGGTTTATGGCCTGTCCGCTTTCTTTGCGTTCTTCTTTGCGCCTTTGCGCCTTTGCGGGAGAGATACTGCTTAGGGTCGTGTTGCCATAGCGTATACAACGTTTGACTCAAGTGAGCGAAGAGAGGTACGGCGAATGAAGTCGAGGTTCTCGAGTCGGACGCGTTCTTGATCTGAAGGATCTAACTGCTCGATTGTGCCGCGATAGCCTGAACCCATGATCATGGCCCACCAGTCTTCGGGAGAACTCACTGGTTGAGCGTCCGCTTCGGCGACTGCTTCAACCTTGTCCAAACCCGCGGCGGTAAGCAGGGAGCGCACGGCCTCAACATCAGAGATGCGGTCCCATGGATTAAAGCCTTTATAAAGATCCGGCCTCACACTTCGTACAGATTCCCAAAACGCCGTGGTCGCGGGCTCAAAGAACCGCGGGCCCCATGTGGTGATCGCGAGTTTGCCTCCAGCGCGCACGACGCGCTTGAGCTCGCGCAGCGCCGCCTCCATATCGGGAACGAAAAAGATCCCGAAGACACACACGACCACATCGAAACTCCCCTCGTCGAAAGGCAACTGCGTCATGTCGCTGTGGCGAAACTCGATGTTCGTCAGGTCACGTTCCTTCGCTTTATTGCGTGCGAGTGCGAGCAGATTATCGGCGAGATCCACACCAACGACTGAGCCGGTTGACCCAACAATCTCGGCCGCAGGGATCGCCGAGGCGCCACTACCACAACACACATCGAGCACACGCTGGCCGGGAGTGAGTTGAAGACGCTCGACACTTCGCCGTCCATAACGACTCCAGAAGGTGTTGGCAGGATGGTCGTAGAAGTCCGAGGCTGCGTTGTAAGTGGTGGCCGCTTTCTTTTTCGCGTCCTCTAGCATTTTCACTCCATCATGCGGAAGATCGTTGCGCCGCACTGTTCAAAACTCAGACGAGGTAAGCTGTCCTCTTCATATTAGTTACAAACCGTTTAGAAGGCCAAACATTCATTCTTTCGTATACTCGAACGCTCTCGTGTTCGCCCTCATCGTCGGCTGAGTTGCAGTGTAGCTTGCTAAAAAATTCATCTACTTGTAAATGATCCGAATTTCCCAACAACTCACCTTCCATGACTCAAAAATTTCAGAAGGCTTACCGCATTTTCGTATTGGGCACGGTCTTTGCACTTCTGAGTTGCGCGGGCTCAGTCCTTTACTGAGTACGCGAAAGAAGAGTCAGCGGATTAATCCAAAAAAATAGATCATGGTAGGGCGCTCGTCCTCACTCAAGGGATAAGACTGTCTTCCAGACGCTGGCTTTTGAAAACTAGTTTCGACTTAACGGCCGCACGGTTTCTCGGAGTCGAGCGGAACGTATTCATGGAGGTTAATGCAATGACGATTTCATCGAAGTTTGCTTTTCGCATATTGCAACTCGCGCTGCTGGTGGTGGCGCTGAGTGGAGTTGGATTTGCGCAAAGCACAAGTTCTGAGGTCACTGGCGTTGTCAAAGACACCGCCGGCGCTGTTGTTTCCGGTGCGACTCTAAAACTGATCGACACAGCAACGAACTCAGAAGTCACCACTACGAGCAGTGGCGACGGCGCCTTTATATTTGCCAACATCAGACCAGGCGTCTACAGGCTCATCACAGAACATCAGGGATTTAGTAAGAAAGAAGTCCAGAATATCAAGGTCGACGTCGGTGTCCCGTTCACCGTTAACATTGATCTGGCACCCGGAGGCTTTGAAGAGGTAGTAACAGTCTCCGCAACCGATATCACGGCTCCGGTCAATACCACCAACGCGGAGTTGTCGACAACAGTTCAAACGCAACAGATCAATGACCTGCCGTTGAACGGACGCAATCCGCTCGACCTCGCCGGTCTTCAGGCGGGTGTTTCCGCTACTGCGAGCAACCGAACCGCAACCATCAATGGTTTGCGTGGTACTTTCTCGAACCTGACCTGGGACGGCATCAACATCAACGACAACTTCATTCGTACAGATGCTCTCTTCGGTGCTGCGGCGCCGAGCGTTCCGGGCGTAGCTGAGTTCACACTCGTTACCCAGAACTCTGGACCAGCAGATGGTTTGGGCGTTGCCCAGGTGAAGCTTGTCACGCCGCGCGGCGGAAGCAACTACCACGGACAACTGTGGGAATACCACCGCAACGATGCGTTCGATGCGAACTCCTTCTTTAACAACAGGTCCGGACTGCCAAAAGCGAAGTTGATTCGCAACCAGTTTGGCGCCGCGGTTGGCGGACCATTCCTTCTGCCTCGTTTCGGCGAAGGTGGTCCAGCGACGTTCGGCAAAGACAAGCTGTTCTTCTACGGCTACTACGAGGGCACTCGTGAGCGCACCGACGCAGAGATCAACCGCACGGTGCTAGCGTCACCAGCACGAAGTGGAGCGTTTACTTATCGCGTCGCTTGCACGAACACCGGCACCAACCTTTGTCCGGCTGGTATCGTGCCAGGACAATTTGTCACGGTGAACTTGCTTTCCTTAGCAGGCCGCACGGCCGATCCGCTGGCATCCCAACTGATCGGTCTCACGCCACTCCCGAACGACTTTACCGGTGGTGACCAGCGCAACTTCGCGCGTTTCCGCTTCAATAGTCCCTCGGGCAGCGACGACGACTTGTGGGGATTCCGCTTCGACGTGGATGCCAACCCGGCAAACCACTTCGACGCTTCGTTCAGCCGCGACGTGTTGGTATTTCCAAATGACACGTTCAACGACATCGGTGAGCCATTCCCTGGTCTTCCGGGTGGCGGCCAGAGTCCGACGCGCACACGTCTCTCTACTTCATGGAACTGGACACCGACTGCGACGTTCAACAACGAACTGCGTGGTGGGTTCTTCTTCCAGAAGTCGAAATTCTTTACAGACGTAACGCACGACCGCGGCTTCCGCGTTGCGTTTCCACTCATCAGCAATCCCGAACAGAACTTCCTCGAGCAGGGACGCAACGTCGACACCTGGGAACTAATCGACAATGCGGGCAAGTCGTGGGGTGATCACTTCATCCGGTTTGGTGGAAACTACCGGCTCGTGAAACTCAACCCGTTCAATGCCGGCGGAACACTTCCGCTCGCCACGATCGGTTTTAACGACGCCGCAAACGGTACAATCAATCCACTGGCTACAAATTTATTCCCCGGTGGCATCGGCACAACCGACTTCGGCAACGCCACCAGTATCCTGGCGGCGCTAACAGGCTCGATCGCAACCGTGACCGAGACATTCAATGCTGCGAGTTCGAGTTCGGGACTACTGCGTGGCCAGACGAGTCTTCAGAACTATCAGTACTACAACATTGGACCATACATCGGCGACACCTGGCGTGCTCGGCCCAACCTGACACTTAACTTCGGGTTGCGTTGGGAGTATGTCTCGGTGCCGAAAGAAAAGAACGGCTTGCTCGTACTGCCTGTAGGCGGTCTTGAATCACTGCTTACAAACGCGCAGATAGAGCCAGCCAGCGGCGGCGGACGCCAGCTCTACAATGACGACTGGAACAACTTCGCTCCCAGCTTTAGTTTTGCATGGGATCCATTCAAAGACGGTAAGACGTCGGTCCGTGGCGGTTACGGCATCTCGTACGTGATCGATAACAACATCACGACGATTGACAACGCTGCGAACCGCGGCGGTTTCACGCGAACCGTGACTTTGGATGATCTGAACGGCACTATCAACGCGGGTGTCCCGAACATTCCGGTTCCAACGCTGACGTTCCCGTTCCGGGCTCGCGACATCTTTACGACGACAGATCCGGCTTTCGCGATCTTCACCATTGACCCCGACCTGGCAACGCCGTACGTCCAGCAATGGAACTTCGGCATTCAGCGTGAAGTGTTCGGCGATATGGTGGCGGAGGTCCGGTATGTGGGCAATCGCGGTACGAAGTTAACGCGCGGAATTGACGTCAACCAGCAGCGCATCTTCGCTGGTGGGTTCTTTGAAGATTTCCAGCGTGCTCGCTTCAACTTGCTCAATTGCCCCAATGGACGCGTCAATCCGACTGCCGCACAGTGTCCGAATCGTCAGCCTCTCCAGGTCTTGCCGTCGTTTGGTGCGTTCGCATTGAACCAGCCAACGTTCCTGACTGCTCTCAGGCAAGGTGAGCCGGCGAGGGTTCTCGACTTTTTCATTGGGTTCAAGGAATTCTTCTTTGCCGACTTTGGTGGCGGCGATTTCGGTTCCACGCAGTTGCTGAGCACGTACCTGCCGAACTCGAATACGTTCGTTGCTGACTTCGTGGGCAACAACTCGTTCTCCAACTACAACGCGCTGCAAGCAGAAATTCGCCAGCGTCTGAAGCACGGCTTTGACTTCCAGATGAACTACACCTGGAGTAAGTCGTTCACAGACTTTGAAGGCAGCCAGACAAACTTCACTGGTCTGCTCGATCTAACGCTCGGCAATGCCAAGGAGAAGCGCCGTGGGGTCAACGATCTCACACACGTCTTCAAAGCCAATGCCGGCTACGAACTTCCGTTTGGTTCAGGTCAGCGATGGCTCAACGACGGAGTAATGAGCAAGGTATTCGGCGGCATGAAGCTGACGGGCATTTTTGTTGCTCAGTCAGGCCGTCCGATCTCGTTCATCTCCGCGCGCGGTACGCTAAACCGTACCGGCCGTTCCGGTAACAACACGGCGAACACGGGTTTGACGATTGAAGAGTTGCAGGCTCTCACGGGTCTGTTCTTTGATCCGACAACCGGTCAGCCGCTGATGTTCGATCCAGCGGTGATTCAAGCGGTGCGTAATGACTCTTCGCCGCTACGTGATCAGAACGGGTTCTTCTCAAATCCACAGCCCGGTACCGTCGGCAACTTGCAGTTGACGCCGGTTAGCGGTCCTGGAATTTGGAACCTCGATATGGGATTCATCAAACGAACACCGATTACCGAAACAGTTAATCTCGAGTTTCGTGCGGAGGCGTTCAATATCTTCAACAAAACCAACTTCTTCATTGGAAGTGGTGCGTTGAACCAAAACATCAACAGCTCTACCTTTGGCCAGATCACGCAGACGTACGATCCGCGTATTCTGCAGTTCGCATTCAAGCTGAACTTCTGATTGAAGGTTAATTTCCTGGTCCACAGATTACACAGATTTAATCCGTGTAATCTGTGGACCAGTGCCGTCTATATATGAAGCTAGCAGCAATAATTCTGTCGTTAACCGTTCTCGCAAACATCTCTGGATCGGTGACGCCAGTCGCCGACAAAGTCAAGCCGGAGGAACTCGTAGCAAAACACATCGAAGCTATCGGTACTGCTGAGGCGAGGAACTCGAGTCGCAGCCGTATCGTCGCGGGCACGTCGATAATGAATTTGAAGACGGGGGGTCGCGGCAACAGCACGGGTGCAGCGCTTCTCGCTTCGCAGAAAGAGAAAGTGTTACTGAAAGCTGAATTTTCTTCGGCTGGTTACCCGTTCGAAAAGATTGGCTTTGACGGGCGAAAGCTCCATGCGAAGCAATACAGTCCCGGCGTTCGATCTCCGCTGGCCGAGTTTTTTATGAGTCACGAGACGCTGTTTTCAGAAGGGCTCCTCGGCGGCACACTGTCGTCGGCGTGGCCCTTGCTGGATTTAGCGGCACGTGGTCCAAAATTGCAGTACGGTGGTACGGATAAGATCGATGGACGCGAGGTCCACAAGCTCAAGTACATGCCGCGTGAAGGTAGTGAGTTAAAGATCACGATCTTTCTCGACGCCGAAAATTTTCAGCACCTGCGGACTGAGTACGAGCGTGTCATTGCTGCTCCTATGGGTGGAACGCCTGGAGCGTCTGCGAGTATGCGAGAGACGCGTTACAAACTCGTGGAAGACTTTCGTGACTTTCGCAAGGAAGGCGGGCTCACGCTGCCGCACACGTACACGATTCAATATTCTGTCTCAAAGCTCAACAATCCGATTGCTTTAGACTGGACATTCACCTTCTCCCGGTTCACGTTTGACTATCCGATCGAGGAGAAACAATTCCTCGCCGACACGTAAACGCCGAACACCTTTCAGCGAAAAAGCACAAAAGGCACATAGGAAAACCTTGTGCCTTTTGTACTTTTTTGTGGCGACTCCTTTAACTCTGACGTAATGGCAGCATCGGGATCGGAATGTTGTAGGTGTCTGCGCCAATTCCGACGCCACCTTCACAGGAATTCGGCGGTATCGTACAGACCCGCCTCGACGATGGGCATTCTGCTGCCCAGAACATGTAACCAAGCATTCCACTCGTGGTCCCGGCGCCGTTCGGTGCGACCGTTTGCACGTAAGTGCCGGTTGAGTTGATCAGCGAGCTGCTGAAGCTCGTGCATTCAGGCGCAGCTCTCGAGCCCGTAACGATGTAGAGTGCGCCAGTAAACTTGGCGGGCGCGAGCGGCGGGATCGGAGGATTAAACTGCGACTTACCGTCGATGTGTTCCTGCCAATTCGACTGCGCGTCCGCGGCATTGTTGAATTGCTTGCTGGTCACCATCGCATTCGCGTAATCGAGCACCGGCGTCGTTGTGTTCAGCCAGTCAGCAGTTGCTTTGCGCGTTAGTGGAATCAGCCAGCGATCGCCGGCAGCGAGGTCGATTGTCAAACGTGCGGCGTGATTGTTTCCCGAGGCGTCGTACGGATGGACCGATCGGTAAGCGTTGATGAACGCTTGTAAGCCGGTGAGGTTTGGGTTCATGTTTTCTTCATAGTCGATCTCGATGCCGACACCCATACGTTGAGCCGCCTCGGCAGCGTTCAAACCAAGCTGAACCGGATTGGTTGCGAGCGCCTGGTTCCACGCATCCACGTAGGTGATCCCTCCGATCGACAACTGCACTCGTATGCCTCGACTCTTGAAGTAATCAACCACGGCCTGATTCATGCCGATGGGAATACCCTGCGACGTGGCCGCGTCGTTTGTCTTGTTCAGCAGTCTCATCGGCTGGACGAAACTCAAAACGACGAGGTTCACGGACGGCGTGCCATCGCCCCGGTCGATTAACCACCGGTTTCGGTTATTGAAATCGGTCATGTTGCGGACGCTGGCCCATGAGCAAAATTCGCTTCCACAATGCCACGCTCCATAGACTGATATGGTGGCAAAAGCAGCGACTGGCTTTGGCTTTACAGGCGCTCCGATTATGAGTGAAGCGAATACGATAAGACTCAGCACAAACATTCTTAGCATTCCAGTGTTCCTCCGTTCGTGAATTGAGCGGTCAGGTAGATTGCGTAAAACTGCTTGTCGTTAGAGCTAAAGGCTCTGGGACCGGGAGCTGAGTGAACTGTTGCCGGATCTTAGGGTATCTACGGGAAATGATCAAAGTTTTTTGGGCAGGCTAAGCAACGTCAATAATTCGTTACATTGCAGGCACTACAGACTTTTGTGCAAAGCCTTGTGCAGGTTCGGTTGCTCACAGTCCTCGGGAATGATCGCCCGCGGGTACGTAATTACACATATAATTGGACTTACTCGACAGATGTTCTTGCTGGTGACAAACTAGGCTCACACAAAAAGTTCAGGTTACAAGGGGATAGTCGTGTCATACGATCCAGAGCAAGCTCGAGAAGATTTTGAGAAGCCATTCCTTCGCGCCCGCAGGACGTTACGCCATCTTTTTCATATCTATCGCGGGGATAAATCATTCAATCCAAATGAGTGCGATGGCTGCAGGGAAATACACCAGTTCTTGACTGATCCAAACTATCGCGGAGATGAGAACTTTCCTGTCGGGGAGAGAATCGATCGCGATTGGAAACTTGGACCGGACGAAATGGAGATACCCGTTCGGTAGCCGATCACGGGACCAGCCCTTCTGGCGGTACAAGAATTGCTAAGTTGTTCCATCGGTAGTAGTAATCATTCACTGCACATCCAGATAGTGCAGAGTGATTCGCAAAGATGGTATGAAGTGGGTCAAGGGTATGCGCACAATTCTAGTTGTCGAAGACTATACTGATGTTCGCCAAATGTTGAAGGTCCTGTTGGAATCTGAGAAATTCCGCGTGCTCGAAGCCGCAACGGGCTCTGAGGCTCTGGAGGTCATAAAGGACGAGGAGCCGGATGCAATCCTGATGGATTTGGCTCTTCCCGGATTTGATGGTCTCGAAACCATCCGCCGTATTCGTGCTATCGACGGCTTTCAGAACACGCCGATCGTCGTTCTAACCGCATACACCGGACCGTCCACTTACGAAACTGCACTCCACGCAGGCAGTGACTATTTCATGGGAAAACCGATTGATTTTGACGAGCTCGCGAGTCTTCTGAAGCAGATCTTGTTTGACGAGAATATAAGAAACCGGAAATATACCCGTGCCCCGAACCGGCGCGCAGCGCTTAGAACCCTGCCTCCGGTACAAGGCCGCGAATTGAGGTGGAGCGCTTAACGAGCCGCTTGCGGAATCTCTAAAATAAACGTCGAACCCTCACCCACGCGGCTCTCGACTGCGACTGCGCCGCCATGAAGTTCGGCGATTTGTTTGACTATCGCCAGGCCCAATCCCACGCCACGTTTGTCTGGTTGTTGGTCTGTCTCTAGTTTTTCGAAAATCTTATCCAGCCGTTCCGGATCGATGCCAGTGCCGCTATCCTGAACCCAACATTGCGCGATTCCATCTGCAACCAAAAGCTGAGCCCCGACTGTTACCTTTCCATTAGGTGTGAACTTGATCGCGTTGGAGATCAGATTCTGGAAGACCTGGCCCAACAAGCGTGCGTCGGCAACGAGCGTCAGGTCAGGTGGAACACTGTTGACAAGCGTAGTGTTTGCATCGTTCGCAATCGGATAAAGATCGTGGATTATGTTTTCCACTAAGGACCATAACTCGAACTCCCGCCTTTCGACTTTCGGAGAGTCGTCAAGCTGTAAGTTTCCTTCCTCTTGCAGCACGCGCTTGATCAAAGCGTCCAACCTGCCGATATTCCGCCGTAACATTAGTAACGACGTTTCGAAAAGATCAGTCTTTGAATTATCCGGCAGTGAACGTTCGAGCATTGTAGTCGCCAACGAGACCGCTTGCAGGGGCGTGCGCAAATCATGAATGACAAAGCTCAAATGCTCCTCGCGGCGTTTCTGAAGCTC
>Ga0134127_10004271_pt1 | contig 10302 bp, 6 predicted proteins | sample KB31753_FD_96459 | JGI IMG/M metagenome (GOLD analysis project Ga0134127, IMG submission 96459) | Terrestrial soil microbial communities with excess Nitrogen fertilizer from Kellogg Biological Station, Michigan, USA - KB3-175-3 | ecosystem: Environmental > Terrestrial > Soil > Unclassified ...
ATGGCTGCGATTCACATCCACCGCTCATTGAGTGGGAAGAGCTAGATTGAGCGCAAACAGCCTTACCTGCTCGCCGTCTGCCGAGAGTTTCGTCACACGTTCAAACTTGAATCCCAGCCGCTCGAGAAGCCTGATTGATGCTTCGTTATCCAGGCTCGTGATCGCCAGCACACGCTCGATCCCGATTCGTTCGCGCGCGTCGTGCAGCACCGCAGCGGCGGCTTCAAATGCGAACCCTTTACTCCAAAAGTCGGGCAGGAACGCGAACCCGATGTCAGGATCCGGCAGCTCTTCTCGTTTGAGCAATCCGCACATTCCGATCGGCGTCCGTGATTCTCTCAGTTCAACGGCGCAAAGTCCGAAGCCATGACGCTCGTAGCTCGCAATCGGACCATTCAAAAGGTATCGCCGCGCATCGTCGACATTCCGGATCTGCTTGTCTCCGATGTAGCGAATAAACGACGGTTCGTTGAGCAGCGTCAGGACGAACTGCGCATCGTCAACGTTGAACGCGCGCAGAAATAATCTCTGCGTTTCGAGAGTTGTCATCAGAACCAACTTTATTCGATTGGTTCCGAGATATCTATCTTGTAGCGTTTGATCTTCGTATTGAGGGTGGTGACTTTGGTGCCAAGCAAACGCGCCGCCTGCCGCTGGCGCCCGCCTGTCTGAATGAGTGCACTGCGAATCAACTCCGTTTCGAACCGCCGCACTTCCGCCTGCAAATCAATCGCGCTGTTGCTGTGGCCTTCGTGCCCGTTCTCAGCAGACGCGATTTCGCGTAACAGTGATAAAGCCAGAATCTTCAGATGACTCATTCTACTGTCGAAAAGCTGTGATTGACTCAGGTCAGTAACAACGCCGTTCATATTGCTACCCTCTGAAACTGATTCGCGTCAAATCCGAATCGCAAGACACGTGCCCGCAAACTCATCAACGCGGCAGGCCACTTCGTCACTCGCTTCGGACACTTCGTCCCAGAGAGCCGTTTACGAATTTGGATTTTTTTGAGTTGATTGAAAAAAGGTGGTGCCTCAGTTTGAAATTTGCAGAGAATACGCCCGAAGGCGTCGGCCTAAATACGCCGAAGGCGTCGGCCTTAATACGCCGAAGGCGTTGGCTAATTTCAGCCCAGGGTTGGAGCGCAGCGACAACCCTGGGGAAACCGCTAAACATTTTGATAAACCCTGTAAGGGTTATTCCGCACATGCCTAACGCTTTCAGCGTTAATCCGTTGTTTCTATTCGGTTCCCAGGGTTGGAGCGCGCAGCGACAACCCTGGGAAACCGTTAAATATTTTGATAAACCCTGTAAGGGTTATTCCTGCACATGCCTAACGCTTTCAGCGTTAATCCGTTGTTTCTATTCGGTTCCCAGGGTTGTCGCTACGCTCCAACCCTGGGCTGAAATTAGCGAACGCCTTCGGCGTATTGTTTCTGACATTTCACGCTGAGGCACTGAGCACACAAAAAGGAGTGCAACCTTGCGGCTGCACTCCTCAGTGGTTAGGGAGAGTGAAAGTTTAGAAGTTGAATCTAAACACAAACTGCACGGGCCGGCCGCCTGGATCGTTCGTTGTCGAAATATCCTGGTACGCATTCCCGGTTGTCCCAAAGGCTGCACCAGAAAAGTTCGGCGCCAGCAAAGCGAGGTTGTTGGCAGGGATTTGAGCAGCATCAACTGCCGCGCTTCCTCCGACCAGGAAGTTGATGTTGTTGAATACGTTCAGCATTTCAACACGAAACTCGATGTTCCGTCGTTCGTCGAACCGTATCTTCTTCACCAGACTCATGTCAGAGCGGACAAAGCGAGGGCCTTCGAGAACCAGGTTGGCAAAGCCGCACTGACCCGGGAAAGCCTGCAGGCATCCATTGCTGTTTGCCGGCGCAATGTATCTTCCGGTTGGTACTCCGAGCGCACCGAAACCAGCACCTGTTGCCGACACACTGAACGCGCGGCGCGTGTTCAGAATGATGTCTTCAGGCAGGAAAGTCACTGTCCGATTTGGCAGCTTGCGAGCATCGACTGCCTGTTGCAACTCTTTCACATCCATTCCAACTAACTGGACGTTGCCAAGCGCAAACGGCCTGCCACTTTGAATGCGGAAGGTCCCATGCCATTCCCAACCACCGATCAGATGATTCGTGAGTCCGCTGGCGCCTTCGCCAAACCACTTGCCACGGCCGAAAGGCAACTCGTAAATCCAGTTGGCCTTGAAGCTGTGTGTCAGATCCTGAGGCGCGCGATATTTCTCGAGAGCCTCGTTCTCAGATCGCAGAGTCAAAGGCTGTCCCAGCGAGCTCTGACTGGATGCGTACAAGTTGCTCAGCGACTTGGACCACGTGTAACTCGCCTGAAGTAGTAAACCTCCAGAGAAGCGACGACGAAGTTCAAGTTGCATTGCGTCGTACCAGGTATCGACGTCGTTAGTGGTCAACGTCACACCCTGGACACCTCCGATCAACCCGATGGTGGGATTAACCACAAAGAAGTTTTCTGGAAGTCCTGATGCTACGCCGTTACCGAGGAAAGTGTTCTGCAACGTCGTTGCAAACCCAATCGGATTCGCGGCGTTTGGATTCAATTGCGTGAGCCGAGTGGTATTTGTGAACTGTCCTACGCCAACGTACGCGGCGGGATTATTCGCATTTGTGCTCGACCCCGTAAAGAAACCAAGCATGATCGGCAATGGCTGAGTTCCGGTGCCGTTGCCGAAGAAAGCATAAGAGTTACCACGTCCGGCAGCCTGGTTGGCGGCCAGATTCGCCTGGGCCTGACGAAACTCATTCAGGAAACCATTTTCTACGAGGTTGACTTCGTTGAGTCCGTAACGCCGCCAGAGATTACGTCCACGAGTGCCGACGTATCGCGCTTCAACGACTGTGTCCTTGAATATCTCGCGCTGCACGCCGAAGTTCCACGAATGGACCAGGCCTGTTTTGAGGTTCGGATCGAAACCGCCGATGCCATCGCCAGGTTGCACGCTGATGGGATAAGTCGGAGTGTCCTCGAACGATGGCGGAGTGAGGGCTGCGCGATTGCGGAACAGGGTTCCGATCGCCAGAGTGCCGGTGTCGACGTCACTACTGAGCGTGAGCGTGCCGCCGGGATTAGCCGAAACAACCTGTGTGACGTTGCCGAGACCTTCGCGAACAAACGCGACTGAATAACCACCGCGAATTACGCTCTGACCGGTCTCGCCAAACAGGCGATGACGCCAACCGCTTTGAAAGTTCGGGCTCCAGGCGATGCTGGCGCTCGGAGCGAAGTTGTTCCAGTCGGTATCGTAGAGTTTTTCTCCTATGCCAAGCGGAGTTACCTGACTGGTCCTACCCGTCAACGTACCCGGCTTGAAGAGATTTCCTTCACCCGATTCGCCGAACAAGTCCGCGAAAGTGACCTTTGCAAAATTCTCGTTCTCGGAAACGATCGGCTGTTGTGGTTCCCAGCGAACGCCGAAATTCATCGTAACGTTGGGACGGAAGCGCCACGAGTCCTGAGCATAGAGCGCGAACTGTGGCTGCCGAAACTTGAGAATCTGCGAACCGAATATCCCGTACCTGCCATCGTTCAAGAATGCTAATCGATCGACAGCAGTTACGCGTCCGGTTAATGTCGCATAGAGCTGGGCTGCTGTCGCCAGGTCGGCGGCGGAAGCGCCCGGGAAGTTAGTGTTGTTGAAGAGAGCCTCTGCCGGGTCTCCATCGGCGATTCCGAAGTTCACATTGCCAACTACGTTTTGAACTGAATCAGAGAATGTCTTGATCAGGTTGTAGTTGCCGCCGACGTTGAAGGTATGTTTGTCTTTGACCCATGTCAGTGAGTCAGAGAATTCGAAGCTCGGCGTGTTGCGTTTGCTGGAACCGAAGTTCACGCCGAAGGCCCTGGCAAATCTTTGCGGAAACGCCTGGACCGCCGAAGCATCAGTGATTCCAAGATCAAACAGGTTAAGATCGAAACCACCTTGATTACCAAACTGATCCGGCGCGATTGGCCCGAAGTTTGACTGGCCGCCGAGCATGCCGAAGCGTGCCTCGTTAATCAGGTTCGGCGTCAGCGTCGAACGAAGTGACGTGGCGTTGGTCCAACGTTGCGAGTTCTGACCAGCGCTGTTAGGAAATCCCGGAAATGCCGGATCGGTGAAATTCAGGAAGTCGACTGGCTTGCCGCCGAATTCCTGGTAATTCCAAACGTTCGACAACGTGTGGTTCGAGTTGAGATTGAAGTCGAGGCGAACAGTCGTGAAATAGCGATCCTGTCCACCCTGGCCCACGAAGTTGAATTGCTGACGATTCAGGTCGCCCGGAATTGGCAGAATGCTGCCGTTCTGAAGAGAAGTCGAAGCGCGAATGTCGCCTAGCAGAGCGCTGACGGTTGGATCGACTGTCGATGGAAAACCATTGGCTGCGGCGAGCGTTAGTAGATTAACCTGCGCGCCTGACGTTGTCGTGAAAACACCCGTTTGGGCCAACGGGTTAAGAATCACGCGTTGTCGCAGTTGCTGCTCCGGCAGGCGAAACTCTTCGTAGTTCACAAAGAAGAACGCTTTGTCTTTGCCGTTGAAGAGCTTCGGAATCACGATTGGACCACCGACGCGACCGCCGTACTGGTTGAGCAGGATGCGGTTGCGTGGCGCTTTTCCGAAATACGTCGGAGCGAGCGTTTGGTTGTTGAAGAAATAGTTCGCCGTGAGGTATGGCTCACGGTGATACCAGTAAAGACTGCCGCTGAGATCGTTTGTTCCGCCGCGCGTCACAAACTTGATTTGCACCGCGCCATCGCCGGCACTTTCAGCGCCTGGCGCCGCAGTGGAGACGTTAACTTCGCCGATAGCGTCGATGCGAGGTCGCACAAACGTGAAGAAACCGTCGTTTGAGCTGATTAGATTGTCCTGCACGTCGACGCCGTCGAGCGTGATGTTGAGCGCGCCCTTCGGCAAACCGTTTACAGTTGAAGTACGAGGACGTCCAGTTGTTTGAACACCCGGAAGCAGAGTGACGAGGTCAAGCGCATCGCGCGAAGCTTGCGGCTGATCGATGATCTGACGGCCAGTGATCGTCGTACCGACTGTGGCACTCTGTGTTTGAATCAACTCGCCGGCCACGTCAACGACCTGGACCGTTTCGGTTGGTGTGCCTACTTCTAACGCGATGTTGACACTCGAAGGTGTACCGACGTCAACTTTGACGTTTTGAATTACCGAGGTCTTGAATCCCGGCGCCGCAACTGTGACGGAGTAATTGCCGGAGATCAGCGCCGGCACATTGAACGTGCCGTTGTCAGCGCTGGTCGCGGTGAACTCCTGATTGGTAGCGGTGTTCTTAACAGTGATCGCTGCACCTGACACAACAGCGCCTGTAGGATCGGTGATCGTACCGGCGATTGCACCGGTAGAACCGCTTTGCGCCAGAGTAGGTGGACCACTGAGGAACAGCAGGAGGAGCGCAGTAGCGATTAGAGATCGTTTCATGTAATACCCTCCAAAAATTTGAAGTCCGAATTGTGGAACACGAGGAAGCTCTCTGGGGTGGCTTCACGCATCGATGCGCAACCGTTATTCCGTCTTCTCTGTGCAACCTCTGTGTCTCTGTGTCTCTGTGGTTAACTACTCCTGAAAGAAACAACCACAGAGGCACAGAGACTCAGAGGTTGCACAGAGAAGCAGTCCAGTCTTGCTCAATTTGGATATTTATTGTTCGTGTTCTTGCGGGATTTGGATCCGAGGCGTTCGGATTTTAGGATGTATGAGAGGTCGATATGACAAAACAGCGATGCTTATGTTTTTTGATGGCCGTGATTGGGGTTCTAATCCTACGAACCGTTGCAAACGGATCTACGCTGATGGATGTACTGCATTACTCCGTCACCCTCGAACCTGACATCGCAGCGAAGTCAGTTAAAGGATCGGTGCGCATTCAATTCGTTAGTGATTCGCAGGAAGCGGAGTTTAACTGCGGCAATCTCACAATCGACTCCGTTCGACTCGCAGGAGCAACGCCCAAGTTCTCTGTCGTGGACCATCGACTTCGAGTTTCTTTGCCTCCGAGCCGGCACACGCGTGAGATCGAGATCGACTTTCACGGTGCGCCGAAGTTTGGCATTCGATTCTTTCCGGATCGGCAACAGGTCTACACGATCTTTTCGACGAGCCAGTGGATGGTGTGCGTCGACGATCCAGCCGACAAAGCGACGTTGACGTTCAAACTGATCCTGCCCGCGACGCTAACGCCGATCGCGAACGGCGACCTCGTCTCTCAAACCGAACTGCCGAACAGTAAACGTGTTTCCGAGTGGCGACAGCGCACACCCATTCCGACCTACATCTTCGGTTTTGCTGTTGGTCCATTTCATGTCGTCAAGGAGAAACGAAGAAACGTCGAGCTTCAATACCTTGCGACTAACTACACACCGGATGAAGTGCGCCGCATCTTTCGCGACACGCCCGGCATGCTCGACTTCTTCGAAGATCGTGCTGGTGTTAAGTATGCCGATCGAACGTACACGCAGGTGCTTGCAGCAGGCGGTGTCGAACAGGAGATGAGCAGTTTCACGGCGCTGAAAGAATCGTACGGGAAGCAGTTGCTCGACAACGAACAGGACCTGTGGCTTGCGGCGCACGAGTTTGCGCACCAGTGGTGGGGAAACATGGTGACGTGCCGCGACTGGAATCACTTCTGGCTCAACGAAGGAATTGCGACTTTCATCGCGGCGGCGTATCTCGAACATCGCTTCGGACGTGCGGCTTACCTGCGCGAGATCGAAACGTACCGTTCGAACTACGAGAAAGTGCGAGGTGCAGGTAAAGACAAGTCACTCGTTTTTCCGGATTGGAACAGTCCGACGAGTGAAGATCGCACGCTCGTTTATGACAAGGGAGCTTACGTGCTGCATCTGTTGCGCGAAGAGATGGGCGATCGCGCATTTTGGAATGGCCTGCGGCTGTTCACAAGACGTCACTTTGGGAAGTCGGTGATTACGAGCGACTTCGTGTCGGCGATGGAAGAAGCTAATGGGAAAAGTCTCAAAGAGTTCTTTGCGAAGTGGGTTTATCTCGACGTTGAGCCACAAAAAACACAAACGGCACCGTAACTTTTGAGGTCGAGCGCAGTTTATACCACTAGAAAACTGGCGCGAGGCTAACTTGAGTCGGGTTACTGAATCGGACGAACGAGATTTGATCGAGGCTGCTCAGAATGATCCGGGCCGCTTTGCGGAGCTGTACGAACGCAATTTCCACCGGGTCTATGCCTACATCGCTTGCCGGATTCATGATCGATCTGAACGACAGGACCTCACCGCGCATGTCTTTCAACAAGCCCTCGCAAACATTGGAAAGTTCAAATGGCGTGGCGCGCCTTTCGTCACCTGGCTCTACCGGATTGCCTCGAATGCAATCGCCGACCAGACGCGAAAGAAGTCACGTGAAGTAACAGAAGTTGAGTTGACGACCAACACGTCCGTGGATTCGGATCTCGAGCAAATAGAACGGCGCACGCGACTCTTCAGTGCCGTCGAAACACTTCCCGAAGACCAGCGCCGGGTGATCGTCTTGCGTTTTGGCGAGGAGAAAAGTATTCGCGAGATCGCAGCTGAACTTAATCGCAGTGAAGGCGCAGTGAAGCAACTGCAATTTCGAGGTTTGGAAAATCTTCGTGCACGATTGCGCGAATAGGTAAGTAAATGGCTGAACGTTCCATCATCGATCAACTTGACGACGCGGTCGCCGCGCTGCTCGCACGACGCGAGCCCGCGGTGAATGAAGCAGATCGTGAGTTGAATGAACTTGTAGCAGTCGCGCGCGAGTTGCAGGGTCTGCCGTCAGAACAATTTCGCGCCACGCTGAAAGAAGAATTAGGAGGTAAGGACGAAATGAGTACCGCAGCTAAGCAGATCGAACCAACACCAGAAGTTTCGAACGTCATAATCCCGTCCCTGTGCTACCGCGACGCCGCAGCGGCAATCGACTTTTACAAGCGCGCTTTCGGCGCCACAGAGCTGATGCGACTTGAAGAACCAGGTGGACGCATCGGTCACGCCGAACTTCAGATCGGTAACGCGGTTTTCATGCTCTCCGATGAATATCCCGATTACGATGCGCTCAGCGCTGAGACTCTCGGTGGTTCACCAATCAAGCTGCACCTGTATGTAGCAGACGTGGACCGATTTGCTGAGCGCGCGATTGCAGAAGGCGCTACGTTGAGTCGAGCGATCGAGGATCAGTTTTATGGAGATCGCGCCGGACAACTCAAGGATCCGTTTGGTTACACGTGGGCGGTCGCGACGCATCAGAAAGATGTTCCAATCGCTGAACTCCAAAAGGGCTTGGACGACTGGGTGGCAAGCGAATCGAAGTCGAAGAAGTTCAAACGCGAAGGCTTCCACACTGTTACGCCTTACATCATCGCGAAACCGGCCGATGAGCTGGTTGAGTTTGTTAAGCAGGCGTTCGGCGCGGTTGAGTCGATGCGCGCTACTGGTTCAGTGGGGGGGCTGCATTGTGAAGTGAAGATTGGTGACTCAGTGGTGATGATTGGTGGTGGTCCAAAGTTCGACACACGGCCTGTCGCAATTCATTTGTATGTTGCGGATGTTGACGAGGTTTATGCACGTGCGGTGGAGGCCGGCGCGACTTCATTGGCCGCGCCTTCGGACCAGGAATATGGCGAACGCATCGCTGCTGTTAAAGACATTGGTGGAAACGAGTGGTATATCGCAAGACGCTTTGATCAAACGCCGATTCAGGATCTGCACATGGTCACGATGTACTTCCATCCGGTCGGCGCGCCCAGGTTCATCAACTTTCTCGAGAACGCCTTCGGAGCAGAGATTCTTGAACGGCACCAGTCGAACGAAGGTTTTATCTACCACGCGAAAGTGCGGCTCGGCGATTCGATTGTCGAAATGGGTGAAGCACACGATCAGTGGCAGCCAATGCAGTCAGCGATCTACCTGTACGTAGAAGATGTTGACGCGACCTATAAACAAGCGCTGGCTGCAGGCGCGACATCGGCGTTGGAGCCGACGACTCAACCGTACGGCGATCGTAATGCATGGGTCAACGATGAATTCGGAAACGTGTGGTACTTGTCGACGTGGCTAGGGTGACGCGAGTTCTTTGGTGTTATCCAAAAACGTTTTCAAGCCGCCGTCAAGAAAGGTGATTCGGTCCTTTGGAAAGAAGGCTTCATAACGCGTGCGTGTTTGTTCGTTTACGCCAAGCTGTATCGCCGTCACATACGGCGCCCTTCGGCGTGAGGCAAGCGCACGCGTGAATAAGGAACGAATGTTCAAGTCTTCATCCGGAAATGAATATCCGATAACGATCCAATCGTCAGCCTGACGCAGCCATTTCAGTGCTTGCTGCCACACGCTGATTAGATTTGGCGCCCTCATTTCTCGCACAAACGACGGCGAAACGATCTGCACTTCCAACTTTGCGTGCCCACAATGACACTTGTTACTCAACAACACCTTACGGGCGTAAGCATAAACAGCAATATCGACCTTTGGATTGATGTAGATACGATCATCAAGTCCGCAGCGGAGCCAGTTTGTAGATCCATGCAGCTTGTAAAGACGGCGGCCAGGATCGACCGGGCGGCTTATGATTAATTCATACATATCGGAAGGCCAGAACCAGTCAAACCCCAAGTCGAGAGCGAGATCGCTTATCGTCTCCTCATTGCAACGATCGATTCCCCATGCCTTTTCAATCGCAACGTCGTAGTTTGAAGTGATAACTCCAACATTCGATGGGCTTTCCCTTATTTCGTCTAACCATTGGGCCAATCGGATTGTGTAATCATTCGGTTGCCTTGGTCGCCACTGGTCTCCGATAGCCGTCTTTTCGTCACGCTCAATCCTTTCGTAGATCGCTCTCTCCAGGAGCGATCGTGCGCTTTTGATTTCATCAGCAGACAAGCCCAGGACCAGAGCCTGACCGGAAGCCAGCGAATAATCCAACATCGAGAGCAATGACGTGACCAGCGGTAGCCGATTTCGGTTCGGAGTCAGATAGTCCGTGGTTATCTGGATACCCGGGCAGAGAGCCTTGATCGCTTTCGTTAGTGTCGCCCGATCGTCGACGTTCTCCGGCTTGGTGTTCACTCTCCAGTCCTCAAACAGGTTTTCATCAATCAACCCGTCGAGAATCATTGGTAATAGTTGACTGGTGAGCGGCCAGCCAAACGTACGCGAAGCCCCAGCGCCGAGAAAGACGGCGACCTTTCCTGTGCGTTCGGAAATCTCTTTCGCCGCTTGACGACATTCCGCGGGCGAGCGAAGACGGATTGCCTCGTCTTC
>Ga0134127_10004274_pt1 | contig 10299 bp, 8 predicted proteins | sample KB31753_FD_96459 | JGI IMG/M metagenome (GOLD analysis project Ga0134127, IMG submission 96459) | Terrestrial soil microbial communities with excess Nitrogen fertilizer from Kellogg Biological Station, Michigan, USA - KB3-175-3 | ecosystem: Environmental > Terrestrial > Soil > Unclassified ...
GATCGCTAACAGTAGGCCAGGAAATGCCAGAAACACATTAAATACATATCCCGATATGACGCGGTCTATCCAACCTCCGTAGTATCCAGCAAATGCGCCGAGCAACGTGCCAATAACGGCGGAAACACTTACTACGATCAGGCCAACTTGCAATGAGATGCGAGCGCCGAAAACGACTCGTGAAAATATATCTCGTCCAGTTGAGTCAGTGCCAAACCAATGAGCAGCTGAGGGAGGAAGGTAGCGAAGGGAAAGATTAGTCGTGCCTACATCATGAGTGGCAATCCACGGCGCAAAAATCGCTACAATCACTAGGATTGCTACGATGATCAGCCCAACTATACTGAGTCGGTTCATAATATTGAACGTTGAGCTTCGTACTTTGAGCTTCGTAGTTTGAGATTGGCTCTTTGAAATTGCTGCTTTGACCCTCAAACGCTTCTGGAGCGCAGAAAGATCAAAGTTCACAGCACAAAGATCAAAGAACGTCTAATTCAGGAAACGCGAATTCTGGGATCCAGCCAACGATAGACCATGTCCGTCAAAGAGTTCGCGATTATGTAGGTCAAGCTGATCACGAGTACGCACCCTTGTACCACGCGATAATCACGTTTCCCGATGCCATCCTCAACAAGCAGCAGGCCAAGCCCAGGCCAACTAAAAATTTTTTCTGTAATGATTGCACCGGCCAGCAGTACGCCGAGTTGCAAACCGAGAATAGTGACCACCGGAATCAAACCGTTTTTTAAAACATGCTTGTAAACAACTTTCGTTTCACTTAGGCCTTTTGCACGAGCAGTCCGCACGTAGTCCTCACCCAGCTCCTCGATGACTGAAGAGCGAACCATTCGTGTAAGTATTGCGGACAATGCGGCGCCAAGGGTAACCGCCGGGAGAACAATATCGATCAAATCAAAACGGCCCGACGGCGCCAACCATCCAAGCTTAACCGCGAACACATAAACAAGGAGCGGACCAATCACAAAACTTGGCAGACTAATGCCGACGAGTGCGACGACCGAAGCTAGATTGTCGATCCACGACCCCTGGTTCTTTCCCGCTACTACGCCGAGAGGAATCGCGATTACAATCGCCACCAGCAGCGCCGCCACAGCCAGTTCAATGGTTGCGGTATATCTCTCTAGAATCAAGTCCTTGACCGGTTTGTCATTCCTGAAGGACAAACCCATGTCACCGTGAAGAATTCCGCGCCAATAATCAACATAGCGGTTGTCGGTGCCATGCCATTCGAAATGCCTGGTACCCGCCGAGTCTCGTGGAAAAGAGAAGAAAAATGGTGGTCGGTCGAGACCGTGCTTTTGGCGGAACTGTTCGAATTGCGCAGGAGTAGCTTGTTCGCCCAATACTGCTACGGCTGGATCGCCTGGAACGAGCTCAATGAGGAGGGTCACAAGCGAAACGACGGTCCAGACAACCAGAAGCAAGATTGCAATCCGCCTCAGGGCACCGAAGATTTTGTACTTTGAAAATAGCCGCACTCTGGCGAGTCTCAGATCCGGCGGATGTAGATAGAATTCGTGAGGATAATAGCACAGCACCTATAGTCGGGCATGTGAGGATGCGAGAGTTCGAATTCTTATCAGCAAAAGAACACAGCCGGTAGAAAACCCGGAATGAGAGTATGGCCCCGACAACCGCACGCTCAAAAGGCATCCACCGGCCGTGTTCTTCGTCGGTTGCAAACCCATTCCTGGGTTGCAACCAAGCCCTTGAATTACTGGGGGCGCTTACCCAAATGCAGCGCCGCAATTCCTCCAGTCAAATTCTGGTAATGTACGTCGGCGAATCCGATTCTCTGCATTAAATTCGCCAACTCTGTTTGATCGGGAAACCGCGCCACGGAATCAGGTAAGTACTGATAGGCGCTCCTTGACCCGCTAATCAATCCTCCGAGGAGAGGTAGTACCTTCGTAAAATAAACATCAAAGAGAAAACTAAAACCTGGCACGACCGGCTTGGAAAATTCCAGCACTGCTACGCTGCCACCCGGCTTCAGCACCTTAAAAATTTCCAGCAACCCGCCTTCCGCGTTTGCGAGGTTTCTTAGCCCAAACGCAATGGTGACACCGTCAAACGATCTCTCAAGAAAGGGTAGACGCATGGCGTCGCCTTCAGTTAACGGTATCGCTGATTGACGGTCCGCGAGTTTCCGTGCGGCGACGTTGAGCATGGGGCGACAAAAATCGGTGCCTACTACTTTCGCCGTGCCAATCGTTTCAAGCAACGTTAACGACAGATCGCCTGTGCCACACGCGACATCCAAAATTTGGACCGGTCCTGGGGGAAGTCGCGCGCGCAATTTTCTGGCCGTCAGTCTTCGCCAGCGGGCATCCATACGGCCAGACAAGAGGTGATTTAAAAGATCGTAACGAGAGGCTATAGTCGCGAACATCTCGCGAACGCGACTGGCGTGCTGCTGTTCTAGTTCGCCGCTTTCGTCGGACACAGTTAAGCAAATACCGTCAGAATGTGGTTGCAAGAACGTTGCGAAAGATTTGTGATTAGTCGGGCTTAATGGTCGGGCTCGGCTTTGCTGAGGGTTTCGTTTTGGAGTTATCTGGTTGGGGGTCTTCGATTACGCCCATTAGTTCAACTTTAGTAGTACTTCCCAAAGCAGCTTTCAATTGATCCGAGTTTCCGGCCATAACCGACGTTATGGCAGCATTACGAAGAAGCCGCACAGCCACGCGTTGAACATCCGAAGGCGAACGCCTATTCAAAGACATGCTCTGTTCATTGATCGGAGGTAGGCCAAAGGTATCCTCGTCAAGCCAGGCCTGGGCCGTTCCGTCAGGTTTCGCCAAACTCTGAGTAATCGAAGCGGCAAGTTCGGTTTTTGCAGCCTGAAGATCCACAGGTGACACAGCGCCGTCGATTAAGGAGTTCAGAACATTCCGACCAGTCTCCAATGCCTTACTTGCTATAGAGTTGTGTACCGAAGCACCCATCACAAACATTCCAGGAAGAAAATGTGCCTCATGTCTGGCGAACGCTTGAGTTCGCGTTAATTCTGGAACGAGCTTTTCCCAACGCTTGCGAGCCAGTATTGCCAGGATGTTTGCTGCGGCGAGATCTTGATCCGAGCGAGACAAACCTCTGACGGCGATTCTGATTTCGGCGTTCTGATCAGCTGGAGCGTTGATTAATAGCGTGCGAACGTCCGGCAGATCGGGTTGTCTGAATGTTGACGGAGCTATCTGTTCACTCTTCCGCCAGGATCCAAGCAATTGGCGAAGCGTACGAACGGCGTCTTTTTTCTGAAAATTTCCTGCCACGACCAGGGTGGCATTGTTCGGGTTTAGAAAGCGTTCGCGGGCTAGCAAGAGATCGGCGCGATCGACGCGTGCAAGACTTTCAGCGGAACCGTGTTGTGGCCGGCCGTACGGGAATTCACCAAAGAGGCGAGCCGCGATTGCTCGATCCGCCAATATGGCGGGCGAGACAGCTGTTTCCTTGGCAATCTTCATTCGCCCATCGCGAATTTTCGTGACATTCTCAGGCGTGAGTTGCGTTGTTAATAACGCATTACGGAGGATCTCTACCATTCGGTCGAAATCGCTGGCTCGGCCTTGCATCGTGACTGTAATTGAATCGTAGTTTGTGTCTACATCCAGTTTGCCGGCCATTTCGTCCGTGAAATACTCGCGTGTGGCTGGGTCAGGAAACAACAGGTCCCCCAGTAGTGCCATCTCACCTGCTTTGCCAGACACGTCAAAAGCCGCACCGCTATGAATGCGCAGCTTGATCAGGACATCCGGGTCAGATGGACGAGGCCACATCAAAATGCGTAAGCCATTAAGCAGTTGTTCACGAAGCGGTTCTGGCGTGACTTGGGCTGTAACCGGGGGTGAGCCAGCGGTGTAAACAAGACAAACGACGAGAGCGGCCATTCTCAGCGGCCTGATATCCAAGTTTAGACTCATAAAATGCGTTAAAGTGACCTCGGTAAGGGGGGCTTCCACGTTGCAGTGAATCTCAGCGTCATTGCAAAAGTTAGGGAATCAAAAACATCTTAGATGCGTGATATTTGCCCGTCAACCGTTTAGCCGGTAAGTGCATCAAAGGCCTGGGTTTGATCTCAAAGCCGCTGGAGGAATGACAGCCCCGATGGCCGAAAACGAGAGTATAATTCCCGCGCGGCACAGGTCTTTGAGTCCAATTCAGGGAAAAAATTGACCCTAGCCGTATCTTTTGAGCCTTTCGCGGTAACTAAAGGAAGGAACCGATTCCGACAGAATCGAGTGCTTGATTGCCAGACAGAATCACAGACGAGCTTTTGCTCGAAAGGGCAGCAGGTGGCGACCAGGCAGCTTTCGTGGAGCTATACGAGCGACACAGGCACGCAGTTTTCCGTTTTGCGTACCGGCTGCTGGGAACCGTTGAAATGGCTGAAGATATAACCCACGACTGCTTTCTGAGCCTGATCAGACAGCCAGGAAACTTCGATCCGGCAAGGGGTTCTTTGCGTACCTATCTTTATTCAGCGGCGCGGAATCTGGCGTTTAAATATTTTCGTAATTCCGGTAGAGAGACCGCTATTGACGATTTAATTCAAGAACCACCGATTCCATCGCGGAATCAGCCCTTACCAAGGTTGCTAGATGAGGAGCTCTCATCAAAAGTGCAGCAGGCGGTGGCAAGCTTGGCTCCCTTACAACGTGAGGCGCTTGTGCTGTTTGAGTACGAAGGGTTGCCCTTGAGCGAGATTGCCAGCATCGTTGGAGCAGATGTTGGGGCAGTAAAAGCGCGGCTCCATCGTGCGCGAGAGCGATTGAGAGACAGGCTTTCGCCTTATTTGAATAGTAGCAGGGAAATTGTTACTTTGGAGAAGGCTTAACTAAGATGAGCAGTATCAGCCCTGATGAGCAATTTGGTTCAGATAAAGAGTTTAAGGGTGTGCTTGACAGGTGGAGCATACCAGAGCCCTCAAAAACTCTTGATCAGCGGGTCTCCAACAGTTACCAAAGGGAGTTTGGAGGCGCCGGAGCGGAGGCCAGTTCGAGGCCATTCCCCCAGATGCATAAAGAGGTAGCAGCGATGAAATTTTGTTCCACATGCCAGGAAGAGTTCGCCGAGAAGTTCAGTTTTTGCCCGGTGGATGGCACTCCTCTCAATGGATTTGTTCCGAAATCCGATGATAGCGTAACGCGACCTTCCCGCCGTGATGAACTAAAATCGAGCGGTGAACCTGCCTACGCTTCCGCGGAACCTGCCTATGCTGCCGCTGGACTTTCCGCTGGAGCTGCTGCCCTTTCCGCCGGAGGCGCTTCGCCTTCTGCTCACGGTGCTGCGTTTTCGGCTGCTGCGGATGGCATCCGACCGGAATATCATTTCACGTTTATCGACGACACTGGTCTTTCCCAACGTTTGCTCACTCAACTCAAAGCGGTTGCTCACGAATCAGAGCTGACTTGGCCCGAGTTCAAACGTGATCCCTTTGGTTTTTCGAAAAGAATGGTAACGGGCTACGGACAGGCTGGCTGGAAAGCTCTGTCTCAACCTAACGTCGCAACTGGCATTTTGTCCTCCCTGGTGCTGGTGATGACGATTATCCTGGGCGTCATCTGGTTTGATCGGTTTCAAGCGCGACGCGCTAGTGAAGAAGCTGCTCTCAATGAGGATCAGGTGGTCGAGCAGATTATGGATATTCCATCTGAGCAGCCCACACCCGATCCAGGTACCGCTGGTTTGAATAAAGGCAGCGGTGGCGGCAGCAAGCCAAAACCCGAGAAGGCTGCCGGTGGTGGTGGTGGTGGCCGTGAAGAGCCCAAACCGGCTTCGTTTGGCAAAACACCTCAGGCTTCGCTAACCGTGCCCCAAGTCGTGGCACCAGATCCGAAACCTCCAGTGATCAAGAATCCCTCCTTGCCAGTGGCTGCTACTGTCGTAGCAGATCCGCTGTTGGTTCCGCCCGATGCGCGTGTTTTACCCTACGGAGATTTCAAATCAAAGAGTACGGACCCCTCGTCTGGCGAGGGTACTGGAAACGGTATCGGAAGCGGCAAAGGCGGCGGAATCGGTCCGGGTGAAGGCGGCGGAATTGGCCCCGGTCGCGGAGGCAACATCGGCGGCGGCGATAGAAACGATGGCGGTGGCGGACCTGGTGGTGGCGGCGGGGATACGACCGAATATTCAACGGCAAAGAGGTAACTTCGAAGGCGCGCGTGCTTTCAAAACCTGAACCGCAATACACGGAAGAAGCAAGGAAGAATCAAATCACCGGTACCGTGGTACTGCGAGCAGTGTTTACCTCGAGCGGGCAGGTGACAAATATTCGGTCCGTGTCGGGATTACCCTTTGGTCTAACGGAACGCGCAATAGCGGCAGCTCGTCAGATCAAGTTCTCGCCGGCGATGAAGGATGGCCATCCGGTTTCGATGTACATTCAACTGGAATACAACTTCAACCTGTACTAAGTTTCGCACAGAGACAAAAGTTAAGCGGCGCTGATTGAATGATCAGCGCCGCTTTCTTATGTGCGACACCACTAGTGAACTCGAAGGTTTCCCGACGTTTGCTAGTTCAGCTTTTCTGCCAGGCGCCTAATTCTTTTTACACCTTCCCGCAACTGTTCCATAGAAGTGGCGTAAGACATGCGGACATAGCCTTCACTGCCAAAGCGCGCGCCATCAGTAACAACCGTCTGTTCTTCTTCAAGCAAACGTTGGGCAAACTGTCCTGATGTCTGGAGACCAGCTTTCAAGCAACCCGTAACATTCGGAAAAGCGTAGAACGCGCCTTCTGGTTCGTTGCAAGTGATTCCAGGTATATCCCGGAGCGCGGCAAGAAGCCACGCGCGTCGCGCCGTATACTCGGCGAGCATTTCAGCCACAGATTCTTGTGGGCCATTGAATGCCTCTGTGGCAGCTCGCTGTGCAATTGAGTTGGGATTGCTTGTCGAATGGCTCTGCACTTTCAGCATGGCCTGAGTCCATTCGCGAGGCGCAAGTGCATAACCCATGCGCCACCCGGTCATGGCATAGGTTTTTGAGAACGAGCCGGCGATGCAAAGACGACTTCGTAATTCCAGTGGCAAACTGGCAGCGCTGAATACTTCGGCGGGCGGGTAGACGAAACGCAGATAACATTCGTCGGAAATGACGTGCACCTTGCGTTCTGACAGAAGTTCTATGATGCGCCTGAACTCCGCTGGATTAATCACTCGCCCCGAAGGATTACACGGTGAGTTTAGGATAATCAGTTTGGTGCGTGACGTTATTGACCGTTCAATCTGTTCAGCGCTCAGAAGGAATCCAGTCTCCTCAGTCTCAATAAAAACTGGCGTACCACCCGCAAACACAACGATCTCAGGAAACGTCACCCAGTAAGGTTTAGCCATCAGAACTTCATCACCAGGATTAACCAAGCTGACCACAGCATTGAAGATGGCCTGCTTTCCTCCTGATGTGGACATCACCTCAGAGCGCTCGTAATTCGCACCAAATTCTCGAGCGTAGAAATCGATTATCGCTTGTTGTAGTTGGCGCGTGCCCGCCGTTGGTGTGTACTTCGTCTGACCGGCACGCATGGCTTCTGCGGCCGCCTGCTTAATGTTCTCAGGCGTATCAAAGTCCGGTTCTCCGGCGCCGAAGTCCACCACGTTTAGACCGGCGGCCCGCATCGATTCCGCTGCCTGCATCGCAGCGAGCGTGGATGATGGCTGCATTCTTCCTACGCTTTCGGATACGGTAAAGGGAGAGCTAGCGGGTTTTGTCATCATGAATCTATTCCTCGCTTGAGGCGCGCTCACTATAGAAGTGTTATTACGTTAGTTTACCCTGATACTTCTGCTTCATCCGCGTTTCAACCAAAGGAGGCACGAGTCCCTCAAGTTCACCACCTAACTGAAAAACCTCCTTCACCAGCCGAGAACTCACATATGAGTACATCTCAGCAGGCATCATGAAAACAGTTTCAATACTTGGTTCGAGCCGGCGGTTCATCAAAGCCATCTGCAACTCATACTCGTAGTCCGAGATTGCTCGGATCCCGCGAACGATCGCGTCTGCCTTTTGTGCCACGGCATAATGCACGAGAAGCCCCTGAAAATTGTCGACTCGAACTGCACAACCGCCGCGGTCAATGTCTTTCAACACATGATTGAGAGTCTCGCGCCGTTCCTCGATGGTAAAGAAAGGTTGCTTCTCCGGGTTTACCAGGATGGCAACAATGATTTCATCGAAGAGCTTGCAGCCGCGTTCGATGATGTCCAGATGGCCGTTAGTAACTGGATCGAAAGAGCCGGGATAAATGGCGCGTCGCATGAATCGGAATGGTAAATGGTAAATGGCAAATGGTAAATGGAAAAACGAATTGAAATCAGTTGATGGCAAGATTGGCAGATCACCACTACCATTGTCGGTGGCTGACATCAGTAGTAGTATTACGCTTAATTAAGGAGTTGCGAATGGCGCAGATAATCTCACCAATCCCACAGGAAATCTGGCCTCATTTCACTGTGAACTTCAGCAGTTTAAGGTTAACCCCGGAACAGTTTGCGCAACTCTGCCGCGATAATCTTGATCTTCGTCTGGAGTTAACCTCAAAAGGAGAATTAATCGTCATGCCCCCCACCGGGTCAAAGACGGGACAACGAAACTTCAGCCTCACCAGTCAGTTTGGAGAGTGGGTTCGAAAGGATGGTACGGGTGTGGCATTCGATTCTTCAACCGGATTTACACTGGCCGATGGAGCAATTGTCTCTCCTGATTTGGCGTGGATCAGACGGGAAAGGTGGGACGCCTTAACCGATGAGGAGCAGGAAAGCTTTGCACCCATTTGTCCGGACTTTGTGATCGAACTGAGATCCTACTCGGATAGCCGGTCGCGCTTGCAGAAGAAGATGCAGGATTATCTTGAAAACGGTGCCAAGCTAGCTTGGCTCATCGATCCACTCCAACGCCAGGTTCACATTTACCGATCAGGCAGAAAAACAGAATTGCTTAAAAATCCTGAAACGGTTTCGGGAGAGCCGTTGCTTCCTGGTTTCGTGTTGCATATGCCTGAAATATGGTAGATCCATCTTGGATTTACCCTCGCTTGACACGCTAGGATCTCGATGATTCAATAGACCTCGGAGTAGATGTGGTGAGTTAAGGCGACTTGCGGCCACTTAAAATAATCCGCTAAACAGCTCGGCGAGTCTTTCCATTAAGACTAATCGAAGAGGGTTCCAGGAAAGCCCCGTGTTGTTTAGCGCGGGGCTTTTTGACATTTGCGATTTTAGATTTTTGATTGCCGATTTTTAACTTTTAGGACCAGGCGACTGCGGTCATAGAACCAGGTGGCAGCAGTCATAGAACGAGGTGGCCGAACCAGGCGACCGCCGTCACTGATGTGCTGTCCTCAACTCGGGCAATCAAAAATCTAAAATCGCAAATAAAAAATCAAAAATACTAATATGGCTAGCTTCCTCGACACATTAAAAGAACGCATCGTCGTTTTTGACGGTGCAATGGGTACTAACCTGCAGGTGCAGAACCTGACGCTTGATGACTTCGGCGGGCTGCGATTCGAAGGCTGTAACGAGAATTTGCTGGTCACTAGGCCCGACGCCGTAGAAAACGTTCACACAGCGTTTCTTGACGTTGGCTGCGACGTGGTCGAGACAAATTCATTCAACGGTACCCCTGTAGATTTCGCTGAGTATGATATCGGGGACCAGGCTTACAACATGAATGTGAAAGCCGCGACTCTGGCAAAGCGGATAGCTTTAGACTATTCGACAAAAGCCAAGCCGCGTTGGGTCGCAGGCTCTATGGGTCCAGGCCGCAAACTTCCAACGCTCGGACACATTACGTTTCTTGAGCTCAAAGCGGCTTACCGTGAGCAGGTTCGCGGGTTGATCGACGGTGGCGTGGACCTGTTGATTGTAGAGACCTGCCAGGATCTGCTGCAGACGAAGGCGGCCCTATCGGCAATCTTTGAACACTTCAAGGAGACTCGAACCCGTGTGCCTGTGATTGCACAGGTAACAATCGAAGTGTTTGGGACCATGCTTAACGGAACTGAGATTGGCGCCGCGCTAACTGCGCTCGCACCGTTTCCGATTGATGTAATTGGCATGAACTGCGGTACCGGACCTCGGCATATGACCGAGAGCATCCGTTACCTTTGCGAGAATGCACCACTACCGGTTTCTGTGCTTCCCAATGCAGGCCTGCCCTCTGTCGTGGACGGCAAGATGCATTACGACGAGACACCCGAGACCTTTACGGCGCAAGTGACCCATTTCGCGAGTGATTTTGGCGTTAATGTGGTTGGTGGTTGCTGCGGTAC
>Ga0134127_10004276_pt1 | contig 10298 bp, 6 predicted proteins | sample KB31753_FD_96459 | JGI IMG/M metagenome (GOLD analysis project Ga0134127, IMG submission 96459) | Terrestrial soil microbial communities with excess Nitrogen fertilizer from Kellogg Biological Station, Michigan, USA - KB3-175-3 | ecosystem: Environmental > Terrestrial > Soil > Unclassified ...
ACGGGCGGCACGGTGATCTCGGAAGAGCTCGGCCTCAAGCTCGAGAACGCCACCATCAAGGACCTCGGCAAGGCGAAGAAGGTGGAATCCGCCAAGGAGAACACCACCATCATCGACGGCGCCGGGTCGAAGAAGGACATCGAGGGCCGCGTCAAGCAGATCCGCGTGCAGATCGACGAGGCGACCAGCGACTACGACAAGGAGAAGCTGCAGGAGCGCGTAGCCAAGCTCGCCGGCGGCGTGGCGGTGATCAAGGTCGGCGCCGCGACCGAAGTCGAGATGAAGGAGAAGAAGGCCCGCGTTGAGGACGCGCTGCACGCGACCCGCGCCGCGGTGGAAGAGGGCATCGTTCCCGGCGGCGGCGTGGCGTTCCTGCGCGCCAAGCAGGCGATCGGCAAGCTCAAGGGCGAGAACGAGGACCAGGAAGCCGGCATCAAGATCGTGCTCAAGGCGCTCGAAGAGCCGCTGCGCATCATCGTCGACAACGCCGGCGCCGAGCCCTCCGTCGTGCTCAACAAGGTGCTCGAGGGCAAGGGCAACTTCGGCTTCAACGCGCAGACCGAGGAGTTCGGCGATCTCGTGCAGCAGGGCGTGATCGACCCGACCAAGGTGACGCGCACCGCGCTGCAGAACGCCGCGTCGGTCGCCGGCCTGATGCTCACCACCGACGCGATGGTCGCGGAGCTGGTGGAAGAGAAGAAGGGCGGCGGCGGACACTCCCATGGCATGCCCGACATGGGCGGCATGGGCGGCATGGACATGTAAGCAGCGCAGTCGCGCAGCAACGAAGAGGGCCCGGCGACGGGCCCTTTTCATTTATAGCGGCGGTTATAATCCGCGCCTTCCCCCGCAGTACCCCGACGGCCAAGTAGCTCAGTTGGTAGAGCAGCGGACTGAAAATCCGTGTGTCGCTGGTTCGATTCCGGCCTTGGCCACCATTACTGCGTAAAGCGCTCGGCGAGCAGCACCACGTTCGAGCCGCCGAAGGCGAAGGAGTTCGACATCACCGCGCGCGGCGGGTCGGTGCGCTCGGCGCGCCGCGCCACGTGACGCAGCGCGCACGCCGGGTCGGGCTGCTCGAGGAACGCGGTCGGCGGCAGCCAGCCGCGCATTAGCGGCAGCAGCGCGGCGGCGAACTCGAGCGCGCCGGCGCCGCCGAGCAGGTGGCCGTGCATCGATTTGGTCGAGGTCACGGGGATGCGCGCAGCGGCCTCGCCGAATACCTCCCTGATGGCTTCGCACTCGACCGTGTCGCCTACGATGGTCGCGGTGCCATGGGCGTTGATGTAGCCGATCGCTTCGGGCGCGAGGCCCGATTCCGCCAGCGCTTCGCGCATTGCCCGCACTTGGCCGTCGCGGTCAGGCTTGGACATGTGGGCCGCGTCGCAGCTGTTGCCGTAGCCCGTGATGAACGCGAGGATCGGTGCGCCGCGTGCGCGCGCATGCGACTCCTCCTCCAGTAGCAGCGCCGCGGCGCCTTCGCCGAGCACGAGGCCCCCGCGGCGCTGGTCGAAGGGCTTGCAGCTCGCGGCGGCGTCGCCGCCATCGGCGGGTGCGAGCGTGCGCAAGGCCTGCCACGCCGCGAGCATGCCGGGGGTGAAGAGCGCCTCGGCGCCGCCCGCGAGCATGGCGTCGGCGCGGCCAGCGTGGATGGCGCGCATCGCCTCGCCGATCGCCATCGCCGATGAAGAGCAGGCGGTGGAGAAGTTGGCGAACGGTCCGCGCAGGCCCCACTTCAGCGCGACGTTGGAGCCGGCTGCATTGTTCATTCCCATGACGACCGATAGCGGGCGCAGGCGAAAATCCTTTCTGCCGTACACGCTCGCGTAAGCCGCATCGAGGGTGCTTGCGCCGCCCATGCCCGTGCCCCAGCAAACACCCACGCGGTTTCGGTCGGCCGCCGCGGCATCGCCCGCGAAGAGGCCGCTTACCGCGACCGCCTGGCCCGCCGCTACGAGCGCGAACTGCGCAACGCGATCGAGCGCGGAAGCCTCGTTCGACTTGAAGTGCGCGGCCGCATCCCAGTCGATCGTGGCGCCGACCTGCACACCCGAGCCGCTCGCAATCTCCGCGGGCAGCGTGCGCACGCCGGAGCGCCCGTCGGCGAGCGCGCGCCGGAAATCCTCAAGCGAATTGCCGAGCGCCGAGACGACGCCGATGCCGGTCACCGCAACGCGACGCTCGGGCCCCGCCTTCCCGGCTGTCACCGCGGACCCTGCGGCTCAGGACTTGCCGGCGGCCTGCAGCGACGCGGCGACGTGACGCTCCAGGTCGGCCAGGCACTTGATCTTGCGCAGGTCGTCGTCCGAGACCTTGACGCCGAACTCGTCTTCGACCTTGAACATGAATTCGATGAAGGTGAGCGAATCCACCCCGAGATCGGCCAGCGGCGCGTTCGGGTCGAGCTTCGACGGATCGAGCGAAAGCTCTTTTGTCGCGAGGTCCTTGATGCGGGCGAGGGTGTCCATGCGGCGCTTCCGACGGGAATTATACGGCGCTTGTAAAATTTGCCATTCGCCACGGCTTGACCGTCGAGATCCGGGCGGTACGGATATAGAGACAAGACTTTCGTGTTTTTGTGTGAAATTGCGCATCGAATCGGCCTCATACCGATGAATTTCAAGATTTCCCTACAGGCTGGCCCTATGCAAATCCATAGAATGCGGTGATAGGGCCGTCAGCGGGAAACGATAAAAAAGCGACGGAGAGAGTTCGATCGTGGCGGGGCGCTTTTCGCGCATCCGCCGTTCCCGCATCCGAGCCCTGGCATGAGGCTCGCATGTCGTCGAATGCGGCATCGATTTCAGGTACTGCTTTTCGCGCCGGTGCGGATGGCACGCCCCGCGTTTTTCTTTCGACCTCCACGGCGGCGCCCGGTCAGCGTCGCCTTGCGCTCGCAGTCGTCGTTCTTTCGACGCTGATCTTCGTCGCCGCGGCGCCGTTTGCGAAAACGACGCTGACGGCGGTGCCGGCCTTCCTGCCGATCCACCAGTCGGCGCTGGTGATCATCGACCTGATCACCGCGGTGCTGCTGTTCGGCCAGTTCGGCATCCTGCGCTCGCGCGCCCTGCTGGTGCTGGCGAGCGCCTACCTGTTCAGCGCCGCCATGGCCGTTGCCCACCTGCTCAGCTTCCCCGGCCTGTTCGCGCCCGGCGGCCTGCTCGGCGCCGGCCCGCAGACAACCGCGTGGCTGTATTTCCTCTGGCACGGTGGCTTTCCGCTGCTGGTGATCGCCTATGCGGTCCTCAAGGAGGATCTACCCGGGCGCGCGGAGGCAGATCGGCCGTCCAGCACGGGCGCCGCCGTCCTTACGAGCGTGGCGCTTGTGCTGGTCGTCGCCTGCGGGCTGGTCCTGCTCACCACGGTGCTGCACGACGGGCTGCCCGAGATCATGCGCGGCGATCGCGATGCATCGACAAAGGTACTCGTCGCGTCCGCCTGTTGGGCGCTGAGCCTGACCGCGCTGCCGGTGCTGTGGCGGCGGCGGCCGCACTCGCTCGTCGACCTGTGGCTGATGGTCACGGTGTGCGTCTGGATCTTCGAGATTGCGCTCGCCTCGGTCCTGAACGGCGGGCGCTACGACCTGGGCTGGTACAGCGGGCGGATCTACGGCCTGTTCGCGGCGAGCTTCGTGCTGCTGGCGCTGCTGCTGGAGAACAGCGTGCTGCATGCCCAGGTCGTGCAGGTGCGCGAGAGCGAGCGCCGGCAGGCGCGCGAAGCGCTGACCCGGCACGAAGAGCGCCTGCGTATCGTGCACGAGATCGACCGCTCGCTGATCGGTGAAGTCGACCTGCACGCGCTCGCCGCCGCGGTCCTGCAGCCGCTGCGCGAGCTGCTCGGCGTGCCGCGGGTGGTCGTGAACCTTTTCGATCTTGCCGCCGGCGAAGTGGAGTGGCTCGCCGCGGCCGGCCGCCGGCGCACCCACATCGGGCCGGGCGTGCGCTATCCGCTGAGCTTCATGGGCGACCTCGAGGCGCTCAAGCGCGGCGAGCCGCAGGTCATCGATACCCATGCGCTGCCGCCGGGGCCGGCGACGCAGGCTTTGCTCAGCTCGGGTGTTCGCGTCTACATGGCGGTGCCGATGATCGCAGGGGGCGAGCTGATCGGGGCGCTCAGCTTCGGCGGCGAGCTGCCGGAATTTCCGCCCGAGCAGGTGACGATCGCGCGGGAAGTGGCGACGCAGCTCGCTGTTGCGATTACCCAGGCGCGGCTGTTCGAGCGCGTGCGGCGCCACGCCGAGGAGCTCGAGCAGCGGGTAAAGGAACGCACCGCGGCGCTCGAGGCGGCGAACAAGGAGCTCGAATCATTCTCCTATTCCGTTTCGCACGACCTGCGCGCGCCGCTGCGCGCGGTCGATGGCTACGCGCAGATGCTGGTCGAGGACTACGGCGAACGGCTGGACGACGAGGGCCGCCGGCTGCTCGGCACGGTGCGGGCAAGCGCCGAGCAGATGGGGCGCCTCATCGACGACCTGCTCAAATTCTCGCAGGTCGGGCGCCGCGCGCTCTCCCGCAACCCGGTCGACATGCGCTCGCTCGCGAGCGAGGTGGCGGCGGAGCTCGGGTCGGCCTATCCGAAGGTGCGCGTCGAACTGGGCGTGCTGCCTGCGCTGGCGGGCGACCGGGCGCTGTTGCGCCACGTCTGGAGCAACCTCATCGGCAACGCGCTCAAGTACAGCGCGCAGAAGGATGCACCGCGCGTGCAGATTTCGGGCCGCGTCGAGGGCGCGGAAAGCATCTACACGGTGCGCGACAACGGCGCCGGTTTCGACATGAAGTACTACGACAAGCTGTTCAACGTCTTCCAGCGGCTGCACCGCGAGGACGAGTTCGAGGGCACCGGCGTGGGGCTCGCCATCGTGCAGCGCGTGGTGGCGCGCCACGGCGGCCGCATCTGGGGCGAGAGCGTCGTCGGCGAGGGCAGCAGTTTCCATTTCGCGCTGCCGCAGGGAACCGATCAATGAGCGAGCTGCAGCAGATCGAGATCCTGCTCGCCGAGGACAATCCCGCCGATGCCGAGATGACGCAGCGCGCGCTGCGCAAGCATCATCTGGGCAACCGGCTGTACTGGGCGAAGGACGGCGCGCAGGCGCTCGACTTCATCTTCTGCCGCGGCGCCTACACGGGGCGGGATCCCGCGAATCCGCCCAAGCTGGTGCTGCTGGACATCAAGATGCCCAAGGTGGACGGCATCGAAGTGCTCAGGCAGTTGAAGGCCGACGAGAGCGCGCGCCTGATCCCAGTCGTCGTCATGACCTCGTCGAACGAGGAGCGCGACGTGCTGGAAAGCTACCGGCTCGGCGCCAACAGCTACATCGTCAAGCCGGTCGAATTCCCCGCCTTCCTGGACGTGGTGGCGAAGATCGGCCTGTACTGGGTGCTCACCAACCGGGTGCCGGAGTAAATGGCCGCGCGCGCCGTTAGCCCACTATGACCCTCCCCGAACGCATCCGCGTGCTGATGGTCGAGGACGTGGCGACCGACGCCGAGCTCGAGGTGCGCGAGCTCAAGCGCGCCGGCATGCGCGTCGAGCATCGCCTGGTCGACCGCGAGGACGCGTTCCTCGCCTCGCTCGGGAATTTCGCGCCGCACGTGATCATCTCTGATTTTTCAATGCCCCATTTCGACGGCATGACGGCGCTGGCGCTGGCACGGGACAATGCGCCCAACGTGCCGTTCATCTTCGTGTCCGGCACGATCGGCGAGGAATACGCCATCCGCGCGCTGCAGAACGGCGCCACGGACTATGTGCTGAAGACCAATCTCGTGCGCCTGCCGGCGGCCGTGGAGCGCGCGATGCACGAAGCCCGTGACCGGGCGGCGCGGCAGGAGACGGAGCGCGCGCTCTCGGAAACGCGCGAGCGCCTGACCAGCATCTTCACCTCCCTTCCCGACATGCTGTGGTCGGTAGAGCTGCCGGGTGAGCGCATCGCCTATGTGAGCCCGGCATCGCTGGCGATCTTCGGCCACAAGCCGGAAGCCTTTCTGAGTAACAGAGATCTCTGGATCGACGTCGTTCACGAGGACGACAAGTCCGCGGTAAACGCGGCCTGGCGGCGCCTGGTCAGCGAAGGCGTGCAGTTCGACATCGAGTACCGCGCAGTGCGGCCGGACGGCAGTATCGCCTGGGTGCACGACCGCGGCAGCCTGGTCGCCGATGCGCAAGGGCGGCCGCTTCGCGTCGACGGCCTGGCGCGTGACATCTCGGAAGCGGTCCGGCAGCGCGAGCGCCTCTCCCGCCTGGCCCGGATCCGCGACCTGCTCGGCGCCCTCAACGCGGCGTACATCCGCATCAGAGAGCGGCACGCGTTGTTCGGCGAATTCTGCAGCATCGCGGTATCGCGTGGCGGATTCGCGCTGGCGCGGGTTGTCGAGCTCGACGCCGCCGGCAAGCTGTCGGTCGCCGCGACGACCGAGAAATCGCTGGGCCCGTTTACGGCCATCGTAGAGGACTACAACCGGGATCCGGCAGCGTCGAGCACGCTGCTTGCGCATGCGTTGCGGGGCGGTCAGGCGTCAGTGTCCAACGACATGGAGCGCGACGTACGGGTCGCGGCGCGCGGCGACTTGACTCGGGGCGGCAATTACTCGCTGGGTATATTTCCGGTGCGTCTCGACGGCGCGGTCGTGGCGGCGGTGATTCTGCGCGCGAACGGGCCGCATTTCTTCGACCAGGAAGAGCTGGCGCTGCTCTCGGAAATGGTCGGCAACCTGGAGTTTGCGCTCGAGCTCGAGGCCAAGCAGGAGAGGCTCAACTACCTGGCGCTCTATGATCCGCTCACCGAACTCCCCAACCGCACGCTGTTCCAGGACCGCCTGACGCAGGCGCTGGAGGCCTCGCGGCGCGGTTCCACGATGCTGTCCCTCACCGTTTTCGACATCGAACGCTTCAAGGCCATCAACGATACTTTCGGCCAGAGCGCAGGCGACGAGGTGCTGCGCGTGGTAGCGCGACGGCTGCGGGAGGTCGTTGGCGATGTCAACCGCGTGGCGCGCCTGGGGGGCAACATGTTCGCCATCATGCGGCCTGACATCCAGGATGCGGCCGATGCCGCGCGCGTCCTGCAGGAAGGGACTTCCGAGGTGATTGGCAAACCGGTGCTCATCGGCGAGCGCGAGATCAAGGTCACGGCGAAAGCGGGCATTGCGCTGTTCCCCGATGACGGCGCCGAGGCGGCGGCGCTGTTCCGCAACGCCGAGGCCTCCCTCAAGCGCGCCAAGGAGACCGGCGACCGGTTCCTGTTCTATGCGCCGCACATCAACGCGCGCGTCGCCGAGCAGGTGGAACTGGAGAACCGCCTGCGCCGGGCAGTCGAGCAGCGCGAGATCTTCCTGCACTACCAACCCAAGGTGGAGATGGAGACCAACCGCATCGTCGGGCTGGAAGCGCTGATGCGCTGGCGCGGGCCGGACAACCTGCTCATGTCGCCGGTGCGATTCGTGCCCGTGCTGGAGGAGACCGGCTTGATCCTGGAGGCAGGCCGGATCGCGCTGGAGATGGCGGCCGAGACGTACCGCGAATGGAACGGCCTTGGCCTCGTCGCGCCGCGCATTGCCGTCAATGTCTCGGCGCTGCAGCTGCGCCAGCGCAGCTTCGTCGCCGATGTGCAGGCCGCGCTCGGCGGGCCGGACAACGGTGTGGACCTGGAAATCACCGAGAGCCTGCTCTTGGAGGATATCGAGGAGAGCATCCGCAAGCTGCGTGCGCTGCGCGAGGCCGGCGCCAATATCGCGCTGGATGATTTCGGCACCGGGCATTCGTCGCTCGCCTACCTGAGCCGCCTGCCGATCGACGCGGTCAAGATCGACCGCAGCTTCATCCGCGCCATGACCGAGAACGCGGACGCAACCAGCATCGTCTCCACCATCATCTCGCTCGCGCAGGCGCTGCGCCACAAGGTCATCGCCGAGGGCGTCGAGACCGAGGAACAGGCGCGCTTGCTGCGCCTGCTGCGCTGCGACCAGATGCAGGGCTATCTGTTCAGCCCGCCGCAGCCGAAGGACAAGATCGAAGCGATGCTGCGCGCCGCGAAGGATTGAGCGCGTCGGCCGGGGCGGAAGAAAGCGCTTATAATCTGCGGCCTTAGCGTCATTTTGCTGCCGCATGTCCATCGTCACGCTCGGCTTGAATCACCATACCGCGCCGCTCGGGGTGCGCGAGCGCGTGGTGTTCCACGTCGAGCGCCTGGGCGAGGCGCTCGCGGAGGCCAAGCGCGTGCTTGCGCCCGAGGCGGCGATCCTTTCAACCTGCAACCGCACCGAACTGTATCTCTCCGGCGAACTCGACCAGGACCAGCGCGGTGCCGCAGCTGCATGGCTGGCCGGCTATCACCGGGTCGATCCCGGCGAGCTCTCGCGCTATCTGTACACCTTGCCGCGCGAGCAGGCGGTGCGGCATGCGTTCCGCGTCGCCTCGGGCCTGGATTCGATGGTGCTGGGCGAGCCGGAGATCCTCGGCCAGATGAAGGATGCGGCGCGCTCGGCTGAGGCGGCCGGCACGCTGGGCACGGTGCTCGGCAAGCTGTTCCAGCGCTCCTTCGCGGTCGCCAAGGAAGTGCGCAGCACCACGCAGGTCGGCGCCAACAGCGTTTCCATGGCCGCAGCGGCAGTGAAGCTCGCGGCGCGGATCTTTCCCTCGCTCAAGGACCAGAAGCTGCTGCTGATCGGCGCGGGCGAGATGATCGAGCTGTGCGCCACGCATTTCGCGGCGCAGGGGCCGGCGCGCATCACGGTGGCCAACCGGACGCTCGAGCGCGCGCAGGCGCTCGCGCACCGTTTCAATGGGCGCGCGATCGAGCTGCGCGAGCTGGCCGCGCAGCTCTACGAGTACGACGTGGTGGTTTCCTGCACCGCGAGCTCGCTGCCGATCCTCGGCAAGGGCATGGTCGAGCGCGCGCTGAAGGCGCGGCGGCGCCTGCCGATATTCATGGTCGATCTGGCCGTGCCGCGCGACATCGAGCCCGAGGTCGGCGAGCTGGACGACGTGTTCCTGTACACCATCGACGATCTGCAGGGCATCGTGCAGGGCAACCTGGATGCGCGCCGCTCGGCGGTCGAGCAGGCCGAGGCGATCATCGACACGCAGGTCGGCCAGTTCATGCACTGGATGCAGGTGCGCCAGTCGGTGCCGCTGATCCGCGCGCTGCGCGACAGCGCCGAGGATGCGCGCCGGCACGAAGTGGAGCGCGCGCTGCGGCTGCTCGCCAGGGGCGACGATCCGAAGCGGGTGCTCGAGAGCCTGTCGCAGGGGCTCACCAACAAGCTGATGCATGCGCCCACGCAGGCGCTGAACGAGGCGACCGGCGAGGAGCGGCGTACGCTCGCCGAGACGCTGGCGCGGCTGTTCCGCATCCGCAGCTGAAACTGCGGCCTTGAACGCCTCGCTGCGCACCAGGCTCGACAGCCTGTCGAAAAGGCTGGAGGAGCTGAACCGCCTGCTCTCGGCCGAGGACGCGACGCGCGACATGGGCGGGTTCAAGAAGCTCTCGCGCGAGCACGCCGAGCTGACCGGTCTCGCCGAGCTCTACGGTCGCTACCGGCAGGCCGAGCAGGACGCGGCCGAGGCCCGGGACATGGCCGCGGACGCCTCGATGAAGGGCTACGCCGACGAGGAAATGAAAACCGCGCAGGTGGCCATGGCAAGGCTCGAGGCCGAGCTGCAGAAGGCGCTGCTGCCGCGCGACCCGAACGACGACCGCAACCTGTTCATCGAGATCCGCGCCGGCACAGGCGGCGACGAATCGGCGCTGTTCGCCGGCGACCTTTTCCGCATGTACACGCGCTATGCCGAGCGCCAGCGCTGGCAGGTGGAGCTCATTTCCGAGAGCCCTTCGGAGCTGGGCGGCTACAAGGAAGTGGTCGCGCGCATCGCCGGCCAGGGCGCCTATTCGAAGCTCAAGTTCGAATCCGGTGGCCACCGCGTGCAGCGCGTGCCCGAGACCGAGACGCAGGGCCGCATCCATACCTCCGCCTGCACGATCGCCGTGCTGCCGGAAGCCGACGCCGTGGGCGAGGTCGTGCTGAATCCGGCCGAGCTGCGCGTCGATACCTACCGGGCCTCGGGCGCCGGTGGGCAGCACGTCAACAAAACCGATTCGGCGATCCGCATCACCCACCTGCCGACCGGCATCGTGGTGGAGTGCCAGGACTCGCGCTCGCAGCACAAGAACCGGGCGCGCGCCCTGGCGCTTCTGAAAGCGCGGCTCTACGACGCCGAACGTCAGCGGCTTGATTCCGAGCGCGCCGCCGACCGCAAGGCGCAGGTCGGCTCAGGCGACCGCTCCGAGCGCATCCGCACCT
>Ga0134127_10004277_pt1 | contig 10298 bp, 7 predicted proteins | sample KB31753_FD_96459 | JGI IMG/M metagenome (GOLD analysis project Ga0134127, IMG submission 96459) | Terrestrial soil microbial communities with excess Nitrogen fertilizer from Kellogg Biological Station, Michigan, USA - KB3-175-3 | ecosystem: Environmental > Terrestrial > Soil > Unclassified ...
AGCCCTCCATGATCCGGAGCATCATGAGCGCCGCGATGCCCTGGGTGTTCGGCGGGATCTCGGAGACGCTCCAGCCGCGGTACGTCGTCGAGATCGGCTCGACCCATTCGGCCTGGAGCTCGGCCAGGTCTTGCGCGGTCATGGTGCCGCCGGCCTCGCGCAGCGTGCCGACGATCGCCTCGGCGGTCGCGCCCTTGTAGAAGCCGTCGCGTCCCTGCTCCGCGACGCGCGAGAGCGTGCGCGCGAGGTCGGGGTTCTTGAAGACCTGGCCGGCCACGGGCGGCCGGCCCTCCGGCAGGTAGGTGCGCGCGGCGGCCTTCGACGAGACGCGCCCGCTCGCGGCGGCCCACTCTTGCGCGGTGATCTCGCCGACCGGGAAGCCCTCGTTCGCGTAGTGGATCGCCGGCGCGAGCAGCTCGGAGAGCGGCTTCGTCCCGAACTTGTCGCGTAGCGCCTGCCATCCGGCCACGGCGCCCGGGACCGTGACCGAGAAGGCGCCGTCGCGCGGCATGCTCGAGACGCCCTTGGACGCGACGAGCGCCGGCGTCAGGCCGGTGGGCGCCCAGCCCGAGGCGTTGAGGCCGTAGAGCTTCGCGGCCTTCGCGTCCCAGTAGAGGACGAAGAGGTCGCCGCCGACGCCGTTCATCGCCGGCTCCATCACGCCGACCGCGGCGTTCGTCGCGATCGCGGCGTCCACGGCGTTTCCGCCGCGCTCGAGGATGAGCGTTCCGGCGCGCGCGGCGAGCGGCTGCGACGAGGCTACGATGCCGTAGCGCGTCGTCACGAGCGAGCGGCCGACGAGCGGCCGGTGGGCGTCGTCGGCGTGCGCCATGGCGGTCATCCCCAAGAGAAGAGCAGCGCTGAGCTTCATCCGGGCGGTCCTCCGATCGCGCAAGGATATGTCAGGCGCGCTCAGAGCGACGGGCCGCCGGCGAGCGCCGCGACGTCGTCGACCGCGAGCGGCTCCTTGGTGACGAAGCCCTCGCCGTAGCGCACGCCGATCTGCTGGCCGTGGCGGCGGCCGCTGAGCTCGACGCCCTCGCGGAAGCGGTCGAGCGGCTGGCCCGCGGCCTCGCCCGGTCCCGCCGTGAACTGGCTCGCGAACGCGGCGATCGCCTTGATCTTCGTCTCCCACACCGCGGTCACGTCCACCACGAAGCTCGGCCGGATGTCGTTCGCCTCCGTCATCGTCGCGGCGTAGACGAGCTTCGTGGGCCGGAACGGAAGGCCCAGGTCGGGGCGGTAGTTGCGCAGCCCGGCGAGGAAAGAGGCGTCGTAGACGATGCGGCTCGCGGCCGCGTGGTCCGGATGGCGCTGGAGCCAGTGCTGCAGCAGCACGACGCGCGGGCGCAGCCGCCGGAGCGCCTCGACCACGACGTCCTTCTGGTCGGGCATCGCCGACAGGCCGCCGTCCGGCAGCGACAGCGACTCGCGGTGCTGGGCGCCCAGGACCTTCGCCGCTTCCGCGGCCTCGGCCGCCCGCGTCTCGGGCGTCCCGCGCGTGCCGCTCTCGCCGCGCGTCAGGTCCACCATCGCCACCCGACGCCCCGCGGCCGCCGCGCGCGCGATCGTGCCGCCCATGACGAGCTCGGCGTCGTCGGGGTGCGCGCAGATCGCGGCGATGTCGAAGTGGTCGGCCATCGTCAGCGTCCCAGCACCCTGTTGTAGACGGCCTCGTACTGGCCGACCACGCGCTCGGCGCCGAACAGGGACTCGACGCGCTGGCGGGCGGCCTGGCCCATCTCGCGCCGGCGCTCGTCGTCCTTCAGGATCTCGATCGCGCGCGTCGCCATGCCCTCGACGTCGCCGACCGGGAGCAGGTAGCCGCTCTCGGCGTGGCGCACGACCTCGGGCAGGCCGCCCGCGTCCGAGCCCACGACCGGCACGCCGCGCGCCATCGCCTCGAGCGCCGCGAGCCCGAACGACTCGAGCTCCGACGGCAGCAGGAACACGTCGGCGAGGCCGACGATCTCCTCGATCGCCTGGTGCTGGCCCAGGAAGCGCACGCGGTCGAGGAGCCCGAGCCGGCGCGCGAGCGCCTGCGCCGAGGAGCGCTCCGGCCCCTCGCCGACCATCAGCAGCACGCTGTCCACCTCGCGCGCGACGCGCTCGAAGATGCGCACGACGTCGAGCACGCGCTTCACGGGCCGGAAGTTCGACACGTGCAGCAGCACCTTCTGGCCGGGGGAGGCGAAGGCGCTGCGGTCCTCGCGCTCGAGCCGATATAGCTCGAGATCGACGAAGTTCGGGATCACGTCGATCGGCTGCTTGATCTGGAACTCCGCCACCGTCATCCGCTGCAGGAAGCCGGACACCGCGGTCACCGCGTCCGAGCGCTCGATACCGAAGCGCGTGATCTCGAAGAACGAGCGGTCCTGGCCCACGATCGTGATGTCGGTGCCGTGCAGCGTCGTGACCATGCGCGGCGCGCCGCTGCCGAGCATCTGCTGCGCCAGGAAGCCGGCGATCGCGTGCGGGATCGCGTAGTGGACGTGGAACAGCTCGAGCGCGTGCTCGCGCGCGGCCTCCGCCATCTTGACCGCGAGCGCGAGCTCGTGCGGCGGGTACTCGAACAGCGGGTAGCTCGAGACGTCGACCTCGTGGAAGCAGATGTTCTGCTGGAAGCCGCCGAGCCGGAACGGCAGCCGGTACGAGATCACGTGGATCTCGTGGCCGCGGCGCGCCAGCTGCTTCGCGAGCTCGGCCGCCACGGCCCCGGAGCCGCCCACCGTCGGATAGGAGACGATCCCGAGCCTCACAGCCACACCACCTGGTGCCCGCGCGCGAACGGCTGCAGGCGCTCCGCCAGCGCCGGCACCACGGCGAGGCCGTGCCGCGCGACGAAGGAGATGAATCCGATCCCGCGCTCCTGCAGCGAGCCGCCCGGCAGCAGCACGTCGCGGGTCCGGCGCAGTCGGTCCGCGCGGCCCTGGTCGCGCTTCTTGAGCGCGCGCAGCGCCTTCTCGTGCAGCCCCTCGACCGGATGGAGCGCGCGGCCGCGCGTGGCGGCGGTCGCCGAGCGCAGGGTCGGGTCGTGGGTCCCCAGCACCGCCTCCACCTTGCCGAGCTCGCGCTCGATCGCCTCGCGCGCGCTCGCGAAGGCGGCCTCGACGTCGGGGTAGTCCTCGCGGGCCCAGCGCGCGAGCAGCCGCTCGGGGTCGCTCGCGAGGTCGCCGAGCGAGAGCTGCTCGGCTTCGAGCGCGCGCGCCTGGGCCGCCTCGACGAGCGTCAGGCTCGGCCGCGGCAGCAGCACGGGCCGCGGGATGCCGAAGTGCGCGTAGGAGGGGCCGATCTGCGCGTGGTACGCGATCTCGGCCGGGCCGGCGACGTAGGCCGCTGTCGGCAGCAGCGCGTCCTGCACCAGGGGCCGCAAGAGCGCGCTCGGGCTCCAGGCGCGCGGGTCGGCCTCGAGCCGCTTCTGCGCGTCGGCGATCGGCCAGCGCTCGCGCGTGCCGCGCACCTCGACCGTGCCATTCTGAATCGCGAGCGCGCGGCGCTGCCCGTCCACGACCGCGAACGCGTTCAGGAAGCCGGTGCGCACGGGCACCTGCTGGTGGTAGCCGGCCTCGAGCAGCGCCCGGCCGGCCTCGAGCGCCAGCTTCGAGCTGGGCGAGCCTTCGCGCAGCTCGCGCGCGAGCACCGGCACCGACAGCCGCTTGAGCTCGGCGTCGGCCGGGTCGAGCACGACCAGCCCGGGCAGCAGGCGCGAGAGGAGCCGGGCGAAGGCCGAGCTCAGCGTCTCGCCGGGCCGGTAGCAGGCCGCGACGATCTCGATCGTCTCGTCGCGCCCGAGCGCCGCGGGCAGCGCGCGCGCCAGCTCCTCGACGAGGCCGCCCACCGTCTCGTCGAGCGTGATGTCCCAGGCCGGCCGGCCGATCGGCTCCTCGCGCGGGTCGTAGCGCAGCGTCCGCAGCGCTCCCGCCGCGTCCACCACCGTCGCCGAGCGGACCTCGGCGAAGTCGTGGTCGTCCGAGGCCACCCAGAACACGGGCACCACCGGCCGGCCACGTTTCGCCTCGAGCTGCCGGGCGACCGCCACGGTGCCGAGCGCCTTCCAGAGCACGAAGAGCGGGCCGCCAAAAAGGCCCGCCTGCTGCCCCGTCACGATCGCGGCCGCCCCTGGCTCCGCCAGCCGCAGCGCGCTCGCCGCCGCCTGGCTCGCGCCCCGACCTTCCTGCTGGCGGGCCAATGCCTGGGCCACGACTCTTCGATCCGCGTCGCCCGCCGCTGCGGCGGCCGAGGCGACCGCGTCGAGCTCGAAGCCGCCGGGCCGAAGGAACGGAGCGACCTTCGCCCCGCCGGCCAGGTAGTCCAGGAAGAAGGGGCTGAGCGGCTGCTGCAGCGTCTCGTAGGGGATGACATCCACCGCGCGGCTCATGGGCACCTTGAGGGAAGTACGAGAGTGCGGCCTCGGGAGGATAACATAGCCGCAAGCCGTTCTGGGGACGTGACTTGTGCGTCCGACGCGTTGACTGTCGCGAGCCGCGGATGCTAGAGTTGCTGCCGGGAGAGTGTCGGCACCGATCGTGCAACAACGGGCGCCTCGATGAGCGACGTCAGGAAACCCGCTACCGACCAGGTCCCCACCTCGATCGGGCGCTACCAGATCACGGGGAACCTCGGCTACGGGGCGATGGGGGCTGTCTACAAAGCCTTCGACCCGCTGATCAAGCGCCAGCTCGCGATCAAGACCGTCAGGCTCGACATCCCGCGCACGAGCCCGCAGTACCGCTCCTTCATCGACCGCTTCCAGCACGAGGCCCAGATCTCGGGGACGCTCAGCCACCCGGGTATCGTGACGCTCTTCGACCTCGGCGAGGAGAACGGGGACCCGTTCTTCGCGATGGAGTTCGTGGACGGCAAGACGATCGCGGACGTGATCGCCGACGGCACGCGCTTCAAGCCCGAGAAGGTGATCGGGCTCGTGAGCCAGATCGCCTCGGCGCTCGACTACGCGCACTCGCGCGGCGTCGTCCACCGCGACGTCAAGCCGGCCAACCTGATCCTGTACGACGACGACAAGGTGAAGGTGACGGACTTCGGGATCGCGAAGCTCCAGGACGCGGACATCACGCACTCGGGCGCGCTGCTCGGGACGCCCTCCTACATGTCGCCCGAGCAGGCGATGGGGGAGAAGCTCGACGGCCGCAGCGACATCTTCTCGCTCGGCGTCGTGGCCTTCGAGATGCTGTCGGGCCAGCAGCCGTTCCCGGGCCCGAACGTCACGTCGATCCTGTACAAGCTCGTGCACACCGACCCGGTCGAGCCGCCGGGGCTCGAGCTGCTGGGCCTCGTGCCGCAGAAGTGGCGCGAGGTGTTCCAGAAGGTGCTCTCGAAGAAGCCGGAGAACCGCTACCAGACGGCGAGCTCCTTCGTGCAGGACCTCGAGTACTGCCTCGGCTCGTGGTTCACGGGACTCGGCGACGAGGACACGGTGGCGATCGCGCCCCTGACGCAAGGCCGGGTGGACGACACCATCACGATGCTGCCCGTGGACGAGCTCAAGCCGGGCGTCGCCACGGGAGACATCGAGACGGTCCTGATTCCCCGGGTCGCGGCGCCCGCCGTGCCGGCCACTGCCGTGGCGGCCGCCACGAGCGCCGCTCCGGTGCTCGCGCACGACGCGCCGGAAGACACGATGGTGCTCGCGCCGGGCGAGATGGAGGCGCTCGCGCCGACGCCCACCACGACGCTGGCGCCGACCACGACGCTCGAGCCGGAAACCGTGATCCTGTCCACGGAGGCGACGGCGATCATCCCGCCGGCCGCCGCGGCGAAGACGCTGCCCGGCCCAGGTCCCGACGCGCGCCCACCCGTGACGCCGCCCGCCGCTGCGGCGCGGCAGCGACCCGCGCGGCCCGGCGTCCCGCTGCCGCTCGCGCTGGGCGGCGCTGCGCTTCTCCTGGTGCTGCTCGCGCTCGGCTCCTGGGCGTTGCGCCCGCGACAGGCCGACCCGGCCGCCACGACCCCCGCGACGGTTCCCGTCACCGAGCCGGCGAAGCCGGTCGCGCCGTCCGCGGCCCCCGTCGCCGCGACGGGCTCGCTGCGCGTGGTGAGCGAGCCGGCCGGCGCGCGCGTGACGGTCAACGGCGAGGCGCGCGGCCGCACGCCGCTCGAGCTCGGCGAGCTCGCCTTCGGCCGCTACGACGTCCGCGTGGAGCAGCCCGGTTTCGGGGCGGAGACGCGCAAGGTCGAGCTCGCGGCGGCGTCGCCTCTGGCCGAGCTGCGCCTCACCCTGAAAGCGCGCCCCGTCCCGACCACGGGCAGCGCGGAGGTCGTCTCGACGCCGCCGGGCGCGGTGGTGAGCGTGGACGGCATCCAGGTCGGCCAGACGCCGATCAAGGAGCTGAAGCTCGCGGCGGGCAAGCGCCGGCTCGAGGTCGCGCTGGCCGGCCACGAGCCCTGGTCGAGCACGCTCGACGTGGTCGCGGGGCAGAGCGGGCGCGTCGACGTGAAGCTGAAGGAGAAGCCCGCGCCGCCGCCCACGCCCGAGCCGGTGGACGTCACGCGCGTCTACCCGAACGAAGCCGGGCAGGTGGACACGCTGGCCCGAAAGCTCTCGGGAGCCTCGGCGTCCTATCCTACGGGCAAGGCGCCGCGCCTGAAGTCGGGGCAGCGTGTGTCGGTGCTCGTCCGCTTCGTGGTGACCGAGACCGGCGAGGTCGCGGACGTGACGGTGGTCGAGTCGGTCAGCAAGACGGTGGACGAGGTCGTGGTGGCTGCGGTCAAGGGCTGGAAGTACGAGCCGGCCACCAAGGGCGGCGTGAAGGTCAAGGTGGAGTCGACCTTCCGCCAGACCTTCCTGGGAGCCTGAGCGCGTGGCGAAGCTGATCGTCAACCCGACCTCGTCGAACCGGCGCGAGATCCCGCTCACGCGCACGACGATCCTGACGATCGGCCGCGACCCGTCGAACGACCTCGTGCTGCCCGACGCGATGGTCTCGCGCCGCCACGCGGTCGTGGAGCACCGCGGGCGCCAGTTCTACCTGCGCGACTGCAGCTCGGCCAACGGCTCGGTGGTGAACGGCGACCGCGTCACGGAGCGCGCGCTCCGCGACGGCGACCTGGTGGCGATCGGCAGCATGCGGCTGCTCTACCGGGAGGAGTCGGTCGAGGCCGTCGGCGGCAAAGTGCTGGCGCACCCCTCGGCGGCGCCGCTCGAGTGCCCGGCCTGCAAGTCGGTCTACCGGCGCGGCGACCTCTTCTGCCGCGAGTGCGGCGCGCAGGTCGCGCAGCCGAGCGGACCGCCGAAGGCGGTGTGCGCGGCGTGCGGCGCCTCGGTGCCGCTGCCGGCGCGCTTCTGCAACAGCTGCGGCGGCACGCTCGCGCCCGACGGCCAGCGCCTGATCGACCCGCCCGGCGAGGTGCTGAAGTCCGACACGCAGCCCGTGCCCGTGATGGCTCCCGAGCCCCAGGCCTCGCGCGGCAGCGGCGCGATCGCGATGCTCAAGGCGCCGCAGCCGGCGGTCGAGCCGCACCCCAAGACCGACCCCGAGCCGAGCCCGAAGCGGCCCGCTCCGAACGAGCGGCGCGGGGTGCCCGCGGCCGCCCGTCCGGGCCTCGAGCTGGCGGATGCCGGCAGCCGGCTCGCGGCGTTCGTGGTCGACACGGTGTTCGTGGCCTCGGGCCAGGCGGTGCTGCTCGCGCCGGTGGGCTGGTACTGGTGGGCGCGCGAGGCGCCGCAGGCGCCGACGGACGTCACGCTCCTGCCGCTGTTCGCGTCGGTGACGCTGCTGCCGCTGGCCCTGCTGCTGGGCGTGCTCTACCACGTCTACTTCTGGAGCGTGAAGGGCGCGACGCCGGGCAAGGAGTTGCTCGACCTGCGCGTGGTGACCGAGGACGGCCGCTCGCCGATCCCGCTCGGCAGCGCCGTGCGGCGCGCGCTCGGCTACCTGCTCTCGGCCGCGAGCCTCGGCATCGGCTTCATGATGGTGGCCTTCTCCGGGCGGGGGCTCCACGACCGCGTCGCCTCGACGCGCGTCGTGAAGGAGTCCCGGCGTTGAGCCTCGACGGACGCGAGCTTCCGCCCGCCGAGGCGGGCGCCGAGCTCGCGCTGGCGGCCGAGCCGGCCGTGCTGCCGCAGGCCGCGATGCGCCAGCGCTTCCTGCGCGCGGGCTGGGAGTTCCTGCACGACCTGTCGGTGGCCGTGCTGTTCTGCTTCTTCCTGATCGCCTTCGTGGCGCAGGCGTTCCGCGTGCAGGGTACGAGCATGGAGCCGCTGCTGCTCGACGGCGAGCGCATCGTCGTCAACAAGTTCGTCTACCGCTTCCGGCCGATCGAGCGCGGCGACGTGGTGGTGTTCTGGTACCCGAAGGAGCCCTCGGTTTCCTTCGTCAAGCGCGTGGTCGGCCTGCCCGGCGACGTGGTCCAGATCAGGAGCGGCGAGCTGATGGTGAACGGCGTGGCGGCGAAGGAAGAGTACCTGCCGTCGAGCTTCAAGGACAACGACGACCTGCCCCCGACCGAGGTGAAGAAGGGCTTCTACTTCGTGCTCGGCGACCACCGGCGCAGCAGCAACGACTCGCGCGCCTGGGGCGAGGTGCCCGAGAAGTACATCTACGGCCGCGCGGTGTTCCGCTTCTGGCCGCTCGCGCGCATGGGGCCGATTCACTGAGCGCGCCCTCTCGGATAAGCTCTTAAGCTCGACATGACAAAAGCCGGGTCGGTTCTGCGAGAGCCGGGCGTGCGCCCGGACGGGAAGCCCGACGTGCGCTCGCGCGCGGTGCTCGCGCTCGAGGACGGGACGTTCTTCGAAGGGCTGAGCTTCGGCCGCCGCGGCGAGGTGACGGGCGAGGTCGTCTTCAATACCGCGCTCTGCGGCTACCAGGAGGTGCTGACCGATCCCTCCTACGCCGGGCAGATCGTGACGATGACCTACCCGCACATCGGCAACTACGGTGTGAACCGCGAGGACGTCGAGTCGGCGCGTCCGCAGGTGGCGGGCTTCATCGTGCGCGAGGCGTCGCACGTGGTCTCGTCGTGGCGCGCGTCGGGCTCGCTCGCGAGCTACCTCGATGCGCACGGCATCGTCGGGATCAGCGAGATCGACACGCGCGCGCTGACGCGGCACCTGCGCACGCACGGGGCCAAGCGCGGCGTGATCTCGGCGCTCGACCTCGATCGCGACTCGCTGGTCACGAAGGCGCGCGCCTCGCGCTCGATGATCGGGCTCGACCTGGCGCGCGAGGTGACCTGCGAGAAGGCGTGGGCGTTCGATCCCAGGGCCGAGGGGGCGGGCGACCAGCTGGTGCCCGTGCTGAAGCGCGAGCCTTCCGGCGCGAAGCACGCGGGCGAGCCGCGCTTCCGCGTCGTCGCCTACGACTTCGGGATGAAGCACAACATCCTGCGCAATCTCGCGGCGGCCGGCTGCGACGTGACGGTGGTGCCGGCGACGACGAGCGCCAGGGAGGCGCTCGCGTTCAAGCCCGAGGGCATCTTCCTCTCGAACGGCCCCGGCGACCCCGAGCCCTGCACCTACGCGGTGGAAGCGGCGAAAGCCTTCGTCGACACGCTGCCCACCTTCGGCATCTGCCTCGGGCACCAGATCCTCGGGCTCGCGTGCGGCGGAAAGACCTACAAGCTCAAGTTCGGCCACCGCGGCGCGAACCACCCGGTCAAGAACCTCGAGACGGGGCAGGTCGAGATCACCTCGCAGAACCACGGCTTCTGCGTGGATCCCGAGCTGTTCGAGCGTAAGGACTTCGTGCTCACGCACAAGAACCTCAACGACGGCACCGTCGAGGGCTTCCGGATGAAGGACCGCCCGGTGATCTCGGTGCAGTACCACCCGGAGGCGAGCCCGGGACCGCACGACAGCCACTACCTGTTCGAGGAGTTCGTCAGGATGATGCGCAGCGCGCGCGAGGGACGCTAACCGATGCCCCGCGACATGACGATCGGCTCGGTGCTGGTGATCGGCTCGGGGCCGATCGTGATCGGCCAGGCCTGCGAGTTCGACTACTCGGGCACGCAGGCGATCAAGGTCCTGAAGAAGGAAGGCCTGCGCGTCTCGCTCGTCAACTCGAACCCCGCGACGATCATGACGGACCCGGAGTACGCCGACCGCACCTACATCGAGCCGCTCACGCCCGAGGCGCTCGAGGCGGTGCTCGAGCGCGAACGTCCCGACGCGCTCTTGCCGACGGTCGGCGGCCAGACGGCGCTCAACCTGGCGGTCGAGCTCAGCCGGCGCGGCGTGCTCGCCCGGCTCGGCGTGCGGTTGATCGGCGCGTCCCGTCGCGCGGTCGAGGTGGGCGAGGACCGCCAGCTCTTCAAGGAGGCGATGGGGCGCATCGGCC
>Ga0134127_10004278_pt1 | contig 10296 bp, 4 predicted proteins | sample KB31753_FD_96459 | JGI IMG/M metagenome (GOLD analysis project Ga0134127, IMG submission 96459) | Terrestrial soil microbial communities with excess Nitrogen fertilizer from Kellogg Biological Station, Michigan, USA - KB3-175-3 | ecosystem: Environmental > Terrestrial > Soil > Unclassified ...
CACCGCTGCCACACCGCTGGCGTTGTCGTCCGCGCCGGGCGCTTCCTCGGCGGTGTCGTAGTGCGCACCCAGGACGACGACTTCCTGACGGCGCGTCGTGCCCGCGAGCGTCGCCTCGAGGTTCCGGTAGGTGCGGCCCGCGGCGCTGAACTCCTGCGACACGACCGCATAGCCCAGTGAGCGGAGCTCGCCTTCGATGTAGGCGGCCGCGCGCTGCACGCGGGCGTATTCGTCGTCGCTTCGAACACCGATGTCACCCGCGAGCGCGCGCACGTGCCGCTCGAGGCGCGTGCGCAAGACCTCTTGCTCGGGTGTGAGCGGTGGGAGTGGTCCCGCGAAGGCCGGACCGGGCATGCGCACCGTGAGTAGCCAGATCGCGAGAAACAGAAGGGGCAGAAAACTCGCGAGCAGGAGCATGCGGATCCTCCCCCATCGGCTGCGCGGCATGATGGCGAGACCCATTCTTCAAACATACGTAGTGACAGTATCCCGGCACTAAGCCGCCAGTCGGGTCGCAGCGCCTCGGGTTTGTCCTGATTCTGCGGCGTTTTCGCGGGCCTCTGGCAGGATTATGACTCCTGGAGCGCTTGCCCTTCCCGAGGTATGAGCTCGATGTCAGGTTAGCCCGATGCACGCTCGTGGTAGCGCCGTCCTGCTGTGCGCTTGCGTCGCCTGCGTCGACCCCGTCGGGCCCTTCCACCCGCAGGGCCAGGGTGAGCTGGTTCCGCTCAACAGGGTCATCGAAGATTTCATTAGTGATAGCGTCCCTCGGTTGTACTCGTTCGAGGCGGCGATCGACGGCGAGTATGTGGTGCTCCTCAAGGCGTACCACGGTTCCGTCTCGTTCCTAATCACCGACGGGGTCTCAACGGTGACGACCTACGGGTCGGCTGCAGTGACGATTCCGCTCGAGGAGAATCCTTCGTTCCCCCTTCGCACTCCGCTGGGCGGCAGCGGGTCCATCCGGGCGCAGGTATTCAACGGCGACACGGCACGGTTTCAATTCAAGATTGTTCCCGTCCACACGCCGCCGGAGATTGCCCCTCGCCGCTTTGAATGGGGCGACACTCTCAGGGGCGAAACGATCAACCCTCTCTGGGACACCGATGTCTTCGTCGCGCACGCTCAAGCGGGTCAGACGATCGCCGCGGCATTGGAACCGCTCGGCACTGATCCCGGTGCGATATGGTTGACTATCGAAAGCGAAAACGGCCAGTTCCTCGGCCAGGTCGAGAACGCCCCGGGAACCCCGCTAAGGTCAACAGGGGCGATCCCCGTTTCCGTTTCGCAGGACTATCGGTTGGTCGTCCGCAGGGGGTTTTTCAGGGCAACGCGCCACCAGGGCGAATATCGGGTGTGGTCGTATCTGATCAATCGAGCTCCCGAGCGCGCACCCGTCACGCTTCCGAAGGGCGTTGTGCGCGCCGACGAGCGCATCGACCAACCGAATGACATAGATGAATTCACGTTCCAGGACACGGTCGGCGCCGAGTATCTCGCGTTCTTCGACGCTCGCCGTCACTTCTCGATGTTCATATACTCGCCCACGGATTCCTTCGTGTCCGGCCGGATCGGAGGAAGCACCGATACGACGTTGCTGCACCAAGGCACCGTCCTGTTTCAGCTTCAGAGCGCGGGGCCTTACAAGGTCAAGGTAGACGGAGGCTATCCCGGTGATTGGCTCATGGCCGATACCGGGGCGTATCGTGTCCTGCTCTTTCCCGTCGATCGGCGACCGGAGAATGTCCCGGCCACGTTCCAGGTCGGGGATACCGTCAGGGGCGAGGCCATCTTCCCGGCAGGGGAAATCGATGAATTCACGGCGTCCGCCACGCCCGGGGCGCAGCTAATGGCGGGGATGCGGGTTACGGCGGATCCGCAGCCGCAATTCGACTACGTTGAGCTCTTGGTACTCGATGACGCCACGGGTACGGCACTCGCCCAGATCGCGGTCCAAACAACGGGCGCCTTCCAGACGGCATCCTTCACAGTCCCGCCGAGTGGCACACTCCGGGTGCGCCTGGGCCGCCAGATCTGCTGCCCGCCGGGCCGAGCCCCGTACGAGTTCTTCTTGAGACCGGCGCCATGAAGACCCGACGCGCGACGCTCCTGCTCCGCATGCTCATCGGGGCTGCTTTCCTCGCCACGCTTTCGTGCGGCGATTCGCCCACCGAGCCTACCTCGAACCCGCCCCCATCCCTGTTCAATCTGGACCCTCCGCAGGTGGTGGTCGGATCCGCGGATTTCACGCTCAACGTGCGCGGTGCGGACTTCGTGCCCGCCTCTCGGGTCCGGTGGGACGGTCAGGACCGCGCGACGACCTACGTGAGCGACACGCTGCTTACCGTCCACGTCGCTGCGGCGGACGTGGACTCGACGGACGCGATCGCAGTCACGGTGTACACCGGGCCGCCCGGGGGCGGCGTATCGGGAATCCGTCCCCTGGCAATCGTGAACCCTGGGGCGACCATCACGTCGATCACGCCTGATCATCTCGCCGCGCCTGGGGACTCGTTCAGACTGCGGCTTACTGGGACGGGCTTCGTGGCCGCGTCCTGGGTGTGGTTTGGAGGCTGGGGGCTGCTCTCCAGGCTCGAGTCGCCCGGCGTGTTGACGGCGAACGTGCCCGCGTATTTGCTGCAGACGCCGGGCTTTGTGGAGGTGAGGGTGGCCAATCCTCCACCAGGCGGGGGCCTCTCCGCGCCGGACACGTTTTCGGTCGAGTACCCAGTGCCGGTGATCGGCGCGCTCGCGCCTGAGTCCACGTTCACGGGCAGCGGTTTTACGTTGACGGTCGTGGGCAGTCGATTCACACCACAAGCCGTCGTGCGCTGGAACGGCAGTTCGCGGACTACGACGTTCGTCAGCGCGACGAAGCTCCAGGCGGCGATCCCTGCGAGCGACGTCGTGAGTTCGAGTTCCCCCATGATTACCGTCGTGCATCCCGCGCCAGGCGGCGGCAGCTCGGCTGCGGTCGCGTTCCGCGTGCGTGAGGCTCCCCCTCGCATCACGAGCACGTCGCCGAGCACGGCGACCGCCGCCGGCGCCGCGTTCACGCTCACGGTCAACGGATCGAACTTCGCGGTTGGCGCCACCGTCCAGTGGAACGGCCAGGCTCGCACGACCACGCGTCTCAGTGCCTCGAGCCTGCAAGCCGACATTCCAGCGTCGGACATCACGCAGGCAGGCACCGCGCAAGTCACGGTCTTGAACCCCGGAGAGAGCGGCGTCTCAGCACCGTTCGCATTACCAGTGGTGCCTGCGAGCCCAACCATCGGGACGCCAATCACCGTCGCGCTGGCCGCGAACGACATTGCCTATGATCGCACGAGGGGGCGGATCTGGGCCTCGGTGCCCGGTAGCGATCCCCAGCGGGGGAACACCGTCACCGCGATCGACCCAACGACGGGCGTGATCGGCGCATCGATCAGCGTGGGCAGCGAGCCCGGGCCGCTGGCCATCTCGGACGACGGTGCCTACCTGTACGTGGGTCTGGGGGGCGCTCCGCTGGTGGTGCGTGTCAATCTCGCGACGGGTGCGCGCGACATTGACCTCGACATGGGGAGTGGCTCCCTGGGGGATCAGCGGGCCGAAGATCTCGTCGTCGTGCCGGGCCTGTCACGGACTCTGGCCGTATCCATACGCAACACCTGTTGCAGCCCACGTCACATGGGCGTAGCGATCTATGACGACGGGACGCGGCGCTCGCTGATGACGCAGGGACACACGGGCAGCGACCGGATCACCCGCACGGCCAGCGCCACGCGGCTGTTCGGGTACAACAACGAGACGACCGAATTCGGGGCGCGCACGATCGCCGTCACCGCGGCCGGGCTCGTCGAGGAGAGCGTTCGGGGCGGCGTCATCGGCGGCTTCGGCGTGGATATCAAGTACGACGGCGGGCTCGTCTACGCGACGACTGGAGCGCTGGTAGATCCCGAGACCATCTCTCTGCTCGGCACATTCCCAACCGGCGGCCTTGTGGAGCCGGACGTGGCCAATGGACGCGTGCATTTCTTCTCCGGCACCACGCTCCGCACGTATCACTACCGGTCCTTCGCGTTCATCGGCTTAGCAGACATCTCCGGGACAGCGGGGAGCGGTACGCTCCTCCGCTGGGGCAACGATGGATTGGCGTTCCGCACCGCGACGCAGATCGTCCTCGTGCGCGGGACTCTGGTGGGGAATCCCTGAACGCGCTGCTGCGCACCGCCGCACTCGCTGCGGTCGCGCTCGTCGCCTGCGATTCCCCGTCCCCCTTCCAGCCTCGAGGTGAGGGGGAGCGCGTGCCGATCGGGGTCACGATCGAGGGGCAGACGCGCGTCGATTCGGCCAGCCAGTATTCCTTTATTGGGCGCGCGAACCAGCCGTACCTGATCTTCCTCGAATCGCTGCAGGGGGGCGTACATCTCGGGGTCTATGACTCGACTCATGGATTCCCCACCGTCGTCAATCACAGTGCCTCGGCCGGCGGGCCGTGGCTCGAGCAGAACCCGAGCAACACGTTCGGAGGGTCTCCGGAAGCCGTGTATAGGATATTGGTGTGGGCGACTCTGCCTGCGACCACGGCCCGTTTTCGGTTCAAAGTACACGCCATCGACACCAGACCGGAACGAGTGCCGGCCTTGTTCTCGTTCGGCGATACTGTGATCGGCGAGACGATCGACCCGATGTATGATCTGGATTGGTTCCAGGCTCCCGGGCTCGCCGGGCAGGAGATCGTGACGGTCGTGGAGCCCGCGGAACCCGTCGGTGCGGGATCGGTTGGCCTCAGCGTCATTGACGACTCCGCACACCAGCTTTTGGGCGGTGTGTTCGCGGATGCGGGCGCTGCGAATCAAATGACCACCGGCCGCCTGCGTCTCGCGGGCTCACACGACTACCGGTTCGCGTTCGGCGCCGTGACCAGCTACCAGTACCCCCGCTACCGCGGGCCTTACCGCTTCTGGACGTACGTGATCGATCGGGCGCCCGAGCACCGCGCGGCAACCACTCCATTCAACACGGAGCTCCGCAACGAGCGTATCGACCGGGCAGGCGATGTCGATGAGTTCACGTTCTCCGCGGCGACCAACACCGACTTCAATGCCTTCCTGCAATCCTCACGGGCACTTCAACTCGAGTTGGTACCGCTGATGGAGGGCGTCTATCCAGTTGTGGCGGCACCGGCCGACACGTCCTTATTTGCGCACGCGACCGGCCGATTCCATATCGCGCAGGCTGGCACCTACACGCTTCGGCTTAGCGGTACCGAGCCGTCGCGTGTCGCGGATACCGGGTCGTACCGCTTTTACCTCTACGCGATCGACCGGCGGCCCGAGCACGTGCCCGCGGCGATTACGCCCGGCGACACCGTGACCGGCGAGAGACTCGAACTGCCGGGCGACGTCGATGAATTCACGTTCAGCGGCGTCCTCGGAGAGGAATACAACGCGTTTCTCCAGGCGCGAGACTCGTCACCCAACACGGCCCTACAGGTCGAGGTCGTCGACGTAGCCGGGGCCGTGATTCGGTCGACGCAGAGTGTCGGCAGTGATACGGGCCTGTTACATCAGCCAACCGGCCGGTTCGCGCTGACGAGCTCCGGTACCTACCGCCTGCGGGTCAGCGGCGTCCGGTCCTACCCGTCGGACCTCAACACGGGGCCATATCGGCTCTTGCTGTATCGCGTCGATCGCAGGCCGGAGCACGTCCCCGTTGCTCTCGCGCTGGGCGACAGCGTGACCGGCGAATCGATCGACGTGCCGGGCGATGCGGACGAGTACCGCGTGGTCGTAGGTGAGACGACGGGGGTCAATCTGGTAGCGACGCTCGATGCTCAACCGGAGGACTACACGCCGGTCGCCGTGCAGCTGTTCGATGCCAACAATGTCCAGGTCGCGGAACTCTACAGCAACACCATTCCGACATCGGCAGGCACGGTCCAGCTTGTGCCGGGCGTGTACAAGCTACGGGTGGATGTGACGCACTGGCAGGACAAGCCGGCGTTTCGTGGTCCCTATCGTCTTTGGCTCTATTCCTTCCGTTACGCACCCGAGCTCGTTTCCGATACGTTCGCGATCGGCGATACGGTCAGCGGAGAAGTCATTGCGCCCTGGGGCGATGTGGACCGGTTCCGCTTCCATGGTCAGCGCGGACAGCACATCAATGTTGCGTTACAGGGCCTCACAGCTCCGTCGGCGAGCGGATTCCAGGCGTGGATCACCGGCCCGAGTGGATTCGCCTCGCTCAGCAGTACGGCTAGCGACACATCGCTCCGCGACCATCAGACGAGGCGGCTCGATGTTGCGGCCTCTGGCTGGTATCAAGTAGAGATGACCGGTTTTGGCTCGACCAGGGGAGCGTATCGCTTCCTCGTGGAGGCGGTGGGGACGGCGCCGGAGAGTTCGGCCGCGGCCTTGGTGCCCGGGGACTCGGTCCTAGAATCGATCGACGCCCCGGGAGATTGGGACGAGTTCACCGTCACGGCCACGCCAGGGGCGGAGTTGAACGTGATCTTGCATGGGACGTCCAGCGTCACGGCATACCCTACGGTGCTGGTGTCAGATCCGAGCACGGGAGACAGCCTAGCGGGTCAGGTGTTTCAAGCGGAACGGGTGGTCGGACCGTTCGTCGTCCCGGCAAGCGGTCACGTCACGATCGCGGTGTACCAGCCGGGCGGGTTCATCAGGTTCTGCTACGACGCCACGTGCGGAGGTGCCCTCGGAGTCGTTGGGCCGTATTCCTTCCGGGTGATGCCGCTCAATCGCGCGCCCGAGAACGTCCCCAGTACGTACACGGTCGGCGACACGGTTCGGGGTGAGGCCGTTTCTCCGATTGGCGACATCGACGAATTCACCTCGTCGGGGACTCCTGGCGATGTACTGAGCCCCTGGTATCACCTCACCGCTGCGCCCGTGCCAGCCGGGGGCTTGATCACGCTGGAGATTGTGAATCCGGCCAACGGGACCGTCTTGGTCGGTGCCGGAGCCGCGGTCTTTGGCACCGGTCCTCCATCCTTTTCGCCTGGAACCTTTAGGGTCCCGTCTGGCGGACAGTTCATCGTTCGCGTCCACTCGTACGGCCTCTTCGGCACGGGCACGGCCACCGCGCCATACGAGTTCTTCGTCAAACGCGGACCCTGACGCTCAGCGGAACAGCACGGCGTACGGCTCGACGCTGCCCCGATCCACCACGAGGTGTTGGTAGCCCGTCTGCGGCCCGCCGGTCCGCACGAAACTGTCGCCCGGCCCGCCCGACTTCACGTCGGCGCGGTAGCGCTCGTGGAGGTACTGGCTCAGCTCGAGCGCGGTGATCCCCGCTTCCCCATCGTCGTCAGCGAGCCGGCCGCCCACCGCCTCGGCGATGAACTCGGCGAGGTAGCCGCCCGCACGGAACTTCACGGCCACACCCGACGTCACATCCTCCTCCGATGAGAACAGCCCCATCCGTCCCGGCGCCGAGATCACGTCTTTCGAGAAGCCGCCACTGAAGCACGCGTCGAAGACGAGCAGCGACACCTTCGCGTGGATGCCGTCGAGCAGCTGGCCCAACGCGTCGTCGGTCAGGTCGTCGTCGTAGAAGACCAGGGTCTCGTCCAGGTTGTCGGGATCGGCGGGCTGGAAGGTCCGCCGCGGGACGCGCCCGCCGTGCCCCGAGTAGAAGAGCACGAACATGTCGTTGGGCCCCGCCTGGCTGCCAATGCGCTGAATCGCCTGACGCACCGCGGCGAGTGTCGCCTGCTGATCCACCAGCACGACGGCGTCCGCGGCGCGCATGCCGGCGCCGCGCTGCATCGCATCGTACATGTGGCGCGCGTCGTCGGCCGTGTACATCAGATTGTTGGCCCGGCCGCCGTAGTTCGAGATGCCGACGAAGACGCCGTACACTCGCCCCGCGCCCGTCGTCACCGGGGGTCTGGTCACCACCGGGCCGGCGCCGCTCGCCCGTCGCAGCGAGAGGCGGTAGCCCCCGGTTTTCTCGGCGGCGTATGACGTCGCCAGAATCCGGTAGCGGCCGCTCGCCCGGAGCCGCAGGCTCACGCGCGACAGGTCCTGGCGGCCGTCCGCGTCGTCATTGTCGATCTGCTCACCGTCCGGCGGGATGAGCGCGAGGTACGTGTCGAAATCGCTCGACGCGAGCTCGACGATGATCGAGTCGCCTGTCGAGCCCTCGAAGGAGTAGAGGTCGCGGTACTCGCCGCGGGAGAGCCGGGCGTCGTCCGCAGCGAGCGAGCCCGCTTGGGTCTCGCCGTACGCGATGGCTCCGACATCGCGCGACGAACTCGCTGGGGCGTTCGCGGCGGCCGCGGCGGCGTAATCGATCCGCAGCTCGTAGGCGCCGATCTCGCCCCGCTTGTACGACGTCACCGCCACCCGGTACTGCCCCGCCTCGGTGAGGTCGGCCTCGATGACGCTATGGCGCGGCCGGCCCTCGACGTCGTCGTTCCACAAACGCTCGCCGCGGGGAGGGACGAGCATCAGGTAGGTGTCGAACTCAGTCGACATCACATCAACCGTCACGTGTTGCCCCGGGCGCCCTTCGAGCGTGTAGCTGTCCACGTACTCGCCCGAGCGGAGCGTGTCGTCGCCCGCGGCCAGGCGGCCGTTCTCCACGCGCGGTCTGGCCGCGATCTCCGCCGCCGCCGCGCTCCCGACCTGGATCCGCAGGTCGTAGGCGCCCGTCTCCCCGCTCTTGTACGAGGTGGCCCACACCCGATATACGCCGTCCTCCGGCAGCTCGTAGGACACCAGGGAGCGATGCGAGTCGCCCTCGTGATCGTCGTTGTCGTGTTGTTTTCCGCTCGGGTCGATTACGATGAGATACGGATCGAAGGCCGCGGACCGCAGGTCCACTGTGACCATCTGCCCCCGCCGTCCCTGGAACGTGTAGGAATCGCGGTATTCACCCGAGCGGAGCGTGGTGTCGCCCGCCGCCAGCCGGCCGCTCTCGACTCGGACGCCCGGTTCCGCGGCGGCTACTCCGCCTCCGGATCCGGCGGCATCGATGCGCAGCTCGTACGCGCCCCCTTCGCCCTTCTGATACGACGTGACGATGACGCGGTAGGTCCCGGTCTCCTCGAGCGCGATCTCGAGGCGCGACCGGCTGTTCGACCCGTTGAAATCGTCGTTTTCTTTTTTGTCGCCCGACGGGGCGACGACCATCAGGTAGGGATCGAACGCCGAGGAGGTGAGGTCGAAGACGGCGCGCTGGCCGGCCCGGCCCTGGAATTCGTACGTGTCGTAGTACTCACCGGTCGAGAGCTGCGCGTCGCCGCCCGCCAACGCGCCCCGATACACGATCGGCGCGCCGCCTTGGGCACCGAGCGCAGCCGGCACGACTGCGAGACTCGCCACGACCAGCCGACGCCACCGACGGTCCATGAGACCTCCTTAGAGGGGCCTGTTTTTCGTAGCGACAGCAAGCGTGCAGTATCCTGACACTCCCAGCGTCAGTCGGCTGGAACAGCCTCTGTTCTGGGCTTTTTCTGGGGTTCGCGTAAACCGAGCGAACGCTCGATCTCGCGCGTGATGTGCATCGAGCAGAACTTCGGTCCGCACATTGCGCAGAACTCGGCGCTCTTGAAGTACTCGGCCGGCAGCGCCTCGTCGTGCAGCTCCCGCGCCCGCGCGGGGTCCAAAGCCAGCCGGAACTGCTCGTTCCAGTCGAACGCGTACCGTGCCCGCGACAAAGCATCGTCCCGGTCCGTGGCTCCCGGCCGACGGCGCGAAATATCCGCCGCGTGCGCCGCGATCTTGTACGCGATTACGCCCTCCCGCACCTCCTCGGCATTGGGTAGGCCGAGGTGCTCCTTCCGGGTCACGTAGCACAGCATGTCGGCGCCGAACCAGCCGATCATCGCCGCGCCGATCGCGGACGTAATGTGGTCGTAGCCGGGCGCGACGTCGGTGACGAGTGGCCCGAGCGTGTAGAACGGCGCCTCGTGGCACAGCTCCTTCTCGAGCCGCACGTTCACTTCGATCTGGTGCATCGGGATGTGCCCCGGCCCTTCGATCATCACCTGCACGTCGCGTTTCCACGCGCGCTCGGTCAGCTCGCCCAACACCGTCAGCTCGGCGAGCTGCGCCTTGTCGGTCGCGTCGGCGATCGAGCCCGGCCGCAGACCGTCGCCCAGCGACAGGGTCACGTCGTACTCCCGGGCGATCTCGAGCAGGCGATCGTAGTGTTCGTACAGCGGGTTCTGCTTGCCGTGCTGCGTCATCCAGTAAGCCATCAACGAGCCGCCGCGGCTCACGATCCCCGTCACGCGGCCCAGCGCGAGCCCCACGTGCTCGCGCAGGATCCCGGCGTGCACGG
>Ga0134127_10004280_pt1 | contig 10294 bp, 15 predicted proteins | sample KB31753_FD_96459 | JGI IMG/M metagenome (GOLD analysis project Ga0134127, IMG submission 96459) | Terrestrial soil microbial communities with excess Nitrogen fertilizer from Kellogg Biological Station, Michigan, USA - KB3-175-3 | ecosystem: Environmental > Terrestrial > Soil > Unclassified ...
CAATGGACTCCGTAATTCGTTTTGCCACCACAAGTATATTCTCATCGGATGAGACACCCTCTAGAATAATCGTGAACTCATCCCCGCCCATACGGGCCACGGTATCGACTTCCCGCACACAGGTCTTGAGTCGTTCAGATACGGCTTTGAGTAGTTCGTCCCCCATGTCGTGTCCATAGGTATCATTCACGGTTTTGAATCGATCGAGATCGAGGAGCATGAGACCTATCGGTTGATGCATGCGTTTGCTTCGAGCCATGGCTTGCACCAGCCGATCACGAAAGAGGGTACGATTCACCAGTCCGGTCAAGTGATCATACTGTGCAAGGTAGGTCAGACGTTCTTCAGTGCGTTTCCGCTCAATAGCATAGCGGACAGCACGAGCTAACAGCTCGGGATGACCCTGGCCTTTGACGAGATAATCCTGCGCCCCCTGTTGGACCGCTTGAAGAGCCAGACTTTGGTCGCTCACGCCGCTCAGGACGACAACGGGGATCGTTGGACTGGTATCGTGAATCTGTCTGACCGTCGAGAGACCGAACGCATCCGGGAGTGACAGATCCAAGAGCACGGCATCGAATCGCTCACGGCTCAGATACGTGAGCCCTTCTCCTAACGTTTTCACACGACTCACCTGGAACTCCTCGCTGCTCCATTCAGAAAGAAGATCCTGCGTAAGCTGAGCGTCGACATCATTGTCTTCGATGAGAAGGACTTTGATCATCTGGCATCCTTGCGATAGCCGAACCCCTGGTTGTGGTTCTTAATTTCCAAGTCTGGAACGGTTGTGACAAGACCACTACCATGAGTGGCTGATTATAGCGAAGAGACAGGGGAGGATAAAGCAAATGCAACAATACGGAACGCGAACGCTGGAAACCTTTCTTCGAGGTTCACGCCTGGGACCGACGTGAGGGCATAGGCACACATGACCATCCTCCCCAGTGAAACCATGACCGCCCCTTGTAAGCGAATACAAGTTTCGATTACGTAGGGCGGTCATGAGGAACCTGGCGGACAATCCGGAAAGAAGGCTGCCTAATATGAGCCTACATGGAGTGCTTCAGCTCGGCGACGAACATCTTCGGCTTTTTGCGATTGCCCGAGATTGTCGTAGAGTGAGGCGATATTCGCATGCAGATGTGACAGGAGTTGCCCCAACTGTGCTTCTTGTGCGATTACATTCGCTTCGAGCGCCAGTTTCTTTTCCTCACTCCGGCGGAAGCGTTCCTCAAGCCGCTGTACAAGTTGGATCCAACCTTTGACCTTACCGGAATCTACGTCAGGGAGGGTCGGCAAGGCTTCGGCACGATCGAGAGATTTTTCAGTTTGATTCATCCAATTGATGAAGACGAGAAAATCACCAAGCGTTATCTTCAGTGCGGATGAGGCGCCTTCTTCTTCGATAACCAGGTCTTCCATTGCAACTCCTTGTGAAGCGAATAATTTCGGATTGTATACGGCAGACGAGCGAATATACTTCTGCCAAATTGCCGTCGAAGCCTGCTGTTACCGGCTTCTAAAAAATGAACAACGAAGTGAGATCGATGCGAGCCACCTCCTTTCTATGCCTGACCTTTGGCGAGAAACGTAGAGCGGGTTCAAGAGAGGGCAACCCATTGGCTACATCTGGTAGTAGTTGGCGAGTAATACTGTGCCAGCAGTAGTATTGTCAAGAGGCCTCTGAGGGATTGGTCAAGAGAAAAATCTCGCGGATTCTTCGGTATGGGGGCAACCTCAAGAAGAACAGGAATTAGACAAAGATTATCCTTGTGGTGAGAGGGGCGGAACCCCTGGATAGATTCCTCGCGGGAGACGTTCGGAGCCAATTGTCCCATCGCAGGCATACCCTGGCTCAAAAGGCCAGATAAGCGACCGACCTTGCCAAGAACCTCTCACCTGGACCGTGGCCAGCGAGACTCCAAGTCGAGCTGCCTCCTCGCGCATTGTGGAGAGGCAGCCTTGATAGGTATATGCGCGGCGACCCAGTAGGATCGGCTCGCCTGTCTGGCTATGGAAGACCGTATAGGACTCGGCGCAGCTGGCCAGGGGCAGTACCATGAGGAGCAAAAGACCTCTCGTCATGTGCCTCCACCCTCACCCGTTGGTGCGATCTTCATCAAGATTGTGTCCCTTTCCATGCACTGGATCGAGATGGTAGTGCAAGAGCGACCTCATGTTTGACAAGCCGACCTAAGCGGACTTGGTCTTCACCTGGCATTTGGATAAATTCAACACCGAACCGTCGTCCCTCGCACCAGCGCACCTTGGCTAGTCCGACTCGGAGCGGCAACATAGTGTCAGGAACGAGCATTCTCATTTCGAGGTAGGAACCGGGCTGTACACGATTTCGGCTGTGGACGGCGCAACCAGGGACAGACACGTTCAGCACTGTTCCTTCCCCTACATAGGCCTCACCAGCAAACACCACAGGGAACTGCGCATGGATACGTTCGCAGTACCTCAGTTTCGTCATGGTGGTCGTCTCCGTCTCGGTCGGACAATTGGCAAAGCAAAGCGTACCACAGTCTTCCTTTAGCAGGCGAGAGGGCCCCCCTTATGAGATTTAGCACAAGAGACATTGAGGGACTCTTGCAGTGTCTTCCGGCAACCACAAAGTGCGGCAATCAGAGCCAATAAAAGGAAAGGCTCCCCCTCGTATCCCTACGAAAGTTGAGAGCCGTGAACAACCATAAGTTATTGAAATGCTAGCACAATAAATATTCATCTCTTCCCCATTATTCGGCATAGAACCTGCGCTTACATCGTCACAGAACAGGGTCAACGTCCGAACAGCATGAAAGATTGTCCACAAGTAATACAGGTTTCGACACAGGGAAGTAGAAAACAAAGATGAAGAGAGTCAAGCTACACAACAAACTAACTAGCGATGACACAAGATGCCAGGTACTCAGACCTATGGGATCCGCCAGATATCTTGCCTGCGCAGTCGTGATAATGATGGCGACTACGACGCCCGTTGTTCTCCCCGATACGCTGGTCTATGGATATGCCAGTCCCACGGGTCTGGTAAACCTTACGAATGTACCGACAGATGTACGTATCCCAGCAGGTCGCCGTAAGGCACGGTATCACATTGGTGTAGGGGATCTCGAACTCGAGCAAGCAGTCCGTCGTGCGGCTCAACAGCACCGTGTTCAACCGGCCTTGCTTCTTGCTGTGATGAGGGCTGAGTCTTCCTTTAATCCAACAGCGATCTCAAAGGCGGGAGCGGTGGGACTCATGCAACTGATTCCGGAAACCGCCATCCGGCATGGCGTGCGGAACCTCTACGATGCGAATGAGAACATCGCCGGTGGGGCTAAGCACCTGCGTTACCTCTTGGATCGGTTCCACGGAAACGGCCGATTAGCCGTGGCTGCCTATAACGCGGGTGAACGCAAGGTGGATCGATATGGACAGATCCCACCCTATAAGGAAACACAGGACTATGTAAAAAAAGTGCTCGTTTACTACCGTAGCTACAAGAAGGACGGTTGGATCATGCCGGTTGTGATAGCCCCCCCGCTAACGCACATAGGTCGACCGTACTAATCGATCGCCTCTATAGCCGTGAGGCAGCACTGTTCAGAAAACTGAAACTACAATCAGAGGAGTGGAGGAAAGGGAGGCCTTAGACAGGCTTTTCAGCGGCGTATTCCAAGTACTTCCAGAGTTCCTTGGCCTCCGCTTCGGCAAGCACCAGCGGAGTGTTGTTCGCGGATCCGACGAAATGAACTTTTAGCGACATCTCGTCTTGCCAGATCTGTGCTTCGCAGTAGCTCACACTATCGAGGTTTAATGCCTTCTTGCCAATGCGAACAAAATGCATCGCGTCGTCTCCTTGCGCTGCGCCAACTCCTCGCCGACTATAGCACCACATGACTTTCCGTCAAATGCTTACCGCATTTTCTCGCAAGGTCTCGCAGGCACGTCAGCACTTGATGACGGCTAACACTCCTGGAGATAGATTTACTGAAGAGAAACGGTTGGTTGCGGCTGAGGGATTTACTCGTCATCTAACCTCGAAAACATTGAGGATTGCGCTGCGTTAGGCATTTCCCGCGCGACTGCATCAGATCGCCGCCACCTTGTCATAATACTGATGATCTTCTCTGTAGCCTCCGTAACCTTCTCCAATCGTGGCATACGTATCGACTACCTCAATCGCACGAAGATACTTCACCATCTTATATCCCGTTTTCGTTTCAATGCGCAGGCGACAGGGCGCACCATGCGGAATCGGCAGAGGCCTCCAGTTCATTTCATACGCCAGAATGGTCTGCGGGTCGAGGACTTCATCGAGCGTCAAGATCTCGTAATACGTGAGTGGCGCGTACTCTGCTTGAGGAAACGCATGAAACACCACGTAGCGCGCTTGTGGTAGGGGCCTGGAGAGATCTAGGATGGTACTCATCCGACCCCCCCCCATTCCGCCACTGCGGACCAGCCCTGGATACAATTATGCTTAGTGATTTGCTCCTGCTTCGGAAGCGCTCGAAGGTCCGCCAGGGACAAGACGAGTGAGCTCTCCACTAATCCGGTGATGGTCAGACGCCACTCGACAAACTGTGCCTCAGCCAGTTTCGTATAGGGCCCGGATTCGGGCGGATATCCATTGACCCGAAAGTACGGAGAAATCTCTGCTTTGGTGTACTGTTGCCGGGATCGTACACGTCCGAACAGAGCCCGAATGAGTGGTTCGATGACGGAGGTGGCAGTGATTTGAAACGGTCGTTGATGGCGTAGCGTATACACCGTGGCCCAGAGATGAAAGAGCACAACGCCGATGAACGCAATTGATGCAATCCAGAAGGCGAGCGCGACACTCGGGCTCGATGGTCCCAAGACCATGTCGCGGATGTCCTCCGGAAAGTGCACGACGACCACTAACGTGAGATGAACCAGTGTATAGACGGCCAACATCATCAACCCAATGAAGTGCAGACTGCGCGCCGCTTGTCTTCCGCCAAAGAGTTTCGGATACCAGGGAAAGCGGGCGATGAGCGCCGGCGACATACAAAGCCCGGTGAGGATCATTAGCGGGGCGACGAGAAAGACCACCCCCGCATAGGCAAGTTGCTGCAGCGGATCATACGGATGAAATGCGCTATCCGGCGGGATCTGAAACCTGGCAAACATCAGGAGACTCTCCCAGGCTTGAGGGAAGATAGTCCAACTTGTGGGAATTAGCCGTCGCCACTCGCCAGTGACACCGAGTAAGGTCACGTAGCTGAGGCCATTCAAGATCCACACCGGGATAATCAGAAAGTGCCAATTCCGTGAGGCGCCAAGATTATGGTGTCCACCGGGGAGGGCCACGATGGAGTTGATGTGTTCTGCCTCGTCCATCGAGGTCCAGAGACGATCATTCGGCATCACTTTCTTTCCGAATTTGATCCATTCGCTGCCGGGCGTAGTGTCATCGTTCCAGTAGAGTTTCGGATGGTCCGCAAGGATTTGTATACCGCTACGCATTAATAAAAAGATGCAGAACAGATTGATGAAATGGTTGATCCGAAGCCAGAGAGGAAATGCTAAAAACTCCTGCTCCATACTCTTGTCCCTCGTGAGTCGAGACTCTCTCGATTAGTGCGGGTGACCGGCTTTCTTGCTCAACGGCTACTACCCCAGTCAGAGCGGGTATTAGTTGGGAATGAGTGATCGGCCGCGTATGAGTTGCAGCACATCTGTACCAGGATATCCTTCCGGGTGAATGATCTGAGCTAGGTGCTTGCCCAGTGCTGTGGCTAGGAGTGACGTGGATCAGTCAAGCCTATTGACACCCTTTACTGAACCCGTTCAGGGACCTGTAAGGAAGGAGTGAGAAGGCACCTGTAACGAATCATAGCAAGGGCTTCCCCCAGCTACCTCACATGAGATCAAACGATACTATAAGCAAGGAACGAGGAGGCTGAAGTAAAAGGCGAAAGTTGCGAGACGACTCTTGGTACGGCACAAAGCGAAAATTGTGGTGATCGGCGGGTCCGCGGGCGGCGTAGAAGCGCTAACGCAGGTCGTTGCCGGATTGGGGCCGGATTTTCCGGCCGCCCTCTTTGTGACCATCCATCTGCCTGCACGAAGTATCAGCCGATTACCGGAGATCCTGACCAACCATGGCCCCCTGCCGGCGAGCCATCCGATGAATGGGGGCCCGATCCAGAATGGCCACATCTATGTGGCGCCGCCTGACCACCACCTGCTCGTCCATCAAGACCACATCACGCTCAGCACGGGGCCAAAGGAAAATAGGCAGCGCCCTGCTGTCAATGCCTTGTTTCGTTCCGCCGCCATCGCATATGGGCCGGGAGTGATCGGGGTGATCCTTACCGGCGCGCTTGACGACGGGTCTGCTGGCCTCTGGGAAATCAAGCAGCGCGGCGGAAAAACCATTGTGCAGGACCCACGGGATGCGCTCTTCCCGGACATGCCGCGGAATGCGCTGGAACAGGTGCCGATTGATTATGTCAGACCGGTGCAAGGGTTGGCATCACTGCTGAACGACCTAGTCGGCCAGCCAGTCCTCTCTCAAGACGATAGGGGGGAATCCATGACAAAGGATTTTATCCGCACGGATTTGACCTGTCCGGAGTGCCGCGGTCCGATTTCGGAATGTCGTCAGGGGTCGATCACCGAATTCCGTTGCCGGGTCGGACATCGGTATTCTCCTGAGACTTTCCTGGCCACACATGCGGATACAAGGGAACGCGCACTCTGTGCTGCTGTGGTTGCCCTAGAGGAGGGCGCGGATGTGGCGCGTGAGTTAGCCGCGAATGCTGCATCGGATGTCCAACGTCGATTGGAGCAAGAGGCCGGGAACAATGCGAGTGCAGCAGCGAAGATCCGCGAACTGCTGGCCGTTTTGACTCAGGAACAATCAAGCCATCTGATCAAAGAGGTACAAGACCAGACGTTGAAAGCCAACAGGAATGATGATTAGCCTAACTCTGCGAGAATATTTGTTTCCATTCTGTACCGCGATACACATCTTAAATCGATGGTCAGCATGGTTTGCAACTTCCAATGGATAGATCTGTTGCGATTTATACATTATTTCAATCAATTGAACCCAATTGAACCCTGGTTTTGCAGGATCACTTAGGTGATAGGATTCCCCGGCCGCTGACTGGTGGAGTGACATCACCCCATACGGTCTGCTCAAGGGATGTTCCCAGTCAAGGAATCGGCCGATTCAAGATATAGAAGAAGCTATCCCTTCACACTAGCGGAATTGTTGCAGTCAGACAGATCCAAGACGTCGATGCAGTCTGGCCAAGTAGACATTACGAACCATTTATTCCGGAGGATAGCCCACGTGTACTATTTGACCTGGTCCGCGAAGGACACTGGTGAATGGGTGGTCGAAGCGGTGGATGAAGAGGGTGGAGGCGAGGTGTGTCTCACGACATTTTCTGGACCTGGAGCAGAAGAACGCGCAAGGGAATATGTCGCATGGAAGCGAGATGCTCCGCCTTATTCGTCGGCCGCCTAAGGAGGCATCTTGGATTTATCTTGAAGCCTGCGCGGTGTTTTGAAGATTATGAAACATCCGCGGAAACATCCATCTCTCGCACGCCCTAAGAATTCGTTCAGAACGATACGCCTTTCGATCACGCTTGACGCCTCCGTTGTGGCGGCACTCGACGAACGCGGCCGTTCGCGCGGCGAACAGATCATGCAAGATCTGCGACGGTACTATCGTCTCTTAACTGAAGGGCGATTTGCGCTCCGAGCAAAACTGTCCACAGAAAACCTTTCGCTGATTCTGGATGCCTGTAACGGTTGGACAATGGATCCCGAAGCTCCCCGTCATCTCTGGATACAGGTCGCCGATGGGATGCGGCTCCATGGACTGGCTACAAAATGGCCCGTGGCAAATCCAGCAGGGCTTATTCGACGACTACAGGAACTCACATGGCTGGAATCGTTAGCCCTGGCTGATGCCGTCGAAAGATTTTGGCAGGCAAAGAGAAAGGGCCAGGCGAGGCACTCGTCACAGGTCTTGGAATAACGGCTTCAGAACCCGTCCCAGAATCATACAGACGCGTTTCACAATAGGCACTCTCAATGTGGTTGCACACACCCTCCAAGCTAGGATCATTACGAGAGATGCAAACGCTATAGGGAAAGCATTATCCCTACTAACAAAGGAGGCCTCCGTGTTTAACATGCCAAACATTACAGGTGTGATAGCGTGTACCTTTCTGCTATGTCTGGGTCTGGCCAATGCCACGCAGGCAACCGAGAGAATGCATTCTGATCCCTGTACTGGAGGACAATCTGATCTTGTGAAGTGCATGGAAAAAACAGCGAAAGGCATCGACACGGTTACCGGCGAGGTATTGCAAATTGAGGACAATGACCTTGTCGTTCGACGATTTAACGGGAAGGAAGTGCGGTTACATCTCGATGCACACACCCAGATGACCGAGATGATTGGGCGAGGAGATCGGATCGAGGCAATAGTCGATGAAGTGAACAATCAGGGACGCGCCCTGTCAATTCGCCAGCTCGCAAAATGAAGCGCAGCGGCATTACGCGTCCCTTCCGAAACCGTGGAAACCAATTGTGCTAGAGAGTATCGTTCAAACCTTGTGGGAATTTGCCTGTAATAAGAAATAATCGGGCAGTCAACCATGTAGGTCTGTCCGTCTCATTCTCGAAATCATGTCATGGCGAATTGCAGGAGGTTTCGTGCTCTGGCCTGACGCAGCACTCCAATGGGGTCACCCTGTTTTGTAAGTCCGCGCATCTTTTGAGGAATAGCCCCACTCCACCTCCATCCCTATCCTGAGCTACTATTATAAGATGGCTCAAGGGACACAACACAGCAGGGAAGACAGTCCGAAATTCACTACGAGATTTACAATTGATTGCGTCCTTCCGCTCGCTAGCACGCAGCTTCAAGCGGACGGATGCGTGCTCGAAACCTTAGAGGACGGACATAAGCTCATTACCCCTGATTATCTGAGGGCAGGGGATCTTGTGAAAGTCCAATTATGGTTGGAAGGAGAGGAAGATTTTGTAGACATCCCGCTGGCTGTAGTCAGTAAGGTTCATACCCCCTGGATCACGGTGGGCGTAATTCGGGTGGGCTCAACTGATCGGTCAAGATTGAAACAATTTATCCAGACCCGCCCAGCCATGCACATTGGAAAGTCTATTCACATCGACCAGCTTCTCATTCGGGCATAGCTCGGCGTTGCCCTCCTCGTGGTCGACTCAACAACCCTGTAATTCGCTCGGATCATATCGCTTTCAGGGCAGAGCAGTCGATGCCGCTCAAGCAGGTGCGTTCAGGATGATGGAGGGAAATGAAGGAGGACGAAAAGGTCTACTCTTGGCAGCCGTTTTCCTTCTTTTCTAAGGCTCCCATCTTTGTTTGATTAGTCCGACATTCACTCCACAATCTCGCTATACCCTCTCAGACCTAGTCGCACGCGATCGGTCGCGCGCTGAGCTCACGCATAAACGCGATCCATCGCGTGCGACTTGCAACTTTCTTTACCTGGTCTCACAAGTGGCCTGGGGCAGACCAAAACTTTCAATCGGTTGAGACCGAATAGTTGAAAAGGAGTTGCGCGGCACGTCCCGTGCTTCCGCTCAATGTAAGAAGCACAATACCACGCGTTATGTTGAGGATCGTAATCGTTCTGGAAAGGAGAAACACCATGACGATGATAAACGAAGTGTTGATCAATGGTTCGCTGTACGTCTGTTCGCTTGGCGTCCTGGGCCTGGCATGGGCAAGTCTACAGAGAAGTGAAAAATGAACGAGGATTCGACAGCGTGCAGGTATCGTGACGTAAACGGCATTCACCACTAACCTGAGGAGGTCCCATGATTTCAATTCCGCAACTCGGCAGCGTCCTGTGTGGTATCGTTTTACTCTTGAATGTGTCTCATGCCGCCGCCGCCATGCAGGCCCCTAATGACCTGACTCACAATAGGACGATCATGGGCGACGTGATGCGCGTCGAACATGCATACTATTTCGTCAAAGAGAAAAACGGCAAGGAAGTGCGTCTGCATGCAGATAAAACTACGGTGATGATGGGACAGCTCAAGCAGGGTGATCGTGTTGAGGCGGAAGTCACTGAACAGAATCACGCGCTGCTAATGCGTTCACTCCCCTGAGGAGATTTCGACAAATTGGCAGACTCCGAGAAGGCATCTACCACCGCGACGAGTACCAGCCGATGACCGCAGAGGGGCCTTGCTTTCAAGGCCCCTTTTTTCTCTGCTGTGTGGTCGGTGTCCGGCCTATTCCCTCCCCGACCTCATCGAGGGCGTC
>Ga0134127_10004282_pt1 | contig 10293 bp, 8 predicted proteins | sample KB31753_FD_96459 | JGI IMG/M metagenome (GOLD analysis project Ga0134127, IMG submission 96459) | Terrestrial soil microbial communities with excess Nitrogen fertilizer from Kellogg Biological Station, Michigan, USA - KB3-175-3 | ecosystem: Environmental > Terrestrial > Soil > Unclassified ...
AAGATCCGCGGCTTTCTGGTCGAAACCGATCGCCCCGGCTTCCGCGCCGAGGACATTCACGGCAAGTGGTCGCTGCGCGCTTCAGTGACCTCTTCCCTGTCGTTACAGGACGTGCGCGTGCCTGCGTCGAATCTGCTGCCGAAATCCGGCGGCTTGAAGTCTCCGCTAATGTGCCTGAACCAGGCGCGCTATGGAATCGCGTGGGGAGCCGTCGGCGCAGCCATGGCGTGCTACGATTGCGCGCTGCAGTATTCGCTCTTCCGCAAGCAGTTCCACGACGCGCCTATCGCTTCCCACCAACTCGTGCAGGAAAAGCTGGCATGGATGATTAATGAAATCACCAAGGGCCAGCTTTTGATCCTGCAGGTGGGACGTTTGAAAGATCAGGAAAAAGTAGGTCACCAGCACATTTCGATGGCGAAGCGGAATAACGTCTGGATGGCGCTGGAATGCGCGCGCTTGTCGCGCGACATTCTCGGCGCGAATGGCGTGGCAGACGAATACCCCATCTTCCGCCACATGGCCAACCTGGAGTCGGTCAAGACCTACGAGGGCACCCACGACATTCACACGTTGATCATCGGGCAGAGTGTGACAGGAATAGATGCGTTCTGAGCGGGTACACCGCAGTTTGTGTGAATCCATCCACGCGTAGGCTTGTCCTCATGAAGAAATGCTTCATTTCAGCGCTGTTCTTAATCATTGCGTCTGTCACGCTGCCTGCTCAGACGGGGGTATGGGAACCCTCTCGAGGACATAAACAAATTTCCATCTGGCCGAGTACTCCGCCCGACCCTCAGCCCGCAGCCGGGCCAGAACATGTTGCAACATCCAAGAAACTATTCGCCGGGAAACCGGCAACTTCTGTCACCAATGTGACGCGGCCTACGATGACTGTGTACTCGCCGGAAGGCAAGAACACGGGCGTAGCCATCGTCGTCTTTTCTGGCGGGGGATATCAAGGTTTAGCTATCGATTTTGAAGGAACGGAGGTTTGCGATTGGCTCACGCCGAAAGGGCTCACGTGCGTGTTACTGAAATACCGAGTGACCGACGTAGGCGAGTATCCCAAATCAGGTCCGTATCCGGAATCGCCAATGGCGCTGGAAGATGCGCAAAGGACAGTCGGACTACTACGTTTCCACGCAGCAGAGTGGCATGTTGATCCTCGCAAGATCGGCGTGCTTGGTTTTTCAGCCGGCGGACACCTTGCAGCCGCGATGAGCACACATTTTGATAAGCGTTTATATCCCGCTGTGGACTCTGCCGACAGGCTGAGCTGCCGACCGGATTTCGCTGCCGCCATTTATCCCGGGCATCTCTCATTTGACGCAGCCGAATATGACGCGAACTTCGGCACAAAGAAGTATGTAATTCGCGGTCTCGACAACCGGTCAGGCGGTGATAGAAGTCTGGAGTTAAATCCTGACCTGCATATTACCGGCGAAACGCCGCCGACCTTCCTGGTGCAAGCGGAAGATGATCACGTCGACAACGTGAACGACTCACTGGCTTATTACATTGGTCTGAAGAAGGCCGGCGTTCCTGTCGAAATGCATCTCTACGCTCAGGGCGGGCACGCATTTGGCCTGCGACCCACGAAATTTCCTATAACGCACTGGCCAGAGTTGGTTGACATCTGGCTCACAACCATTGGAATGCTTTCCAAGTGAGCATTCTTACCCTAGGCCCGGACCCTGCAGTTGTCCCGCCTACGCAGATTTTCGCCGATTGCGACTTTGTCAATGCCACTTCAGTGTTAAGCAGTATTCCGGAAAATCCAGTATGATTTCCGCCGTTGACAAAAAATTCAGAGCCGCTAGAATACGCGACGATTCCGATTGTTAGAATCTATAAATGACTACCCAGACCCTCGATCCCGTTCTCCTCAAGACTGACTTCCCCAACCTGGAACTCTTTGCCAGTGGCAAGGTGCGCGATGTATATAACGTCGGCAAGGACCGGCTCCTTTTTGTAGCGACCGACCGCATTTCGGCTTTCGACTACGTGCTCGCCACCGGCATTCCGCACAAGGGCCGTGTGCTCACGCAGATTTCGATGTTCTGGTTCGAGTACCTGAAAGATACGATAGCCAACCATCTCGTCACAGCCGACGTCAGCAAGTATCCGGCTGAGGTTCAGCCATACGCCGACCAGCTTCGGGGACGATCCATGCTGGTCCAGAAAGCCGACATGTTCCCGGTTGAGTGCGTGGTGCGCGGATATCTCTCAGGATCGGGCTGGAAAGAGTACAAGGCAAGCGGCAGCGTCTGCGGAATCAAGCTGCCCTCGGGACTCAAAGAATCCGACAAGCTGCCGGAACCGATCTTCACACCGGCAACCAAGGCCACTACTGGCCACGACGAGAACATTTCTTTCGAAGAGATGTGCAAGCTGGTCGATCCAGCGGAAGCTAAGCAACTCCGCGATCTGAGTATTGCGATTTACACCAAGGCCGCCGATTACGCGCGCACCAAGGGCATCATTATCGCCGATACCAAGTTCGAATTTGGTAAGACTGCCGCCGGCATCACGCTCGCCGACGAGGTGCTCACGCCGGATTCTTCGCGTTTCTGGCCTGCCGAGTTGTACTCGCCGGGGATGTCACAGCAGTCGTTCGATAAGCAGTACGTACGCGACTATCTCGAGGAGATCCGCTGGAACAAGCAGCCGCCTGCTCCCGCGCTTCCCGCCGAGGTGGCGCGTAAGACGAGTGAGAAGTACGTGGAAGCGTATCGCAAGCTGACTGGGCGCGATTTGGACGTGTAAGACCAGTGGGCTGGGGCTGATCTTTGAACATCGCGGATTGGATCATTGTTGCGGTTTTGCTGATTTCTGTAATTCAGGCCGCAAGTTCCGGATTCTTTCAAGAAGCGTTCGGAATTGCGGGACTGGTGTTTGGGTATTTGATCGCGGCGTGGGAGTACCGCCAGCTCGCGGCCCATTTTGTAGAACACATGAGCTCGCAGTGGTTGGCGCAGATTGTCGCCTTCCTTGCCATCTTTATTGGGATCATGGTTCTTGCCGGGATTTGTGGCAAGATCGTGCGCTGGTTGATGAAAGAAGCAGGGCTGAGTTTTGTCGACCGTTTTTTTGGCGGTGTGCTCGGATTGATACGTGGTTGTTTGCTGATCGCAATCGTTCTGGTGGGCATGACGGCGTTTACGCCGACTTCGCGCTGGCTACAAAATTCATCGCTCGCGCCGTATTTCCTGGTGGTAGGGCGCGCTGCGATCTGGGTGGCACCGGCCGAGTTACGAGACGCGTTTTACAAAGGATTGGACTACGTGCGCAAGTCGCAGCAGGCTGAACACTCAGGCAAGTAGTCGAGTCGCCGCAGACGGCTGAAAGCGCTGAAAAGAGATACTCGTGAAAGATCAACTACTGACCCTCGTGCAGAACATGTATCGCAGCAATATTCTCTATTCAGAAGCGGTACGAGAGTTTAAGCGATGTTTTATTGCCACAGTCCTGGAAGAAAACAAAGGGAACCAGTGCCGCGCGGCCCGGCAACTCGGCATGCATCGCAATACTCTGAGCCGCACAATTGATGAACTGAAGATCGATGTTCGCGAATTTCGCGATGGCGGCAGACGTCCACCGCGCAGCGCGCGCCCTGGGATCTACGACAAAAAAGTGGCACGGTAATCGCCTTCCCACGCAAAAACAAACCTTCACCACAGAGAACACAGAATCCCACAGAGGAGCTCACAGAGGAATTTTGGTTTTGAAGCCGAAGTCCTCCCGCAGCTACAGACTCTCGAACTCCTCTGCGGCGTTCCTCTGTGGGACTCTGTGTTCTCTGTGATGAAGGTTTTCGTAAACGGGCGCTGAGCAAAAAGGAAAGGCAGCCCTTGGGGGCTGCCTCACTTTTTTAGTTAGACGTAAGCTACTGCGCGGCTGGTTTGCGCCGCGGAGTGCCCGCCGGGCGTCGCCGCGCCGGTGGCTTGGCCGGAGCTGCCCCGGGCTTCCTGAGAAGCTTGCCATCGGTCATCTGCAACATGAAAGGAGTTGCCGTGTAGGATGCCGGCACACCTTCGAATGCAAAGTCTGTCTCACCACCCTTGGGCAGCTTCGCAGCTGGAATCGGGCCGGTCATGGTCAAGGTGATGTCGGTCCGCTTGGCGTCGATATCGTCCGCGCTGGCCGCCATGTGAAGTTCCGTATTACTGGGTACCTCGACCACGAGGCCAAGCATCTGCAGCGGCTTGCCTTTGATCACGCTCCAAACTTTGTCCTGATCTTCAGGCGCGCCGGCGGAGAGGACCAATTCCCATTCGCCGAAACTCAATTGGGCAATCTGCTCGGGAGTCTTGCCATTGACCAGGTCGTGCGCCTGCTGTGCCGGTGTGGGAGGAACATACTTCGTGATCTTGGAGGTGCAATCCGCGGTTGGCATGGGATTGGTTTTTGCGCAGGCCAGCAGGTCCTGCAAACCCTCATCCGAACCATGGAAATTCTTGTACGTCTTCGTCAAATACTGCATCAACTGCGCATTGCCATTCGAGAGGTTGACGGCGCGCGCCGTGAAAAAGAGGCCGTTCAAAGTGTCTTCGTCGGGCCGAGGATTCGGCGTCAAGTACGCCAGCGCCAGAGGATACACGTTCTGCAAATCTTCGGGCTGTGTTTCCACCGCGTTGCGCAGGTGCGTCTTTGCGTTTTCGTAGTCCTTGTTCTGCAGAGCCGCGAAGCCGGCACCCGCCTCAAAAATTGGGTTCACTTTCTTCTTGAGGTCGTCAAACTGCGCCTGCTGCAAAGTGGCCGGTTTGGGCGCGGTCTTTACACAATCGAGGCCCTTATTTGAATACTGCGTGAGGTCGGCCAGGTTCTGTTGCGGGTTCTGTCCTGTAGCAACTGCCTGGCGGCTGTTGAACGTCAACAGAGCCAGCGCTGAGAGGCTGCATGGTTCGGCGGTGAGCAACCGCTTTGCAGTGTCAACAACCTTGGTCGGATTGTTCGCCGCCTGGTAGGTTCCCATGAGGACTTCCAGCGCGGTGGTCTTCATTACGCTGTTCGGATATTGCGTCAGAAACGCTTCCAGCGCGCTGATCTTGGCATTGGGGTCTTGCTGCTGAATGGCATTGACGTAGGCGTTATATTCGGCTGGATCCTTAATGGTAGGCGCCGATTCTCCGCCGCCCGAGGCACCTTGGGCAGCAGGCGGATTTTGCGGCGCGGCTTGGGCCTGTGTAGGAACTTGCGTGGTGGCCACCATTGCGCACGCAAGCAGAATCGCCAGAACAATCTTTTTCATTCCATCGCTCCTCGGGCTTTTGGGAAATCGATTTCTTCAGGATACCGGTCGGACGCGGAACCCGCACTTAGACATCTAACACACGGATGGTTCCAGCGTGGTGCGCCCCCTGATACGCTGGGGACGGAACACCCTCTGCCGTTTTTGGCGCAGAGGCCTTTGTTCCGGTGAGCGGATTATATTGGCGCACTTAAAGTTACGCAAGCAACTTAGCTCCAACACGTCTTAATGCTTGAGATGCTAAATTCCATAGACTTGGTGGTTTGAACCAAAACGGAGCTCCAAAATGACTTCCGCAAAACCCCTTTCGAATCAGGTGGCGCTGGTAACCGGCGCTGGACGCGGCATTGGCAAATCGATTTCCTCTCACCTTGCCAGCCTGGGTGCTACGGTCGCGCTATGCGCGCGCTCCCGCAATGAACTCGATGTTTTGGCCCGCGAAATCTCCTCTTCCGGAGGTAATGCGGTCCCGATTACTTGCGACGTCAGCGACCTGCGCTCGGTCGAAGCCGCGTCTTCCGAGGTCGAGAAGAGGTTCGGACGCATCGACATCCTCGTCAACAACGCAGGCGTCGGCTCCTTCTCCGGCCCGCTCCATGAAATGACACCGGAGGACTGGGAAAAGGTCCTGAATACCAATCTTCGTGGCGTTTTCTACACGATCCGCGCTTTCGCACCGACGATGATCCGGCAGGGTGGCGGCCACATCGTGAACATCTCATCTCTAGCAGGCAAAAACCCGTTACCAAATGGCGCCGCCTACGCCGCTTCGAAGTGGGGACTGAACGGGCTGAGCTACGCCGTCGCCGAGGAACTGCGGGCGAAGAATATTCGCGTCTCGGTCGTTTGCCCTGGCTCGGTGGACACAAGCGAGGGCTGGCACCACGGCAAGAACTCTAACAAGATGCTTAAACCCGACGACATTGCCCACGTGGTCGGTATGCTGGCGACGCAGGCACCGCAGTCGTTCGTCAGCGAAGTGCTGATCCGGCCGACGCAGAAACCGTAGAGTTGCGGCGAAGTATCTGGGCAGCTTCTATTGCAGAGCTGCAAATTCCTTTTTTGCCTCTTGCGCCAGCGCGAAATCGGGATCGGCGCTTTTCCAGATTTCCAGGAGCTTGGTGTAGCTCTGGCGAGCTGCCACCCTGTCGAGATGCGACTGAGCGCGAGCGATGCCCAGAAGGCAAAGTTCATAGTCGGGCACCTGGGGATTTCCAGACGGCCCCTCTTGAAGGGTCAGACCGCGATAGCGCGTACAAGGCTCGAAATCTGAGACCGCCTGTTGCCAATCATTTGCATCGAGTGATGCAAGCCCCGAGAGTTGCGAAGCTTTCGACGCCAGAAGATACGGCGCTGCCGACGTCAAGATTTGGGCGACATCCTTGGGACGTTTCTGGCTGATCGCGATCGCCGCTTTCACTTGGGGTAGCGCAACCTCATTCACGAGAGTATTGGTCGGTTCGGCGGCTGCGAGTCGCTGCATGTCCTGCTGCGCGAGAGCGATCTCGCCGCAGAGTGCGAGAGCAAGAGTGGAGTTGGGGACCGTTGCCTCGGAGTGATCCAACGACAGGGCCTTGTGGGCCGCCGAGCGAGCCATAGTGCAATTCGAGATCATGGCGGCTTGCACGGCTTCAACCGAATAGATTGCTCCCGCAGTGTCGGTGAGGTGCTGCTGTAAGGCGCGCTGGGCAGCGTGCTCCCACTGCTGCTCGGCAAGGCGAACTCTTCCCTGGAAGAAATTCACACCGGCTGCAATGGTGTCTACAAGAAAACCGCCCGGGCGGGGAGCACTCCACTGTATTTCGTTTTCCCAATCGCCCTGCCCAGAAAGAAACTTGTAAAGCAAATCATTCGCGTGGTAACTAGGGTTTTCGCCAGCACCCTCCTGCAAGGATTCCTGCTGGTACTTTGAAGCTTTTGCAAGATCGTCTAGCAACAGAAATGCCCCGGCGGCATTGGTAGCCGCCGCGTTGTCCCATTTTGCGGCTTCCCAGGTCTTCACGAAGCTCTGCGCGGCTTGCTCATAATCCCCGGCTGCCGAGTAGGTCGAACCTAGATTATTCAGCGCGTTCGCGTCTCGCGGATAGGTAGAAGCATACAGCTTGTACGACTCCAAGCTCTTTGGCAGGTCGCCTTGGGCAAGAGCGTATTGCGCCTCAATGTACATGCGCTCGCGTTCGGTGACGCGTTCGCGGAGCTCGTAAGCCTTCTTCATGTAAACCAGAGCCTTAGCCGTAGCTCCCGTGTTTGCATGTACGACGCCGAGGCGCGCCCAGGCCATCGCAAAGTTGCCATCGAGCTGCACCGCCTGCTCGTAAAAAGAAGCGGCCTCTGGGAAGTCGTGTCCGAGCCGATGTTCATTCTCGCCCAGCGAAAATGCATGAAATGCCTGCAGAGAAGCAGTGGTCACACTGCTCAAGTACGGCGTCGACAACTTCTGGATCGAAGCGAGTGACTCTCCTAGCTTGGCGCGCATGCTTGTGGCGGCAGTGGAAACTGCGGCGAGCACCCCTGACTTGTCCGGCGCGGTGACTTGCGTGCGCCCGAAAACATCACCGGTCGCGCAATTGACCGCGTTAATAGAGATCACATATGACGACGCCAGTGGTTCGATTGTGCCCGTCAAATACGCCTTCACTCCCAGCCGCTGCCCGATTTGTTGCGCCAGTTCCGGGGTGATGCGCTGGTTCTTCGGCTGTCCCAAATACTGCAGGCTGTCGTGCAACTCGGCGTCACTCACCAACTGGATCAGCGGCGACTGCTCCAACTGGATCGCCAGCGCTTCTTTCAGAGTCGAATCGAACACTGGATCGCCGGTTTTGTTATCGAAGTCAGCAAGGATGAGTTGGTCTTTATCGGTGAGCTCGGGCGTCGTGGTTTTGTGGAAGTAGAAGTAGGCGCCGAAAGCCGCGACTGCCACAACGACAAGAATCAGCAGGCTATACCAGCGCCGCGAAGGCGGTTTGCTGCCGGTTTCATGCAACACTGGCGGCACTTCTACATTGCCAGATGGGCGAGTCTCTGCCGGGGCGACAGCTGATCCACTGGCATTCTCCATGGCAGGCCGCGCCTTTCCCGAGTCCGGCTTTGGTGAGGAAGCAAACGGCCTGCTTGGCGAGGTGGATCCTGCCGGTTCTTCGGGTATCGTAGGCATGGCTTCGGGCAAGGTGATTTTCTTGCTGCTCAAATCGCGCTTGAGCCGCAGCAATTCCGATTTGACGTCCGACGCATGCTGATACCGCAACTCGCGCTCTTTCTCCAGAGCGCGATTGATGATGTCCTCAAGCTTTGGCGGCAAGTCCGGATTCAGCCGTACTGGCGCAACCGGCGCGCGGTTCATGATGCCATCGAAGATCACGCCCGAGGTTTCTCCGCGGAATGGCAATGCCCCCGTTGCCATCTCATAGAGCACAACCCCGAATGAAAACAGGTCGGTGCGGGCGTCGAGAGCTTTCCCCCGCACCTGCTCCGGAGACATGTACGCGACCGTACCCAGAGCCGAACCCGGACTCGTCAGGTGGTCGTCAGCAACTCCAGCCGTCGGTGCAGTTTCTCCCACGGGCGCCAACGCATTTCCGACCTCCACCTTGGCCAATCCGAAATCCAGGATTTTCGCGTGGCCACGATCGGTCACAAAGATGTTGGCAGGCTTGATATCGCGGTGAATTATTCCGCGCGCGTGCGCCGCCTCCAGGGCATCCGCCAGATCGATCGCCAAGGTCATAAGCTCGTCGAGTTCCAGCGGGTGATCGCCGATCAGATGCTTCAGCGTCTCGCCTTGCAGATGCTCCATCACGATGTATGCCCGGCCGGCCTCTTGGACGACGTCATAAATCGTGCAGATATTGGGATGATTCAGCGCAGATGCTGCCTGCCCTTCCCGCCGGAAACGGCCTAGAACTTGTTCGTCTGCGGAAACATTCTCAGGAAGGAACTTCAGGGCGACATAGCGGCCCAGACGGGTGTCCTCGGCCTTGAAGACCACTCCCATTCCGCCGCCCCCGAGTTTCTCGATCACCCTGTAATGGGAGATAGTTTCGCCGATCATAGACGAAGAGACCTAAGGATCTTAGGGAGTACGAACTCCGAAGTCAACGATGGCGGTCGGTATCGGACGCCTGGATAGTAGCGCGAGTTCAATCCTTGAACAGGCTGTCGAATGCTTTGCGGGCATCCTTGGGGCTGGACGGGCTAGCTCCGGTCGAGGTCTGCTTTTCAACCCGCACGCTGATGGAGTAGAACTTGCATTCGTTGCGGGCATCTTTCTTGGTGACTCTTTCCGGAACCGGCTGCAGGCACTCGAACCTCTGCGAAGGATCGAAGTAGGTGCACTGCTTGCACGAATGCAGTTCGAAGCCGCACTTCGCGCATTGACCTAGAGGTTCGGTCACCATCGCCAGGACTGTCCCGCATTGTGCACAGCGGGAAACGGTGTGCGTCCCGGGCATCTGGATGGCACGTGGCCCGAAAGTGTCCTTCCGTGCGGGTGGCTTCTCGTGCGAGGTCTTCTGCTTCTCGCCCCCGCTATCCTGATATCCCTGTTGGCGGTATTTACGGTCTGACACTGGAACTCCGGAACGCTCATTCTCTCGCTTGGCGACTTCCAGCACAAGCCCACGAAGGTGCCTCGTTCGAGCTCCTTCCCGCCTTCGGCGTCAGTCGCTCAGGACAGGCTGCTCCCCATGCCCGCGAATTGTATTTCCCTATAGCGGGTGCTACCATCCGTCTGTTGCAATCATTGTTGGAGGTTCTTTATGTCTGAACGGAATGGTAGCGGTGGAGTTTTGTGGTTTTTGGCTGGGATCGGCATCGGCGCGGCAGTTGGAATTCTGTTTGCACCCCATTCGGGTGAAGAGACGCGGCAGATTCTGATGTCCAAGGCCGAAGAAGGCCGGGATTACGTTAAGAAACGAACGCAGGAAGCGCGCGATCAGGCTGGACAGTGGGCCGCTCGCGGTAAGGAAGTCATTAACTCGCAGAAGGAGCAGTTGCGCTCAGCAGTTGAGGCGGGACGCCAAGCGTATCGCGAGAAGACCACA
>Ga0134127_10004285_pt1 | contig 10284 bp, 6 predicted proteins | sample KB31753_FD_96459 | JGI IMG/M metagenome (GOLD analysis project Ga0134127, IMG submission 96459) | Terrestrial soil microbial communities with excess Nitrogen fertilizer from Kellogg Biological Station, Michigan, USA - KB3-175-3 | ecosystem: Environmental > Terrestrial > Soil > Unclassified ...
AAAAAGTGGTGCCCCCGGCGCGATTCCAACGCGCGACCTTCCGCTTAGGAGGCGGACGCTCTATGCAGCTGAGCTACGGGAGCACGAACTCGTGAATCGTAAATGGTAAATCGTGAATGGTAAAGGCGGTGAAGTCGGCAGACGGAGGGAAGCAAGCAGAAGCAGAAGGCGTTAAGGAAAAGCCATGCGCTCTCGGCGCTTTCCAGGAATCAAACCTTAATAAAGATATTCCGCCGGAAAAGCACCCACATGAGTCCCAACCAAACCAACACGAAAACAATGGCAAAAGCCAGCGAGGCGTTTACGGGTGAGGCCCACGAGGCAAATAGATTGTCGTAAATCCAGCCTCCTAAGGGGATCTTCGTTCCATCTGTTCCGGTTAATTTAATTAGCCCCAGCAACTCGGCCATTAATCCCGCACCCACGTACAGCGCAATCGCATTGACGCCAAAAATCTCAAAGGGCTTAGCCCATCCGCGATAACCCTTAATATCGATAACCCAATAACACAGGGCCAAGAGTTGCAGAGCCAAGCCGCCGGTGAAAAGGACATAGGAACTGGTCCATAACGCCTTGTTAATTGGAAAGAAAGAATTCCATCCCCAGCCGATGGCGACACAAATGGCTCCTACTACAAACAAGCCAGCCACCTTTTCGTAGGCTGAGTGTTTTGTTCGCAGCCAATGTCCCGTCAATACTCCAATTAAGGTTGTGGCTAAGGCGGGAATAGTGCTCAAGAGACCTTCCGGATCGTAAACCTTCGCTTGGGCCCAGACGTGTTTGCCGAAGACCACGCGGTCGATAAACGAAGGAAGACTTCCCTCTTTTGTGAGATCGCCGGCAGCAAAACCTGGCGCAGCGATAAATTTCACCAGAAACCAGTAAATGAGTAGCAAGCCAATTGTAATGACTACCTGAGTTCTTATCTTAGTTTCTAGAAATATGATCGAAGCAAAAAGATAGCAGACCGCGATTCGTTGCAGGACTCCCGGGATCCGTAGCTCAGAAAGACCAAAGTATGGGAAGCCATTCAGGAACAGACCAATGGCGAAAATGATTAAGCTGCGCTTAATGACTTTCAGGTAGAGGTCACGCTTGCTGCCACCACTCTCAACGCGACTCCCAAAAGCCAGAGTGATTGCGACACCGACTATGAAAAGGAAGAAGGGAAAGACTAAATCCGTCGGCGTCCAACCGTGCCAGCTGGCATGTTCAAGCGGCCAATAGATGTGTTCCCACGAGCCCGGGTTGTTCACAAGCACCATACCGGCGATGGTAATTCCGCGAAAGACATCGAGCGACACCAGACGTGTAGTTGCTGATCCAGTTGGCGTTTTTGGCATTTGCGTTTGGACTATACCAATCGTTTCGGCCTGAGATATTGGTCTATTGAAGTAGGAGGCTGGACATTTAAACAAATTCAATCGCGAAAACAAAAGAAAATTGCAGCCTTAGGCGTAAAACATTTTTGCGGTTGAAGGTATGAATTGACTCTGACAGTTATGTTAAATTCCCGTTATGAAAATCAATCGTCGCGGTTTCTTGGCAGCTTCGTCTGCGGCATTGGTGTTGGCAAAAAGCCAATTATTGCCAGCCGCAAGCGCGCAACCATCTGGAGTTTCAGAACCGCCGCTTTCCGGCGTGAGCCGAAAGATCACGGTATATACCACCGCCGAGAAAAGTAATCACCGGCTCTCTGAAACCGAGACTCTGACATTCAAACATCTCGGTCAGCCGCTGGAAACGCAGGTCTGTGTTTTTGTCGATCCCGGAAAGGTATTCCAAACAATATTAGGCTTTGGCGCCGCCCTCACCGATGCCTCTGCTGAAACCTTTGCAAAACTGCCGAAAGCGAAACAGCAGGAATTCTTGAATGCTCATTTTAATGTCGACACCGGCATCGGTTACACGCTGGCAAGAACTAACATCCACAGTTGCGATTTCTCGAGTGGCAGCTATACCTATGTAGACGAAGGCGATAAGGAATTGAAGTCGTTCAGCATCAAACATGACAAGAAATTTCGCGTTCCTTTCATACAGCAAGCCCAGGCGGCGGCCGGTGGGAGATTAACCCTTTACGGCAGCCCCTGGAGTCCACCGGCTTTCATGAAGGACAACAACAACATGCTTCGGGGTGGAAAACTGAAGCCGGAGTTTTATCAACCCTGGGCCAACTACTTCACGAAATTCATTAAGGCTTATCAGGAGGAAGGCATACCCATCTGGGGTATTTCTATTCAAAACGAACCCATGGCCACGCAACGATGGGAATCGTGTATTTATTCCGCCGAGGAAGAGCGGGATTTTCTGAAAAACTATCTCGGCCCAACGATTAAAAAAGCGGGGCTGGGAGATAAGAAAATAATAGTTTGGGATCACAATCGTGACCTGATTTACCAGCGGGTGAGCACTATTCTAAGTGACGCCAAGGCCGCACAGTATGTCTGGGGCATTGGTTATCACTGGTATGAGCCATGGAGCGGCGGCGAGCCGATGTTCGACAACGTCAAGCTCGTACATGAGTCATATCCGGAGAAGCATTTGATCTTCACTGAAGGCTGCGCTGATTCCTTCAATGCGGAAAAGCTTAAGGACTGGAAATTAGGCGAACTGTACGGACGGTCAATGATCAACGACTTCAACGGCGGTACCGTCGGCTGGACGGATTGGAACATATTGCTGGACGAAACAGGCGGACCAAATCACGTCAAGAATTTCTGCTTCGCCCCCGTTCACGCCGATACGAAGACGGGCGAGTTGATTTACACAAACTCATACTATTACATCGGCCACTTTTCAAAGTTTGTCCGCCCCGGTGCGAAGAGAATCGCCAGCTCGCCAAGCAGAAGCCCATTGCTTTCCGCTGCCTTTATCAATTCTGATGGAAAGGTCTCGGTGGTGGTGATGAACAAGACCGATCAGAAGATTTCCTATCACCTTTGGCTGGATGGCCAGGCGGCCGAGGTCGGTAGCTTGCCACATTCCATTCAGACGCTTGTCTTCAGATTGTCTGCTTGAAGCGGGTCGGGGCGCCAATAGGAGGGTAATTCTGCGCCTTCACTATCCCGCTACGCAGAGGTAGTCACCGGACCAGATTGCTGGTAAAGACGATCTCGCCGAACTTTCCCGGGATATGGAAGTCATCTTTGAAAGTCGGAGACCACGCGAGTAACAGCGGTTTCGGCAGTTGCTCCATCCGGTACAAATTCAATCTCCATCGATCGCCCGCTTGAGGCGGCCGATTCTTCGCTGTCACAATATCTTCCAGCGGCAGTGCTATCTCGCAGGTCCACTCCCGGTCGCCATCCTTCCCGTCCACTGTTCCAAAAACCTGGACTCCCCACTTCAGTTTTTTACTATTCCAACTCTCGTAACGCAGCGGCTTACGTATATCGAGCAGATAGATGTCAAGCATCGTCCCAAGCGGATTAACCTCCAGCTCTATATAACTCCCTTGTTGAGGATCGGCTTGCAGGAACACCTCTACCACCTCTTCCTCCCAGAGATGCTGGTCACGCGTCTTCAAGGTGGCCCAGATATTTTCGTCACGGCTCCGAAAAGAGAAGTAAATAAAAGTGTAGTCATACAGGGCCCTGGCCTCGGTTTTGAATGAGTTCGGCGAGCCATCCAGATTCAGCCGAAAGTCGTCAAAGAGAGGAGCGTGGGCCCAAACCGAATCATCCAGCCTTCCATCCACTTTAATCGGCGTCGCCGTTCGCGAGATCTCATACACAGGTAAACCTTGGGATCGCCCGGTCGTATTGACTGCAGCAATCATCAACCCCAGCGCAACGAACAGTGCGAGTCTTGTCTTCAGCATGATGTCGTGTGCCTTTGAAACTGCAAGGAAACGATCAAAGTTGGTTACGTGAATTCTAGTCAATTAGTATTACCTGGGTAAACTTAACTCAAACACTGTCATTCGATCGGTATTTCACCGCCGGGACATAGTGAAGAGTCGCTCCTTGTTCATCGTTGGTGTGCTCCTGCAGCATATTGCATGTTTCACTTGGTTAAGCTGACAATGCCCTCGAATCAATGCGCCGATCAAGTTGCCACTGCCTTAGTCTTGTGCTCTTCCTGTCGCTGAGCGGCACTGTGACCGCGCTCGCGCTCGATTCGCAGCGAGACCTTTCTCAGTTTAACCATGAAGGCTGGCTGACTGAGAACGGGTTGCCGCAAAACACCGTTCACGCGATAGCCCAAACTAAAGATGGCTACGTTTGGATCGGCACCGAGGAGGGATTAGCTCGCTTCGACGGCATAAGGTTTACTGTTTTCGATAAACAAAATACTCCGCAACTCAAGAGCAACTACATTCGCACACTCCTGGCCGATCGGGTCGGCGCGCTTTGGATTGGCACTGCGGAGGGCCTGGTCCATATGCAGAATGGCAAGTTCAGGCTGTTCACCACTAATGAAGGACTTCCCAGCAACACCATCCAAGCCGTCTATGAAGATCGCGAAGGCAATCTCTGGGTGGCAACCACTAATGGGTTAGGTCTCTTCAAGAGTGGCGGGCTTACCACCTTCCCAACAAAGGAGAGATTGGTAGGTGGCAGCATCCAGGCGCTGTTCGAAGATGCCGAGGGTGCACTCTGGATTGCCACCGCTTACGGAGTGGGACGTTTGAAGGACGGTAAGTTTACGAACTACACGGTCCGCGACGGACTTGGAAGTAACAGTGTTAGGGCAATCCAACAGGATCAGGATGGCCGCTTATGGTTTGGCTCTCTCGGTGGTCTGACTTCATTTGGTGGTGGCCGCTTCACAACGTATACAACAAGAGATGGTCTCCCTAACGACAGAATAATCGCCCTGCATGCAGGCCGAGACGGTGATCTTCTAGTCGGAACGGCTGGCGGTCTTTGTCGCTTAACCAATGGCCGCTTCACCGGTTTGAATTCAAGAGACGCCCTCTCCACCAGCACGATCCTCTCGCTGTTCGAAGATCTCGAGGGCAACCTCTGGATTGGCACCGAGTCCGGAGGGATCAACCTCCTGAAAGATACAAAATTCACGACCTACACTGTGAGAAACGGGCTCTCCAACGATCTCGTCAAGTCGATCTACGGAGACCGTCAGGGCAGTCTGTGGATCGGAACTGACGGCGGCGGTTTGAATTTGCTGAAGGATGGGAAGCTCAGTGTTTACACCACTCGCGACGGACTATCCAGCAACGTAGTCCTGGCTCTATTCGGAGACGATGCAGGAAATCTCTGGGTTGGGACCCCTGAGGGATTGAATCGTTTTAGTGGGGGAAAGTTCACTTCCTACACTGCGGCCGACGGCTTGGCAAACAATGACGTCAGATCAATCCAGGGAGATCGTCTGGGCAATCTCTGGATTGGAACGCGCGGGGGCTTGACCCGAATGAAGGACGGAGTCTTCAGGACCTTCACCGAGGTTGACGGACTCCCTAACGACTTAATCGCCACACTTCATGAAGACGCCAAAGGGAACCTGTGGGTTGGCACGTTCGGCGGCTTAGGAAAACTCACGAATGGGGAGTTCACCACCTTCACAACCAAGGACGGACTGTCGAGCGACGCTGTTATCTCGCTCTATGAAGACTCGGACGGCACGCTGTGGATTGGTACTAATGGCGGTGGTTTGAATCGCCTGAAAGGTGGACAGCTTACTGCTTACACCACGCGCAATGGCCTGCTCGACGATGTCGTATACCGAATTCTGGAAGACGGTCGAAATAACCTGTGGTTGAGTTGCCGCAAAGGCGTCTTTCATATCGGCAAAGCAGCGCTCGATGAGTTTGCCAGCGGGAGGATTCCTTCCATCGCACCGGTTGCTTATGGTACTGCAGATGGCATGATGACGCGCGAGTGCAGCGGTGGCGGCGACCCGGCCGGTTGGAGCGGTGTTGACGGAAAGCTTTGGTTCCCGACGATTAAAGGCGTCGCGATGATCGATCCGGGAAGAATGAAAACAAATTCTCAGGCGCCACCGGTTGTGATCGAGCAGATACGTATTAATGATCAAACGATTCCGCTAGACGATCGCATTGAGTTGCCACCCGGCACTACCAGATTTGACTTGTATTATACGGCGCCGAGCTTCGTGGCCCCGGAGAAAGTCAGGTTTAAGTACAAGTTGGAAGGCTTTGACAAGGATTGGATCGATAGTGGTACGCGCCGCATCGCTTACTACACTAATCTGCGCCCAGGGACTTACACGTTCCGCGTAACCGCCAGTAACAACGATGGTGTTTGGAACGAAACCGGGGCTGCTTTCAGTCTTTACCTGAAGCCTTACTTCTATCAAACCTATTGGTTTTATGCCGTCTGCTTACTTTTCCTGGCTTTGTCGGCGTGGCTACTATTTCGGCTGCGCGTGCGCGCGATGCAAGCGCAATTCGGCGCCGTGCTGGGTGAGCGAAGTCGTATTGCGCGCGAAATTCATGACAACCTGGCGCAAGAGTTGACGGGGATCTCCGTGCAATTGGAAGTGGTAGCACGCACAATGCCCTCCGGTTCTGACGCCGCCATGTCTCATCTGGATCGCGCTCGCATGCAAGTTCGTCACGGTATCGCTGAAGCCCGCCGATACGTCTGGGATTTGCGATCGCCCCTCAAGAGCAATGATTTGCCAACTGCGTTGAGCGAGACCGCACGACGATTGACGAATGAGACGGCTATTCAAGCTCAGGTTGAAGTTAATGGCACGTTCAGGCCATTGCCGCGATTGGTTGAGGACAATCTGTTACGCATCGGTCAAGAAGCTGTTAACAATGCAGTGAGACACGCGCAACCCCAACGTATTTTTGTCAATCTGGTATTCGATACAGGTCGAGTGCAGCTCAGCGTCCAAGACGATGGCCAAGGGTTTGACAATCAATCGGCAAGCAATGGACGGGCTGGTCATTTCGGATTGATTGGCATGCGGGAGCGCGCCGAACAGATTGGTGGTACCTTGTCGATTCACAGCATCGAAGGCTCCGGGACTGAGGTCGTGGCTGATGTACCAGTCAGCAGCTAAGAAGTACGCCGATGGGACCGCTGATTGACCGAAGCCATGAACTTGACGAGAGTCAGCGTCGTATTCGCTACCAAGCGTCACAAGGAAATCAAAGCGGGCGTTATTGTCGGGAGCCTTGGAATTGCGTTAGGGATTCTTCTGTTTGTATTAATGGGAGGCGTCATTGCCGGCGACAAGGTTTCGCAGGAAGAGTCCGAGATCCTGAGTCGCCTTTGGGTGCTAGGTGTGGTGCCTCTATTTGTCGGGTTAGCGCTCATAATAAACGGCATTCTAGTCAGCAAGAAACTCGTGGAGACTGCTAGAAGAGGTGCGCAGAAGGGACAGGAGGGTTTGGAGGAACCCGCGAATTCCCCGTTACTCCGCTGACGCTGATGAATTTTCTCGTCAACCTTTCAGCGTGACGGAACAGACTACGAAACACCTGAGTGGTTCGGCTAAGAAGTAATAGCAAGGAATGTCATTACAGAACTGTGGACAACAAGATCAGCATCATGGTAATCGACGACCAGGCGGTGGTGCGACAAGGCTTTGTCGCGCTAATTAACACCGTTGCGGATATGGAAGTAGTTGCTGAAGGACTCAACGGGCAGCAAGCCATGGATCTATATCGCCAGCACCGACCAGACGTGACGCTCATTGATTTACGTATGCCGGTCCTTGGTGGGGTCGAAGCCATTACTGCTATTCGGCGCGAATTCCCGGACGCGCGTCTGATCGTCCTCACTACGTATGATGGTGACGAAGACATTTACCGATCTCTTCAAGCAGGAGCCAAGGGCTATCTGTTGAAGGACGTCTTCTTCGAGGAACTCGAGACGGCGATAAAAACCGTGCACGCAGGCTCGCGGCACATTCCAGCCACGATCGCCGAGCGACTTGCCGAGCGAATGGCCAGCTCTGACTTGACCAGCAGAGAGATGGAAGTGCTCGAGCTGATCGTACGAGGGCAAAGCAATAAAGAAATAGCGGCGAGCCTGAAGATCACCGAAGCGACAGTCAAGAGTCACATCAATAACATTCTCAGCAAGCTCGGAGTGACTGACCGAACCCAAGCGGCGACGACGGCTCTGCAACGAGGGTTAGTTCACTTGCGCTAAACCAGAATCACCTTCGATACCATTTCTCATTTCTCATTTCGGACTCTCAAGTTCCACTCCAACTAAAGGTTGATTCCTAGACCCACCGTATGGCTCATGACGCAACTTCAGCTCACTGTTAACCTGCGCCGCGTTAGTCACCAATTTTCCAGTCCCGAGTTCTTTGATTCAGTGATCGTGTAGTTCCTTCCCTAACTTATTTGCACAGTCTAAACAACGACCACTGATTCAATAGATTTTGAAGCCGGGGGTAGGCTCACCACCAAAAGACGAGCGAGTAGAATGCCTGGCCGCCAGGTTACTCGCTAAAGGAATAAGCGTCTTGAAGGCCCCGCTACTCGCTCCGACATTTCAAGAACATCAAGTTTCTGCTTCACTCGAAAGGCCAGGTGAAAACTTTATGATGCTGATTTGGAAAAGAGTTCTGCTGCTTTCCGTCTGCTTGGCGATCCTAGGCATTTTTGTTCCCGGCGCGTCAGCACAGCAAAGCGCAACGGCAACGCTCAGCGGCGCAGTCGAGGATCCAAACGGCGACCTCGTGGCCGGAGCTCAAGTTATCGTGACGCAGAAAGCGACTGGCATAAAGCGACAGGGCGTTACTAATGACGCGGGGTTCTTCGTCATTACCAATCTTAACGCCGGTGTTTATGAATTGAAGGTACGGGCCAAAGGGTTTGCTGACAATGTGATTTCCAGCGTGACGGTTCAAGTCGGACAAACTTACGATCTCGACGTGCGCCTGGCAGTCACAGTACAGGAAACGGTGACTCTGTATGAAAGATCCAATTATGAACTCGTCAACACTACAAGCGCGGTGATTGACGGTGTGATACGCGATGTCGAGATCGAAAACCTACCGCTTAACGGCCGCAACTTCCTTGAGCTGGCGCTGCTGATACCCGGCAATTCGCCGGCGCCGAACTTTGATCCAACCAAAACCAATACGATAGTGATCTCTTCGGCGGGCCAGCTGGGCAGGGGCGGGAATGTTACCGTTGACGGCGCCGACGATAATGACGACGTAGTTGGGGGACAGGTACAGAACATTTCGCAGGACGCGGTTCAGGAATTTCAGATCGCGACCAACCGTTTCTCGGCCCAGTTGGGGCGGTCTGGTTCGTCCGTCATCAATATCGTGACTAAGTCGGGATCTAACAACTTCCACGGTTCCGGCTCGCTCTACTTTCGCGACAAATCGTTGCAGGGGCTTCCGGCCACCTTCAACCGCGGTTTGCAAGAAACTCCGCCATTCGACCGGGAACAATATGCTTTCACCATTGGTGGCCCTCTTAAAAAAGATCGAGCCTGGTTCTTTGGCTCTGTTGAATACCGAAACCAGGACGGAGCTACACTCGTTGGCTTCAGAGACCTGGCGACGCGAACAATCAGGCGGACCTTTGCCGATGCGCCTCTTAACGATCTATTAAGCACCGAGCGTATTGACTGGCAACCAAGCGATCAGGATCACCTATTCTTTCGTTACTCGCTGCAACGAGAAGACGATGTAGCGCCGAGCACTCTGGATCGACCTATCGGATCAGTTTCTCAACGTCAGGCAAGCACCAACAACACACATTCATTCCTGACGAACTACACACGGGTATTCAGTGCGCGAGTCGTGAACAGCTTCAGCTTCAGTCTCAGCACTTTCTTAAACGACATTGAGCCTGTCAATCCCGGACCGCAGCTTACCTTTCCCAGTATTCAGGACGGAGCATCCTTCCGGGTTCCGCAAAGTACCAAACAACGCCGTCTACAGATTACGGACACGATTTCGATGGTCCGAGGAAACCATACCTTGAATGTTGGCGGAGAGATCCAACGCGTGGACGCGGATTTTGATCTGCGGGTATTCCAAACGGGCCGCATTGAGATGATTGAAGATTTTCCAGACTTCGATCGGAACGGAGACGGCAGGGTCGATGACAACGATCTGCTCTTCGCGGTCACACTGCGCAGCGGCAAGCCAACCGAGCCACTCTTCATCCCAAACGCTGATAGCACTTATCTGGCAGCGTTCGTTCAGGACGATTGGCGGGTTCATCCGCAACTTACCTTAAACTTCGGTTTGAGATACGAACTGGACACTGACGTCAAAAACGTCAGCCGCACCGATCAACTCAACCCGATAATCCTGCCCTTTCTCACTGGCACGCGTGGAAGAGATAGCAACAATTTTGGTCCGCGGTTCGGG
>Ga0134127_10004287_pt1 | contig 10283 bp, 7 predicted proteins | sample KB31753_FD_96459 | JGI IMG/M metagenome (GOLD analysis project Ga0134127, IMG submission 96459) | Terrestrial soil microbial communities with excess Nitrogen fertilizer from Kellogg Biological Station, Michigan, USA - KB3-175-3 | ecosystem: Environmental > Terrestrial > Soil > Unclassified ...
CACCGCGATTACACCTCTGGACCAATTGGACGGGCCATCGTCATGCTTGCCATTCCAATGGTTCTCGAGATGTTGATGGAGAGCGTGTTTGCTGTTGTCGATATCTTTTGGGTGGCCCATCTCGGCGCCGATGCAGTGGCGACTGTCGGTCTAACGGAATCGATGTTGACTTTGCTCTACGCGGTGGCGATTGGACTGGGTTTGGGTGCGACCGCAATGGTGGCGCGTCGCATTGGTGAACGGAATCCTGAGGGCGCTGCCCGAGCCGCAGTTCAGGCGATCGCGCTTGGTCTGATCGTTTCAGTTGTCGTCGGCATAATCGGAGTCACTTTTGCTGACAAACTTCTTGCATTGATGGGCGGCTCGCCCTGGGTGCTCGAACATGGTTCGGGCTTTACCAAAATGATGTTCGCTGGAAATGCGACCATCCTGCTGCTCTTTCTGATTAACGCGATCTTTCGGGGCGCTGGCGACGCAGCAATCGCGATGCGGGTTCTCTGGCTGGCAAACAGCATAAATATCATTCTCGGGCCATGCTTCATCTTTGGCTTAGGTCCATTTCCGGAACTAGGTGTTACGGGTGCAGCTGTCGCGACGACTATAGGCCGAGGCACGGGTGTTTTGTATGCATTGAGTAGATTGATTCGCTCCGGCGGACGGTTCGATATCAGACGGCGACACATCAAGCCCGACTTCCCATTAATGGGGAGACTGATCCGGTTGTCAGGGACGGCGACATTCCAGGTGTTTATTGGCATGGCAAGCTGGATCGGCTTGATGAGGACGATCTCGACATTTGGCAGTAACGCCTTGGCCGGTTACACCATCGGCATACGCGTTCTAATTTTTGCTTTGTTACCGTCGTGGGGAGTGTCAAACGCGGCAGCCACGATGGTCGGACAATCTCTTGGTGCCGGAAAGCCCGAACGAGCTGAGCGCGCGGTTTGGCGAGCAGGGTTCTACAACATGATTTTTCTGGGAACGGTGGGCCTCATCTTTGTGCTCTTTGCCAGAAAGATCATTTTTCTCTTTACGCAGGATCCGAATGTCGTTCCTTACGGCGTTGATTGTTTGCGGATCGTCGCCTACGGGTTTCTGTTTTACGCCTGGGGCATGGTGATCACGCAGTCGTTCAACGGCGCCGGCGACACCTGGACGCCGACGATCATCAACCTCTTTGTGTTTTGGTTATGGGAATTGCCGCTAGCCTATGTTCTGGCAATGACGCTGGGATTGGGCCCCCGAGGCGTCTTTCTCGCCATCATGATTTCCTTCTCAACCCTCGCAATCGTCAGTGCGCTGATGTTCAGACGCGGCAAGTGGAAGACAAGGAAGGTGTGACACAGCGAACAGCTAACAGCGAACAGCCTCTTATCAATCTACTGAATGTTGATAAACCACTGTTTGCCGCCTGCTCCTGCCGTCTGCCCCTGCCGCCAACTGTCCCCTGTTCGCTGTCTGCTGCTTGCTATTCAGCGTGGCCGATTCCGACGCAGTAGACGACGGCTTCGCTGGTGCCATCCAAGTCAACAAGCCGATTAACCTTGGCATCGCTAAACCCGCCGATACATATCACTCCGAACCGCTGCTCGCTTGCCAGCAAGCAGAGATTCTGGGCGCAGTGGCCGGCCTCCAACAACACATAACGATAGCCGCGCGGTCCGTACTTCTTCGTGGTGCGAGCCAGGTTCGCTGAGATAAAGACAATGACATTCGCGTTGCGCAGAAAGTGTTGCTGGAGCAGGTAGTCGCCGATTCCATCGAGCAGTGGCCCCTTGGTCATCGACTCCAGGCGATGATGCAGGGCGTTGTAATGATAAAGGCCATCCTCGGTGTCTTCCACGCCAGCAGTCGCCAGATACAATTCAAGCGGATACAACCCACCAGCTGATGGCACCGGGCGCGCACATCCCCAGCTACCGAAAGGTCTCGGAACCACGTCGAGGATCCCATAGGAATTCGCCAGCAGATTCGAAAGTTGTGGGAGGGGCAAAGGACGCCGTACGAATTGGCGACAGGAATGACGCGCCTGCAAAAGGCCGCTTAGGATTGAATCGTTTGTGGGTGACGGTAACGCGACTGAGGGGGCGGCGCTCAGTTGTTTGAAATGAACTTCGTTTGACGGATCTGTGTAGGCCTCAATGTTAAGCCACGGTTCCGAGTTAAGGTGGTAAAGCAGCGGGAGTGTTCGAGCATCGTCAACTGGCAGCATAAAACTCCTCAGGCTATCGGATGTGGACACGGGTTCAGACTCGTTTCTGTTGTTGCCTGGTCTGTGAACCCCAGTAGTCGCGGCACTTCATAGAGTCGCTTTCCGCCGAGTCGTTCATGACCGTTTCCGAAATGAATCGGCTGTAGTCCCGTGGCGATTGTTCGGACGACACGAATTTTGAAGTCAGTCAGATCTGGCGTTGTGAGATCGGCATAGACGATTCGGCAGCCCGCTGCTTTGAGCGCGGCGACACAGGAGTCTAAGTCCTCTTTGACGGAGCCGTGCGAATAACTCGGCAAGTCTTCCAGTTTCTGAGTGCGACCGTTATCGAGAAGAAATTCGAGTTCCGTTAGGTGTTCGGGCACCATGAAAAAGGCGCTGTGGTCTTCGAGCGTGCGGACATCCTCGTATTTGCGGAGTCGTTTCTGCGGTTCTTCTTCCTGATATCTCCTGGCGTTGCCCGGCCGAATCTGACAAATCTCCAGCAGGGCCTTTCTCACCGCAAGCGCCGGATCAGGGTTGCAACCAAGCGCAACCATCGAAGCCGGGCCTTTGCCGGCAGGATTGAGCGAAATAGCCATCATCACGTAGACAGGCAAGTCCGTTGTGATGTTGAAGACGCGCGTCTGAACTCCGAAACGCAGGTAGTGCGAGCGAATATCAGCGGCCAGTCCGCCTGCTCCGGCAAAATCTACTTCCGCCGCTGGAAGGCGGTTCATCCAGTAGATCAAGAACCCGTCGCGTTCAATCAACTCATAAAGACCGCCGCGAACTGCCGTTTCGAGATCTGGCCCAGCCGCAAGGCCGCTCGAAGTTATCTGGGCCAGGTGTTCCTCGAAGCGTTCCGTGTGATAGCTAAGGTAAATAAGCGAGGCAGGAGCCAACACTTCTTTGCCGGAAGGCAATTCACGAACTGGTAGCCAGTCGAGTGGGATCGCCTCTTGCCAGGGTGCGTAAGGAAGAGTACGGGCTGCGTACTGACGTTCGGAATACAACACGCAGTCTATTGGCGGAACAGCATCCGTCCCCACGTCCTTCCAAGTCCCGCGACGAAAAGACTTGATGTCTAGATGCGAAGCACAGTAACGCTCGACAGCTTCGCCAATCGCTCCGCCGATAGCTTCGCTTTCCGTCTCGCCTTTTCCGGCCGAGGCTCGCTCGATCAGTTTGGCGCGCTTGAAATCAAAATGGGAAAGTACTGCTTGATAGAGAATCGGCGGATTGGGTTCAACCGGACCACGCGCGCCTCGTGTCAGGCTGCGAATCAAGCCTACGCGTGGGCTGACCAGTTGCATCAGCTCTTCAACCTGCGGAGTGTACTTTGGCGTGGTCATCCTGTGCCTCTGCATTCGCAGTCGCTTGTGGCGAATCGGTTGGTTGCGCAGCGGGTTGGGAACACGCTGGACACCAGGGCTTTCGTAGCACCAGGTGTTTTTCCATCTTGAGATCCATGAGATCCAGGACGACCACCCGGCCCCGTGTCGGCAGCGGCTGTATTCCGGTCAACGCTTTCAAGGTTTCCAGTCCGACAAGGTTCGCGGCCAGTCCGATCCCGAAGTTAAGGTTTTCACGGCGGGCACTATCGTCCTGTTTGCGCTGGTCCAGGAAGCGCTGGAATGCGAACTCGTCCTCCGGAGTTTCGCTGGAAGCCACGAGTCGCATCTTGAAACAAAGGTAGCAAGCGGTCTGGTAGGGTTCGACAGTTGGTCCGACAATCACTTCCGAACCGGAGGCCTCACACGAAATCCAATGCAAGTCGGTTTGCAGGCAGACTCGGTTCAGTTTGTAAGCCAAAGACGACAATGCCCCGTCTGTGCAACAGACGACAAAGTCGGCATCCGCAATTGCAGCCAGCACTGCTGAATCGTCATGCAAGGGTTCTGTTTTGACGATCACTTTCACACGTGGGGCTATCACTTCAATCCTGCGTTGCACCACCTCCGCGCGAAGCGTCCCAACATCCGCGGGCGTGAAGACGGAAGTCAGATAAACGTCCGCGTCAGTAACGGGAAGGGAATCAACGCAGATGACCGTACCGACGTGAGCAGCAGCCAGGGAAAGCGCCACCGATGCCCCGGGTCCGCCTAAGCCAAAGACGGCGACTTGTGCCTTCATGAGTTCAGCCTGCATGTGTCCGGACTCGGTTGACACCTCGTGAAAGAAATTCAGTTGCGGTGTTAGTTGTGATTTCAGATCGCCCTGCAGTGGAAAGTCGTCGGCTTCTTCCAGCAGTTTCTGTTCGCCGAGCAAATCGAGGCACGCCTGCAAATCTTCAGCTGCGAAGAGGTCGGCGACCTGTGATTGGATTTCCTCTATCGTATGTTCGCCGTTAAGGAGTGGAACCACGTGTTGTTGAAACTCGCGGAAGGAATGACCCTTCACCTTGATCTTCCGACTCTCCGAGACAAAGTGCAGCGTCTCGTCACCCTCGCTATCCGGCGGATCAACCAGCACGTAGAAATGGCTGGGCAGGCGTGGCTTCCTGTAGTTGCCGGTAGGCATACTGTTCTCCTCTGGTTGTTTGAATTGGACGCGAACGGAACAGAGCAAGGCTGAGAAACTGGCCGTCCATCTCTACAACCAACTTGTCAGCTCGTAAACGATCCAATGCTGCTTGAATCTCAGTTTCGTCAGGCGCATCAACCAAAGCACGATGAAGACTCTTGATGGTCTTCGCTGAATCACACTCCAGGAAAACCTCGGCTTCAAGTCCGGTCAGCTCGTGCTCCGAACTGGTGGCGCAGATTCGAGTGTCGTTGATCCGTACCACGCCGTCATCGGTAACAACGGCATCGAGTCGAATGCGCTGAGCAGGATCTTCATTCCAGGACTCACACCATTCCCCTACTGCTTGCCTCGTCGTTGCGATATAGGTCTCGGGTTTCCGCCCATCCGGGTAATCAAAATCGAAAAAGTAAGCGAGGCGGGCCAGTTCACGGCGGCCGAGGGGGTAAACGTAGTAATAGGCCGGAGTGGGTCGGACTCGCTCGATTCCAAACTCCTGTGCGCGAGTAAAAAGAGGGCTGAAGCGATCCAATCGAATAGGCGAGCACGAAGACGGCGGACGCAGGTGAGTCAGGAGTGGAAGCAGCTCGGCCGTGCGCGCATATTCGTCCGGGGATTCATGAGGGAATCCCGCCAGAATGTTCCATGCCACAACGATGCCTTGCTCTTCGCACCAGCGCAACAGTTGGATGTTCTGGAGACCCGTACATCCTTTTTTCATCAGCCGCAAGACTTCGTTGCTGAAGCTTTCGATGCCCGGCTGAATAGCTTGCACGCCAGCTTCACTCATCGCTACTACCTGGTCATAACGCATGTTCGCTTTGACTTCGTAAAACAACTGCAGGCCGAGCCCACTCTCCTTTAACTTAGGAAAGAGCGTCTCGACGTAACGGAGGTCGAGGATGTTGTCCACGCAGTTGACACGTTTCAGGCCATAGGTTTCCGATAGATAGCGCATTTCATTGAAGACACGTTCCGGCGACTTGCTCCGGAAAGACATGGTGTCTCCGTTCAGGCCGCAGAAAGTGCAGTGATGCTTTGCGCCCCACCAGCAACCGCGTGAGGATTCAACCAACAGCTCAGGTTTGATCTTCGAACCGATCGACGAAGCATTAAGCGTTTCGAAATAGTCGGTGTAATCAGGGATAGGTAGATCATCGAGCTCCCGAACCAGATCAGGAGTCGTCAGCTCCCTCGTAACTCCCTGTTGCAAGATGCCTGGAATCGGCTCGGTTGTTTCTTCGCGCAGCACTTGATGCAGAAACCCCGGAAACGCCAGGTCGCCTTCTCTGGTGCAGACGTAGTCGATCCAGGAAAACGAATTGAGAAGTTGGAGTCCCATCTCGCCTTCGCAATTTGCGCCGCCAAAGATTGTGATCGGAGCATCGGGCAATTGTTTGAGGCGTTGGGCCACCGCAAGACAGACGCACGTTTGATGAAAGGTTGAAGTGAAACCAACCACACGTGGTTTGAGATCGAGGATGCGATTGACGCAGTGTTCGATGAACTCGTTGCGCGACCGTCGCGCATTTAGTATCTCCTCGACCAGTTTATTTTGAGCGAATCGCGAAAGGATCTTGCTCACGTAGTCCTGCTCGTGTGGAATCTGCTGGCCGAAAACCATGTCGGCAAAAAACCATTCTCCAATCAGGCTCTCTGAAGGAAGCGATTCGGAAATATTTGTGTAGAGTTCAGGGCCGATCAGCTCAGCCAACTTAAAATTGAGGTATTGAATTGATGAAGAAAAACCCAGGCGGTCGATCTCGGCTTTGAGGAGGCTCACACCTATTGCCGGTCGATCAACATCAGCGAATGGCAAGACCGCAAAAACGACATCCATGATGACCTCGCGCGCTAACTTGGTCATGAGACAAATTCTTGCCTCATGAATTCTGCTTTGGAAAGTTAGCTACCCGGGAAAGAGCTGAATTGTCGGTCAGAGTCGGTTGGTTAGGCGCGAAACTTCGTAAACAAAAACTCTCTTTCCCGGACAGCGATTAGGTGTTGTGATTGTAAAGAACGGCTGATGCCGTTCGAAGTTTTCGGGTGATGGCCTAGCCTCCAAAGCCGCCAAAACCACCGCCGCCGCTCAAGCCGCCGCCGGCTTCGTTGCAGGGTCCGCATTCGTTGCATTCTGCGGGGTGAATGAAACGAAAGCGTGGGATCAGGCGATGGCGGAGGATCGGATAGCAGATGTAACTGGCGCTGGTGCCGGCGCTAAGCCCTGTGCCAGCCTGAGTAGTACCCATGAGAGAGGCAACTTTTTGGTAAGCCTTCATCTCATCTTCAGTAACGTTTAGCTGGCTCAGCTTGTCCTCAATCGCGGCCAGACGCATCTCGATGGATTTTTCCTTTTCGCCGTTTGCCATGAACTTTCTCCTTTCAGTTTTAGGTGGGTGTGTGCGTTTATGAATGGTGAGACGTCGGAGCAGCAAAAAATTAGGATTTTTTCTGAGTGCGCGTACTCACTTTGCTCTTCTATCTGGAGATCTTACCGGTGCGAAGCCTGGGTGCGAGAGGACCAGGAGCTGGTAAAAGGGGGGAACTCCTCGAAACTGAATGAGCTTGGCGAAGAAGGCTATACCTCGCCGCTGGAACCTGTCAATAAGAATCAGGCATCACCTGCCTACCGCCTTTCGGAGAACAGTACAGGCCTTCGGAGTCATCGAATTCGCCTCCGCAGAACAATCAGTTAAACTCATCGCCGCACGAATTTCTTAGATGGAGTTCTAATATGAAAACCTTCCTTTGCCTCGCCATTGCGATAGTGCTTCTAGCGATCGGCACAAGCGCCCAAAAGACTCGGACTACATCTGCACTTAGCGAAATGGTCTCGACCGAAAGGGCTTTTGCGAAAACGTCTGAAGACAAAGGAACTCGCGATGCGTTCATGATGTTCATCGCTGAAGACGGAATTCTATTTCGACCGGGACCGGTGATGGGGAAACGGTGGATGCAGGAACATCCTGTGGCCGCGTCTGACAAACGTCCGCTGCTCGCCTGGCAACCAATCTTCGCCGAGATGTCAGCCGCCGGAGATCTTGGATATACGTTTGGCCCATGGGAATTCAAATCTGACATTAAGGATGAGAAGGCGGCCGCTTACGGACACTTCGCGACAATCTGGAAAAGACAGACGGACGGCACCTGGAAGTTCGCCATTGATCTAGGCATCTCACATCCGGATTCCGCCATTCCTGCCACTCAATGGCAACCGGAAGTTAACAAATCTAACAGAGTCAAAATTCCCAGTGTTGATGTCGCTTCAACTCGCGAGTCGCTCAGCAATCGTGATCGCGAGTTTTCAAAAGCTTCGGAATCAAAGGGCGCTAGTGAGGCGTTTGCGTCGTACTCAGCAGAAGAGGTCCGTTTGTTTCGCAACGGCCACCTGCCGTTTGCCGGCAAGAGTTCAATCGCGGAGGCACTCCGAAAGAGCCAGGGAGTCTTGACATGGCAACCAACGTTCGGCGATGCCTCGCGTTCAGGAGATTTGGGGTATACGTATGGGGTGTACGAACTAAGAAGTAACGATGCCACTAAGAAGCTAACCGGGAAGGGAAACTACATGCGCTTCTGGAAGAAGCAGGACGGTGTGTGGAAAGTCGTGCTGGATGTTGAGGATCCTCAGCCGGTAGAAGAAAAGAAGAGCTAGCGGCTCCTTATTCAAGAACCTATCGCCTGTGGATGTCGTATTCGCAAGGCAGGAACGCCAACCCAGGAGAATCTCATGTTCTGTCCGCGATGTGGCGCCAATCAAAGTGAGGACCTCAAGTTCTGCAATCTTTGCGGTGCGAACCTCAACGCCGTTCGCCAGGTGGTAGACACCAAAACCGTCGAGAAAAAGTTTGACTGGAGCGATACCTGGGTTGCGGAGATGTTTCTTTCCGGCGACGCGCATGAGCGACGCAAACTGGAAATCGAACGAGCCCGCGGGCTCACGCCCGAAGTCAAACGTTATAACGAAATCAAGGCTGGAGTTATCACGGCGAGTGTCGGTCTCAGCTTAATGATTTTCCTGCATATCTTCATGAATGGCCTTATTAACGGCGGCAAGTTGCCAGAGGATACGGCGGAAATCCTCAGTCATGTTTGGACTGTGGGCGTCATACCTCTCTTCGTCGGAATTGCACTGATCGTCAACGGTGTCTTTGTCAGCAAGAAGATTGTAGACGCCGCGAAGAAAACCAGCCTGCCTGGCCGCGAGGTGACTCCCCCATTAATACGTTCGGCGGACACAAATGAATTTGTTCCTAATCGATTCAGCGTCACCGAAGGGACCACAAAACATCTGAGTAGTTCGAGCGAGAGTTAACGATTTCGTGACTTCAAATTACAAAGAGGGCCGTCGGTTGAATCCGGTGGCCCTTTTTAGTCGGCACCGCGGTGGACGCTCTTTCGAACGTGCGGCGATTTTGCGGCACCGTACGACGGGGGTCGAGAAACCGCGGGAAAAAGAAAAGGTTTACATGTCGAACTCAGACAGTTATAAAATGAGTGCGGCCGTTTGTTCCGCTCCCCCCAAATAAATCCCCCTGCTCGAACCCACTTTCGCTTATGCGATCGTGTGCCATCTCACGATCGGAGTTCACTCTGACTTGTAGTCGCTTGGTTTTTACTCAATTCGGACAATCTCGCAAACTCGGAAAGAAACAATGCCAACTCAAACCCTGACGAAAGACTCCCTTAACACCAAGCTCTTGCTAAAGGCGCTTGTCGCTTTCAAAAACGGTAATTTCTCAGTGCGATTACCTGGGGAATGGACCGGTGAGGCCGGCAAGATCGCCGATACCTTCAACGACATCATTGAGCTCAGCGACAAAACCACAAAAGAAGTTGAGCGTGTGAGCCGCGTGGTGGGACGGGAAGGCAAAATTACGAACCGGGCATCGGTGCCTTCCGCTACCGGGTCGTGGCTGCGACTTGTGGAATCCACAAATTTCCTGATTGACGACATGGCACGACCGACGAGCGAGATGGCTCGTGTGATTGGCGCCGTCGCCAATGGTGATCTATCTGAACGAATGACGCTGGAAGTCGATGGACGAATGCTGAAGGGTGAGTTTCTGCGCACCGTCAAAGTAGTGAACTCGATGGTGGACCAGCTTGGATCATTTGCCTCGGAAGTAACACGCGTGGCGCGCGAAGTGGGAACAGAAGGGAAGCTGGGCGGCGAAGCAAAAGTGAAAGGCGTGGCAGGAACGTGGAAAGACCTCACCGATAGCGTGAATTCGATGGCCAGCAATCTTACGAGCCAGGTGCGAAACATTGCTGAAGTAACGACGGCGGTGGCGAACGGGGATCTGTCGAAGAAGATCACGGTGGACGTGAAGGGCGAAATTCTGGAATTGAAGAACACCATCAACACGATGGTGGATCAGTTGAACTCGTTTGCGTCGGAAGTAACGCGCGTGGCGCGCGAAGTGGGAACCGAAGGCAAGCTTGGTGGACAGGCGGATGTGCGCGGCGTCGCCGGAACCTGGAAGGACCTTACTGACAACGTGAACTCAATGGCCAGCAACCTGACTGGCCAGGTGCGAAACATTGCGGACGTGACAACGGCGGTGGC
>Ga0134127_10004288_pt1 | contig 10279 bp, 28 predicted proteins | sample KB31753_FD_96459 | JGI IMG/M metagenome (GOLD analysis project Ga0134127, IMG submission 96459) | Terrestrial soil microbial communities with excess Nitrogen fertilizer from Kellogg Biological Station, Michigan, USA - KB3-175-3 | ecosystem: Environmental > Terrestrial > Soil > Unclassified ...
ATTTTGTAAAGAATGGTCTATGTTTCATTTATCAGAAAATCAATTAAAAATTATGGAAAATGCCCAAATGGGTTTAAATGATTTTCAGAAAGGCAATAATCAAAAACTATCTGATATTGCTTTAGAAGCTAGAGAATTACTAAAAGAAATAGGAGAGATATGAAAACAATAATGATTATATGGTCAATTTGGGTAATTTTCGTATGTGTTGCATTATGTGTATTTAATTATAATTTTCAGTCAATAGACACCAGATTAAATAAAATAGAACTACAAATGAAGGGAAACAAACAATGAACGATCCAACTTATATTAGAAGTGAAATATCAGCTAATCCAGTTTGGGATTTAGCTTGGACCTTATCAGAAATACAAAATGATAATGCACCATTGGGATGGAGTGAATATATTTACTGTGCCGAAATGTTATTAGTGAAATATGAAATAAAATTAAAGAAGGAAAACAAATAATGACATTGCTAAAAGTATTTTACTGTAAAGTTTGTCGAGCGGTAATTAATAATGAATTTGGATATTGTTCTATTAACTGTAGCTTGAAAGACAAGGAAAACAAATAATGGAACCATTTAAAATTGATGCCACATTACGGGTTGAGGAAATAAGAGTTAAATTTAATAATAATGTAGTATCTTCAATGGATATCACAACAAGTCTTGTTCCTTTAAATGATACAAGATTCATCCCAAGAAATCAGATACATATGAGTATACCTATAACAAGAAAACTTATAGAACCATTATTAAATAACTTAGAAGAATATGTAAAAATAAACTTTGAGGAAAGCAAATAATGTCATCATTTCAGCCCACACTAAGAGAAGAAGAATATTATTCTAAAGGCTATAAAGAAGGTTATTTAAAAGGTTTGCAGGCTCATATTGATCATATGAAACTATGTCCTCACGATCTTAAAAAGACTATGTGTGATTTTTGTTTTAATAAATTAAAAGAAAAGGATTAAAAATGAGCTTCATTTGCAATAATTGCAGAGAAACAGTTTTAGAAAATAAAGGGGTTTCCTTAGGGAAGAGTTATGGTCCATATGAATTATGCGATCGTGCTTATTATTGTCATGACTTAAAACATTATCAATGCAAAAAAGATTGGCAACAAATATTAAAATCTAAGGAAAATGATGAATGACAGAATGGATTAGTGTTAACGATAAATTACCACCTTTTCAAACAGATGTTTTAGTTGTAGAAGATGAGCATATTTGTATAGCAATATATTGGGATAACTCCAATATTGATGAAAAAAATAATTGGTCCTATCACGGAGGTGAAGTCATACCTACTCATTGGATGCCACTACCGGAATTGCCTAAATGAGAAACTTATTTTATTGCTCATATTGCAAAAAAACAATAGAGAAAAAAATCCTTAAAAAAGGTAATACAACTTATTTGCCTATCAATGTAACTCATAAACATAAAGGAATGAATTTTCTATTAATACAAATTATCCCACTTGAAATGGAAGGATATTAAATGACAGAACAAAAAATAATCCCGTTTGATTTAGAAAAAGCTTTAGCAGGAAATGAAGTAATTACTAGAAATGGATTAGAAGTTATTGAATGTGTTTATTTTAAAAAAAGAGAACAATTTAATTTACTTGCTTTAATTAAAGAACCAGAAAATAAGTATTCTACATTAAAAGCATTTAATGACGATGGAACTTTTTGTAGAGATGAACCAGAATTTGATTTATTTATGAAACCAAAAATAATAAAACTTTATGGCGGCCTATATAAATATCCTGATGATCATAAAATACTTATAACTTATCTATATCGTGATCATGAAACAGCAACACAACAAGCTTCTTCAGGCTACAAAATATTCATAAAAGTTGTTGAAATAGAGGTAGAAGAATAAATGCCAAAATACAATGTAACAGGAAGAGTAAGAGCTGATATAAATTTTGATGAAACCGTAGAAGCTGATTCAGAAGAAATAGCTGTTGAAAAAGTAGAATCAAAAATTTATGAAAAATGTGGATTCACATCTTTTGATGTCATTGATAATGAAATTTATTGTGAGGAAGTTTAATGCCAAAATACAGAGTGAAAGGCACAATAAAAACTACTATTGAGATTGATCATACGACAATAGCTAAAAATCCAAATGATGCAATAAACAGTATTTATTTTCATTATCCTGATTTAGAGAGAATGGATTTAACAGCTACAGAAATAAAAGAGGAATAAATGGCAAAAATAAAAGTAGAATGTGAAATTGATACAGATGATTTTGAAGCATATTATGGTAAAGAATTTACTGATGAACAAATAGAAAAAATAAGAAATTATCTATCAGATGCAGAAACAATATTATCTTACGAATTAAGAAATTATCTTGAAGATGGATTAGATGAGGAATAAATGAAAATAGAAGATGAAATAACAAATTTAGAAATATCCCAACGTCTTAAAGAATTAGGGGTTAAGCAAGAAAGCCTTCTTTATTGGCTTAATGTTCCACATTGCATTTATCATAAAGTTAAAGAAAACGGATGGGAAGTTGAATTTGATGAAGATGGAAAAGCCATTATTGATAAAATTGATTATCGAATAGAGCTCAGGAATGCATGGTCATATAATGTAGAGAAAGAAAATTCTTGGTCTGCATTTACAGCATCACAACTTGGAGAATTGCTTCCAAACTGCATATTAAAGCCAGATGCTGAACCATTCGATAATTATAGAATCATTATTAGAAAGTTTATTTCTGTCGATGAGAACAGGAATCAAACAAATAACTTTATCATAAATTATGAATGTGATTCAACGGAACTATCTGGAATAGATGCATGGTTTAGAAGAAAATTAATCAATAATATTTATGATCCTAATTTAGCAAATGCAATGGGCAAAATTCTTATTTATTTGTTAGAAAACAATTTAATGAAATTAGAGGAATAAATGACGGATGAAAAAGAAATACAAAATGAAGAATATTTAAGAAAAAACGGATGGATGAAATATGATGATAATTTATGGCAAGACTATATTGTGTCATATCCATGTTGTTTAGAAGTAGCCCTTCTAGTTCAAAAATATAGAGATAAAAATAAAACACCTTGGTACAAAAGAATTTTTAATTATATTAGAGGAATAAATGGATAGAAAAGAATTAAAAGAATTTTATAAAAGATATAAAGATTACATGATAGAAATAAGATTTTTTGGAGAAACATTAAATGAAATATCATTAAAAGATTTAATTAAATTGATTAAAATTAAACTGGAGAAATAGATGAAACCAAGTAAACCATATACATTTTTTAGAAAACCATTACAAGTTAATGAAGCTTTAATCAAACAAGTTAATCGCGAGATTAAAGCTATTAATGCAGGTCTTTATCCTGAGTTAAAAATTATCATTACGCCACCTGATGAACCTAAAACCCCTCCTCCAACACCAAGAGGAACTCATAAGTCATAAGTAGAAGAATCAATGAGGGCAACATTGAGAAAGACATTTCGCAGTTTGTCCTCAGTTGATTGATCATGGGGTGATAGAATAAATAAGATCAACATTCTAAAAAATAAATAAACTATCATGGTTAAAATTGCATATTTACTTCTTGATAGCTTTTTCATTCTTAATCTCTTTTCTTCTTAATGCAGCATGAGCAGGACAATATCCCGTGGAATTTCTTCGGCCATTACATGTTTCTATCATGCACTTTTGAGTTCTGCCCGGTGTTAAAGGTAATTTACTCATACATGAATTTCAAAATGAACAGCATCAACAAAAGACTGATCAGTAACGTCTTCATTGCCATTAAAATCACCGCCATAACGAATATCATGTGTAATCTTACCTTCAGCCTTTAGCTTAGCTGCTATTCCCATCACAAAACCACCAAAATAAATAAAATTATTTATCTTTGACCAAGCAGGAATGGGATAAGGTGCTACATCAACAGCTAAACTCGGTGAAGCATTATGCTTACCATCAGGCCATCTTAATTTAGATTTTCCTTCAGCAAATGCAGCATTTTGCTCTAATTGACCACGATGTCCTTCAAGAATTTTACAATCACGGTATTTGATGACTTCATAAAACAAAGTCTGCAGATCAATATGACATTGAGAAAGTTTTGAAAATGATTCTTGGCTAAAAGCGGGCATTTCATTATCCTTAATTTCATTATCCGTGTTGATTAGTTTATAGCAAGGTCGTCCACACTTCAAGCAACGATAATAAGAGAAGGTTCCACAAATTTGTTCCACGTAGAACTTGCAGCATGCACTTAGCATTGAACAGTCTCTATGATTTTTTTAACTAATTGTGCTGCTTCTTCAACTGAATTAATAATACACACTTGACCATGCCAGCTATCAAAGAACAATTGCTCATCCACAGTTAGCTTTCGCTGAGAAGGTGAATTCTCACCGTTTTTGATTTCAACTAACCAATTCGTGTTGTACATGCCTACCAAAATATCAGGGCAGCCTTTGCCTACCATGGATAATATTAATACAGATGCACCTAATTTTCTAAACGCAGCTACGATTTCTGGCTGGTTCTTATCAACTCTTTTTGGAAATGCCATTAGGTTTATCCTTAAAACACCATTTTTCCTTAATCTGAACGCCGTCATCATGACTTTGGTCATTAGACAATGCTGAGGTAGCGGGTGAGGTTCCATAAAGCGCTTTGCAGGCGTCTAATTGAGCCTTCATATCTTTCTCATTCAACTTGATCCATCTCTTTCTCACTTGTCTGTTCCTTACATTGACAAAATAAAGGTCGATAATTACAACTTGTACATTTTATACTCTTAATCCATTCGCGCAAGAACTTTTCACGCTCATCCGGGTTTCTTCTTGCAATGTAACTCGACCGCCTCACGTAAATCTTCCTCACTGTACTTCTCCAGTTCACGGGTGAACTGCAGTTCACCATAGTGTTCATATAAACACCGCAATGCTTTCTTCAGGTCAGCATAAAGTAACCCCACTTCCAGCCACCCTAGCTCAGGATAGAGAAACTTAAGCTTCTTGCAGATGGACGTGCCACTGCTTACCACCAATTCGGTTTTAAACGGATCTTTCACGTTTGCCATGCAATGCTTCCCAACCTGGATGACCTGGACCCCAAAAAGGAATTGTGTTGCTTGGTGACGCTGCAGGGGTCGCTAAATTCGATAATTTCAATGCCGGCCTTTCGTTAATGAGGAAATTCTCAAATTCGGCCTGCCAGTCATAGCTGAGCTTGTCTTTGGAAATCTGGATGTTACGGAAAACTTTTAAAAGGTCCCCCGGTGATTTCCCCGATGCCTGTGCTGCCTCTGCCAAGCGCTTTTGATTTTCAGCATTGGGTGAAAAAGATTCAGAGAGAGGCAAGCGCTCTTTGCGCGCAGGACGGGCGTGCTTCGCGCGCGCGTCTCTCTCTGTATTGATACTCTGAACTGATATAGAGCTGATAGGGTGATCTACAGATGCTGGGTGGGGTGATCTACAGATCACCGGTGGGGTGATCTGTGGATCACCGGTGATCTCCAGTTCACCGGTGATCTGTGGATCACCTATTAGTGAAAATTCGCACAACGTATAATAATTCTTTCGACCATTTATTCTCTGTATGAAGATTAATTTTTGACCTGCTAAATAGTCGATACGAGTTTTTACATAGCGCTCAGAAACTCTGAGCTCTTTGGCAAGAGTAGAAATAGAAGGGTAAATGCCTTTAGGTCCGCTATGTTTAGCGAACAACATTAGAATATGTTTGTCGTTTGGTAATAATTTGTACTTTTCTGATTCTTTTCCATATATAAAATTCGCCACCTGAAACATTATATGCATCGGTTTTGACATACACTTCCTTGTGTTAATTGTTTTTTTAAGGAGGATTTTCAATTACTAATTTATAGTTTTTTTGAAATCTTAATGGTTTGTTTTGAACCTTTCCTTTAATAACTAACTGAGCATAATGACCTCTACAGAGTTGATGTTTTTTTACATATATTTTCTTGTAGCATTCATCCACTATACATTTTTCGTGCACTTTAAATTTCCTGAGTTGTAACGTGCAACGTATTACAACAATACGCGCACACTTTAATTTCGTCAATACAATAACTTATGATATTATCCAGTCGCCTAATTCCTGTTAGGTCAATCCTGAGTTTTCCTTTTAGCGCTTGTGATCGCAAAGATTCAAGCGCACTTTTTTAAAAGTTACCCACAAAATCTGTGGATAAACCTGTGCAAAATTAATTGTAATAACGGTACGAAAGGACTTGATTAGATTGATCATAGTTGATACATTTTGATCTTTCATCATGTTTCTTCCTTGTTGTTGAATGGCTAAAGGTGCGAGGCGATTCGCACCCTTAGTTTATTTGGATTTCTTTGCAACAGGCTTTTTCTTTGGCTTAACCACTTTATCAATTAATTTTTCTTTATACTTAACACCTTTCTTTTCATCTGATTTTAATCTGTTATCAATGTTTTTCATTCCATTCTCCAATTGATTTAAGAATTTCTCTAGCAATTAAGGCACGATGATGATAGCCATCTTCAACGCCAATTTTCCATACATCATTTTCATTTCCTATATTTTCTTCAGGTGGATTAGAATTTTCTAAATCTTCCTGCAATACATGAGGCATAGATATTTCTTTAACAAATTTCAATAAAATCCCATATGGTGTCAATAATTCTTCAGTCATTATATTATACGTCTGAAATCCTTCATCTACACTAGGGTATATCTTTTCAAATTCATTTTTAGTAATTTTTTGTATTGGTAAGCCATCAATTTCTATTTCGGACTGAGTATTTTCATAAATAATTTTCTCATCTTTTTTCAATTTATTTTCAATAAATTCTTTAAATTTAGCTTGGCTTTCTTCTTCCATCTTAATAGAAGCATTAAGTAAAGCCTGTTTAGCATCAAGTTCAGCTTGTCTTTGCTCAATTAAAGCTTGCTGTTCTTTAAGCAATTCCAGCTCTCTAGCCGCTTGTATACGCTTAACTTCTTCTTGACGATGCTTTTCTTCTTCTAATGCTTTAGCAATTCGTGCTTTATATTCTTCAGATTCAATCGATACTCGAGAAAATTCAACAAAAATTTTATTGAATTCTTGATCAGAAGACGCATGAATAAAAGAAGGATCTATTTGACAAACTAAATCACCATTATCACTTGAATAAATAGCTTTCCACATTTTACCATCAAAAGCTAAACCAATTTTAATTAACAATTGTACTCTTTCATGAAACTTTAATTGCTCTTCTTCTTCTTTCTGCTTCTTTATTCTTTCAAGTTCTTGTTCATAATCACCTTCTTGTTTAGCAAGATAATCTTCAATTTCTCTTAATTGTTCAGTAACGCGCTTTGCTTCTGCATTAATAGCTTTCTGAATCTTTATAGGATTTTCATTAAGATCTTTTCTTTTATTTTCTATGTCAACTCGATATTTTTTAATATCGAGTCGTGCCTGTCTTACAGCTTTATAACCTATTTTATCTTCCAAGCCATTAATCACTAATGGCATGTAAGATTGTTTAAGTTCAGCAATAGCTGCATCTGTAATATTAAATTGAGATATTTGATCTTCAATAAATTCTTGAATAATAATTTCGTTATCCATTTTATTTCCCTTTTTCTTCAATTTTTAAAGGAACTGCACATTTACTTTCAATAGTAACATTATAAATAAGAATAGAAAAAATTAAGCTACAAACACAGACTGCAGCACATACTATAAATGTTTGAGCTTCATTCATTAATTCTTTCCTTCCATTTCTGCTAATGTAAATATTCCATTTTGTGATACAGGATTATGACCATTAAAACGGAAATACAAGTCTTCTATTTTAGAAAAGCATTTTACTATTAAATTGCAATCAGTTAATGCTCTATGCGCATCAACATAAGGAACGCCCATGGCTTCACAAAAATCCTGAAGTCTTCTTCTAGCAGGTCGAACCGGCCATTTAAATGTATCTCTTGTACAAATCCAAGGTAATTTAATTTCATCTTTGAATAGCTCATCTATAAAGCCTTTATCAAAGGGCGCATTATGAGCCACAATAGCCTGCGCAGATGCAACCATATTCTTAAATAAAGCAATAGCAGAATCTTTGTGATAATTTAAATTTGTAGAAGCAACAGAAATTTTATTAATATGTTCAACTGGATTTGCTGTACATGGTAATAATGTAGATAAGCACTGTAAAACAGCCTTATGCTCTATATTATAAAGAATAACTCCAATCTCAATTGTTGTTTCTTTTTTTGGATCAAGACCAGTTGTTTCAGTATCTAAAATCAAAATATTTTCAATCATTGTTTTCTCCTTTTAAAAAAAATGAATTATACATTGTTGTTGATTAGTAGCAATATATTTCTTACTATACACTAATCAACACTTATGGAGAATAAAATGCTTACTGTACCGAAGGTTTATCGTAATCACGAAATGATAGAAACCATTAACAGTTACATCGATAATGGATTTAAAAGCTATGATTCTTTATTAGATTCTAGTAAAAAATTTCTAGCTTCTTTATGTGTTAAAGCTATGGATAACGAAGGATATGTTTTTCTTACTGAATCAAAAAACTTAATGAAAGCATTAAAATTATTATCCCAAATATTAAAACCAGGCAGCGAAGCTTTTCATAATGAGTTATGTGAAATATTAAAAGAGAGCGCAGTAGAACATTCTGAGCCGTTTATGTCTGAATTATATGATGAATTATATAAAGAATATATTGAATGTGATTGTTGATCAGTGTAGTATACACAGCTCAACATAGAGGCGCTTATGAGTTCAATGAATAAAGCTCAACATACAACAGCTATAGAGCTAGTTAATAAGCTCATAGACATGCATGACAGTATGCGTGAATTTGCTCGTTTAATCTCTGAAGACCCTGCTGATGTTCTGAGATGGAAAAAAGGTAGAAAAGTAAAACCAAGAGCTGTTATTACAATAAATAAATTATATAAAGTTCCACCACATTTATTAAGACCGGATTTATTTCCGAAAAATCTTATTTTTGTTTTTGAAAAGGAAGGAAAATGACTCAGTTAAATTCTTATTGTCCTATGTGTGATGCAACACACGAGAACAATACTAATTGCCAAAGAAATGATGAACCATGGTCAAATCAACAGGAAGATAATTATGAATAATGCTGTTTTAATTATAGGAGAAAGTGGAACTGGTAAATCTACATCTATCAGAACCCTTCCACCAAAAGAAACTTTTATTATTAACGTAATAGGTAAACCCTTACCATTTAGAGGATCATCAGATCTTTATCAGAAATTAAGTGCAGATGGCTTAACTGGCAATTATTATTGTTCTGATAAAGGGATAGATATTCAGAGAGCGATTCAGTTAGTTAATTTAAAAAGACCAGAAATTAAATATCTTGTTATAGATGATTTTGGGTTTAGTTTAATGAATGCTTTTATGAGCAAAGCTTTAGAGAAAGGATATGACAAGTTCAGTCTCTTAGCTAAAGATTTCAGAGATACATTAGAGCATGCTAATAAACTTCGTGATGATTTATTTTGTTTTGTAATGATGCATGTTGAAGCTGATCTTAATGGAAAAACGAAGCCTAGAACAATAGGTAAAATGATAGATCAATATGTTTATGTTGAATCAAGATTTACATGGGTTCTTCACACTATAATTTCAGATGAGCAATATAAATTTATTACCAATAATGATGGCGTCCATATGGCTAAATCATCCATGGGATGCTTTGAAACAAAATTAATAGATAACGATTTAATGCTAGTAGTCGATTCAATTAATAAATATTTAAATCTAGATAAGATGGAGACAGCACAATGAGCTTTAATTATGATGTTATGACTGAAGAAGATGCAATGAAGGCTCGATTCAATTTACTTGAGAATGGCTCCTATGAAGCAAGAATTGATAAAGTAGTTCAGAAAACTTCAAGCACTGGCTTCCCCCAAATGGAACTATTTCTAATTGTTTTTAACAAACAAGAAGAAGGTGTTGAAGTAAGAGATTATGTAACAATTACCAAAAAGATGATGTGGAAATTTATTCATTTATGCAGATCTGCTGGATTAGAAAAAGAATATCTCGATAAAACATTTTTTCCAGAAATGTTGAATGGTCGAATGATTAATGTAAAAATCGCCACACAAGTAGGTGGTTTGATTCCAGAAGATAAATTAAATGGTAAAGATCCAGGATCAAAATATCCTGATAGAAACGTAGTAGATGATTATTTAGTTGATAATACTGG